>Ga0114931_10000331_pt1 | contig 56017 bp, 49 predicted proteins | sample 2SBtaG_FD_89579 | JGI IMG/M metagenome (GOLD analysis project Ga0114931, IMG submission 89579) | Deep subsurface microbial communities from Kolumbo volcano to uncover new lineages of life (NeLLi) - 2SBTROV14_V59a metaG | ecosystem: Environmental > Aquatic > Marine > Volcanic | place: Kolumbo... | reverse complement strand
TTCTATCGCACTTTGGGTTGCTTTTAAGCCGCTACCGTATGGCGCTTTCTTGGTTAGTCCTTGGTGAAAAAGGGCGATTCGTCGTAGACTATCTTTCATTTATACAGGTTCTTTTTGATCACGTCATGCTGCCAGCTGACTAAAAGGAAGGTACAGTTAAATCACTTGGTTGGTGTAAATTCAGCGAGTATAGTAGGATACATGTGGTTAAACAAATAAGTTTTCGTAATTGGTAATCTTGCCGGTGATACTCACGCACGTTTGCGCGTGGATGGACGGTCCACCATGTTGCAACGACAAATACGGCGTTTCGCCCTTTGCGCGCGTGCATACTGGTGCAGACCGTTTAACTCTAATTGGGCTTTTATTGTTTACTTCAGGTTAAATGGATTTTGATCTAAGAATCCCCTTGTCGAAATAACATCTTGTCGGTTGTAAACCAAAACGAAAAAAGTACAATAAATCATAAATCTTTATTAATCAATGTATTACAAGATAAGATCGGGTCCAGACAATTTTTCCGTACACCGGTAGCGGAGCGGCGAGTTAAATGGCGGCACTCGATTGTGAAATTCAAAACGTTAGCTGGTACAATGCCCGCATAATCACGAAAACAAATAGTATATATCCGGAATTATCACAGGTGTAATATATGCGAAAAATAATCGGTCCATTATTGACGGTGGTTCTCGCCGCCGGTGTCTTCACTGCTATCTATTTTTCCATGCGTGATCAACTCGGCACGGTTACCGTCACAGGTCTGATTGGGTCTGAAAAATACACTTTTTTTCAGGATCCCAAAGTGATTGATGCGCTCAGGAGTGACGGGCTGGTGGTGAATGTTCGCAAAGCCGGTTCACGCCAGATAGCGGTTAAGTACAATCTGAAGGAATATGATTTCGCTTTCCCCGCCGGTGTTCCCGCCGCTGAAAAAATTCGCCAGGAGCAGAAAATCAGAAAATCCTACTCGGTATTCTTCACGCCCATGGTCGTTGCTTCATGGCGGCCCATTGCCGAGGTATTGGAAGCCAATGGCATCGTTGAAAAACGCAACGGTATTTATTTTATTGTAAAACTCGGTGAGTTGTTTAAATTAATCGCGGCAAAGAAACGATGGAATGAGTTGCATGACAACAGCGGGTTTAACGTTAATAAAGGTATATTGGTGACCAGCACCGATATCCGTAAATCGAACAGCGCCGCCATGTACATGGCGTTGGCCAGCTATGTGCTTAATGGAAGCAATATTGTGGCCAACGACAGCCAGATCGATACCATTATGCCGGCGCTGGAGTCGCTGTTTATGCGTCAGGGCTTTTTGGAAAGTTCCAGTGCCGCGCCGTTTAACGATTATATGGTCATGGGCATCGGCAAGGCCCCCTTGGTCATGATCTACGAGGCGCAGTTTTTATATGAGGCGGCCAGAGACCAAGGCGGCGTTAGGGACCGGATGGTGTTACTGTATCCGGAACCGACTATCTTTACCAAGCATACCCTGCTGGTGATGACCGAGGGTGGTGAAAAGCTGGGTGAAGCATTAACCACCGATCCGGTATTGAAAAAACTGGCGGTGGAGCATGGGCTGAGAAACGATGAGGTGGCAGCGTTTCGCGCTTTTACCAAAGAGCACAAGCTGGCGGTGCCGGAAAGTCTTGTCAATGTGATCGAACCACCCAGCTATGAGATAATTGAAAAAATGATTACAACCATTGAGGCAAAGTACCAGAGCCAGCGGTAATGCAAACCCATGACACGCCACCGGAACCGGTGCAAGCGGTAACGCCGCAACAGGCGTCATCCGTCACTGAGCTCGATTCGGATACCAAACGGAAGCTGGAAGCGAAGGTGGATGACTTTTTAACCGCCTTGGCCAAAACACCGGGCCACGACCCCGGATTTCGCAGTAAAATTCAGGCCGTTCACGGCCTGGGCCATGAGGATATTCGTCGTGCCGCAGGGATGACCGGACGCTTGCTAAATCAACAGCTTCGTTCCCGAAGTCAAATTGAAGCGGATATTACCGCCCAGACCTTGGATCAGCTGCGTAAAAAATTCGATGATTTGGATCCCAACCGGCGCGGCGACTTATTGAAGCCACGTAAACTGTTTGGCCTGTTTCATCTGGGTGACGGACTACGGCACTATTTCGCCGCTTATGAACGGGCGCAGGTACCCATCAAATCCCTGATCCAGTCTCTCTATAAACACCAGGACCAGTTGCGTATGGCCAATGCCACCATTGACCAGGAAAAAAGTGAGGCCTGGGATATCATGACCGCCCTGGAAAAACACGTCCACAGTGTTAAAACCCTTGATAGCCGACTGAGTACGGATCGTGAGCGCATTGCCGGACAGGATGTGGAAAAAGCGCGGGTGATTGATGACGAATTACTGTTTCATATTCGGCAAAAACACCGGGATTTGCTGACTCAACTTGCTGTATGTTACCAAAGCTATTTGGCCATGGATATTATCCGAAAAAATAATTTTGAATTGGTTAAAGGCATTGATCGCATCAATACCATCACCGTCAGCGCGATTAACACGGCCATCATGGTCGCTGATGCATTAACCGGCCAAAAACTGGTTATGGAACAACTTCGCCAGATAAAGGGCGTGGCGGGTGACAGCCTTCGATCCGCGGCGGCGGGCTTAAAGGAGCACGCGGCACACACAGAGGACGGATCTTTTGCCGAGCGGGAGCTTGGAACATTGAAAACGGCATTTAGAGATGTATTTGACGCCATGAATACCATTCACCAAAACCATCGGGACGCGGATGAAAACCTGCAGAAAACCGTGCATATACTGTCAGACGAATTCGACAGAGCCAATCAGAAATTACAACAGCACACAGGACCAACTTATGAATAAAATCCGGGCGCGCCTTTTCCCAAACCTGAACACGCTTGTGCTTATTCTGGCAATAACCGTACTCGGCGGATGCGGAGCAAGCGACACCGACATGTCCGTACTGGCAGGTTCCGAACTAAAAGACCTGGAGCCCTATCTGGACCAGATTGCCAAAAATACCGGTGTACGTTTGCGTATGAAGTATTCAGGCACCCTGGACGGAGCAGAAAAACTCGCCATGGGTGAACCGGTGGATATCGCCTGGTTCTCACACGGAAAATACATTTCTTTGCTGCAGGCGCAGCAAAAACGGATTGTGGCGCAGGAAAAAATCATGCTGTCACCGGTCATTCTCGGCGTCAAAATGAGCAAGGCTAAGGCGTGGGGCTGGGTCGCTAATCAAAATCTGACATGGCGGGATATTGCCGCCAAGTCGAATTCCGGCGAACTGCGTTATGCCATGACCAATCCTGCTTCCTCCAATTCAGGTTTTACCGCCTTGGTGGGTGTGACCTCGGCGTTTAGCGGCGGTGGTGACGCGGTGAGTAAGGACGAAGTCGATGCAAAGACACTGAAGGCATTTTTTAAGGGTCAAAAACTGACCGCGGGCAGTTCCGGTTGGTTGGCTGAAGCGTTTGTTAAAGATCAGGATCGGCTGGATGGCATCATTAATTACGAATCGGTACTGATGCAGGTGAACGCCAGCGGAAAACTTCGAGAGCCACTGTTCCTGGTTTACCCCAAGGAAGGTATTATTACCGCCGACTACCCCATCATGCTGCTGAATAAAGCCAAACGTGAGCCATACGACAAACTGGTGGCGTATTTACTTTCCGCCGAATTCCAGACGCTGCTTATGAACCGCACCCAGCGCAGGCCTGCTACGACCAAGGTCAAGCCTGGCCCGCAGTTTGGCAGTCAATTACTCATCGAGCTGCCTTTTCCCGGTACGTTGGAAACCATCAACCAGATTTTATTCGCTTACCTGGATGAACATCGCAGGCCGTCGCATGCCTTATTTGTGTTGGATGTCAGCGGTTCCATGAAAGGCGATCGCATGCAGTCGCTTAAGCGGGCGTTGAACAATCTTACCGGCGTGGACCGAAGTGTCACGGGTCAGTTTGCCCGCTTTCGAAACCGTGAAAAGATCACCTTCATCACATTTAATGATCGCATTAAAGACGTGAAGGAGTTTACCGTTACCAAAAGCGGCGAGGATAGTGAAAGCATGCGCGCCATTCGTCAATACGTGGACGGTTTGAGAGCCGGCGGCGGTACGGCAATCTTCGATGCTTTGGACAATGCCTATACCCTTGTTGATAAAAGTATAAAGCGGGACCCTGACCGATTTTATTCCGTGGTATTGATGTCCGACGGTCAGAACAACGACGGTCGTTCGCGCACTGCATTCACGCGGGGATTTCGCGCATTCAGCGAAGATGCTCAGCAAATCAAAACCTTTACAATATTGTTTGGTGGCGCGGATGTGGATGACATGAACACCGTGGCGGAACTAACCGGGGGGCGGGTATTCGACGGCCGGAAATCCCTGGCCGGTGTTTTTAAGAAAATTCGCGGTTATCAATAAAGTCATGTATCGAAAAATTCTACTCTTTCTCTACAGCACGCCCAATATTGTGGCCTGCCTGCTGGGCCTGCTCGGACTGGCCCTGTTTTTTTTCGGTTTAATCAGGGCTTATTGGTTTCTGATTGTTATCGGAATGTATGGGCTTGGGTTGGTGGCGACACCCCGCAACAAAAAAATCGACCTCGATATCGCCCAGGAACTGTCAGTGGACGATATCAAGCGGGCGTTGGAGGAACTGGTGAAAAAAGTACGGGGCATACTTAACGATGCGGTGTACCAGAAAGTGGAAAACATCAAAAATATTATTAGCGACATTTTGCCGCGTACAAAAGATCTTCGCAACAGCCAGTACGATCTGCATGTGGTGGAACAAACAGCCACGGAGTACCTGCCTGAAACTCTGCAGAATTATTTAAATCTGCCAGCCGCGTTTGCTCGTTATCACAGCGGTAAATCCGGAAAAACACCGCGCGAAATATTGCTGGAACAGTTGGTCATTATGGAAGAAGAGATGCAGAAAATTCTCATAAATATTCATGAAAACGACACTCAGGCGCTGCTGGCGCGCAGCCGGTTCTTGAAACAAAAGTTTGGCAAGGCGACTCAGGAACAGTGGTTTTAGTGGGTGACGATTTCGAATAAGGTTATGTATTTATTTATTGGTTATGCGGGGCGCGGTTTCCATGCGGGGCGTTTGGCCGTTCCAGGATCCGCTCTAAACCTGGAACACGGAAGGCTCACTGACCGCCATCGCGCCTTGACAGCAAAAGCATGCGTATGTTCTTCGTGACAAACTTTCCGCACCGACCACTCGCCCGTTGTGTAGAATATTTACCAAGTAAGTGAATGCGCGGTCTGGGCACATCAAGCTTTGGGCAGTCGTACTGGGTTTTGCGATATCGGCTTGGGGTAATAAGCAGTCCGAGGGCGCTACACCCTCAGATTTTCGTTACGTTCTACGACACTTTAATTCGGCCGGCATGGTCATGCATTGCCCATTGATAGACCTCGACGTACGCTATGGACCCACCCCAAGCATCGGTTGATAGTACTCTCCCGCGGGCCAAAGCAGTGCACCGCTTGTATCGTTGATATCATGACGTTCATTGGCGATTCCGTTTGCTATCAGAATATCGGTGAAAGCCTGAATCATGGTTGTACCGGTATCAACAACGGACGTAAATCCGCTGTAACTGCATAATTTTCCAGCGGTGATATCCGTTGGACTGCTGTTTAAAGTCTCAGCCGGCCGTACACAGCCCGCGATACTGTACGTCAGGTTGTCATCAATCGGTAAGCCGGTGTCGGTTAACATCAAACTCAGGATTCGTGTGCCGGCGGGCGGATCCGGTTGGGCTAAATCCAATACCATCGTTAGACCGGAAAAACCGTCTGCCCAGCCACCGGCCTGATTAAATATCGTCGGGGAATACACTTCGCTTAAATTGGTCTCGATAACTTGCTTAAGTTGTTTCCCGGTGATGGTCGCCGTGGCGACGGAGTAGGCTACCGGAATAAAACGATAAACGTCTTCCACAAGAATTTCGCCGGTGGCAATATCTTCGTTTTCGTATACGAAATCTTTATAGGCTACGGCAGTGTCGAATCGAAATCCCGGGGTTATGGCGATTTGGGTTTTGTATTGTTTACGAAGTAAATCCGTAAGCAGGTTGTTAAAACTGTTTTCCAATGAGTGATGGCGGGCAATGATTCGATCGGTGGTCGCCAAGGGCGTGGTGATGGACTGCCGCAGGGTTTGGCCCGATGGATAGATTGACGGATCGGATAAATTTGGATCAGCGGTTAAATATTTACCGCGTAGGTCAACAATGGCTTGTTTTATAATCGGGTCTTCCGCAATGGTTAGTTCAACCGGTAATACCTGCCAGACCGTACCGCCGATTTTTCCTTGGGTTGAATCCCAATACACATCCATTCGACCCAGGTAAGTATCGTTGCCTGCTTCCACGACGATTGCCCCGCTGTCTGATTCCAAAGGTGTGGTCACCAATTCATGGGTATGAGCGGAAAAGAAGATATCCACCGAATGCGGATTGATGAATTTGGCCAGGCGATTGTCTTTGTGAATACCAAGCTCGCTCATGACGACGACAATATCTGCCGGCGTTGTACCGTCAGTGGGTTCACGCAACGCTTTTGCCTGCGCATTAATGAGGGCGATATAGTGATCTTCACCTTGGGTAAAAGTCATACCGGTTGCCAATAGGGTATGCATTTTTTCCACGATGTCCGATGTGATGCCGATAAATCCAACTTCGATACCGTCGATGGTTTTTCGCCATGTTCCCGGTATATCCGCCGCTTGGCAATTCCTGAGGCGTGGGAAACGGCTGCACGGATTAAGGGAAAATGTCAAATTCGCCGCTAGGTCAGGGTATTGGGTAGACGCAACTCTTGATACACCTAAATTGGGAATCATTTGAAGGGGAAAATTGGATTCCGTGAATCGCATTCGAGTGATCATGGGCCCATAAGCAAAATCCCAATTGCCTGGTACGCCAACGTCTATAGGCAACTGATTGACCACGTCGACGATATCGTTACCCAAGCTGTAAAACGCTTCAACGCCGCCATGGAAAGTGTCGCCGATATTCATGACGACGTTATTGGGGTTGTCACTATTAATCAATTGCATCATCGTGGCGATTCGTGCCAATCCGCCGCGTTTTACCACGGTGCTGGTGCCGTTATTGTTGCGTTGAAAATCATCATGCGGCAATAGATGGGCGTGCAAATCATTAAGCACGACAAACGATATGATTTTATCGCCCGTGGGAGTACCGCTACCCGATCCACTACCGGCGCTACCCGTGCCGGCGCTACCCGTGCCGGAGCTACCCGTACCGGAGCTACCCGTACCGGAACTGTCCGTATCGAAGGCTAATACGGTCAGCGTTTGATCGGTAGCCTTGGCCGTTGTTTTTGCGATGGAATCGGTGACTGAAAATTTAATAACAAAATCACCCGGGTTGGTGTAGATATGTTCGGCTGGATCCTTAACATCACTGGTCTGTCCATCGCCGAAGTCCCAATTAAAAATAAGATTGGTGGGGTTGGCGGCATTGTCGACCTTTCCATGGATGTTAACCGTGTCGCCGGCATGGACGACCGGATTGGTACCTGGCAGTAATATGGCCGCGGTAAATGGTTTTTTATCAACGATTGTAGTGCCGTCAGTGGCTGTGCAAGCTGTCATTAACAAACTTGTGATGGTTATGCCTGTCAAAGCGAGCATGTGTTTATGGAAATGTGCGAAAGTGACTCCAGCGGTGATTATTGTATTCATACCTACCCCAAAAGAAAGACATACCTTTCGGCAAATGAGCGTCCCGCACGCCACTCCATCGAACTTTTGAGGTAAAGCTGAATGTAGGATCGATATTGCTTATTAATATATTGTTAAATAGTGCTTTACGATAAAGAAAAATCATCCGGCCTGCAAATTATATTAATTTCCGGCATAAGGTTTTAATTTTATGGGCTATGAGGTGATTGTCTTACCGGTTGGCCATTCTTTGTGCTGAAAACCTATGGAAAACAAGTCTAATATCATGACAGATGATATGGCGCGACTCTTCGATTTCTACAGCTAATGCAGAGCTATTACCATGCATAGCCGCTTCGGCGTCCATGGCCAGGGGGTACATACGTGCCGCTACTGACTACACGTGAGGCTTCCTGCTGTTGTGCCCACGCCTGCTGGATCTTGATGGTGGCGGAATCCTGGATGTCAGAGGTTTGGCCTGTTTGGTTTGCGGCCCACACAGGCAGGTTTGCACTCAGCAGAATTAACAATAAAATTCTTAAGGTTAAGTGAGCGTGCGCCATGGCATTTCCCATTGTTATAACCGGATAGTAAGGCTAACGATTCAAAAGGGAAATCGATCTTTTAGATGGCATTCGCGTTGGAGACGCGGGTTAATGTTTTCAAGTAATTGATATTTTTAATATTTATATTGTGTCACCGATAGTTTTTGTAAAACATATAAATAAGGTTTGACTGATTTAGAATAGTCTAATATACTGTATCCACTGTCCCACTTATTCCTTTCTTCGTACTGCGGCCATCCCAGGCCGCATTTTTTTTGCCCTACGTTTGGTTGGCTTTTTCCAAAAATCGCCGCATGGCGGCCAAGTGATGCTTGGCGGTTTGCTGGGATTTTTCCTTAGTTTCAGGATCGCTGTCCCAGAGCAGGTACTGGGCGTCGATTTCCTGCAGGAAACGGCTGGGCACGCTGGCTTCAAATCCCCCCTGTTTTCTGCGTTTAGACGCCATGCTGAATGTCAGCGTTCTTTGTGCCCGGGTCATGCCTACATAGGCCAGTCGACGTTCCTCGCAGATTTGCTGGTCGGATTGACTGTTGTGATGGGGTAACAGGGTTTCCTCCATACCGACCATGGTGACATGGGGGAATTCCAAGCCTTTGGCTGCATGCAGGGTCATCAAATACACGCATCCGGCCCGGGTTTCATCGTCTTTACCGAGAATATTCATCAACATCATTTTCTGTACCAACTCGCTGAGTGGCACGGGATTTTTCTTGTGCAGGTGTTGCAGCCATGAGATAAGTTCCTTGACGTTATCCATGCGTTTTTCCGCCAGAACGGATTCTTTACAGCTGGCTTGCAGCCACGCTTCGTATTGAATGGATTCCACCAGATCGATGACGGTTTTGACCGGTTCGTCCTCGCAGGTACGGGCGAAACCGTTCATCATCTCGACAAATTGTTGCAGTTTACGCCGGCTGTTGGCGGGCAGTGTTTCGTGCAGGGCAAAATCCAGGCAGCAGGCAAATAAGGATCGTTCCCGCTGCAGGGCTTGTTGTTTAAGTTTGTCCAGGGTGGACACACCGATTTCACGACGCGGCGTGTTGATGATGCGTAAAAACGCGTTGTCATCATCGGGATTGGTGAGCAGTTTCAAATACGCGAAAATGTCTTTGACTTCGGTGCGATCAAAAAACGATGTGCCGCCACTTAAATGGTAGGCAATACCGTATTCACGCAGCATACGTTCAAACGGCCTGGCTTGATAGTTGCCGCGGTATAAGATGGCGTAGTGATGAAACGGTGTGGCCGTATTGATATTATGGGCCTGTATGGCTTTGACTACCCGTTCGGCTTCGTCGGCTTCGTCATTGGCCTGAATGACACGGATACGGTCGCCGCCGCTTATCTTACTCCAGAGGGATTTGCTGAACAGGTGCTCATTCTTTTCAATCAGGCTGTTGGCGGCGTTAAGATGCATTCGGTGGAACGGTAGTTTTGTTCCAACTTGATTATTTTCAACAATGGGAATTCCACCGACAAGGTTTTCAGGTTGGCCGGATTGGCTCCCCGCCAACTGTATATGGACTGGTCGTCGTCACCGACCACGGTAAAGCGCTGATGTTCGGCCGTAAGATACTTCAACAAGGCATACTGGGCCGTATTGGTGTCCTGGTACTCATCCACCAGCATATACCGTACTTTGCTTTGCCACCCGAGGAGAAACTCGGGATCCTGGCGAAACAGGTAAACCGGCTGGTATAACAAATCGTCCAGGTCCACGGCATTGACGGTCTGTAATGCTTTTTGATACGCGCTGTAGAGTTCACCCAGGCCGAGCCGGGCGTCGGTATCCGCTTCACGAATCACTTGTTCAGGTGTCTGCAGTTCCGATTTGCATTGGGAAATTTGCCAGGCCAGGCTTTCCGGTGTTTCCAGCATCAGGCTTTTATTGCGACGCAACTGTTCGTTGATTAGAATAACGGAGTCATCTTTGTCGTAGATGGTAAACCCTTTTTTGAGTCCCCATTTTTCCGGGTGCTGTTTTAACATACGCAGGCCCAGCATATGAAAGGTGCTGATTCGCAAGCTGGATTTGCGCTTGAGTTTAATGCCTGCCAGCACGCGGCTTTGCATTTCACGGGCGGCCTTATTGGTGAAAGTTACCGCGTAGATGTTTTCCGGATGCAAACCGCATGCGCTAATCAGGTGAGTGATTTTGCGGGTAATTACCCGTGTTTTACCGCTGCCGGCACCGGCCAGAACCAGAAGGGGGCCCGATATATATTCCACCGCCTGGTTTTGTTCTTTATTGAGTTTCAATCGTTACCTGCCCAAAGTTTGGCCAAAAGGTCACCGCGCCAAACTGGCCGGGGGCGATATTCTACCGCGCCCGCGGCCGAGAGTCATGTCCACCGGTTAGGCGGTTGTTGCGGCAGTTTGGCAGCGCGCTGAGGCGTGTTCCATACGGTCGGCGGTGTGGTATTGGGCGATCGCCAGGGTAAACGTGGAGCCCTTTCCCTTGATTCTTTCAACACCGATATAACCGCCTAGAAGTTCGGTATATTGGCGGCTGATCGCCAGTCCCAGGCCGGTTCCGCCGAATTGGCGGGTGGTCGAATTGTCCGCCTGGCTGAATTCCCTGAACAGTTTAGGCATTTGATCTGGGTCAATGCCGATACCGGTATCGGTGACGCGAAAAAACAACCACGGTTCACCGTTAACCGGTTGACGTTCCAATGTCAGTGATACGCAGCCGTGATGGGTAAACTTACCGGCGTTGCTCAGCAAATTGTACAAGACCTGGTGAAGTTTGGTTACGTCGGTCATCACCATGCCGATGTTATCGGGTATTTCAATCTCCAGCCGGTTATGATTCTTTTGGCATAACGGTTCAATGATGTTTTGAACCTGCTCGATGATGGCCGTGATTTCTGCCTGTTCGGTAAAAACCTCCATTTTACCGGCTTCCAGTTTTGAGAAATCCAATATGCTGTTGATTAGGCTCAATAAATGTATACCGGCTTCATAAATTTTAACAATGTCGGTTTTTATCGTCTGATCCTGCAAATCTTCCAATAACATATCGCTGTATCCGATGATGGCGTTCAGCGGAGTGCGCAGTTCATGACTCATGTTGGCGAGAAATTTTGACTTGGCCTGGGCTGCATCCAACGCCTTGTCGCGCATGATTTCCAAGTCTTTGGTGCGTTGGGTAACACGGTTTTCCAGGGATTCATTTTGTTCCAGCAAACGCTTGTCACGCTCCCGAAGTGCATCCATCAATTGATTGAACGCCCGGGCCATTTTTTCCACATCGGCCGGTCCGGTGATGTCGGCGCGACCGTCCGGAATCGATGCGCCGGTGTTTTGTTCCATGATTTGCGAGAGTCTGTGCAAAGGCAAGGTAAGCCGTTTGGTCACGGCGCGCAGCACCAATGACATGACAAAGGCAAATGCCAGTGATATGAGAAAATTAGTCATGAACAAACGGCGGGTACCGATATAGAATCCACTTTTGCGCTTTGATAAATGAACAATGCCCAACCAAGTGCCCGCGGTTTTTGACATGATGGGGGCTATATAATGCCATGCATTGGGTGTTTCATACAGGCGGGTTTTGGTTGTGTTGATAAAACGCTTACTGTCGATAGCGTTGTCGCCGGGATAACCGAGGCGGAACAGCGGTTTTCCTTGCCGGTCAAAGGTCTGAACAAAATCGATGCTGGGAAATTTTATGACAGCGGTCGCGGCGGGCGCGGCAAGGCTGGCGTTGTTTTTGATGACCGATTCATTCACTTGCAAGGCGAACAACTCGGCCAGCTGAATACCTTGCAGAGTCTGCTGTTCGTACCGGTGTGTACTGTCGACCCAGGATATCAGCCAGGAAGCTGCCATCGCAAAGACCACAATTCCCACTGAAAAAGCCGTTAACAATTGATGGCTGAATGTGGTGTTTCCACCGCCATACTTACTTTTTGGCTGCCAAAAAAGGCCGGATATCATGGAATCCTTGCCTGATTGTTGCTGCATGCGTGTTCTCCGTGTTGTGCATGCTGACAAACCACATTTGAACGTCAAGAACCGGCATTATCCCATAGCCGGAGTACATTATCCGATTCCTTTATAGCGACCATCTGCTGGAAAATATAAATTGCCGTCATTGACGTTTTCTTAATCTGCCACCGGCCTTAACCGATAAGATATGTGGGACTATAAATCGGTGGGAACGATGTTAAACGCGCAAGTACAATCTGACCTGGGCAACCAGCAATACACGCTATTGGTTGTCGACGACAGCGAGATGAACCGTGATATTCTGTTTCGACGGCTGCAACGCCAAGGATACGGGGTGCAGACGGCGTCGCATGGTCAACAAGCATTGGAAACATTAAAAAAGCGGGCCATCGACTTGGTGTTGCTGGATATTATGATGCCGGTTATGGATGGCTACCAGGTCCTGCGCGCCATGAAGGATGACGATGCATTGCGCCATACACCGGTCATCGTGGTTACGGCGTTGGATCAAATGGACAGTGCCGCGCAATGTATTGAACTTGGAGCCGAGGACTATCTACCCAAACCGTTCAATTCGGTCATCCTCAACGCACGCATAAATGCCTGTCTGGAGAAAAAGCGCTGGCATGACCAGGAATCGAAACTTCGCAGACAGATTCAAGAGCACAACGAACGCCTGGAAGAACGGGTTGGCGAACAGGTCGCGGCAATTTCCCAGGCCCAGCTCAGCGCTATTTTCGCCATGTCCAAGCTTGCGGAATCCCGGGACCCGGAAACCGGTGAACATTTGGAGCGATTGCGCGAATACTGCCGGGTCTTGGCGAAGGATCTGGCGTATTTGCCAAAATATGCCGAGATCATCACGCCGGACTATGTGGACAGCCTGTGTGCCGCCAGTCCTTTGCACGATATCGGTAAAGTCGGCGTGCCGGACAATATTCTGCTTAAGCCGGGTCCCTTGAGCGATGAAGAATGGGAAGTGATGCGGCTGCACCCGAAAATCGGTGCCGACACCTTAAGGGCCGTGGAGGCCAATCAGCCCAACAACGCCTTTATTCGCATCGGTATTGAAATCGCCGAGTGCCATCATGAGAAATGGGACGGTAGCGGTTATCCTAGTCAACTCATGGGTGATAATATTCCTTTGTCGGCGAGAATATTGGCGTTGGGTGATGTTTATGATGCATTGCGATCAAAACGGCCATATAAACAGCCGTTTGGTCATGAGAAATCGCGCAGCATTATCGCCGAGGGCGGTGGCAGGCATTTTGATCCGGAGGTATTGAAGTCGTTCCTGCAGCGTGAAGAGGTATTCGATGCCATTTGGCGTCAATTTAAAGATGCCGATAGCTGAACGATATGCACACATAACGACTATATATAAGTGTTAAATCATCAGTGGCTTGCTGCCGTCGATACAAAATCGTGCAGGCATGGCTATATAGAGGTTGTGTTTTGACGTTGGCTGGCAATCCACAATAGAAAAGCACCAATGGTATAAGCCACTAAATCCATCGCATCATAGGTGGATCCAATCACAATGTTCGCTACCGCCACATCCTGTAAATGCAGTAGTTTCACTAAATGAAAATATTGTCCAAATTCCACCAGGTATGAAAATACAAGCACACCGATGATGGTTCGCAATGTATTGCAACTAAAGAATGTTTGCATAAAAAAATAGATTAGCATGATCACCAGGATGTCGCCGATAAACGGGCGCACAACCGAGTCCTTAATAAATAGCGCGATAGTCAGTTCTATAAGGAACAGTGCCGCGAAAAGACCGGCATACCGCGGACTAAACCGCAAGCGCATACACGATGTCCAATGCTAACAGGGTGTCGATTTTTCCCGGCGTACAGTCATTACATGCGGAGGTTCGCGCGGCAGGCGAATCCGCCTCACCGCGCATGCGCAATTGACTCGTTATCAAGTATCGTCGCGCAGGGCGTTGATCTGATAGCTTAAGGTATCCTTGCCGTGAAACGGGTTGACGATATTGAGTTGAGCTTCGAAATGTTTTTTCGGTGGAATACCCTTTTTCTCCAAGCCGCGTTTGGGCAGGTATTGTACCGGGTAGAATAATTCTACATGCTGCTTATCGCCGTCACGGAGCACTAATTCAAGCACGGGAAAGTATTGGGTTAGTTCAGCCTGGTTGATAACCTTGATATTGATTTTCAGTGCGCCGGGATTGTCCGGATGGAAATCCAGGTTGGCAATGATTTTTAGTTTTTTTGAGTCGAACATCAGCGGATCACAGCTCACGATGCCGCATACGGTTTGAAACAACGGTCGCATGCTGGGGTATTTAACCAGGTCCTCTTTAATAAAAAAGGCATACTGGATGATGATCAACAGCATCAACGCCATAATGCCGCCGGCCCAAAACATCGTATTGATGCGAAACCCTTCCCGTCCCGGACGCGCTTTGTCCGTGGAAGTCCGTTGGGTTGATGAAGCAAGTTTTGGCGTGGGAGCCGCTGCCGGTGTGGGCGCCGGTGGTGGCGGGTGGCTGTATTTTTCAACATCATATTCGTCGTCGAAAGCATCAAACCGCAAATCGGCGGGCGCGACATCCGTGGCCGAGGCGTTAATCAATTCGTTGCCGGCAATTATGCTGTTGAACAGCGCCTCACTTTCGGAAGGTTCAAATCCACCTTGGTTTTGACGTTTGGCCAGCAGTTTACTTTTAGTTTTGGCGAGCCTGTCATGCAGGGCTTTTCGGCTCGCTTCCAGTTTCTGGGGATCGTTGGTTTTGCGCAGTGCCGCGGTAATGGAATTGGGTGGTTCCAATGCAGGATTTGGTGGCGCGGTCTGAACCGCTACAGCCTGTTTTGCATGGATACTGCCGCTGGTGGCCTGTTTGGTGGCGGGTGGTGCCTCAGCGGGTGTTGGTGGCGGCGGTGGCGGTAACGCCTGGGGTTTGGGCGCTTCTGGCGTTGGAATAGGGTCGGTTATCTCAATTTCTTCAAAGATTTCCTCTGATTCCACCACCGGAATGTCACCGGCGTTGACTTTACCTTCCTGGGCCTTGCGCTCTTTTTCTTGAATCTCAGGAAGCGCTTCAACCAAGCGAGGCAGGGAGTTAAAAATCCTGTGGCAGCTTCCACAGCGTACCATGCCTTGGGCCGCCTTGAGTTGGGCGGATGACACTTGAAACATTGTTTGACAGTGGGGGCACTGGGTATACATGGAAACCTACTTGTCCTTCACTTCGGCTGCGTCCGTGGTTGGGGTTTTACCAGTATCATCGTTGGCTTGCGAAACCCGGGCGAAAAGGCTTTTTTTAAATTGTCGAATTGCCGCCCGTGTCCGAATCCGCCAATCAAGAACCCTGAAAGTAAAATCGGTACCGTTCTCACGCCAGGGTGCGTGTGCATATTTTACCCGATTTATGATCGGGAAGCTATGTTTTGGCTTGTCGTTTGCCGGCCAGGCAACACCACTGATCAGCTTCAAAGTGTTCATGCAAACGTATCAGTGTGTGATATCGGTCACACAGTGGCTTGACTTGATCTTTCATGATCCCGGACAACACCAGATAGCCACCGGGAGCTGTCAAGCTGACCAGGATGGCGGCTAATTCCTGCAACGGTCCAATCAGAATATTGGCGATAACCACGTCAGCCTGTATGTCATTTAAGGTGTTTGGGTAGCCGATGGCGATCGTGTCATCGACCCGGTTGTCACGGGTGTTTTGTGCCGTGGCAATCAAAGCCTGGGGATCCAAATCCACAGCCCATGCCCTGGCTGCACCCAGCTTCATGGCGGCGATGGCCAGAATACCCGAACCGCACCCGTAATCCACCACCGTTTGACCCGGTTTGATATGCTTGTCCAACCACTGCAGGCATAAACGGGTGGTGGCATGGGTTCCGGTCCCAAAGGCCAAGCCGGGATCCAGGATGACATTTACGGCATGGGGATCCGGTGGCGCCAGGTGCTTTGGACAAACCCACAGGCGATTGCCGAATCGCATGGCCTTGAAGTGCTTTAACCATTGCCGTTCCCAGACCCGATCTTCCAGCTTGCTGATTTCATAAGGTGGGCAGCTTCCCAGGCTTGCTTCAATAGCCGCCAGGTAGTCATCCATGCTGGTTTGTGGGGCAAACAGGGCGCTGACTATGGTGTTCTTCCAAAGCGGCATTTGGGATGGCGGCGGCTCGAAAATCGCATCATCGGCACCGTCCTGCAGCGTTACCGATTCGGCTCCCAGCACCTCCAGCAGTTCGGATAGTGGTCCGGCCTGATCGCCGGTGCTGTTAAGCCTCAGTTTTAACCAGGACATGGATTCTGTGGGTCAAGCCAGCCCGCCGGGTGTATGCCGTTCACAGGCCGAGTTTCTTCTCCAGGTAATGGATATCGGTACCACCCTGCTGAAATGCGGTGTCTTCGACAATATCCTGGTGCAGGGGGACATTGGTTTTGATTCCGTCGATAATGATTTCGCTCAGGGCCATGCGCATACGGGCAATAGCCGATTCGCGGGTATCGCCGTGGGCAATCAGTTTTCCGATCATGGAGTCGTAGTAAGGCGGAACACGGTAGCCATTGTAGATATGGGTTTCCAGACGTATACCCGAGCCGCCGGGCGCGTGAAATTGTGAAATATTGCCCGGCGACGGGATAAAGTTCTGGGGATCTTCGGCGTTAAGTCGGCACTCAATGGCGTGTCCGCGTAGCTGCACTTGCTCCTGTTTAATGGACAGGGGTTTACCATCGGCGATATACAGCTGTTCCTTGACGATGTCCACGCCGGTTACCATTTCCGTAACCGGATGTTCCACCTGCAGGCGGGTATTCATCTCGATAAAAAAGAATTCGCCGTTTTCATACAGGAATTCAAAAGTACCGGCGCTGCGGTAGCCGATCTTTATACAGGCGTCCACGCAAATCTTGCCGATCTTTTTGCGCTGTTTTTCCGTTATGCCCGGCGCCGGCGCCTCTTCGATCACTTTTTGATGGCGGCGCTGCATGGAGCAGTCCCGCTCACCCAGGTGAATGGCGTGACCTTCGCCATCAGCCAGCACTTGAATTTCCACGTGACGGGGTTTTTCCAGATACCGTTCCAGGTAGATGGTTGCATTGCCGAAGGCATTGGCTGCCTCGGTGCGGGTCAAGCTTATGGCGCTGAGCAGGGCTGCCTCGCTACGTACCACGCGCATACCGCGACCGCCGCCGCCGCCAGCCGCCTTGATGATAACCGGGTAACCCACTTGGCGGGCAATACGGATGTTTTCATCCGGGTCGTCACCCAAAGGCCCGCCGGAGCCGGGAACACAAGGTACACCTGTTTTTTTCATGGTTTCTATGGCGGTAATTTTATCGCCCATCTGACGGATGGTTTCCGGTTTCGGACCGATAAAAACAAAACCGCTTTCTTCCACCCGTTCAGCGAAATCGGCGTTCTCCGACAAAAAACCGTAGCCGGGATGGATGGCCACCGCATCGGTGACCTCCGCGGCGCTGATGATGGCGGGGACATTCAGGTAGCTTTCTTTGGAATCCGGCGGGCCGATGCATACCGATTCATCGGCCAGGCGAACATGTTTGAGATCGCGATCCGCGCTGGAGTGCACGGCCACAACCCTGATGCCCAATTCCCTGCAAGCGCGTAATACGCGCAACGCGATTTCCCCGCGATTGGCAATGACTATTTTTTCCAGCATGATGGCTACTTAATGACAAAAAGGGCTTGGCCGTATTCCACCGGTTGGCCGTTTTCCACCAGAATTGCCGAGACCGTACCGGATTTATCGGCCTCTATCTGGTTGAGCATTTTCATCGCTTCGATGATACACAGGGTATCACCTTCCTTGACTGCTTGGCCGACATCTACAAACGGGCTTGCCCCGGGTGAAGGTGCCCTATAGAAAGTGCCCACCATGGGTGAGGAAATCAGATGGCCCTCGGGAACGGTGTTGTCCGAGGGGTTCGCATCAGGGGGTGGGGCGGTATGCGCTGCGGCCTCGCTATGCACCGGTACCTGAATTGGCGTTGGCGGGGCGACGATAGTGGTTTGCGGGTTGACCAGGCTGATACGCACGGATTCTTCGCCTTCCTTTATTTCCAGTTCCGCGATGCCCGAACGCCGGACCATCTGGATCAATTTGCGAATCTTATTAATATCCACACTAGTGATTCCTTAACTGTTGCGTCGCCGCCTGTAAGGCTAATTCGTAACCCTGCACACCCAAGCCACACACCATGCCGAGCGCTATATCACTCAAATACGAGTGATGGCGAAAGGTTTCCCGGCGGTAAATATTGGATATATGTACTTCGATAAAAGGTATCGCGGCGGCCGCAAGGGCATCGCGAATACTTATGCTGGTGTGGGTTAGGGATGCGGCATTGATGATGATAAATTCGATGTTATTGGGCCGGGCTTGTTGGATACGCCCGACAATTTCGTGTTCAGCATTGCTTTGAAAGCACAACAGGCTATGGCCGGCGTTTTGCGCTTGTTTGATAAGTTTATCGTTTATTTCACCCAAGGTGGTATGGCCGTATATCTCGGGTTCACGGCTGCCGAGAAGGTTTAAATTAGGGCCGTGCAAAGTTAACAGTTTAGCCATCGTTTGTCGTCGTTCTCCGCCTTTCCAGGTTCACAGCCCGCATTGGCCGGACCCGGGCGACAATTGTGCCGCCTTGGGCAAAATTTGTCCAGTTTTACGATGGTTAGAGGGTTTTACAGTCGTTTGAGTATGGCGGCTTCGGCTTGTTTGTGGGACATTTTACCCGGGCGTACATAGCGAATAATTCCCTTGCGGTCGACTATCACGGTATAGGGCAGCGCGCCAAGATAGTTGCCGTATTTCCTGGTCAGGTCGAGGGCGGATTTATCACCGATCAAAATTGGATAATTGACCAGGAAATTATCGGCAAAGTCCTGCACCATGGTTGGATCATCCAGTGCAATACCGACAAACTGCAGGCCCCGATCAGCGTATTGCTTCTGGAGCTCGACAAACATGGGCATTTCCTTACGGCAGGGCGGGCACCAGGTTGCCCAAAAATTGACCACCAGCACTTTGCCGTTCCATTGGTCGGCGTTGTGCAGTTTGCCTTCCAAATCCTTGAGAGCAAAGTCCGGCCGTTTCTGCCCCAGGGCTTTGTTCATTTTAATGACCCGGCTGTCATCCACGTTGACCTGCGGGCGGGTGGCTTGGGTTGAGCCTGGATCAGCGGCGAAAACAACCGGTGACGCGGCGATACACAATAGGATTAAAATAGGCGCCAACGGCTTCATGCTTTTTCTCCAGCCAATTTCAACTTACGCATAAACTGTTCGACGTTTTTAAAACCGTACATACGCGTACCCTCGATTTCCTTGCCTTGTTTATCGAAGAAAATATACACCGGCGGGGGCGTGATCAGGCGATAATGTTTTCGCAGTTCACGATTGATATCATCGTCATCGGTAATGTCAATTTTCAGGATGACAAAGTCGCTTAATTTTTGCTGCACCATTTGATCGGCGAAGGTGGTGGAATCCATGCGTTTGCAGTAGATGCACCAGTCGGCGAACACATCCACAAACACCCCTTTACCTTGGGCATTGGCTTCTTTGATGACCGCCTGGGTATGTTTCAAACCCTTCACCTTGATCACAGGCATGCCGGCCACGGAATCCTCCCGCCGGTAAACACCGGATGCGGATTGCTTATCCTGCCGGGCGCTGGGGCTTGTGGTTCTTGCACTGTCAACACCCGCTGGAAAGCTCTGTACGCCGATAACCAGTACATAGGCCAGCACCGCGCAACCGGCCGTCCAACCGTATTTATTAAGTTTTTGACCCAAGCGGGCATCGGGCTTCAGTTTGATAATTTCAGTCAAGTAAATAACCGAACCAATGATCCATACAATCCAAAGATAGTTGATCAGTGGCGGCATGATAAAGCGGCTGAGAAAGTACACTGACAAACCCAGCAACATAAGGCCGAACACGCCTTTAACCGTCCCCATCCAGCCACCGGCTCGCGGCAGGTATTTGCCCGCGGCGGTACCGATCAGCAGTAGCGGGGCGCCCATGCCCAGGGTCATGGAAAACAACACCGTGGCGCCGTAGATTGGGTCTTGCTGGTCGGCGATAAGTATGATAATTGCGGCCAATGGCGCGGCCACGCAAGGACCGACGATCAGTGCGGACAAAAAGCCCATAATGGCGACGCCCACCAGTTTACCGCCTTGCTGTTTGTTGCTGATTTCCGCCAGCCTGCTTTGCCAACTGCTCGGCATTTGCAGGTCGTAGTAGCCGAACATAGACAGCGACAGGGCGACAAAAATGGCGGCGAACACTGAAAGTATCCACGGATTTTGAAACATGGCATCCAGGGCCTGGCCGGCCATGCCCGCGATGACGCCAAGGCTGGTATAGGTCACGGCCATGGCCAGAACATAAACCAGGGACATGGTAAATGCACGGCGGGTGGTTACATCACTGCCTTCGCCGGCAATGATGCTGGAAAGAATGGGTACCATGGGGAAAACGCACGGTGTAAAGGCCAGCAGCAGGCCCAAACTGAAAAACAGCGGCACGACCAGCAAGTAATTGCGGCCGGATAAGACGGTACGCAATTGTTCAGTGTCGGAAATAAAGTAGTAAGCGTTATAAAAGACATCCAGGAATGAACCCGATCCGGTCGGGCTAGCGCCCTGCGATCCTGCGCCCAAAGGCATGCCGACCGCTCCGGCGTCCGCCAGGTTTAACTGGCTGGAGGATTTCAGCGGTGGATAGCAGTAACCCGCTTCGGCGCAGCCTTGGTAGGCGACATTCAATAGCACCTTGGCAACTTGCGGGGCGCCTTTGTCGAGGCGTAACAAGGCTTCGACCTGGTGGTGATAAACTTCCATGTCGCCGAAATAGTCGTCGTGTTTTTTATCGCCGGTCGGTAACGTGACCTGCTCAACGTTAATATCCGGATCGGCGTGGAACTTGAATTTGGATTTGTAAAGGTAGTATCCGTCGGCGATATCCCAGCGTGCTTTAATGGTGTTGGCGTCCACGACTTCGGCGGTAAACATAAATGCCTGGTTGGCTTCCAGGAACGGTTTTTCCTGTTCGGTAAGACCGAGTTGCTTACCCAGGTCGGCAAGTTTTTTTAATGCCGGTTTTTGCCCCGCGGCGGTTGGCAGGGCGACTTTAAGGGTGTTTTTTATCGGTTGGTAGCATACGCCTATATCGGCGCAACCCTGAGAGACCGTTGCCACGGCAAGTTCGCCGACGCCGTCTTGGCGGGTGATGGGAATGGTGATTTCAACGCGGTGCCGGTAGGTTTCGATTTTGCCGAAAAATTCGTCTTGTTTGATTTTGCCGTGGGGAAAAGCCGGTTCACCCAAGGTCACATCCTGAGTCTGACTGGAAAATTTGAATTTTTCGCGGTACATGTAGTAACCGTCGGCGATGGTCCAGATCAACTGTATATGATCGGCGTCCAGCGATTTAATCACGCCGATAAAGGCTTCTTCCGCCGGCAGTGGTTCCTCGTCACCGGCGGGCCCGGTTTGCGCCCAACCGTTGACGGTCAAAAAACATAAAAATAATAGGGTTAGCCAAAGATGTGTTTTCATTACGCCGCCTAGCTTTCAGTTACATCGTGTATCCACCTGAGATAAGGCTCCAGACCTGCCACTATAGGGACCGCAACCACCTCGGGAAGTTCATACGGATGATGCTCTTGGATCCAATGTGTAATGGAATCCACGTTTGCCGCTGTTGATTTGATAATCAGCAAGCTTTCATTATCTTTTTCTACTTTCCCCTTCCAAAGGTATACCGACGTGATGTTAGCCATGACATTGACACAGGCTGCCCGTCGGGATTCCACCAGCCCGCTTGCCAGGGTTTGTGCCGTGTCGCCGTTGGGGCAGGTACATAAGATAATCAGTGCATCATCGGTTGAGGTCATGGTAATTTCACTCGTTTGATTAAAATTTAGGCTAAACAGGGATTTGCGGGTAAGTTATAATCCCTGAGCAGTACGGCACTTAGTGGATTGTCGCGATTTGAGCGGGAATCCTTAACTTAGAGTCCAACAGAGCGTGGTGTTATGGGTTTTTTTCATTTGCTACTGATAGTGTTTTTGACAGTACCTGTCATTGAGATATTTTTACTGCTGCAAATCGGTTCCATCATTCATCCTTTGCCCACGATTTTACTTATCATTATAACGGCAGTCATTGGTGCGGCTCTAGTGCGTCGTCAAGGCATCGCCACGGTTCAGCGCATGCAATCACAACTGCAGCGGGCGGAACTTCCCGCCATGGAATTGCTGGAGGGCGCGATTGTGCTGATTGCCGGCGCCCTGCTGTTGACACCGGGTTTTTTGACCGATGCGATGGGATTTCTGTGTCTGGTGCCACCGTTGCGCCGGTTTATAATTCAAAAAATTATTGAGCGCTATATCAAACCCCGTGTGCTGGGTTCAAAACCGGCGACTCCCCGACAGCAGGACAAAAACAGTATCGAGGGCGAGTATTGGCGTGACGACTAAGGTGGTTTCGCACCGTCACAACAGTTTCGATTTTATTTAGGGGCGGACCTCGGCAGGCTTTTGGGCTCGACCGCGCGGTTTTCACGGTCATGCCAATGTACGCCTTTGTAGTTAAAACCTGCCTCGATGGTGGGTTTAATGACCTCGAAATACGGCGACAGGTCAAAATCCCGGGGAGCATACAGGCTGTGGTGGCGGATATGCATGATTTCCTTTTCGGTATATTCACGGGTTGCAACGGAGCAGTATTTCTGCACGGTGATTTCCGGCAGAATCGGATAGCGAATGTTTTGAAATCCCTCGGCAATCAGCGTGGAACAAATCGCCCGGCTGGGATCGCCACTGCCCATGGCCAGCATGCGTCGTCGCCAGCGCACCGGAACCGGCGGCGTAGGCAGCAGGTAACGCATCAAGTCGATGACGTTTTGCAGGTCATAGGCATGACCCAAGCGCTTTATCATAAAGTTGACCAGTTGCTGTTGATCCGCCGGTGTCAAGTTGACCGGACGGCAGATGCGGGTGTTGAAATCGGCATAGCTGGACAGTGCGATAGCATGTACACCAAATTCCAAATCCGCCTCAACCAGGCTCAGGGGTTCACCCCGGTCGTTGTTTTGTCCCAGTGCGTCGCCAATATAGATGGCGGCATGGGACCAGGTGGACTGGGTCAGGTATTTGATGGCCTGACTGATCCGGTAATGACCCTCCACCAACACAACATCGCCGGGGCGCAATACCCGGCGCAGGTATTCAGGATCGCTGATGGAATACGGACGGTACTTGCGGATAGGCCGGTTCAGGTACTGCGCCAGCCATAAGCCCAGTTTTGCACTCAACCAGGCCATTTTTTCCCCTTGAACTTGAAACTTGACATGCTTGCACCAATTAAACCCTAAGAGTGTCATGTATTCGACCGGGTGCCGGTCTTGAACTTCGATAAGAAGTTTCTAAAAAACAAGCACCTGGAATTAGTATCGGCAGGTTGCGACGATTTGATTGAGGGTGGGCTTGACTAATTTGCGAACCTGGCTATCATGCTTAGCACTCTGGCAGCCAGAGTGCTAAACAGCATCAAGCTGTCGTCATGTCTGGGTAATTGAAATGAAATGAATAGGAGAGACTGAATATGAAGATACGCCCATTGCATGATCGTGTGATCATTAAGCGTATGGAAGAGGAACGTACCAGTGCCGGTGGCATTGTTATTCCGGACACCGCCGCAGAAAAACCCGTTCGCGGTGAAGTGGTTGCCGCAGGCAAGGGCAAAATACTGGATAACGGCGATGTTCGTGCCTTGGATGTGAAAGTTGGCGATACCGTTCTGTTCGGCAAATACTCCGGTACGGAAGTAAAAGTCGAAGGTGACGAACTGCTCGTGATGCGTGAAGAAGACATCATGGGTGTAATCGAAGGCTAACTGAACCCTACACATCAAAGAGGAAAACGAATATGTCAGCAAAAGAAGTTATATTTAGCGATGACGCCCGCCACCGCTTGGTGAAGGGTATGAATGTCCTGGCCAATGCGGTCAAGGTGACCTTGGGTCCGAAAGGGCGCAATGTGGTGTTGGAAAAAAGTTTTGGCGCACCCACGGTCACCAAAGACGGCGTATCGGTAGCCAAAGAGATTGAATTAAAAGACAAATTTGAGAACATGGGCGCCCAGATGGTGAAAGAAGTCGCCTCGCAGACTTCCGATGTGGCCGGTGACGGTACCACCACGGCCACCGTATTGGCCCAAGCTATTTTCCGGGAAGGCATTAAGGCTGTTGCTGCCGGTATGAACCCCATGGACCTGAAACGCGGCGTGGATAGAGCTGTCGTTGCCGCCGTGGAAGAGTTGAAAAAACTTTCCAAGCCGTGTTCCGATGACAAGTCCATCGCCCAGGTTGGCACGATTTCCGCCAACTCCGACGACTCCATTGGTAACATTATTGCCGATGCCATGAAGAAAGTCGGTAAAGAAGGTGTCATTACCGTTGAAGAAGGTTCCGGTCTGCAAAATGAGCTGGATGTGGTTGAAGGTATGCAGTTCGACCGCGGTTACCTGTCACCGTATTTTGTGACCAATCAACAAAACATGAGTGCGGAACTGGAAAATCCCTATATCCTGATTCACGACAAGAAAATCACCAATATTCGCGAAATGTTACCGATTCTGGAAGGCGTGGCCAAATCCGGACGTCCGTTGCTGGTGGTTGCCGAGGACGTGGAGGGCGAAGCCCTGGCGACTCTGGTGGTTAACAACATTCGTGGTATTGTCAAGGTTGCCGCCGTCAAAGCACCGGGGTTTGGTGATCGTCGCAAAGCCATGCTGCAGGATATTGCGGTATTGACCGGCGGTGAAGTGATTTCCGAGGAAGTGGGAGCCAGCCTGGAAAAAACCCAGTTGACCGAATTGGGTGAAGCCAAGCGTATCGTGATATCCAAGGAAAACACCACCATCATCGACGGCGCCGGCAAACGCGAAGACATCGAAGCCCGGGTCGCGCAGATTCGTGCTCAGATCGAAGAAGCCACTTCCGACTATGACAAAGAAAAGCTGCAGGAACGTGTTGCCAAGCTGGCTGGCGGTGTTGCGGTCATCAAAGTCGGTGCCGCCACCGAAGTGGAAATGAAAGAAAAGAAAGCCCGCGTGGAAGATGCCCTTCACGCTACTCGTGCAGCCGTTGAAGAAGGCATTGTACCGGGTGGTGGTGTCGCATTATGCCGTGCCGAACGTGCACTTGAAGAGCTCAACGGTGATAACCATGACCAGGACGTTGGTATCGGTATTGCCCGAAAAGCCATGCAGGAGCCGTTGCGTCAAATCGTAAGCAATGCCGGTTCGGACGGTTCCGTGGTGCTTAATCAGGTGTTAAGCGGTGACGACAGTTACGGTTTTAATGCCGCCACCGGTGAGTACGGCGACATGGTGGAAATGGGTATTTTGGATCCCACCAAGGTTACCCGTTCAGCACTGCAAAACGCAGCATCGGTGGCCGGTCTGATGATCACGACCGAAGCCATGGTCGCCGAAATGCCCAAGGAAGATAAAGCCGGCGGCATGCCCGAAGGCGACATGGGTGGCATGGGTGGCATGGGTGGCATGGGCGGCATGGGCGGCATGATGTAACATCACGCTGTTCAACGTTTTATTTTGGCCCCGCGATGCGGGGCTTTTTTTTTTGCGGCCAAGTGCCGTCGGTATGGCGCGATCATTAGGGTCATGGTTGCATGGTGTGCAGGTCACAAGGGTTTAGTACCGCGTTGATCCAAGCGACGAATAATAAAGTCAAAGGCTTATGCCGGTCATCGATGGTAATCGATGACACCCAACAAAGACGCGCCACCCAACAAAGACACGCCAAAGTGCTTGGGCGCTGGATGACATGGCCGGCGGTCTGCGCCTTGCAGCCGCTTGATTCCTGCACCGGTTGTGCCGACCACCGCTTGATATAAGAATTAAGTAAGTAAGTAAGTATATATGAATATAAAATCGGATTTATACCATGGCAAGGCATGAAATCCAGGTAATTTTTCGCTCGAGCTGGATTTAGGGCGTGATTTTTAGTTTAAAATCGAATAAAATAATCCCTATCGCTTTACCATGCTGCAAGCGATAAATCCAACCCAACCTGCCTGAAATACCCACTGGTCCGGCTCGGCTATGCAGAGTCGTGGCTGTCTATATTTATTACTAATTCTTATAAGGATGGTAGCATGTCGCTTGCCCAAAATAGTAGAAATAGACGGTATTTGGTCACTGCAAATTCATTGAATATCGTCTTTTCCCTTGATTCCAATACAGTTATTCTACCCATTATCAATTGTTCCATCGGCGGAATTCTGGCCGAGCAAAACAGTGCGCACGATAATTTAAAAGCCGACTGGATATGTTCGGATGTCAAAATCGTCGGCGAAAAATTTGAATTGCCTATCGGCCGATTGATGTGTCGCGGGGTGAAAGCAGGAAAAGTCCGGTTTTCGCTGGTGGACGGTAAATTACCATTGGACGGTGAACTTTCAGCTTTCTTGCAGAATCCACTGGGAACTCGACCGCATGACGTGGAATTAAATCCATTGCGATACGATCTGTCCGTGTTCGCCAGACCATCGAAATCGGTGGATCTGTTTTCAAAATGCTATGCGTTCTCGACCATGAAAACCCAATGGCAACAATCACCACAGTACCTCTACAACACGATTCGTTTGCCTTCAAAGGGTGTCCGCGTGCATTTAAAGTTAAAACGAAAGAACGGCAGGAAGGATTTTATCGTATTTGGGACCAATGATTATTTGAACCTGGCGGCGCATCCTGCTGTGGGCGAGGCGGCCAAGCGAGCCATCGACAAGTACGGTTACGGTTCCACCGGTTCACCCTTGACAACCGGTCTGACGGAGCTACACGAGAAGCTTGCTGATCGGATGGCGCGGTTGTTTCAAAAAGAAAGCGCCATGTTGTTTACTTCCGGGTATACGGCAAATGTGGGCACTATTGCCAGCCTGACAAGTACCAACGACTTAATGGTCGCGGACTTTTTGGCGCATGCATCCATCCATGACGCCATGCAAATGTCACCGGCGACGTCAAAAGTATATAAACATAACAATGTATCCGATCTGAACAAGGTTCTTTCCCAGACCCGGAATAATTTCGCCGGATGTCTTATCCTTACCGAAGGGGTTTTCTCCATGGATGGAAATATAGCACCCCTTGATAAGATTTCGGCGGTTGCACGCAAACACCGGGCTCGGTTATTTGTCGATGAAGCGCATTCGTTTGGCATTCTCGGTCACCACCACCTGGGTGCTGCGGAGTATTTTGATGTGATCGATCGCGTGGACCTGATAATGGGTACGTTCTCCAAAATCGGCGGCGGGGTCGGCGGATTTCTTGTCGGTGAGAAGGAAGTCATTGATTGGCTGCAGTTTTATGCCCGATCCTCCATGTTTTCGGTTGCCGCCCCGCCGTCAGCCGCCGCGGCCGCGCTGGCGGCTTTGGATATCGTGGAGGAAGAAGACGATCGCCATCTTCGATTGCAAAACAATATCAGACATTTTGTACATGGCTTGCGCGAGATGGGATACGACATATCGCCGAACCACTCAAGCGCCATTATTCCGGTGATCGTCGGCGATTCGAATACCCTGGGCGTCATGAATCGTGTATTGATCGATCACGGCATATTTGTAACCCCTATCGTATATCCGGCGGTCGCACGAAACAGCGCACGATTCCGCTTCGCCCTAATGGCGGACCACTCACCGACCGATATAGATTACGCGCTAGTGGTATTACAGGAGGCCGCCGCGGTTGCAAACGCGAAATTCCTCAATAGCCAAGCTCTTTGGAATAAACAGGAGGAAGTTCCGCAATGCGCCGAATAGTGAACAATGTTGATAAAAAGTCTATTTATCGCCTTGCTCTGGGGATTGCCGGCGTGGCTGGGGGCGATACAGGCGACGGTTAGTACACATGACTGGAACGTAACTGTTGCGTGGCGACACTCGGGTGCCGAAAACTATTTCGAGGCGCAGTCTGAGCAGATAGTCAAAGATTGCCGAGTACATCCGGTCGGTTATATCGTTTTTCCCACTATCATTCAAGCCGCCCACATAGTGGAGTTGGACGGCTGGGAACTGATGCGCTTTGGCGATCCTACATTTCAAACCGTTCGCTCATACTACGGGGCGCCGGTATTGCCGTGTGCACAGGTCAAAGACGGTAAACGCGTTACCTGGAAACTGTATAGTTATACGAAATACTTTGCCCGGGTACGGTCGTTTCCCCATGTTGTCGACAGTCCGCCTCTGGTGAATTTCTATCATGAAACCGTCTACGTAATTGCAGCCGGCGTCATGCTGGTTCTGTCGCTGTTTTGTTTCGTCGTCTTTCAGGGAAAAATACCCAATCGTCTTAATTTCAGTCTGATAGCATCCTGTTTGGTATTATCCTGCAATTTCTTATGGTCGGTACCGGCCTTTTTCAATATTACCACCAATATGCTGGTTACTCAAAAGATTGCTGATAGTTCAGTGTGGATCGGGCTTTGTTTGTTTTTCTACTGTTTGCGACTCGATAATCTTTACTCAAAATATCTGTTCTATGTATTTTTTGCCGCGGTGGTCATCGGCTGTTTGATGATTATCGCGGGCACGGACGGCGATGCGATGCAGACCGGAACATCCTTGCCTTTTGGCTTTGCGCTATTTGTCGCCACCTACGCCCTGGTGAAGGTGTCTTTGCGCATGCGCATTCATCAGGAATCCTTGCGACGGTATATATTTCAGGCACTGTCATTGGGTATTTTCGTGCTGGCCTGTTTTAATGATGTGGCCGTCATCGAGGGCTACTTGAACGGTTACATGATACTGCCTATCGGCATTGTATCCGGATTAGTGTTTTTTGCCTTATCGGTGCATGAGCATATTGCGCGTACCTATGAAGAAAGAGATTATTTACGTCGGCATTTGGAAGATGAGGTCAAATTAAAAACCTGGGCCTTGGAAAATACACTAAAGGAATTGAAGTCCGCGCAATCGGAATTGATTCAAAATGAAAAGCTGGTATCCTTGGGCACCTTGTCCGCGGGTATCGCGCATGAAATCAATAATAGTTTGAATTATGTAAACGGTTCCGTGAAACCGTTGAAAAAACTGATTGCCAACAGTCAGGATGCATCCAAAGAAAAAGCGATCCGGTTGCTGGATGTTATGCAAAATGGTCTTAAAATGACCTTTGATATTATCAATTCACTGCGCTCGTATACCGGTCTAAACATGGCGCCGGAGAAGACGGCAAAGCTAAAAGAACTGGTGAATAACGTGGTTACATTGTTAAAGAATCGTCTGATCAATGTACAATTAGTCGTGACGATTGACGAGCGGTTAATGGTGAATACCAATTTAGTGTCGCTTCAACAAGTGTTGATGAACCTGGTATCCAATGCCGTCGATGCCATGAACGGCCGCGGCACCCTGACTATCACAGCAAGCGCTGAACAAGATGATGTTGTCATGATGGTGGGCGATTCCGGATGTGGCATTTCGCCCGAGATTAGAGATAGGATTTTTGATCCGTTTTTTACCACCAAGGACGTCGGTGCCGGTACGGGCATCGGTTTGCATATTGTGCGTACTGAAGTTGAAAAATTACACGGTAGGATTTGTGTGAAATCCGAGGTCGGTAAGGGTGCGACGTTCAGCCTTGCTCTACCCATCGCGGTCAGGTCATTGGAGCCGAGCGAATGTCAACTGCCAGCGTAAAACCAGTTGTTGTGTTTATCGATGACGAACCCATGAATTTGGTTGTGTTCGAGGCAGCCATGCCCGATGTTTGGGATGTGCATGTATACGAAAAGCCGGAACAGGCCCTGAGCGACATCAAATCCCAAAAAGTCCAACCTTGGTGTGTCATCAGTGATCAGCGCATGCCGGTTATGCGCGGCGTAAACGTACTCGAAAAAATCAAGGCGCTATGCCCTTTGTCGGTAAGGATTATCGTCACGGGATACTCGGAAGAAGACCTGGTCATCGAATCCGTGCGACGGGCGCAGATTTTCGATTATATTAAAAAACCTTGGGACCCGGAGGATTTGGTAGCATCCGTGGAACGTGCTATTCGATTCTATGAAAGTGAGATGCAGCGCAAATCCCTGCTTGAGGAACTTCAAAAAACATACTCGGAAATTGATCGTTTGGCGCAGTTTCCAAAGCAGATTCCGGCGGTGATGATATCGATTTCCCAATCCGGTCAATTGAATTACATTAATCCTTTCGGCCGGTTTTTTCTTTCCCTGGTCGGCTTGGACGAGAAGGCGTATGTAAGATTGTTGCCGCTGACAGTGACGGATATTATCAGTTCGTGTTTGGACAGGCAGGAAGAAATCAGCAATCTCGAAGCCAGGATCGGCGATCGGTTTATATTGTGGACGATTTCGTCCGACCAGAACAAAACCAATGTTTATTGCACCGCCGTGGATATCACCGAGAAAAAACACGCGGAAGAACTGGAGATCAGTGTGATGGCGGCACAGGAAGCCGACAAGCAGAAAACAAAGTTTATTGCAAATATGTCCCATGAATTACGGACGCCGCTCAACGCGATCATCGGATACAGCGAAATGATGATGGAGGATCTTAAGGAGGGTGGTGAATTGCACTTCGAACAATGGATAATGGATTTGGGTCGTATAGTGGACAGTGGAAAACACTTGTTGAATTTGGTGAATGATATACTGGATATCAATAAAATCGAGGCCGGTGCGCTGGATGTCAAGCTTGTTGAAGTCGATGTCGTGGAAGTTGTCCACGATGTAGCCCAAATGCTGCAACCGACCGCCAAGGAAAGCAACAATCAGCTGTCCTTGCACTCCTTGGGTGACCCCATGGTTATGGCGGACCCCATACGACTAAAACAGATCCTGGTAAATTTGCTCAGCAACGCGTGTAAATTCACCAAAGACGGCCGCATAGAGGTTGCCAGTTACGAAAAAAACGGACAGGTTTACCTGGAAGTCAGGGATACCGGCATCGGTATCCCGGCGGAAGACATGGAAAAGTTGTTCAAACGATTCAGTCAGATTGGGGACGCATCCGTTCGTGAGGGAACCGGCCTGGGTTTGGAAATCAGCCGGCAACTGGCAGATCGTATGCAAGGTACCATCACTGCCCGTAGTGATTTTGGTAAAGGCAGTACCTTTACGTTGGTGTTACCTTGTGCCGCACAAGCGATCAAGGCGATGCCATAATAATAGATCGTGGGTGATGTTGAAGCCACGACTGCGACAGCGATAATGTTACCAACCACGCGATGACTCACCAGCCCGGCTGTTGCATCAATAATCGACTGCGGCTTGCGCGGCGTTTGGTTGTCGGCACGTTCTTCCCGCGGGTTCCTAAACATACCGTCAGCATGCATACTTCGCGCCGTAAACGGCGCATCCTTGTGCCATGCCTGCCGCGTCACTCCCCGCTGCGCGCGCGCTGAAATAAGCTCGGAGAAACCCCCCGCGACAATTGTGACATATCCGGGCCCGTCGTTGCCGGTTCATTAACAAGCCACTGAACAACCACAGCCGATGCGTTGTCAGCTATGGAATGATGATAATTGGCGTTGGTAGCGGAATCGTTGTAGGTTTGGATTGTTTATTGCTGATATTATTTCGCTACTGCGATCGGCCTATGCTAACATATTGGTTCTTCATTCGATATGACTCATCTCCCATGCCAGAATCGGATCGCATCGAGGCCGGATCTTATCAACTGTCGGCGGATTGGCAGATTGAACTCCCCGTGGACTACCAATATCGCCTTGAAGACGGCGATTTATGTTTGTGGCGCAAGGGCATGACGGTTTGGGCTGCGATATGGCATAACGATTATGATGAGTCCGTTCGGCAACGTTACCTGCGGCTGAAAAATCAATGTCCCCGCGAGGCTTTTGATATGGTCGAAAGTAGCGACGGCCGGCATTTTCGTATAGGGTTTCGGTTGGCGGACAGCGATGACGACAGCAGGTTTGCTTTTTACGGCTATGTGGTCAGCGAATGCGGGCATGTAAAGATAGCCATGTTTTTTTCCGATCCCAACGAAATCGAAACCGCCAAGGCGCTTTGGCGCAGTGTGACGGTGGTAAGCAAATACGCCTATCCTGGCGTGTCGGGGTAACACGTCCCGGTTAGACTTTCGGCCATTCCATATACAAACGGTTGGTGTCGCGCATACGATCGACGATCTGTTTTAACGACCCCATTTTCTGCATCAATCCCGGACAAAGCCGTATCACTTCTTTGGCAAAACTATCCATGTTGGCCGGTTGCCTGATAAACTCCGCTTCCAGCCAGTTTTCACCGGCACCGATCCATCGTAAGCCGTACTTTTCATGCCATTCGCTGAGCGTATCCATCAAATGTCCGTGGTGTTCCTGGGTTCCTACCAGGGCCAGATAAGCGAACGGATTATCGTTCTTGATAATCGCCAGTTTGTCCAGGTCGGTACCTTCGTTTTTTTCCAAATAGTACACCGCATAACCGGTATCTTGAAATTTTTTACGCAACATTTCCAAGGTAAGATAGCCGTACTTTGACGGTATCGACAGGGTTAATCCGTTGACCGGTTGGCGACGATCGTCGCGAACTCCTTCCAACTGGCCAACCAGAAAACTGTAGGATTTTGCCAGCAACAGGGTACGTGAATCGAACCGCAGTTTGTCGGCAAGTCGCTGATCGGTTTTATCCAGTCCGTCGGCGGCACGTGCCACAATAATTCGCCGGTCCAAACGCATGGCATCGGCAAACCGGAGGGCGGCGTTTTTTTGCGCCTGAAACAGCGCTTCATTGAGGACTTCCTCGTAGCGGCTACCGCGGGTGGATTCCAGAAAATCGGCGAACCGATCGATTTCCCGATCGTCCAACTGGCGGTATAAAAACAAGTACCACCGCAGTATCAAGGGTTGGGCCTGGGAGTCGTTCAGCGATGCCGGCAGGTATTGCTTGTGCGGTGATAATAGCGTATTGACACCGAATAACATCTGGGTATAAATCGCCCGGCGATAACGAACAAACATTTTAAATGAACCGGTTGCCGAAGCAATCCGTTGCAGGCGTTGTAATCGCTCACGGTCCGGTTGTGCCATACGGTAACGGTTTTCAAAAAGATGCATGGCCTTGGGGTCGGGTATTTGATTTTCCATGACCAACAGGGCGATTTTACGACCCAACGGCGTTTTCAGCCATTGGATACCGTGTACAGCGGCGTCATCGGGCATATGTTCGCCAATCCAGCTAATCATGTCCCGGCGCAGGGTTTCGCCCGCATAGGCGTAACGCAGCGCCTGGGTCATGTAGTAGGATTGCAGTGACGTCAGGGTACGAAATTCCTGTTGATACTGATGGCGCAGTATCCTGGGCATTTGATCGATGGTTTCATTCAGGAAGGTGAGGCGCAGGATTTGTTCCGCCTGCTCCGAGGCAAGAGCCGTGGCGAACGGACAGATCGATAAAGCAAAAATCAATATACCCGCGCGAAAAATGGTATTACCCTCCAATAGGTTTCGCTATTATACGCTTCAAAACACCGGTTTGGCAGTTGCGAGGTGGAAAATCGGTGTTATTGCACTAAAAACAGGCGATTTAGGCTGTAATCCATGGCGGGTTGTCGACGCCATGAGCACAGGCGTTATTTTATTGCTTTTACCAGCCGGTACGATGGTTTCGGTGTGTTCAAACATTTGGCAGTTTGGTATGGACGCTATATCAATCCGTTATGCGGTGGCAGCCAGTACGGCGTTTACAGCCGGCGAATACCGCGTCAGCAGGGGGGGCGTTGTTGACATCGCGGGTTCAGTTTAAAAAACTCAACGTATGGCGGCTGTAAAAAACCTTCTGTTGCAATACCGAGGGATGAAAAAACCAGCTGTTCAACAGCCATGCTGAATACGATTGATTGGCGGGCTTATTGATGTCGCCGCGTTCTTCGGAGGAAACAAAATTCATTGTGTTTTCGCCTCACGCGGCTATGGGTTTGCCCGGAGCGATCAGTTTAGTGATGGGTTAGTCAGGCGCCAGACTGACAAGCTGCCTTTCCAGGCTCGCATTGGTCAGTAAACTTTTATGAATAAAGATTTATTTTCGGTGCGCTATTTGATGCCATAATGCTAGCCAGCTCATCCACTTAAACGTTACTGCCTATGAACCACCAATTTGCGAAAATTAATGACCTGGTTACTCAACACGAATTCTTGCCGGAAAGGTTGACCGGAGAAATCATCAACGGTCAAATTCATACCCAGCCTCGATCGGCATGGGCTCACGCTTTGGCATCATCATCACTCGGTGATGAATGGGTTGGGCCGTTTCAGAAAGGTAGGGGTGGTCCGGGTGGTCAGTGGATCATCGACGAACCGGAAGTCCATTTTATCCTTGATACAGAGGTGACCGCACCGGACATTGCGGGTTGGCGAAAGGAACGACTACAGGAACCACCGTCTGGTCACAAAATTCAAGTGATCCCCGGTTGGATTTGCGAGATCATTTCGCCTTCGAGTAAAAGCACGGATAGAGAAATTAAAATGCCGCTCTACGCCCCATACCAAGTGTCATACTTGTGGTTGGTCGATCCCAAGGAAACATTGTTGGAGGCCTATAAGCTGGAGGGGGGTGGATTGCTCTGGGGACATTTAGTCATAAAGATATCGTATCTGTGGAACCATTTGATGCGATAAGCCTTCAACTAGCAGGTCTTTGGACGTGTTAAATCGCTGCTGCCAATGAAACGCTGATGCCGAGACAAGCTCGACTCGATGCCCGGGGAATTGTCCATCATGCGATGGCGCGGGGAGTAGGACGTCGAAAAATATATAAAGATAGCAACGACTATGAGGATTTCATTCAGCGTTTGTCAATGATCGCTGCCAATGACTACTTCCAAGTCTATGCTTGGGCCCTGATGCCGAATCATTTCCATTTATTGGTGCGTACACGTAAACGTCCACTGACTTTGACCTTTCACCCTTTCACCCTTTCACCGAAAATAATATAGCAATATCAATAGTTTAATAAAATGCCGAGGCACTACAAGAGCCTATGGATTAATCAAAGGCGGTGATGAAGTCTAATCGTTGGGGTCCGCACTCAGAACCCCTAAGGCTTTTCTCGGCTATTCTCGTAGACCCGCTCAGGCTATTATTTGATTTTCCGACAATTTCCTTTGCATTTACGGTATAATTTTACCAGCATTCATGCTTTTGGGAATTTAATCCCAAATTCGTCCTCGTTACGTGATATAGTCATGGTTGTGTACAAATATACAAATAGTAAAAGTCACAGGTGCAAAGTGTTTAAAAAAAAGTTCGTTAATGAATTGTTTTTAATCGTTATTTTAATGTTTCTCGCAAGTTGTGGCGGAGGTAGTGGTGGTGGTACGCTTGCTCCCGGTGGGACACTTACTCCCGGTGGTACCGATGTACCCCTTCCAGATAATGAACTCCCGCTATTCCAGCGTGGTCAGGTGGAATTCGATGCCAAAAACTATGCGCTAGCCGTTCAGGCATTTGATAAATTGCTTACAACTTACGCAGGTGGACGTTATGCGGAACCGTCCTTGCACCTACGCGCCCGTAGCCATTACGAGCTCGGGCAGTACGATGATGCGATCGCGGATTTTGAAGCATTTTTAGCCCAATATTCCGGTAGCAGTGATGCGGCTTCCGCGCAATATTGGTACGGCCGTACTCTGCACGCCACCCAGGCCTACGACGCCGCCGCCACAGCCTATAACAAAGTCATTGGTGACTACGGCAACAGCAGTTTGGTGGACGATGCCAATTATCAGTTAGCAAAGATACTGTACGATAAGAATGATTTCCAAGCGGCGATCGACGCGTTTATTGTTTTTGTGGCTAATTTCAATCAATCCATTTTGGTAAACAGTGCACACTATTACCGCGGACGCAGTTTGCAGCAATCAGCGATTCCCGATTATGCCGCAGCCCGCGATGCATTTGCCCTGGTCAGTGATCAAAGCGTGTTGTTCGACAACGCCGCGTATCAATCGGCAAAGACCTACTACGACGCATTCGACTACGCAAATGCCGTCAGCAATCTGTCTGTCTTTATCGCGGCGCATGGTGATTCCAGCTATTTAAATAATGCCAATTATTATCTTGGTCGCAGTTATCATGAATCGACACCGCCGGATTTTGTCGATGCCCGGATCTATTACAACAAGCTGATCCACTTGACGGATTCCAATTGGGCGGATGACGCCGTCTATCAGATCGGAAAAACGTATTATGACGAGGCCCGTGACGAAGCCGCCGCCGCACGTGCCGCTGCGGATGCGGCTGCGGCGAAACCCCATTACGTTAATGCTTACAACCTGTATCAATCTGCTAAGGATGAATTTGATCCATTCAGCGCGGATCCCGGGCTGCAGCTCAGTAATCGTGTCGATGCAGCTTTGTATTTCACCGGCCGCAGCCTGCATGAACGCGCCGATTTGCTTATGCAGCAACCGTTTTTAGACGATACATTGTTGTATGACGCTCTATTCAGTGCCGCGCGTGCAAGCTACTCGGCCTTGGTGCAATTGAAGACATCTTCCTGGGGTGATAACGCCCAATACCAGTTAGCAAAAACCTACTATGATAGCGCCGTGTTTCAGCAAAATACCGGCGAGTCCATTACTCTTAAGGTCGCTCCTCAGGATCTTAATGCGGCGGACATTGCCGAGGCACAGTCCCTCTACGACAGTGCCGTCGGCGCCTACAGCCTTGCTGTGGATGCTTTCCTGCCGCTGTTTGATACGCCGGAAAATTTTCCCGACGCCAGTGCTGACGATGATGGGCGATATTTTTTAGCACGTACCAAGCAAAGAGTCGCCGACATCAATACGGAACAATTGCGTATCGACACCACCTTTGTTGCGACGGTAAATTTTTCGTGGACGGATGCGATAGCGGAATTTGACATACTAATCGCCGATTATGCCGACACGGGTTGGAAAGACAATGCATTGTACGAGAGCGGAAATCTGTATTCGCTTATCGCGACATCACCGTTGAGCGTCAATCAGGTGGCGGAATTTAACGCCGCCTTGGACAGCTATGCTGCCGTGCTCAACGTGGTACCGGTGAGTCGACTCGTAGACAATGCCGGATTTAAACTCGGCATGGTCTATCATACCGCTCATCGTTGCGGCGACGAGGACGACGCGTTCAACTATTTAAACGGTATCGTCGGAGCCAGCTCGATTTGGCTCAACGCAGCGGATAAGGCCCTGTCCAGCCGGGATTGCACGGCGACGCCTTTGGACGGTGTTAAAGCCTTTGGCAATTTGATATTGCCCGCAACCCTGAATATACCGGCCAAATAAAACGGCATGCGGCGTTTCGTATTTGTCTTGCTGGTTATAACACTGTTGTTGGCACCGGCGGCTATCATGTTGTATAAGCTGCTGGTGCTGGATTATCCGATATCCGGCCTGGTGCCGGTGCAAAGTTATCGGGTGGAAGTCAGCATGGATGTCAATGGTCACGGTGAAGACATTGCGTTGAGTACTTTTTTGCCGAAATCCGATTTGCGCCAAATCATCAGTGACGAAGAAAATGCGTCGGGAGTATTCGAGCTAAGCTTGATGTCGGAAGGTTCCAATCGAAACGCGCACTGGCAAGCTGAAAACGTGCGTGGCCGGCATTCGGTCAGTTATGCCTATTCGGTACAAGGTCAGGCGGTGGAGTATGGAATTGCCGATGCACTGAGCGTTGATACAAACATTCCGCCGTCATTGCAGCGGTACCTGCAAGCGGAACCGGGCATACAGGTGGATGATCCCTTGATTGATGCAACGATCAAGCAATTATTCCCCGGCGGTGAGAACCGCATTATAGCCATCCTTACCGTGATCCACCGTTTTCTCCAGGACAAGTTTGACAACAAGCCATTTTCCGGATTTACTGATGCGCTGACCGCCCTGAAACTTAAGGAAGCCAGTTGCAATGGTAAAGGACGATTGTTTGTCGCGTTGGCTCGAAAAATGGGCTTGCCGGCCAGGCTGGTGGGCGGATTGATCATGAAACCCGGTGTCAAGCGCACCAGCCATCAATGGGTGCAGGTCTATGTTCATGGTCATTGGGTACCGTTTGATACCATCAATGACCATTTTGCCTATTTGCCGGCCCACTACCTGACTTTGTACTACGACGATCAAGTGCTGTTCAAGCATACCAGCAATATTAACTTTCAGTACAGCTTTAAAACCACCAAAAAGTTAAAACCGCGTTCGGATATTCAGAAAACCTTAAGTCAGTCGGTGTTTAATATATTCAATATGTACGCATTGTTTGAGCGGATCGGCATATCGCAAAACCTGCTGAAAATCCTGCTGATGTTACCGGTGGGAGCATTGGTGGTGGTGCTATGCCGTAACGTTATAGGCATACATACTTTCGGCACGTTTTTGCCGGCGTTGATTGCCGCGGCTTCCCGCGAAACCGGTTTGTTATGGGGAATGCTGGGGTTTATCTTTATTATCGCTATTTCGGCGCTGATTCGAAAAGTGCTTGACTGGCTGCAATTGTTGCATTCACCGAAAATGGCCATTATGCTGACCATGGTGGTCATCACCATGTTGATTATGACGGTGATCAGCGTACAGTTAAAGTTATTTGAATTGGCCCATATTTCACTTTTCCCCATCGCCATTCTGGCCATTACGGCGGAACGATTTTCGATCATCGAAGAAGAACAGGGAATGGGTAAGGCGTTCGGTATTGCCGCGACTTCGCTGCTGGTCATCAGCGCAGCCTATGTCGTCATGGATTCGTTGTTTTTACAAAGCATGATTCTGGCTTTCCCCGAGCTTTTGTTGGTGATCGTGGCGTTCAATCTGTGGCTTGGAAAATGGGTGGGCATCCGCTTAACGGAGTTTGTCCGCTTTCGGCGATTGATCGTGGGTGCTAACACATGAACGTCATTAGCGGAATGTTAAAGTATCTGTATCGGTGCGTTCAGAACAGCCAGCAGGTTCTGTCCATGAACCGGCGAAACTTAAACTATATTTATCCGCATAACGCACGCGCGGATTATCCCATCGCCGATGATAAGGTGCGCACTAAACGTTTACTGCAGCGGGCCGGTGTCCCCTTGGCGAAAACACACATCGTGTATGAACATTTTTATCAGCTTAGGCACTTGCCCCGTGATCTGTCGGCGTTGAACGAATTTGTTATTAAACCCGCCAGCGGTAGCCGGGGAGGAGGGATAGTGGTGCTTGCTGAAAAGCGGGACGATCACTGGCTGACCCTTAATGGAACCATTTACAATCATGAGCGTTTACGCAAGCATATCAGTGATATTCTGTTCGGCGTTTATTCCCTGGGTCTGCAGGACAGCGCCATTGTTGAATCCAGGGTTCGTCAGCATGACAGCCTGGCTCGGCTTTCTCCCCACGGCTTGGCCGATGTGCGAATTATTGTTTTTCGTGGACAAGCGGTGATGGCCATGTTGCGATTGACCACGGCCGCATCCAAGGGGCGTGCCAATATACATCAAGGCGCCATCGGTGTAGGGTTGGATATGAGCTCCGGTACGACCCGTGAGGCGATACTTCACGGCCGTGCCATCTTGAGACACCCGGATAACGGCACACCGCTTAACGGCGTGCCGGTGCCGCACTGGCGCTTCGTCATGGATACGGCGCTTAAAACCGCCGCGGTCGTACCTCTGGAGTATATCGGCGTGGATATTGCGATAGCCGACCAAGGGCCCCTGGTGTTGGAAATTAACGCACGTCCGGGTATTGAGATTCAAAACGCCAATCGCGAGGGGCTGCGCGGAAGACTCGCGAGCTTCGCGTCATGATCCGTTCCCTGTTTTCATTGCGGGAAGGCTTTATTCCACTGACTATTATCCTGCTGCTTGTCTTCGTTGTCATACTCGGCGTGCAGATGAAATCGAGTCTTGACCAGCAGTCCGTGCTGCATATCGATATTCAATCACAGGCGCAGACAGGCGACGCTGTGGACGATTACGACATGTTGCCGGTGGTGTACGCCGACACAGCCAGCAAAGATCCCCGCTTGCTGAAAGTTGAGCAATGGTTGCGTGAAAACCGCTGGCAAAAAGTTATGGCATTGTATGACAAGCTTCTCGCCGAGAATCCGACTTCTTGGTTATATGTGCAAAAAGGTGTTCTGCTTTACCGCCAAAATAAATTTTCCGTGGCGCTCGACATTTTAAATAAAGCTCTCGGCCAGATTCCCGTAGACAGCAGTGCATGGCTGTATCGCGGGCTGGTGTATGCAAAACAGGGCGAATTAAACAAAGCCAGGGCTGACTATTTGGCGCTTATCAAACGGATACCGCACCATTTTGAAGCACATTACAATTTGGGTGTCGCATACTACAAGTCGGAACAGTATCATCAAGCCATTGACGCTTTGTCTAAAGCCGTAACCATGGCGGGCGGCGTACGCAAAGCCAGGGCGTATTACAATTTGGGCCTGGTTTACAGCAAGCTCAAACAAATGCCGGATGCACAGCAAGCTTTTCGATCAGCCATTCGCCTTAAACCGGATTATATTCAAGCGCGATTCGCAATCGCCGCTTTGGAACCCGCCAACAAGGCTGGGCGAAAACGCGCCATGCAGCAGTATGAAAAAATCCTGCAACTAAAGCCGGGCTATCCACCCGCGCTTTTTCGTATCGCGCAATGGCACAGCAGCGCGGGTGATAAAGCCCGTGCCGCCGGGATTTATCGTCAAGCGATTCAACACGATCCGGCCTATGTCAGCGCCCGTTATAACCTCGGTTTGTTGCTGTTGGAACAAAAACAATGGCTGGATGCGTTGAATCAATTCAGTGCGATTGCCGAACTGGAGCCCGGGAACGCGCTGGCATACTTTCAGTTAGGTCGGGCCATGTTCGGTGCCAGGCAATACGCGCAGGCCGCACAAGCGTACCAACACGCCATTGACTTGCGTCAAGGTAAGTATGCCAAAGCGTTAGTGAATTTGGGCATCGTATTTCGCGCCATGCGCGCGTATGAAAAAGCCCGGCAAGCATATGAGCGCGCTATTGAACTGGAACCTGACAATCCACAGGCATGGTTAAACTTGGGTAAGCTCTATTTGCATCAAAAAAATCCGGACCAAGCGCAACAGGCGTTTCAAAAATCGATTCAGTATCGCAATGACAATGCCGCGGCGTGGTACAATCTCGCCATCACGCATACCCGGCAGCAGCACTTTGATGAGGCCATCGGCGCTTATCAAAAGGCTATTAAGTTGCGACCGGGTTACTTGCGCGCCAAACTGAATCTGGCCGTACGTTATGCCAAGCAAAACCAATACCCAAAAGCCATACAATTGTATCGCGCGGTGCTGGCGAAAGATAACAGCTATGCGTCGGCGTGGTTGGATCTGGGTATTGCCTATTATAAAACCAACATCGACGATCAGGCGGTGGCAGCGCTGCGAAAAGTACTCGCACTGCAGCCGAAAAATATTCGCGCCCGAAAGTTCCTTGCGCGTGTTCATGTTAGGCAGAAAAAACTGTCCAAGGCTGTGGCGGAACTTCGCGAAGCGGTTGATATGGATACGGCCAGTGCCGATCTACGCTTGGAATTGGCCAAGGTGTTGCAGCAGGCCGGCCGATCATCCGAAGCCCGCCGGCATTTGCAAAAGGCGCTGGCGCTGGATCCGGGTAATGCCATGATAAAAGATGCTCTTCATGCGCTCAATTGACCTGTTAAGGATTGCGATATGACAAGAATTCAGCCGCTTTTGACCGCTATGGTGTTGGCGTGCAGTGCGAACATCGCGTTCGCGCAGTCGTCAATGACTTGGCGGACCGATATCGGTACGGGGTTTGACAGTAATATCTATAAAGCCCCGAGCGGTACGTATGTGGATCATGCCAGTGGTGGGCAAATCGTTGTACCAAAAACGCATTCGGGCACCTTTGTGCCGGCTTTGGTAAAGGTTTCTTATCGCAACGGTGCATTGACAAAAAATAGCCTGTTGTTGGACTATCGATTTTCCGGTCTGTATTATCTTGACGGCGCATTTGACAATGCCAATCAGGTTAATCACCGTTTGCGCGTGGGTGATGAGTTCGTGTTGCGAAGAAAAAAAAGCCGAAAAGACAGTGTATATGCGGGTCTGATCGTCGGTCGACATCAGCGTTTGTATTTAGATCGGGATAGTGGTGACGATCAGGAGTTTCGTAACAGCAATGTATCCGAACGATATGTCTATGATAACCGCGGCGTGGAATTGAACGCCTGCAAACACACCGGCCGTGTCAAGCTGGATGCAGAAATAACCTTAATGGATAAGGATTATAAGGATACGGTGGCTATCAGTGAATACGATCACCGCTACCTGGCCGTGGGTGGGGCGGTAAAATTCCGTTTGGCGAAATACACCAAATGGCAAATCGGTTACAAATATTCGGTGTATGACTACAAAGAAAGGCCGTCGCGGGATGTGCTTGGTTCATTGAAAGGTGCACCGTTAAAATATGTTTATCATGCGGTAAGAACGGGCATACGGCAGCGTTTACTAAAGCAGTGGGTTGCCTATTTGGATTATGAGTATAAAACGCGGTCCGATGAATATGTCTCCTATCACGATTACAGTAAAGATCAAATAAGGGGAAGGGTTCTCTTTAACTACAGTAAAAACACACGAGTTAAATTATCGGCGACTTTTTGGCAAAGAGATTATCCCTATGCATTTGCCTTTGATGATCCCACGCAGGCGTTAAAATATTATGAAGGCAATAATCTCGAGTTGAGCGGGCGATTTACCTGGATAAAGAACCGTTCTGTTGATGTGGCGTTGGCGCAGGTCGATGAGGACTCTACGGACCTGCGCTACAAATACTCCCGTTTTCTTGCCCGGGTGCGATTGGCGTGGGAGTTTTAGGCTTGGTGTGTTGCCATGTTTTTCGTCGCCGCCATTGAGGTTATATTTTCAGGGCTCGAAGATTAGGATCCGTCTCGCTATGTTCCCATGCTTCATTAAAAAACGTCAACCAGAATTGGCATCTGCGCGGATCATTAAAACACGCTTTTCCACAAAATTGGCTGGCCAGCATACGGTGGTAGTAGCCTTTTTCATCGGCGATTATAAACGCTTCACTAAAGTGGGCATAGGCATCGCTTAGCTTGCGAATTAAAACATGGCTGGTTAAACGCCGGCTCAATGTCATCAGCCGGTGTCCTTCTTTGACACATTTCTCGCTGTCATGGATAAGAATGCGTATTTGCGCATAACGGCTGGCGGCAGCCATGCTTTTAACTGAATCCACAAATGATTCGTTGTCGAAGATCGGATGATCAAGATCGTGACTCATGATGACAAGCGATTTATGGGTTTGCTGCGCAAGGGCGTGTACAATCTCCCTGGCATCGTCGACACCTTCAATAGTTATGCTTTCTGTGCTTTCGCCCAAAATTAGATCTGAAATCATCCACTTGCTCCGTCAATGGTTACGTACTTATGTTATTGACGGCCGTAATGTCTTGATCATGAGTTGATGGTTAATATCGGCTTCCTGAAAGATTCGGCCCTTGCTTTGAAACCCAAATTGTTTGTAAAAATCGATTACAGCGCACTGGGCATGCAGGTGAAGGTGGGTCATTCCACGGTCTTTGGCCGTCTGTAATAACAATTGCAATAGGGCGGTGGCGACACCTCGGCGTCGCCAATGCGCCACCACCGCCATGCGTCCGATCATGCCATTGTCCAGCAAGCGACCCGTACCGATAGCCTGGTGGCCGGACAAGGCCAGCGCATGAAGGCAATGGCTGTCGGCAGCTTCCCACTCCATCTCGGCGGGGATGCCTTGTTCACGAATAAATACCGCGGTACGAACACACTTGATCAGTGCTTCGTCCTGCTGCCAGTCGCACAGACGTGCATACCATGACGATTGGTGTTTTTTCATAACACTGTAAAATAACTTGGAATTCGGCGATAATAGCTTGCCCACGATCCGGTGGGGTTAATGCAAGTCGTAATTTCTTTTCTATCTTTTTGAAAGTTAAGTGAAAAAAACATGAGTCACTCCAACGGTCAGACGCAAGGTTCTGCTTACCAAAAACGCCAGGCGGCGGTATGGTTGTTCTTGCGGGAAATATTTAAAAATCCAAAAGCCATGGGCGCCGCATTTCCCAGTTCGGCGGGATTGGCCCGGGCAATCGCTACATCCATACCACTGCCGAGCGACGGTATTGTCATTGAGCTAGGCGGTGGTACCGGTGTGATCACGGATGCCATTTTGCACCATGGTGTGCCGGCCGGGCAACTCTATGTCATTGAGCGTTCGGCAAAATTTTGCCATTTTTTACGCCGCCGATTCCCAGGGGTTACGATTATTGAAGGTGATGCGGCGCGGATAACAGACTATTTCCCAGCCGAAACACCCATTTCGTCGGTCATTTCAGGTTTGCCCCTGAAGTCGCTGCCGGCGGCTACGGTACATGCCATCACAAGCGAATTAGGCAGCTTGATGAATCACGGTTGTACCATTATTCAGTTTACCTATGATTTGCGGTTACGCTATCCGTTACAATTACCCTTGCAACGGCTTAAATCGGAAATTATTTGGAAAAATTTTCCTCCGGCGCGTGTCGACGTGAGTCGGTATACCGGATAAAGGTCAATCGTGCTCGGGAAAGTACACATAGCCATTGCAATAAGCTTGATACAGAGTGTCTTGAAAGTCTTGTCCCATGCCGTGCTTAAAATCCGAAAAACACCAACACCGGCCGCCGGTTAACCGTGCCACCGCGGCACGGTTTTCAGCGGCCAGTTCATAACGGGCACCGTTGATATAGCACTGACAGCGTCCTTGGGTGTCGGTGAAATAGTTCATACGCGTCGTCTCATCCGCCCACAAGGTTTGTGTCTGCCAGGCAGCAAAAAATGCTTGCCAACTCAACGGCGAAGCTTGCGGTTCGGTGAGTTGATCGGCCGATTCGGTAACCATTTGCGCAAACCAATGCGCCATGTCATCCGTGCTCAGGGGTAATGTTGCGACGATATCCAATAGGGAAGCGATGGTTTGCGAGGTGATCTCACCGTGATTGGCAAGCTTGTCATAGGGGTGCTGGTATAGCTCCTCGAATGCGGCCGACTGGGTAACATACTCCACATACCCGCGTAACAATTCACTCTTCGGCGGGGAGCGGAACCCTATCGAATAGGTCATGCTGGGTCCGTCCGTGGCCACACCATGGTGGGCGGTATGCGGCGGCAGATACAGCATGTCGCCGGGTTCCAGCAGCCAGCTTTGTTGCGCCTGAAAATCACTCAAAATGCGTAAATCCAGTCCAGGGAGAATAGCACGCTTATATTCGGTGGCAATGTGCCAATGTTTTCGGCCCTGCATCTGGAGGAGAAAAACATCGTAACGATCACCATGCGGACCGACGCTGGAACCCTCGGGCCCATAACTGGCCATGACATCATCCACGCGCCAGCTGGGCAGAAAATGGAACTCGTCCAATAACCGATTGATTGGTGGTATCAGGCGATTTAGGCCGTTGACCAATAACATCCAGCCCGACTTCGGAAGTGCCTGTAATGCAGACTCTTGAAACGGGCCGTGTTCAACCCGCCATGGACAATCCTGGTTCTCAAATACCAACCGGGTATCCGCATCGGGTTCGCAGGCAAGCCCGGCCAGTTGATTGGCATCAAGCTTGGCGGGATCCGCAATGGACTGTCTAAATATACAAGGTTTTTTCTGCCAGTAGTCGGCCAAAAAGGTCTCGATATCAAGCTGACCTAAAACCTTGGCTAGCATGTTCGAAAAGCTCTGGGTATGGGAAAAGACAAATAAAAAACCGGACCGCAAGGGAGGGGATCTGCGGTCCGGCAAGGTATTGGGTAGCTCAATGACGACATGCTGGGGATGCAGGGAGGGGAGGAAGGATAGTCGTCACGTGCAGCCCATGGTGCTATTATCCCTGTTTTTCGTGTAAAAACTGTGATGTTCATCGCAAAAAATATAAAACCCTATTGCATTTTTTCATGATTTTGTGCTTGGCAAAAGTTACCTTAAGTAGCCCATATAAACATTTGATTAGTTAATTTATTTCCTTGCTGTTAGTAGTGCTAATTATACGTCTTGCGCCAATTTTTTGGCATAGCCGATATAGTGATGGGGTCGCAAGGACTGCAGTTTTTGTTTGACCTCATCAGGTAGCGGCAAACTATCTATAAACTCGGTTAACTGTTGTAGCGAAAGTTTTTGGCCTCGGGTTAAATCCTTAAGTAATTCATACGGCTTGGGAACCTGGTAACGACGCATAACGGTCTGTATGGCTTCAGCCAATACCTCCAGGTTGTCCTGCAGGTCGTTTTCCATGGTGGCCCGGTTAATGCGCAGTTTTGCCAGGCCACGCAGGCATGATTTGTAGGCCAGCAAGCTGTGCGCAAACGCAACGCCGATATTTCTGAGAACAGTCGAGTCACTCAAATCCCGTTGCCAGCGAGAAACCGGCAATTTTTCGGAAAAATGGCTAAACAGGCTATTGGCGATACCCAGATTGCCCTCGGCGTTTTCAAAATCAATGGGATTAACCTTATGCGGCATGGCTGATGAGCCCACTTCATTTTGTTTAAGTGTTTGTCCAAAATAACCGATTGCGATATAGCTCCAAATGTCCCGGCAAAAGTCTATCAGCACGGTGTTAAAACGGGCAGTGGTATCAAATAATTCCGCCATATAATCATGGGGTTCTATTTGAGTGGTATACGGATTAAAATCCAGTTCCAGGCGCTGCTCGATAAAGGTTTTCGCCAGTACCGGCCAATCCACTTCCGGGTACGCAATGCCATGGGCATTGTAGTTACCGACCGCGCCATTGATTTTGCCAAGCAAGGGGACCTGGTTCAGTTGCCGGCTTTGGCGCTCCAGCCGATAGACAAAATTGGCCAGTTCCTTGCCCATGGTGGTGGGGCTTGCGGGCTGGCCATGGGTGCGGGATAACATGGCTGCGTCGGCGTTGCCGTGGGCTATGTCCCGAATGGCATGGGTGAGTTGGTCCATGCAGGAAGACAGCACGCGGCAGCCGTCTCGAACCATCAGCGCATAGGCCAGGTTATTGACATCTTCCGATGTACAAGCAAAATGTATGAATTCAAGGTGCGGGCTGATCGCCGGGATTGCGGCGCATTTTTCCTTGAGGAAATATTCAATGGCTTTGACGTCGTGATTGATTTCGCTCTCAAAACGCTTAACCCTTTCAACATCCTGTTCATCGAAATCGCTGAGAATGGTTTGCAAAGCGGTTTTGGTGGTGTTGTCAAACGGGGATATATCGCGAATTTCGGGTGTGTCGGCAAGCATTTCCAGCCACGCCAGTTCAACTTGTACGCGATAGCGGATCAATGCTGCTTCACTGAAAGTGTTGTTTAATTCGAGTGTTTTACTTTGGTAACGGCCATCGATGGGGGAAATGGCATACAGCGATTGATTCGACATATGAAATCCTGTGTCCTATTTTGGTCTGGTATGATGCATGATGCCATAATGACATCCCGTGACATACCATTATAGAGCATTTTACCCACAATTTTTCCCAGGGGTCGTTGCCGGATTTTTCGTCTACCGGAACAGCTAAAGTCGGGTTACAATAACGACGCATATATCATGGGCATTCGCAGTCTTAGAAGGAGCCGTTGTGTTAAATCAATACCGCCAGCATGTCGACGAGCGCGCGCAGCAGGGCATACCGCCATTGCCGTTGTCCGAGGAACAAATGCAATCCGTTATTGATTTATTGCAGTCACCGCCCCCTGGTGAAGAGCAGTATCTATTGCAACTATTTACACGCCGTGTTCCCATCGGCGTCGATTCGGCCGCGAAAATAAAAGCAGATTTTTTATGCCGCCTCACTAACAAGGAAATCAGCTGTCCGCTCATCAGTCCGCTTGAAGCGGTGCAATGGTTGGGCACGATGCAGGGTGGTTACAATGTACTGCCGCTTGTAAATCTGCTGGATGACGCAACATTGGCCGAGCACGCCGCCCATGCGCTGTCGTCTATCATTTTGATGTTTGACGCCTTCTACGATGTTGAAGACAAGGCTAAAAAAGGCAACGATTGGGCGCAACGCGTCATGCAGAATTGGGCGCAAGCCCATTGGTTCACCAACAAGCAAGCGGTGCCCGAGGGTATCGAATTGCGGGTGTTTAAAGTCCCCGGCGAAATAAATACCGACGATCTGTCACCGGCAGCCGATGCCTGGAGCCGGGCAGACATTCCCTTGCACGCACAGGTCATGCTGCAACACCGCATGGCCAATGCGCTGGACGATATGCAGGCCATGGCGGCAAAAGGTCTGCCCCTGGCGTTTGCCGGGGACGTTGTCGGTACGGGATCCTCACGAAAATCGGCCATAAACTCCTTGTTATGGCATATTGGTAGTGAGATACCGTATGTGCCCAATAAACATCAAGGCGGTGTTATTCTCGGTCACAAGATCGCACCTATTTTCTTTAATACCGCGGAAGATTCCGGCGCGCTGCCGATTGAATGCGATGTGGACCGCATTGAGCATGGCCAGGTTATCAGGATCCTCACTAGCGAGGGACGTATTGAAGACGAAAATGGACACACGCTGACGACGTTTGATTTGCGTCCGGTTACCTTGCTTGACGAAGTGCGTGCTGGCGGTCGCATCCCCTTGATTATCGGTCGTGGGCTGACTGACCGGGCCCGTCAGGCCCTGGATTTGCCGGCCAGCGACATCTTCCAGCGCCCGGTACCGGAACAACCATCCGAAAAAGGTTACACCTTGGCACAAAAAATGGTGGGTAAAGCCTGTGGCGTGCCTGGCATTCGTCCGGGAACCTATTGTGAACCAAGGGTAACCACCGTAGGTTCCCAGGATACGACCGGCGCCATGACTCGTGATGAATTGAAAGAACTGGCCTGCTTGGGGTTTTCGGCCGATTTTGTGCTGCAGAGTTTTTGTCATACCGCCGCGTATCCGAAGCCTGTCGATATCCAGTTGCAGCACAGCTTGCCGCCATTTATGCAACAGCGTGGCGGTGTAGTGCTGCGCCCGGGAGACGGCATTATTCATTCGTGGCTGAATCGTATGCTGCTGCCTGATACCGTGGGTACCGGGGGCGATTCGCATACGCGATTTCCCATTGGAATCAGTTTTCCTGCCGGTTCAGGTTTGGTGGCGTTTGGCGCGGCGCTGGGCGTGATCCCGTTGGATATGCCGGAGTCGGTGTTGGTGCGTTTCCATGGCAGTATGCAGCCGGGAATTACGTTACGGGACCTGGTCAACGCCATTCCCTACGCGGCCATGCAGCGTGATTTGTTAACGGTCAGCAAACAAGGAAAAAAGAATGTTTTTTCCGGCCGAGTCCTGGAGATTGAGGGCCTACCTCAATTGAAAGTAGAGCAAGCCTTTGAATTGGCGGATGCGTCGGCGGAACGCTCGGCCAATGGCTGCACCATTAAACTGGATGCCGAGCCGATCATTGAATACCTGCAATCGAATGTGGCACTGATACAGTGGATGATGGATCAAGGTTATCAAGATCAGCGTACTTTGCAGCGTCGTATGCAGGCCATGCAGGATTGGTTGGTCAATCCACAACTTCTGCAAGCTGATGCGGATGCCCAATATGCGGAGGTTATCGACATTGATTTAAGCGAAATTACCGAACCGCTGCTGGCTTGTCCAAACGATCCGGACAATATCAAGCCGTTGTCGCAAGTCAGCGGTGAAAAGGTGGATGAGGTTTTTATTGGTTCGTGCATGACCAATATAGGCCACTATCGTGCAGCGGCCACCGTATTACAAGGCGGTGGTGCCGTTCCTGTTCGTTTGTGGGTAGTACCGCCTACCCGAATGGATGAACAACAATTAATCGAGGAAGGTTACTACGCCACCTTCGGGCAAGCCGGTGCGCGCACGGAAACGCCGGGTTGTTCCCTGTGCATGGGTAATCAAGCGCGGGTTGCCGACGCCGCCACGGTTGTGTCCACATCAACGCGAAATTTTCCCAATCGCATGGGTAAAGACGCTAACGTCTTTCTGTCATCCGCGGAACTCGCGGCGGTAACGGCAAAATTGGGTAAGCTGCCAACGACTGCGGAATATTTACAATGTGTCAGCCAATTGGAGTCGACCAGGGACGACGTATACCGTTATCTTAACTTTCATCAACTGCAGGCATATCAGTTGACAACGGCCTGAGGCGGGTGACGACACTGTTGTGTCTGACCGAAGCCCATGGTGACGCGACGGACTGGCGTTGGGTGCTAACGATGGTATCGCTGCTAAACCTGGAACACGGGAGGCCCGACGGCAGGCCACTGAAGGCACCATTGCCCGTGTTGCAGGACCTTGGATGGTAGAGAACACATGCCCGGCGGTCTGCGCCTTGCACTCGCGCCTTGAGTGGCTTCCCGGAGGGCGCGATAGATTTTTTTAGGCAACCATCAAGTCTATCTCGTCTAAATGCACGTTTTATATGAGAAACTACACTATACCTAGTTTGCCGTTAATATTTCAGCTTGCTGACTATACTGCTGGCGGGAGAGAAAAAGTTGCACACGACCGCCGCCTGCTGACCGCCATAAAACCGCGGCGCGTACTCCCGCGAATAAGAGTGCGCGGATTTTTTCAGGATTGCCTTTCGCATTAAGGTGACCGGGATCCCCGACCACCATGATGGGTGGAAAATGCTGTGCAGTGTGTCGGTATACAGTTGTGCGATGTTGGCAATGACATTGTCGTGGCTGGGATGGAAGTGGGACGCCTGGTTTTTTACCAACTCGATACCACGACTGATTTTCTTTAACATTTTCGGTTTTCTTTTCATGCGTTTTTCCAGGTGAATCACGCCGACCACGTAGCGGGTAATTTCCATATCCCGTTGGCCATTGAGTTGGTTGTGTAGTATTTTTAAACCGAGTTGGATGTTGCCTGGACCGCCGAATACATCGATGAGTTCGCTACTGCCGGTATGAATAAATGAGTTTAAACTGGCTCCAAAAAACGGTTCCTCCACCTGTCCCTCACGGGCCAGCTGTTTGACCAGGGCCGCGGATTGGAAAACGCCCGCCAGTGCTATGGTTCTATCTCGGGCAGCGGATGTCATGCTGTTTGATTCGTGTTAGTGATGACGCCGCCGCCCAGACAGATTTCCCGTTGGTAAAACACCACGGATTGTCCCGGGGTTACCGCCCAGACCGGTTCATCAAATGTGACGCGCCATTGTTCATTCGCGCACGTGATCGTGCATGGCTGATCGTCTTGACGGTAGCGAACTTTCGCCGTGCAAACGAATGGTGTGTCGGGAACCTGCGCGCTGATCCAATGGACGGGTGAAGCAACAAGCTCACGACTGAAAAGCCATGGGTGATCATGTCCCTGCACCACGGTTAGGGTATTGGCGTTGACATCTTTGGCGGCAACATACCATGGCTTATCACCGGCATCTTTTTTGCCGCCAATTCCCAAGCCCTGGCGCTGTCCAAGCGTATAGTAATAAACACCTTGATGTTCACCGAGAACAGCGCCATGGGGATCGCAAACCGGTCCGGGCCTGGCGGCTAGGTAGCGTTGCAGAAATTCACTGAAACGACGTTCCCCAATAAAGCAAATTCCAGTACTATCTTTACGATCATAATTGGGTAGTCCGGCTTCATAAGCCAACTGGCGAACGTGCGGTTTGGTATATTCACCGACTGGAAACAGGTGGTGGGCCATTTGTTGTTGGGATAATGAATGTAAAAAATACGATTGATCCTTATTGCCGTCGATTCCCCTTAACAATCGGTATATGTTTTCGTGCTGTGACTTGACCGCATAATGTCCGCTGGCAAACCATTGTGCGCCGAAGCGCCTGGCATATTCGGGAAAAAGTGTGAATTTAATTTCCTTGTTGCAGAGTATATCCGGATTAGGTGTGCGACCGGCTTCGTATTCATCAAGAAAATGCCGGAATACTTTTTGCCAGTATTGGGCTGAAAAATTGACTGTATGCAGTGGTATGCACAGTTCGTCACAGATCGATTGCGCGATCACCAAATCTTCGGCGGCCGCACAATAGGACGCGTCGTCGTCGTCCTCCCAGTTTTTCATAAACAAGCCTTCGACCTCAAAGCCTTGTTTTTTAAGAATATATGCCGAAACGGCGGAGTCCACACCACCGGATATACCCACGATAACCTTTTTCTTCATGTACGCTATTCTAACGGTATTGATGTATTTGGGAAGGCAAAAACACGCCGTGCAACGGCAATGGGTCAAAATGCGTCAAGATGCCAATGTTACTGATTCAACCCAACGGTATCACCGTGGATAGAGCCAGCGGTGCCTGTTGGCGATAGGCTGCCAAGGTCGCTGCAACCATGGGGCTGCGATGCACGCATTGCTTGATGGTTTCCTCATCCATCCATTGCGTATTAAGAATAGCCCCATCCAACGGTCCGGGCGATTGCTGCCGTAGGCAATGAGCGGCATAAGCAAAGCGAAAATAGGTGATTTGGTCGTTTTTTTGCCATTGAAATATGCCTACCAGCCCGCTGGGTTGAACCAGCCAACCGGTTTCCTCCAACGTCTCCCGGACCAGGGCCTGCTCAAGGCTTTCGCCCGGCTCAATATGTCCGGCGGGTTGATTCCAAACCAGGCCGGTTCTGCCTTCTGTGGTATCGTGTTCCTGGACCATGAGGAAACTGCCGTTTTTTTCAATGACAGCGGCGACTGTTACATGGCTGTGCCACATGATAATCTCCCAGTTTGGCAGGTTAGGTTACCGATAACAGGCTGGCTTGACAAACAGGCACATGAAAAGTTTATAATTATATTCTAATGTACCATGGACGAAAATTGCGCTAATATAATCGATTCTAGTGTACTGTGTTGAATTAAATGGTTATGTGGGCGGGGGCGCTCCCGCGGGGAGAGGCGCGCTTATAGGTGCATTTAGTTTAATACAGTTCACTAGCTAACCCTGTACCCTAACTAGGGCTTTTGTTGCGAAAGATTAGGAGAGAAATAATGGCTCACGACAAAGAGTTGGATGCAAGCGGCTTAAATTGTCCTTTACCTATTTTGCGGGCAAAAAAAGAAATCGCTGCAATGGATAGTGGTCAAGTTTTGCATGTCATTGCGACGGATCCGGGTTCTAAAAAAGACTTTGAGGCTTTTTCCAAGCAAACAGGTCATGATTTGCTTGAATCGAAGGAAGAAGGCGGAAAGTTTTACTTTTTACTGAAAAAGAAATAGCTCGAAAACAATCGCGCTGTTTCCAGCAAGGAAACAGCGCGCAATCGCCTGCCGCATCTCACCTGCCTGTTATACCGCATAGCTGTATTTTCCGGTTGCCACAATCGAATTTTGATATTATTTTCCCTATTATTATTCCGATACCAAGCCGGAAGTCGAATTCTGTGCAATCATGGCATAGAATTCGCTGAAAGGACCCCCGATAAACTGGGGAGGAGGTAACGAATGGCGACAGTACGCGGCTGTAATCTGCCGGAAGATTTGTATTTCAATATTGAACACAACGTATGGGCGCGTAAACAAGGCGATGTGGTTACGGTCGGCATGACCTCCTATGCAAGTTTTCTGGCCGGAGAGATCGTGTCAATATCCGCCAAGAAAGGCAAAACAGTAAAGCAGAATAAATCATGTGCCACGGTGGAGTCCGGTCAATGGGTCGGCGCCGTCAAGGCACCTGTGGGCGGTGAAGTTGTCAAAGTCAACGAGCTGCTTATGGGAAAGCCATCGCTGATAAATGAAGATCCCTATGGCCAGGGCTGGTTAGTGCAAATTCAGGTCACGGATTGGGATAATGAATGCGGTGATTTAGTGACCGGCGCGGATGCCATGGAAGCCTTTGAAGCCAAAATGGAAGCGGAAGGTTTCGGCGGCTGCGGGGTCTGACTGTTAATACCCTGTTGAATTTTAGTGGCATTGGCGGTTTTTCGGTTTTACTGCATTGTTCGGAAGGATCGCTATTACATTTTCGATCCGGTATGTATAATAAATTCACGTCACGAAGAGGAACCGATGCTATGCGTAAATTGAGTTACACTCTGCTGTTAAGCTTGACCCTGTTTGTTCCGGTTTCGGTGCTGGCCTGCAGCGGCGCCGGTGAGTATAAACATGTCGGTTTGGTCACCATGGTAAATGCCGAATCGAAGACTTTCACCATCAAAGATGCGGAAACCAGTTCGCCTATCACGTTTTTCGCTAATGAAGAGATTCTTAAAGGTTTAAAAGGATTTAAGGGCCGCGTCTTGGTAAATTATGAAGAAGATGTCGGCGGTGACTTGAAAGCTGTCGGCGTAACTTTTTAGATTATTGATTTTGTGTTTCCAAGCAAAGGCCCATGTTGCAGACATGGGCCTTTGTGTTTTGCAGTATTGTTGACGGCACCGTGATAACAGCTACAAAGCGCAATTTTCCCCGTCTTTACGTGAGGAGTTCCTTTTGGACGATATAGGTTTTATCGGTCTTGGTATTATGGGCAGGCCCATGGCCCTGAATTTGGTCAAAGGCGGTTTTAGACTTAATGTATATTCACGCGATTCACAGGCTACCAACGCATTGGTCCGGTTTGGAGCCAAGGTATGCACCTCAGCGGCGCAAGTTGCAGAAAATTCTGAGGCCGTGATAACAATGCTGACCGACAGTGTCAGCGTGCGGGAAGTCGTGTTGGGTGACAACGGTATTGTGCACGGCGCCAAACCAGGTACCGTGGTGATCGACATGAGTACCATTGACCCTTCCACCAGTCGCGATATTGCGGTGGCCTTGTTGGAAAAAGATATTGACATGCTTGATGCACCGGTTTCCGGGGGTGAGCAAGGCGCAAAAGACGGCACCCTGTCTATTATGGTTGGCGGGCCGATTCCGTTGTTTCGCCGTTCAAAACCCCTTTTACAAATGATGGGCAATTGCACCTATGTGGGTGAGCACGGATGCGGGCAAATTGCCAAGGCATGCAATCAATTGTTGGTAACCCAAACGATTAACGCTGTTGCCGAAGCCATGCTGCTGGCCAAAAAAGCCGGTGCCGATCCCGACAATGTGCGCGACGCATTGTTGGAAGGTTCCGCGTACAGTAAAATTCTGGATGTTCACGGCCGACGCATGTTGGAGCGGCAATTTCAGCCCGGTTTTCGCGCGGATCTTCACGCCAAGGACATCACGATCATCCGCCGTTTGGCTGAACAAGTCGGTATGCCCCTGACCGATGCCGAGTCGTCATTTAACAGCATCACAAGTCTGGCGTCGGAACATGGGGACCAGGATTCCAGTGCTGTCATTACGGTGCTGGAGCAACAACTTGGCGTGACGTTGAGTGACGGCGGTGACGAGTCAAAAAAGAAAAAAGTTCGCTAGCCCGGCTGTTTCATGAATTTTCGTCGCGAGGGTTTACGGCGTTGACGTTGCAGCGGGCACGGACCGGAAGGTGACACAGGCAGGCGTGGCACAACAATGTGCTGTCGAAGGGTGCATACCTACCGAATGTTGCTGAGCCCGGAGCACGTACGTGTTGTCGATTTCACACCTCAGAAAGCCGCAGTCGGTTGTTATGAAATAGCCGGGCCGGCTCCGGTACTTTATGATGGATACTATGGATTCGGTGTTGGGTGTTTTACCGATCAAGACTCGCCAATGCGCACCAATTGACAGCTGTTCTTTTGGTATAATCGCACTGGCATCAAGCAGTGACGCCTTGCCACAGGTGTCGCTTTGAAAAACCGCCGGAAGGGAGGAATGCATGA
>Ga0114931_10000330_pt1 | contig 56042 bp, 52 predicted proteins | sample 2SBtaG_FD_89579 | JGI IMG/M metagenome (GOLD analysis project Ga0114931, IMG submission 89579) | Deep subsurface microbial communities from Kolumbo volcano to uncover new lineages of life (NeLLi) - 2SBTROV14_V59a metaG | ecosystem: Environmental > Aquatic > Marine > Volcanic | place: Kolumbo... | reverse complement strand
GCCAATCTACTGCGCCGGTGGGAGAAGGGCCCAAATATCCCCGATTTCTCGTTGCGTAGTCCCACTATGCGCCTCGAAATCGTGAATATTTTGCCTCCTTCTCCCACCTTGCTCGCTACGATCACCTAAGTCCGACACACTCCTAAACCGGGATGACGGACCAGTCCCGCGCCGGCCTATGCCGACCCATCGGGTGGCGAAAGCCTACCATCTCGGCGGCCCTTTGTCCGCCCCTGCCATTGCACGGAGTGCCCATGCTAAAGTGGACCTTCGGTACAGGAAACAGAGGCTATGTGCGGACGATTCAATCTTGTGAGCCCATCCCAGAGGCTGCTCGATGCGCTCGGTATCCCGATCGAGGGCGGGCCCGGGGAGGGCGTCCCTCCCCGGTACAATATCGCACCCAGTCAGGAGGTGTGGGCGGTGCGCTGGCGGGCGCAGGGCGGCGGACCCGAATGCGCCGCCCTGCGCTGGGGTCTGGTCCCTTCCTGGGCCACGGACCCGGCGATCGGACATCGATTGATCAACGCCCGCTCGGAGACGGCGGCGACCAAACCCAGCTTCCGGTCGGCGTTGCGCCACCGGCGTTGCCTGGTGGCCGCCGACGGCTGGTACGAGTGGTGCCGCGGACCGGGGGGGAGGCAACCCTACCTGATCCGGCGCGACGACGGTGCCCCCCTGTACTTCGCCGCCCTGTGGGAGCGCTGGGAGGGCGCGGGTGAGTCGGGGGAGAGGCTGTCCATGGAGAGCTGTGCCCTGCTGACCGCATCGGCTGCCCCGGCGATCGGATTCATCCACGCCCGCATGCCGGTGGTGCTCGATCGGGAGCACCATGCGCCGTGGCTCGACCCCGGTGTGGACGACCCGGTCCGGGTCTCCTCGCTCCTGGAGCAAAGGCGCGTGGGCGGATTCGAGGCCTTTCCCGTGAGTCCCCATGTCAACAGGCCCCAGCACGACGATGCGGCGTGCATCGCGCCTCTCGCCGATGAGCCGGCGTGTGCCGTCCCGGAAGGTACCGGCGGCAGCGGGCGGGACGGGGTGGTGCATCGATGATCACCCTCTATCTCCGTGACGGTCAGTTTCTGCGCTCTCGATCCGTTGAACGCCCGGAAGGGTTGTCCGAGGAGGCCGTATGGATCGATCTGCTCGATCCGACGGCCGAGGAACGCCAGTGGGTGCAGGGCTTCTATGGATTGGATCTGCCCTCCCAGGAGGAGGTCGTGGAGATCGAGTTCAGTTCCCGCTTCTTCGTGGACCAGAGCGGCCTGCACATACGGTCCTTCTTCCTGTACGAATACCCGGACCGGCCCCGCAATGTCACGGTCGCGTTTACCCTGAGCAGGGACCGGCTCTTTACCCTGCGCACCGAGCGGCTTCAGACCTTCCATGCCTTCAAGCAACACGTGGCCGTGCACCCCGATCTGGCGCGCGACGCCCTGGAGATCATGCTGCGCCTGTTCGAGACCAAGGTCGACCTGCTGGCCGATACCCTGGAACAGCTCCATGCCCAGGTGGAGGAGATCGGGCAGCGGATCTTCGATGCACAGGAGAGGGACCTGGAGGCGATCCTGCGGGACCTGAGTAGGGCGCAGGATGCGAACGATCAGCTGCGGCTGGGTATGGTGGACAAGGAGCGTGTGCTGTCCTTTCTCAGGCGCAGCGAGAGGTGTCCGCCGGATCATCAGCCCCTGCTGAACGAGATCCTGCGCGACATCGACTCCCTGAACGCCCACTCGATGTTTCTGGTGGAGAAGACCGACTCCCTGATGAGTGCGACCATGGGGCGCATCAACATAGAGCAGAACAAGATCATCAAGATCTTCTCGATCGCGGCGGTGGTGTTCCTGCCGCCGACCCTGGTGGCCAGCATCTATGGGATGAACTTCCATTTCATGCCCGAACTCAAATGGCTGTGGGGCTATCCGATGGCGCTGGTCCTGATGGTGGTCTCGGGCGTGGCGCCGTACCTGTTGTTCAAGCGCAAGGGCTGGCTGTGACCTGCGACAGGTGTGTGCGTGGTCGGGTCGCCGGGGGCGCGCGTTACCGTTACCGGGGCGGCAGACGAGGGTCGGCGCCGGTTGGGTAGGGCAGGGGATGTGGGGTGGGACAGCTTGCACGCGGAGGACACTGAGTATGTCAAGGGGGTTTGCGCGATTGAGACAGTCCATCCTGTGGGTCCTGACGGCCCTGTGGATGGTCTCCTGTGCAGTCAGCCCCACGGGCAGGCATCAGCTCATGCTGGTCTCCGAGGACCAGGCCATCGCCGCCTCCAGGGAGGCCTATGTCGAGACCCTGAAGCCCTTCAAGGAGGCGGGCAAGCTCAATGACGATCCGGCCCTGAAGGCGCGTATCGACCGCATCGCCGGGCGGCTCATCGCCCAGGCGATCAAGATGCGCCCCGACACCAGGAACTGGGACTGGAGCGTGAATGTCATCGACGACCCGGATGTGGTCAACGCCTGGGCCATGGCCGGCGGCAAGATCGCCGTCTACACGGGATTGATCAAAAAGCTCAAGCCGACGGACGATGAACTGGCCCAGGTCCTGGGCCACGAGATCGCCCACGCCCTGGCCAAGCACCAGGCGGAGAAGATGTCGGTGGCGATGGCCTCGTCCATGGGGGTCCTGGCCGCGGGCATGGTCTCCAAACGTCCCGCACTCACGATGGCCGGCGCGGCCGCCGCCGCAGCGCTGGCCATTCAGCTTCCCAACAGCCGGGCCGAGGAGGCGGAGGCCGACCGGATCGGCATCGAACTCGCCGCCAAGGCCGGCTACGATCCGCGGGCGGCGATCACCCTGTGGAAGAAGATGGCCAAGCTCTCGAAGGGACCGAGTCTGGAGTTCCTGAGCACCCACCCCCTGCCGGAGAACCGGATGAAGGCCCTGGCCAGACTGGCGCCCCAGATGATGCGCTACTACGAGCAAAAGGGCGACCGCCCGGTCTACCATATCAAGGACTGAGGCCGGCGCTGGAAGGGGGCCTCCCCGACCGGACCGGAGGCCGGGTCGCGGGGGCTCAGGGCACCCGCTGCTGGATACCTGTGGATCCGGGCAGCCTGAGGACCTGGCCGACGACCAGGAGATCCTCATTGCCGATGGTGTCCTGGTTGGCCTCGTAGATCTCGAGATAGCGGAAGCCATCGCCATACAGGCGCTGCGCGATCCGCCACAGGGAGTCGCCCTCCCGGACGGTGTATGTATTGGCGGCACCGCCGGCCCCATGCCCACCGGCCGACAGGGCGGGTTGAGGCCGCAGGGCCGTTCGGCTCGTCTCGCGGATGGCGGGTCTCTTGGCGGCCTCGACATCGAGGACCCGGGTCCTGGAGCCCTCCTCGCGCAGGGTAGAGACATAGGGGTCGGCGCGGATGAGCTCCGGCTCCGGGGTGGAGGCGACCGCCTCGATCACCTGCTTGCGCCGATCGGTCTCCCGGGGCCTGCCCACTGCCTCCTCCTGGTCTCGAGCCGGTGGCGCGGATTCCTCGATCGCCTCGGAGACGATGCCGCGGATGCGGTCGATGCGTGATCGAGGCTGTGGCCTGGCGGGTGCTTCAGGTCGCTGGGTGTCGGCATGGGTCAGCGCGGCCTCGCTGCGCACCGTATCGCGATAGTCCTGGTCTTGTGCCGATGCCGCCCCCCCATGCGGGGTGCCGGGGCGTGCGGGCCGTGGTGCAGGGGAGGGGGCCGCGGCGGGCGCTGCGGAGGACTCGGCCTCCTGCCCCGGATACGGGCCGGTGGCAGCACCCGTGCCCGGGGTCTGCACCCCGATGGTCTCGGGGTGGGCCAGGGCCGGTCCGGTATTGTCGGAGCCGCCCCCCGGTGTCGCTGCCGCCTCCCGGTCCGCGCCGGCCTGGCCTTCGGTGGCGCCAGGGATCTGGCCCATGGCCGGAGCAAGAGCCAGTCCACAGACCACTCCGAGCAGGACTACGATCCATCGAGTGGATATCATGACGGCCTCCGGTGCAGGTGTGAGCATGAGCTATTCCTCCGGGATCACGGTCGTGAGCCCCAGCAGCTGCCACAGCTGCATCCCGCCCCGGTAGTAGAGGAGCTTCTCCGGCGGATAGCCGAGGGCGATAAGGTTCTGGATGGCACGGGGTGACTGATCGCACCAGGGCCCGTTGCAGAACAGCAACAGGTCTTGGGCGCGCCGGAAGTCCCACTCCCCGTCCCGTTCCACCGCATCGAGGGCTCGCAGTATCCTGGCGATATGCGGGTTGTCGGGGCCGGAGGTGAGGATGGTCCAGGGGATGTTCACGGCACCGGGTATGGTCCCCTTGCGGTACCACTCAGGGAGTCTCGCATCGATCAACAGCCCTTGACCGGTCCTGACCTTGGTGATCAGGAAATCCAGCAGCTCCAGCTCACCGACGGTCTCCACCCCGATGGTGGCCCGCATGGGATGGATGCAGAAGGGCGGGCAGGGCCGTGAGGTCTTCGCGTAGCTGTTGTCCAGCTTGTGGTCCAGGTCCTGGATCCGTTGGATCCGAATCGTCTCCCCGTTGAGCTCGATATCGACATACGGGATGTTCTCGGCCAGATTGACCTCAAGCCCGAGGGCCGGTGTGACCGCAAGTATGAACAGCAGTCCAACAGCCGGTATCCAGCCCCCCATGGCCCCTCTATGACACTCTCTCATGTGCATTCCCCCCGTCTTGCTTGGATCTGTATGTATACCGGTCACACTTGGTTCTTCGGTTTCCAGGACGCGTGGATCTGACCGTATACTCGGCGCACGACGCCGCCATATCATTGCCACGGCCAGTATCTTCGAGGCCGTCATACGCCCACAGACCCGGGCCCTGGAGGCCGACACCGAGCGCGACAGCTGTAGTATAACCCGGTGTCTGCGGGCTTTGATCCGCTGAGTCGGGCGGCTCAGGGTGCTGCCTTCAGATCCGACAGTCCGGCCTTCGCCTGTCGATCATGGGGGTCGACCCTCAGGATCTTGATGAGCAGGTTCTGCGCCTCCGTCACATCGCCCCGTTCCTCCGCCTCCTGGGCGTAGCGCGCCAACCTGGCCTTGATCCTGCCTATGCCCTCCAGTGCCTGCGGATTGTCTGAATCCAGGCGCAGCACCTTGCGATACAGGCTCAGGGCGTTCTCGAAGCGCGGCGCAGTGAGCCGATCCGCCCTGAAATGCGCCTCCGCGCGGTGAAGCAGCTGAGGTATGCCGCTGACCGCGGCACTGGCCTCATTGAGCGGGATCAGCCTCGGGTTGCGCCCGGTATCGGCTCGGGCCCGCGCCGGCATCGGGGGCCACTCCTGGGCCGCGGCATAGACATAGCCGGAGATGCCGGAGGTGCCCCTCACCCGGTACCAGTGGGTGCCCGCGATGCGTCCGAGGCCGGTGGCCTCCTCGCCCGGCTGCAGGATGTCGACGATGGGAGACAGGGTCGAGGCCTGGCTGTGCATGGGGGTCGGTCCGGCAACTCCATAGCGCGTGACCCGGGCAGTGGGGGCAGATGGGGTCTGAGTCCCCTGGGCAAGCCTCGGGCCGCCGGGTGCCTGGGGTCCGGCCAGCTGGGCATGGCTCTCGACGGGCGCGCTCGAGGTCCCGTTACGGGCCACTGTATGGGCCGGCGATGGCGCCAGCTGCGCAGGGCCGCGCTCGATCCGGCTCGCCTGGGCCTGCGGTCCCGGGCCTGCGGGCTCGGGAGGCCTCGGCCGGGGAGGCGCCAGGGGACCCGTGCCTGTCGCCCTGCCGTCGGCCTGCGCAGTGGTGTGTGCTCCGCGTCCGGGGGCACGGCCACCGGACGCGGCCCGCGCCATGGGGGGGTGGGTGAGCTGCCCCTCGCCCGCCGCTCGGGCGCTGGGCGGCGAGGGATAGGACGCGCCCGGGCCGGGCGCATGGTTCACCCACAGCACGGCGAGTACCGTTGCCACCAGCGCCGCCCCTGTCCACCGCAGAGACGCCCGCCGCCGAGGGTCGGCCCGGGACCGCGCCGCAGGGGACGGCGCGGTCCCTCGGTCGCCGCCGCCGCGTGCGACCTCGTGCGGTGTCCCGGCCGGTGGCTGTGGCATCTCTCCCCGGGGCGCTCGAACCGGCGGCGGTGCCGGGGCGGCAAGGGTGGCGTCCGGTACCGGCTCGACCACCGCAGATCCGGGGGTGTGGTCCGCCGGGAAAGGGAGCGCCGGCGGCGGATGTGAGGATCCCGGCCCGGATGGGCCGCGCCTGCGGGCCCCCCGTTCCGCTGACCCGCCGGTCTCCCAGGGCGCGGCCTCCAGGATGGGCCTCTGCCCTTCGGACAGGAGGATCTCGTCATCCTCCTCCAGGACGACCTCGTCATCCTCCTCCAGGATCTGCTCGTCGATCTTCTTCATCTCGGTCTGGACAGCCGTAGACGCTCGGGCCCGGACCGCTGGTCCGTTCGCCAATCCACCCGCAATCAAAAGCGGATATAGGCGTAACCCTCCTGCTGGAGGTCGATCATGCGGGTGTAGGCGTCGTGGACCATGAGGACGCCCGGCAGGAGGTCGTCCGCCGTCCACCCGTGAGCCTTCATGGTGACGTGACAGATCTCGACGCTGACGCCGTGTCTCACCAGCTCGGCGACCACCTTGTCGTTGGGATTGACGGTGAAGGGGTCCCCGGTATGGTTCTGGTAGGCCTCATCGTTCAGGAGCTGATAGGCCGCCTTGCCGTGGAGCACGATACTGATATGCAGGGCCTTGGGATCCACGTCCATGTCCTTGTATGCCTCCAACAGGCCCCGAACGTAGTACAGACCCTTACCGATCCCGGCCGACCAGAGGTCGTCTTTGACATCGTAGACCGCGCGGATGTCCTGCCGATGCGTCACCTCGAGGATGGGGGGCGTGGGATCGGGGTCCCACTCGTCCGGGCTCGCGGTGCCCGCGAACAGGAGCAGAGCGGATGACAACAACAGTACAGCGCTGGAGAGATTCATGGCGGCTCCCTGGTTGCGTGGCCGTGCCGTGCCCCGACCCGCTTCCATCCGTCGCCGGGAGCGCGGGACGGCGTGCGTTCAGTCGGTCTTCAGCTCGAAGCGGGTCCCGCAGTAGGGGCACTGCGCGCTCCCGGTCTGCTCGATGGCGAGGTAGACCCGCGGGTGGCCCTGCCACACGCACATGTCCCGCGTCGGGCAGGCCAGAGGCAGATCGTCACGGGTCACCGTATACACCGGGGTCGGGCAGCATGTCTTGCATGCGGTGTAGTGCTCCCGGGAGGTCGGGGTGAGCTGTAGTCTGTCGGGTTGCTGATCGTGCATGATCAAAATGGCTCCTCGGCTGTGGATGGATTCCCTGCGCAAGCTCTGATCTATTCTGGGTCGATCGGTTGGTGAGGCCCAATCGTTCAGATCAAGGCGCGAATCACCCCCCATGGCCGTCACCATGGGCAAGGTTCGCAACGCAGCGCCGGGCGATTGCGGCCGCCAGCGGCCGGGCCACGAAAAGATCAGCGCTGTCTTTAAGAATAGCCTAACAGAGTCCCCCCTTGATAGACGATGAAGCTCGCCACCCAGGCCAGGACCAGGCCCAGCAGGGCGGTCCCCCCCGCGACCCGCCAACTGCGTGCCTCGCTGCGGATGGCGGCCACGGTGGCCACGCAGGGCGTATAGAGCAGGGTGAAGACCATGAAGCTGAGCCCCTGCAGGGGGGTGATATGGGTGCTGACGTGGTCTGCCAGACTGCCCGTCCCATAGACCACCGCCATGGCGCCGAGGACGATCTCCTTGGCGATGAATCCGAAGATGAGCGTGACGGTCTCCTGCCAGTGGATGCCCAGGGGTTCGAACAGGGGGGCCAGGGTCAGACCGATCTGGCCCGCCAGAGTGTGGATGCTGCCTGGCGGGACGTCGGTGGGTACATGGGTGAGGATCCACACGATGATCACCCCGGCCACGATCAGGGTCCCGGCGCGGTACAGGAACTGGCGGACCTCCTGCCAGGCCCTCAGGGCCACGCTGCGCCACAGCGGCATGCGGTAGGGGGGCATCTCCATGATGAACGGTTCCGAGGGGCCGCCGATGCGCAGCACACGCAGCGTGAGACCGACCAGGATGATCGCGGCGAAGCTGCCCATATAGAGCCCGAACACGACCAGGGGGGCCTGGCTGGGGGCGAACAGGACCGAGGCCAGGAACAGGAAGACCTGCAGACGCGCCGAACACAGGGAAAAGGGGATCAGGACCATGGTGAGCAGGCGGTTGTGCCAGCTCGACAGGATCCGGGTCCCCATCACCGCCGGGACGTTACACCCGAATCCGAGCAAGATGTTGATGAAGGCCTTGCCGTCCAGGCGGAGCATGTGCATGAAGCGGTCCATCAGAAACGCGGCGCGGGCCATGTAACCGCTGTCCTCGATCAGGGACATGAATACGAAGAACAGGGCGATAATGGGGAAGAAGGTGATCACGACCCCCACACCCTGGATCAGGCCGTTGACGACGAAGTCGATGGTCCAGGGTGGGAGTGCCGCGTCCTCGAGCATGGTCTGCACGCCGTTGCCCATGAGCGCGAAGCCGGCCCCTACCCAGTTCTGCAGCGGGGTCCCCAGGGTATAGATGCCCTGAAAGAGCAGGAACATGAAGAAGAAGAACAGCGGGAGGCCGAGCCACCGATGGAGGAGAATGGCGTCGATCCTGGCGGTGGTGGCGTCGGCGGTCTGCCGGGCATTGCCGGTGCTCTCCATCACCAGGCCACGGGCGGCGTTGAAGCGGCACTGGGCGCAGGCGGTGGGCAGGTCGGTGCCCAGCGTCTTCTCCACCGTGATGCGCCGCTGCCGGGCCTCCTCCAGCACCGGCTCCAGCTGCGGCAGACGCTGGGCCAGGTCCTGGGTGAGCTCACCACCCTCCATGAGGCGTACTGCGAGGAAGGTGTCATCGACCGTGGCGTCGGGCACGGCGGCCCCCACTCTGTGGGCGAGATCGGCGACGTTCTGCTCCAGCACCGGGGGCAGGGAGAAGTGGGGCGGATGGGTCGGACGGCGCTGCTCCAAGGTATCGAGCAAGGCCTTTTTGAGCGCCTCGATCCCCTCGCCAGAGCGGGCCACGATGCCCACGACCGGGACGCCGAGGTGTTCCGACAGGACGTCCAGATCGATATGGAGGCCCTGTGCCCGCGCCTCATCCATCATGTTGACGGCCACCACCATGGGCAGTCCGCTCATCGCCAGCTGCAGGGTCAGGCCCAGGCCACGGTAGAGATTGCGTGCGTCCAGGACGTTGAGCAACAGATCCGGCGGGGTCTCCAGGAGATAGCGCCGGACCACGCGCTCCTCCTCGGAGTCGGGCGAGAGCGAATAGGTCCCCGGGAGGTCCACGAGCTCGACCGTATACCCGTTCAGGGTGAACTGGCCCAGGCGCTTCTCCACGGTGACGCCGGGCCAGTTTCCCACGGTCTGGCTGGCCCCGGTGAGGCGATTGAACAGGGTGGTCTTGCCGGTGTTGGGGATCGCCGCGATGGCGATGGTCGCCTCAGGCATCCCCGCCGCCCTCGGCCTCAACCAGGATCTTGGCCGCCTCGCCGTTACCGAGCACCACCGGCGCGCCGGTCTCAAGGCACAACACCGTGAACGGACGCCGTCTCAGGAGTTGGAGTCTGCTCCCCGGTCTGAGGCCGCGCTCGCCCAGCTTGTGGGCGATGTGGCGCCCGCCCAGGAATTGGCGTATGCAGTAGACCGGCTCTCCCTTTTGGCCCTTGAGGGCCAGGAGCGGGACGGTGATATGCTCGCATTCGAGGCCGCGGGCCTCCTTGCCGCGCAGGGCGACGCTCTGGCCACCCTCCACGGCCAGTTCGACCGGGTCCCCCATGGGACCGGTGCGCACGACCCGAAGCTCGCTCCCGGGCAGGATGCCCATCTTGGCGAGGCGCCGCGCCACCAGGCGGTTGCTGCCCAGGGACCTGAGGATGCAGGTGCTGTTTGGATAGGGCGGTACGCCCATGGGGTCCTCTTCCGTATGGTGTCCTTGCCGGTCGTGGGTAGTGTGCCCGGATCGATCCAGAATATGCCGCTCATAGTGGCATAAATTCACGGGTTATCCCATGCCCCTGTCCAGACCGGATTCGGGGGCCAGCTCGGCCTTCGGCCCGTGGCAGGGGCGCGGCCGACTCGGCCCAGGGCAGGGCTTAATGTTAATGAAAATGCTTTGCGCCTGCAAACTGTTATTGATATCGCACGATGTCCCCGCCTGCGCCACCGGGCCTCCCCGCGGCGCAGGCGATGCAGGGCGGGCGACGCACCGGACAGGCCGGCCCGGCGGAGGTCGTGCCAGGTGGTGCCGGGGCCTACCCGTAGTGGCGCCGCTGCGAGCGATACGGGCCGCCGCGGGCATGGCGGAGGGCGGGCCCCGTGGCCACGCGCGCCGATGTCACGGCCAGGGCCGCGGGAGTGGACGATGCCCTCGGTTCCGTCTTCACGAGGCACGAAAAATAGCGCACAATATTAGCGTTATACCTGCCGCAATGGGGTGTCCAGTTTGCTTCGGGGCGGGGACGCGGGTGCAGGACGAGGCGGACAGCGCAGGCATATCATTCATATGACAAGTATTTCCGACGCCCTCATGGGCCCGCAGACGCGGGACCGGGAGGCGGAGAGACCGCATGCGACAGGCAACCGTGCCTCGGCACCCGGGTTTTCGGTCTCTCGACGGTTCGCGGGGAACCAGGGCCTGGAGACTCGGGTCTGGTGGATAGGTGAGGCGGGGCCCATGGCCCCGTTTTCTGTGTGTGCACGAAGGGTGGGTGAGCGAGATTGAGCGATAAGGCGCTTTTGGCACTGGAGGACGAGAGTCTCTTCTATGGGGAGTCCGTCGGCCGCCCTGGGGAGGTGGCCGGGGAGGTCGTGTTCAATACGGCCATGACCGGCTACCAGGAGATCCTGACCGACCCCTCCTACTGCCGGCAGATCGTGGCCCTGACCTATCCCCATATCGGCAATGTGGGCACCAATCCCGAGGATGAGGAATCGGCCGCCGTCTCCCTCAGCGGGCTGGTGGTGCGTGACATCCCGCCTCAGCTCAGCAGTTGGCGCTCCCGGGAGGGTCTGGGTGACTACCTGGTCCGTAATGGCGTCGTGGGCATCGCGGACATCGATACCCGGCGTCTGACCCGGATCCTCCGCGACCGCGGGGCCCAGCGCGGTTGCCTGGTGGCGGGGCCGGAGGTCGACCCCGACAGCGCGCTGGCCCGGGCGCGAGCATTCCCGGGCCTGGAGGGGATGGATCTCGCCGCGCAGGTGACGGCCTCTGAGCCCTATCGGTGGGACCAGGGGACATGGACCCCGCCCGGTGCCGAGACGAGATCAAGGCCTGCGGCGCGCTACCGGGTGGTGGCCTACGACTATGGGGTGAAACGCAATATCCTGCGCATGCTCGTCGATCTGGGCTGCGAGGTGAGGGTCGTGCCCGCCGAGACCTCGGCGGCCGAGGTTCTGGCGATGGACCCGGACGGGGTATTTCTGTCCAATGGCCCGGGGGATCCGGAGCCCTGTACCTATGCCATCGAGGCCATCCAGGCGATCATGGCAGCCGGGGTCCCGCTGTTCGGCATCTGCCTGGGTCACCAGCTGCTCGCACTGGCCTGCGGGGCCAGGACCGTGAAGATGAAGTTCGGCCACCATGGCGCCAACCATCCGGTCCAGGACCTGAGCTCGGGGCGGGTCCTGATCAGCAGTCAGAATCATGGCTTTGCGGTGGACGAACAGAGCCTGCCGCCGGAACTGAAGCCGACCCACCGATCTCTGTTCGACGGCTCGCTGCAGGGCATCCATCACCAGGAGCGTCCGGCCTTCGGCTTTCAGGGTCATCCCGAGGCGAGTCCGGGGCCCCACGATGCGCGAGGACTGTTCGACCACTTTATCGAGCTCATGGACCAAGGCGCCCGCTCCCATGCCTAGACGTACCGACATCCACAGTGTGCTGATCATCGGCGCCGGGCCCATCGTGATCGGTCAGGCCTGCGAGTTCGACTACTCCGGGGCCCAGGCCTGCAAGGCCCTGGGCGAGGAGGGGTACCGGGTCGTGCTGGTGAACTCCAACCCGGCCACCATCATGACCGACCCGGAGATGGCCGACTCGATCTATATCGAGCCCGTGACCTGGCAGTCGGTGGCCCGGGTGATCGAACGGGAACGCCCGGATGCCCTGTTGCCCACCATGGGGGGCCAGACCGCGCTCAACTGTGCCCTGGATCTGGTCCGTGAGGGGATCCTGGAGCAGTTTGGTGTGGAGCTGATCGGGGCGAGCCGGGATGCCATCGATATGGCGGAAGACCGGGAGCGCTTCCGGCGGGCGATGACCGAGATCGGTCTGGAGTCGGCGCGCTCGGGCATCGCCCACAGCCTGGAGGAGGCCTTTCAGTATCAGTCACTGATCGGTTTTCCGATCATCATCAGGCCCTCCTTCACCCTGGGCGGCAGTGGTGGCGGGATCGCCTACAACCGGGAGGAGTTCGAGGACATCGTCAAGCGCGGGCTCGATCAGTCCCCCACCGACGAGATCCTCCTCGAGGAGTCCCTGCTGGGGTGGAAGGAGTTCGAGATGGAGGTGGTGCGCGACCACGCGGACAACTGCATCATCATCTGTTCCATCGAGAACCTCGATCCCATGGGGGTCCATACCGGGGACTCCATCACCGTGGCCCCCGCCCAGACCCTGACCGACAAGGAATACCAGGTGATGCGCGACGCCTCGATCGCGGTGTTGCGCAAGATCGGGGTGGATACGGGGGGTTCCAATGTCCAGTTCGCCGTCAATCCCGAGGACGGGCAGCTGGTGGTCATCGAGATGAACCCGCGGGTCTCCAGGTCTTCCGCCCTGGCCTCCAAGGCCACCGGTTTTCCCATCGCCAAGGTGGCCGCCAAGCTGGCGGTGGGCTATACCCTGGATGAGCTGCGCAACGAGATCACCGGTGGGGCGACCCCGGTCTCCTTCGAGCCCACCATCGACTATGTGGTCACCAAGGTCCCCCGCTTCACCTTCGAGAAGTTTCCGCAGGCCGAGCCGCGGTTGACCACCCAGATGAAGTCGGTGGGCGAGGTGATGGCCATCGGGCGCAGCTTCCAGTAGTCCCTGCAGAAGGCCCTGAGGGGGCTGGAGATCGGGGTGGACGGACTGGATCCGCGCCTCAGGCGCGGGGACGAGGACTCCGAGACCGTGCTGCGCAGCAAGCTGATCGAGGTCGGTCCGCACCGCCTGTGGTACGTGGCCGATGCCGTTCGCCGTGGATGGTCGGTCGAGGAGTTGTTCGAGATGACCCGGATCGACCCCTGGTTCCTGGCCCAGATCGCCGCGCTGGTGAGCGAGGAGCAGCGAGTCCGTGGCCGGGACCTGAACGAGCTGGATCGGGACCGGCTCTGGCGCCTCAAGCGGATGGGCTTCTCGGACCGCTATCTGGCCCAGCTGCTCGATGTCTCTGAGGCGGCCGTGCGGGCCCATCGCCAGGCCCTGGGGGTGCATCCGGTCTACAAGCGGGTGGACACCTGCGCGGCCGAGTTCGCGACCGACACCGCCTATATGTATTCCACCTATGAGGAGGAGTGTGAGGCGCAGCCCACCGATCGGCACAAGATCATGGTCCTCGGGGGCGGGCCGAACCGGATCGGGCAGGGGATCGAGTTCGATTACTGCTGTGTGCACGCGGCCTTCGCCATGCGTGAAGACGGCTACGAGACCATTATGGTCAACTGCAACCCCGAGACCGTCTCCACGGACTATGACACCTCCGATCGGCTGTATTTCGAACCGCTGACCCTGGAGGACGTGCTGGAGGTGGTGCGGGTCGAGAGGCCCAGGGGTGTCATCGTCCAGTACGGGGGGCAGACCCCGTTGAAGCTGGCTCGGGACCTGGAGGCCGCCGGTGTACACATCATCGGTACCTCCCCGGACTCCATAGACCTCGCCGAGGACCGGGAACGGTTCCAGCAGATGATCCATGCCTTAGGGCTGGCCCAGCCGCCGAATGCCACGGTCCGTGACCCGGATCAGGCGGTGCGCGAGGCGGCGGAGATCGGCTATCCGGTGGTGGTGAGGCCCTCCTATGTGCTGGGCGGGCGGGCGATGGAGATCGTCTATAACGAAGAGGACCTGCGCCGCTACATGCGTGAGGCGGTCGAGGTCTCCAACGACGCCCCGGTCTTGTTGGACCGCTTTCTGGACGACGCCATCGAGGTCGATGCGGATGCCATCTGCGACGGTCGGCAGGTCTTCATCGGCGGGATCATGCAGCATATCGAGCAGGCCGGGGTACATTCCGGGGATTCGGCCTGCAGCCTGCCGCCCTATTCGCTGGCCCCCGAGCTGCTGAAGCAGATGCGCGAGCAGGTCAGGCGCATGGCCCTGGAGCTCAAGGTGGTGGGGCTGATGAACGTCCAGTTCGCCATCCAGCGCGACCGGGTCTTCATTCTGGAGGTCAATCCGCGGGCCTCGCGCACGGTCCCGTTCGTCTCCAAGGCCACGGGCCTGCCCCTGGCCAAGATCGCCGCGCGGTGCATGGCGGGCACCTCCCTGGAGGCGCAGGGGGTGGATGCGGAGATCGTGCCGGGCTATTTCTCGGTCAAAGAGGCCGTCTTCCCGTTCATGAAGTTCCCGGGTGTGGACCCCATCCTGGGCCCGGAGATGAAGTCGACCGGCGAGGTCATGGGGGTGGGGCGCAGCTTCGGGGAGGCCTATGGCAAGTCCCAGCTGGCCAGTGGCATGGAGCTGCCGCGCGGCGGCAAGGCCTTCATCAGCGTGCGCGACGAGGACAAGGCCGGGGCCGTCGAGATCGCCCGCGAGCTGGTGGCCCTGGGTTTCGCCGTGGTGGCGACCCGGGGTACGGCGCGGGTCCTGAAGGCCGGCGGGGTGGACTGCGCGGCCGTCAACAAGGTCCTGGAGGGTCGCCCCCATGTGGTGGACATGATCATCAACGGTCAGATCGACCTCATCGTGAATACGACCCAGGGCAAACAGGCCATCGCAGACTCCTTCACCATCCGCCGCGAGGCCCTGCAGCACAAGGTATGCTATACGACCACCATCGCCGGTGCCTGGGCCCTGATACAGGCCATGCGCTGCCGCGATCACGACCACATCTATCGATTGCAGGATCTGCATCTGGAGAACTTCGATGAAAAAGGTGCCGCTTACGGTTAAGGGCGCAGAGAAGCTTCGCGAGGAGCTCACCCGGCTCAAGACCGTGGAACGCCCCAGGGTGATCGAGGCCATCGCGGTCGCACGCGAACACGGTGACCTCAAGGAGAATGCCGAGTATCACGCCGCGCGCGAGCAGCAGGCGTTGATGGAGGCCAGGATACGGGACATCGAGGCGATCCTGTCGCATGCCCAGATCATCGATGTCACCGCCGTCCATGCCAACGGCAAGGTGGTCTTCGGGGCGACCGTGGACCTGATGGACGAGGAGACGGGGCAGAGACCACCTACCAGATCGTGGGAGACGACGAGGCCGATATCAAACGCGGCCTGATCTCCGTGAGTTCGCCCATCGCCCGGGCCCTGATCGGCAAGGAGGAGGGCGAGGTCGCGACGGTGCGGGCCCCGGCGGGTGACAAGGAGTACGAGATACTGGAGGTGAGATACGAGTAAGGGCGGTAGCAGTCAGCGCTGGCTCTCCCGCCAGCGCAAGGACCCCTACGTCAGCCAGGCTCGGGCTCAGGGCTACCGCTCCCGGGCCGTCTACAAGCTGGAGGCGCTGGATCGCAAGTACCACCTGTTCCGATCCGGCATGACCCTCGTCGACCTGGGGGCGGCCCCGGGTGGGTGGTCTCAATATGCGGCACAGCGTCTCGGCGGGCACGGTCGCATCGTGGCCGTGGACCTGCTCCCCGTGGATCCCATCGCGGGGGTGGCGTTCATCGAGGGGGATTTCCGGGACGAGGGACTGGTCGAGGAGATCCGTGCCCGGCTGGGCGACAAGGGTCTGGATCTGGTGCTCTCGGACATGGCCCCCAACCTCAGCGGCAATCCCGCCATCGACCAGCCGCGGGCGATCCATCTCGCCGAGCTGGCCAGTGACCTCGCCCTGGAGCTGCTCCGGCCCGGGGGCAACATGGTCCTCAAGCTCTTTCATGGCACGGGCTACGATGTCTTCGTCAGGGACTGCCGCGCCCATTTCTCCAAGGTTGTCATCCACAAGCCTCCCGCCTCCCGCTCGCGGAGCCGTGAGGTCTACCTCGTCGCCCGGGGCCGGCGGCCCGCGGGCTGAGGCCACCGGGCGGCTGGTGTGCAGAACCTTGGGGGGCGGGCCCTGTCTTATCAGTCAGTGCCACCGTTCGTCGCCGGCCGCCCAAGTCTGCAACCGGGATTGGGTTTCTGGTCATGGGTTGTGATCTATAGTATAAGGATGGCATGCGGCACAGCGTGATCCAGATGCCGGTGGTCTGTGCGTAGGACCGTCAGGCAGGTCTGGATAGCCACCCTGAAGTCAGGGGCCGGGGCCGACCTGAAGGAGCGACCTTCACGGCCCAAGACGATTGAATACGCGGAGACCCGTAGCAGCGGGTTCAGCGAAAGAACAACTCAGGATTGAGGTATAACCTTGAACGATATGGTGAAAAACCTGATTTTATGGGCGGTCATCGCAGTGGTGCTGATGTCCGTATTCAACAATTTCAGTCCGCGCACCCATGCGCCGACTTCTCTCGCCTACTCGGATTTTATCGGCGAGGTGAAGAACGGCCAGGTCAAGGCGGTGGACATCGATGGGCGCACCATCTCAGGGGTGACCGTGGGGGGGGACAAGTTTACGACCTACGCACCCGATGACCCCCATCTGCTGGACGACCTGCTGGCCAATGGCGTGAGTGTCAGGGCCAATCCCCCCGAGAAGCGCTCACTGTTGCTGGATATCCTGATCAGCTGGTTTCCCATGCTGCTGCTCATCGGGGTGTGGATCTTCTTCATGCGCCAGATGCAGGGCGGCGGGGGCGGCCGGGGTGCCATGGCCTTCGGCAAGAGTAAGGCCCGCCTGATGAGCGAGGACCAGATCAAGGTCACCTTCGCCGATGTGGCGGGCGTGGAGGAGGCCAAGCAGGAGGTCCAGGAGCTGGTCGAGTTCCTGCGCGATCCCGGCAAGTTCCAGCGTCTCGGAGGCAAGATTCCCCGGGGAGTCCTGATGGTGGGTTCCCCCGGTACCGGCAAGACCCTGCTCGCCAAGGCGATCGCCGGCGAGGCGAAGGTGCCTTTCTTCAGTATCTCTGGATCCGATTTCGTGGAGATGTTCGTGGGCGTGGGCGCCTCGCGCGTGCGGGACATGTTTGTCCAGGCCAAGAAGCACGCCCCGTGCATCATCTTTATCGATGAGATCGACGCCGTAGGCCGCCATCGCGGTGCTGGCCTGGGGGGCGGGCACGACGAACGCGAGCAGACTCTGAATCAGCTCCTGGTGGAGATGGACGGCTTCGAGGGGAGTGAAGGGATCATCGTGATCGCCGCGACCAACAGACCCGATGTCCTGGATCCGGCCTTGCTGCGCCCGGGACGTTTCGACCGCCAGGTGGTGGTGCCGCTGCCCGATATACGGGGCCGTGAGCAGATCCTCAAGGTGCACATGCGTAAGGTGCCGGTGGGGGACGACGTGCGCCCGGACCTGATCGCCCGGGGGACGCCCAGGTTCTCCGGTGCGGATCTGGCGAACCTGGTCAATGAGGCTGCCCTGTTCGCGGCGCGCGCCAACAAGCGCACGGTGGACATGATCGAATTCGAACGGGCGAAGGACAAGATCATCATGGGGGCCGAACGCAAGTCCATGGTGATGAACGACGAGGAGAAGAAGCTCACGGCCTATCACGAGGCCGGGCATGCGATCGTGGGACGGCTGGTTCCGGAACACGATCCGGTCTACAAGGTGAGCATCATCCCCCGCGGCCGGGCCCTGGGGGTGACCATGTTTCTGCCCGAAGAGGACCGCTACAGCCACAGCAGACGGCGGCTGGAGAGCCAGATCTCCAGCCTGTTCGGCGGGCGTGTGGCCGAGGAATTGATCTTCGGGATCGAGGCCGTGACCACCGGGGCCTCCAACGACATCGAGCGGGCCACAGAGATCGCGCGCGGCATGGTGACCAAGTGGGGGTTGTCGGAGAAGCTCGGGCCCCTGACCTACAGCGAGGAGGACGGCGAGGTCTTTCTGGGGCACTCTGTGACCCAGCACAAGACGCTCTCCGATGAGACCGCCCACGCCATCGACGAGGAGGTGCGCCGGATCATAGACACCAACTTCGTGCGGGCGAGGCAGTTGCTGGAGGACAATATGGACAAGCTCCATGCCATGGCCAGTGCGCTGGTCAAGTACGAGACCATCGACAAGGAGCAGATAGACGACATCATGGCCGGCAAGGAACCCCGTGAACCCGCGGATTGGAGCAGCGACGAGCCCCCCTCAGGTTCGGGCGTGAGCACCGACGAGGCCGCTGGCAAGGGCAAGTCGGACGGTAAGATCGGCGGGCCTGCCAGCCTGCATTGAGGGCGGCGACAGGGCTCACGGCGTTCGGGTCAGGCCCTCCCCAAGGGCCGTGCCGGCCCGGGCCGGAATCAACCACGATGCGGCGGCTGCCTTTGCGGGCGGCCGCCGCACGTCTTTGTATCATCGGGTTCAGGGAGCGCGACTATGGCGAGACGGTACTTCGGGACCGACGGGATACGGGGGCGCGTAGGCACCGCGCCGATGACTCCGGACTTTGTCCTCAAACTGGGCTGGGCGGTGGGCAAGGTGCTGGCCATGGACGCCCAGCACAAGGTGCTCATCGGCAAGGATACGCGTATCTCCGGCTATATGCTGGAGTCGGCCCTGGAGGCGGGGCTGTCGGCGGCCGGCGTGGACATCCTGCTCCTGGGGCCCATGCCGACTCCCGGGATCGCCTATCTGACCCGTACCCTGCGTGCCTCGGCCGGTATCGTCATCAGTGCCTCCCACAACCCCTACCAGGACAATGGCCTGAAGTTCTTTTCCGCGCAGGGCCGTAAGCTCCCGGACGAGACGGAGGCGGCGATCGAGGCGGAATTGGAGAGGCCCCTGCACACCGTGGACTCGGGCGAACTGGGCAAGGCGGAGCGGGTCGGGGATGCGGCGGGCCGGTATATCGAGTTCTGTAAGAGCACCATCCCGGCCCAGACCCATCTGCATGGCCTGAGGCTGGTGGTCGACTGTGCCAATGGTGCGACCTACTACGTCGCGCCCAACGTGTTCGAGGAGCTGGGGGCGGAGGTGGTGCGGCTCGGCACCGAGCCCGACGGTCTGAACATCAATGCCGGATGCGGGGCGGTGGCGCCCAAGGCCCTGCGCGCCGCCGTGATCGAGCACGAGGCGGACGTGGGTATCGCCATCGATGGGGACGGGGACCGGCTGATCATGGTGGACCACGAGGGGGAGGTGGTGGACGGGGATGAACTCCTGTACATCATCGCCCGGGCCCGGCACCGGCGGGGTCTGCTGCAGGGCGGGGTCGTGGGTACCGTGATGAGCAATCTCGGCCTGGAGCATGCCCTCTCCGGACTGGGCATACCGTTCCTGCGCGCTGACGTGGGCGACCGCTATGTCCACGAGACCATGCAGGACCAGTCCTGGCTGCTCGGTGGAGAGTCCTCGGGGCACATTATCTGTCTGGATCGGACCACCACCGGTGATGCCATCGTCACCGCGTTGCAGGTGCTGGAGGAGCTCAGGGCGCTGGGCCAGCCCCTGCACGAGCTCAAACGGGGGATGATTCGCTACCCGCAGCGGCTCATCAACGTGCCCATGGACGATCCCAGGCGCGTCAGCGACGTGCCGGAGGTGGCTCAGGCGGTCAGAGAGGCCGAACGGGACCTGGCCGGGGAGGGCCGCATCCTGTTGCGCCCCTCCGGTACCGAGCCCGTCATCCGTGTCATGGTCGAGGGTCGGGACGTCGACCGGATCTACGACGTCGCCAGGCATCTGGCACAGATCGTCTCCGACGCAGCCGCCTGAGGGCTGCGCCCTGCCCGTGACGGGACCTGGACCCCCGATGGCCTGGGGGCCCCAGGGTGGGCCCGTCGCCGGGCTCTGCGGCCCCGGGGTGCTTCCTGCGCTACTATTCCAATTGATTTATCGTCGACCCGACGGTAAGCTTGCGCGCTTTCTTGTCCTGGAAGGAGACGGCGATGCGACAGACCCTGGTGGCTGGTAACTGGAAGATGAACGGCAACCGCGCCAGTATCGAGGCGCTGGTGACTGGCCTCAAGGCCGGTATCGCTGAGGTCGAGCGCGCCCAGGTGGCCGTGTGCCCGCCCTTCGTCTATCTGTCCCAGGTGCGCGATCTCCTGGCCGGCACGCCGATCGGTCTGGGTGCCCAGGATGTCTGTGACCAGGATGAGGGGGCCTATACCGGTGAGGTCTCGGGCCCCATGCTCAGTGATGTCGGATGTGCCTCGGTGATCGTCGGGCACTCCGAGCGTCGCCATGTCTATGGCGAGAGCGACGAGCTCACGGCGAGGAAGTTCGCCGCCGCCCGGCGGGCGCGCCTGACCCCGATCCTGTGTGTCGGTGAGCTGCTGGAGGAGCGGGAGTCGGGGCGGACCGAAGAGGTCGTGGCCCGTCAGCTCGATGCGGTGACCGATCTGGAGGGTGTGGCGGCCCTGGACGACGCCGTGATCGCCTATGAGCCGGTGTGGGCGATCGGTACCGGGAAGACCGCCAGTCCCCAGCAGGCGCAGGATATGCACGCCTTTATCCGCGGCCGCATCCGTGCCCTGGACGCCGGCGTGGCGGATCGGGTGCGGATCCTCTACGGGGGCAGTGTGAAGGCCTCCAATGCCGCCGAGTTGTTCGCCATGGCCGACATCGAAGGGGGATTGATCGGCGGGGCCTCGCTGCAGGCCGACGAGTTTCTCAACATCTGTAAGGCCGGCTGAGGGATCTACGTTGCCCGTACTCTATAGCGTTCTTCTAGGGCTGGACGTGTTGCTGGCCATCGGCGTCATCGCGCTGGTCCTGCTTCAGCACGGCAAGGGGGCCGATGCGGGGGCGGCCTTTGGCAGCGGTGCCTCCGGCACGGTATTCGGGGCCCGCGGGTCGGGCTCCTTCCTGACCCGTGCCACCGCAGTCCTGGCGGCCGGTTTCTTTATCAACAGCCTGGCCCTCGCCTACCTGGCCAGTCATCAGCCGCGGCCCGAGAGTGTGGTGGAGAAACTGGTGCACGATCCACCCTCATCGCCGGAGCAGGCGACGGCGCCTGGCGATATGCCGGCCCAGCCGCTGAGCTCGTCGGCGGGTGCAGATGCCGGGGCCGGGGAGGGCGGGTCGCCCGCCGCGGCCGGTGCACCCGAGGCGGGACCGGACGGGGTCGCTCAGCCCGGGGGTGGGCAGATACCCGAAGATGTGCCGCAGTGACATGCGCGCGGGCAGGGGTGCCCGGGTTCGAGACCGCCGGGTGTGCCCGGTCCGGGAGATGGATAAGCGGCACTGATGGGCGGATAACCAGGGGGCATTAGCTTTTAACGCGCCGATGTGGTGGAATTGGTAGACACGCTGTCTTGAGGGGGCAGTGGCGAAAGCCGTGCCGGTTCGACTCCGGCCATCGGCACCAATCTGTAGTTTCAGAACGCATCGCCTTGCTGGGTGATCGCATTATCGGGTAGCGGGCGCCGGGGGATCGGTGGCCTGATACGCCCCGGCCGGTTCGTCCTTGCCTACGCCTCCGTGCGGTCCCGATGCAGGCCGGGGTTCTGAGTGTTAGGCCCGTCGGCTGTCCGGGCCCACAGTTTTAGACCGAGGGCCGTCCCTGCGCGGCGGCATGATCGTGGCTGGATTGAGGGTAAGATGCTCGAGAACTATTTGCCCATCCTGATCTTCATCGCCATCGGCCTGGTGGTCGGCGGCGGTGCCCTGGCTGTCGGTTCCCTGATGGGGCCACGACGCCCCGGCGAGGCCAAGGACTCCCCCTATGAATGCGGCTTCGAGGCCTTCGAGGACGCCCGCATCAAGTTCGACATCCGCTACTATCTGGTCGCGATCCTGTTCATTATCTTCGATCTCGAGATCGCATTTCTCTTCCCGTGGGCCGTGGTCCTGGACCGCATCGGCCTGTTCGGCCTCGTGGCGATGGGCCTGTTTCTGACCATCCTCATCGTCGGATTCATCTATGAGTGGAAGAAGGGGGCCCTGGAATGGGAATAGAAGGCGTACTGGAGCGGGGCTTCGTCACCACGACGGCCGACAAGCTGATCAACTGGGCACGGACCGGTTCCATGTGGCCCATGACCTTCGGGCTGGCCTGCTGCGCCGTGGAGATGATGCAGGCCGGTGCCGCGCGCTACGATCTGGATCGCTTCGGGATCATCTTCAGGCCCAGTCCGCGGCAGTCCGATGTCATGATCGTGGCCGGGACGCTGGTGAACAAGATGGCCCCGGCCCTGCGCAGGGTCTACGACCAGATGGCCGAGCCGCGGTGGGTGATCTCCATGGGCTCATGCGCCAACGGCGGAGGTTATTACCACTATTCCTATTCGGTGGTCCGTGGCTGTGACCGGATCGTTCCGGTCGATATCTATGTCCCGGGTTGCCCGCCGACCGCCGAGGCCCTGCTGTACGGCATCATGCAGTTGCAGAACAAGATCCGCAACACGAATACCATCGCCCGCTAGGAGACGACCATGACAGCAGCGGCCGAACGACTGGCGGAGAGCCTGCGCGAGCATTTCCACAACCGTCTGGATCGGGTGTGGGTCGCCCAGGGGCAGGTGACGGCCGAGCTGCCCGCCGCGGAGCTGCTGCCGATATGCGAGGTGCTCCACGGGCATCCGGACTTCGGGTTCGAGATGCTCATGGATCTGGCCGGGGTGGACTATCTCCACTACGGTATCAGCGAGTGGAGTACAGAGGAGGCCACAGAGGCTGGATTCAGCCGCGGTGTCGAGCAGGCCACGAGCGGGTGGTTCAGCTATGAGGACGCGCCGGTACAGACCGGATCCCATCGGGGGCCACGTTTTGCCGTGGCCTATCAGCTGCTGTCCATAAGCCACAACCGTCGTCTGCGGCTGAAGGCCTTGTGTGAGGACGACGAGCTGCCGATCATAGATTCGGTGACCCCCGTGTGGGCCTCGGCCAACTGGTATGAGCGGGAGGCCTTCGATCTGTATGGGATCGTATTCGACGGCCACCCCGATCTGCGGCGGATCCTGACCGACTACGGCTTCATCGGTCACCCCTTCCGCAAGGACTTCCCCCTCATCGGCAAGGTGGAGACCCGCTACGACCCGGAACAGGCCCGGGTGGTCTACCAGCCGACGTCCATCGAGCCGCGCGTGCTGGTGCCGCGCACCATCCGTGAGGACTACCGCTATCTGGACCGCGGCGGCGAGGGCAAGGAGGCGGGCGATGCCTGAGATTCGCAATTACACCATCAACTTCGGGCCTCAGCATCCCGCCGCCCACGGTGTGCTGCGTCTGGTGCTGGAGATGGACGGTGAGGTGATCCAGCGCGCCGACCCCCATGTGGGGTTGTTGCACCGCGCCACCGAGAAGCTCGCCGAGAGCAAGCCCTACAACCAGAGCATCGGCTACATGGACCGCCTCGACTACGTGTCCATGATGTGCAACGAACATGGCTATGTGCTGGCCCTGGAACGGCTGCTGGACGTGGAGCCTCCGCTGCGTGCCCAGTATATCCGCGTCCTGTTCGACGAGATCACCCGGATCCTGAACCACCTGATGTGGCTGGGGGCCCACGCCCTGGATATCGGCGCGATGACGGTATTCCTGTATGCCTTCCGGGAGCGTGAGGACCTCATGGATTGTTACGAGGCGGTCTCCGGTGCGCGCCTGCATGCCACCTACTACCGCCCGGGTGGGGTCTACCGGGACCTGCCGGACTCCATGCCGAAGTACACCGAGTCGCGCTGGCACGACGCCTCCGAGGTGCGCGAGCTGAACCAGGCGCGCCAGGGGACGATGCTCGACTTCATCGAGGACTTCACCCACCGCTTCCCGGCCTGCGTGGACGAGTATGAGACCCTGTTGACGGACAACCGCATCTGGAAGCAGCGCACCGTCGGGATCGGGGTGGTGAGCCCGGAGCGGGCGCTGCAGCTCGGCTTCAGCGGGCCTATGCTGCGCGGTTCCGGCGTGGAGTGGGACCTGCGCAGGAAACAGCCCTACGAGGTCTACGACCGGCTCGACTTCGAGATCCCGGTGGGCGTCAACGGGGACTGCTACGACCGCTATCTGGTGCGCATCGAGGAGATGCGCCAGTCGAACCGCATCGTCCGCCAGTGCGTCGACTGGCTGCGCGCCAACCCGGGCCCGGTGATGCTGGAGAATCACAAGCTCACCCCTCCCAGCCGGGAAGAGATGAAGGAGGACATGGAGTCCCTGATCCACCACTTCAAGCTCTTCACCGAGGGCTATGTGATCCCACCCGGCGAGGTCTATGCGGCGGTGGAACACCCCAAGGGGGAGTTCGGTGTCTATCTGATATCCGATGGGGCGAACAAGCCCTACCGGGTCAAGGTGCGGGCGGCGGGGTTCGCGCACCTGGCGGCGCTGGACGAGATGGTCCGCGGCCACATGCTGGCCGACGTCGTCGCCGTGATCGGCACCCAGGATATCGTGTTTGGGGAGATAGACCGCTGATGTCGGAGAACCCTGTGAGGCGCAAGGCCGATCTCTTGTCGGCTCATGTGCGTGAGGAGATCGATGACTGGCTGGCCCGGTATCCGGCAGACCAGAGACAGTCGGCCGTGCTCGGTGCCCTGCGGGCGGTCCAGCATGAGGCGGGTCATCTGAGTGTCGAGGCCATGGATGCGGTGGCCGACTATCTGGGGATGCCGGAGATCGCCGTATACGAGGTGGCCTCCTTCTACTCGATGTTCGCCCTCGAACCGGTGGGCCGGCACACCATCGCTCTGTGCACCAACGTCTCGTGCATGCTGCGCGGCTCGGACCGGATCCTGGAGCATCTCCAGAGCCGGCTCGGCGTGGGCCTTGGGGAGAGCACCCCGGACGGGAGGTTCTATCTCAAGCGCGAGGAGGAGTGCCTGGCCGCCTGCTGTGGTGCGCCCATGATGCAGGTCGACCATGTCTACTACGAGGATCTCACGCCCGAGCGGGTGGACGAGATCCTGGACAAGTTGGACTGAGCGATGGCCGGGCCCTGAACAAGAGAGCCGGTATTGAGCGATCTCCGGGCACGGACCCGGTCAGGCGAGGGGGGTTAAGGTGGTCAACGAGGTCTGTTACGCGACACTGGAATACGAGCAGCCCTGGAGCTATGAGACCTACCTCAAGGTCGGGGGCTATGAGGCCTGGCGGCGGATCCTCGAGGAGAAGATCTCTCCGGACACCGTGATCCAGGAGCTCAAGACCTCGAACCTGCGGGGGCGGGGCGGCGCCGGTTTCCCCACCGGCCTGAAGTGGAGCTTCATGCCCAGGAGCGCGCCGGGGCAGAAGTACATTGTGTGCAATTCGGATGAATCGGAGCCTGGGACCTGCAAGGACCGGGATATCCTGCGCTTCAATCCCCATGCCCTGGTCGAGGGCATGGCCATCGCCGGCTATGCCATCGGGGCGACGGTCGGTTACAACTACCTGCGTGGCGAGTTCCTGGACGAGCCCTATCTGCGCTTCTCCCAGGCCGTGCGGGAGGCCTATGGGCAGGGCCTGCTGGGCAGCGACATCCTGGGTGCGGGGGTGGACTTCGACCTCTATCCCACCCTGGGCGCAGGCGCCTATATCTGCGGCGAGGAGACCGCCCTGCTCGAGTCGCTCGAGGGCAAGAAGGGCCAGCCCCGCTTCAAGCCCCCGTTCCCTGCCAATGTCGGTCTGTATGGCCGGCCGACGACCATCAACAACACCGAGACCCTCGCCTCGGTGCCCTCGATCATGCGCCAGGGCGGCGAGTGGTTCGCGGGGCTGGGCATCCCCAACAGCGGCGGGGTCAAGTGTTTCTCGGTCTCCGGCCATGTCAACCGGCCGGGCAACTTCGAGGTCTCCCTGGGGATCCCCTTCCGCGAACTGCTGGAGATGGCCGGCGGAGTGCTGGAAGACCGCCGGCTGAAGGCCGTGATCCCGGGGGGATCCTCGGTCCCGGTGCTTCCGGGAGAGGTGATGCTCGAGACGAATATGGACTACGACTCGGTGGTCAAGGCGGGTTCCCTGCTCGGATCGGGTGCCGTGATCGTCATGGACGAGACCACTGACATGGTCAAGGTGCTGCAGCGGATCTCCCGGTTCTACTTCTCCGAGTCCTGCGGTCAGTGCACCCCCTGCCGGGAGGGCACCGGCTGGCTGTACCGGATGCTGACCCGGATCGTCGAGGGCAGGGGGCAGGCGCAGGATCTGGACAAGCTGGACGACGTCGCCCGCAAGATCGAGGGTCGCACCATCTGCGCGCTGGGCGATGCGGCCGCGATGCCTGTCTACAGCTTTCTCAAGCACTTCCGTGGCGAATTCGAACACTACATCGAGCACGGCAGGGGTCTGCTCGAGAGCGAGGCGGGGCAGGCGGCATGAGCGACGAGGATCTGGTCCATCTCGAGATCGACGGGGTCCCCGTTCAGGCGCCACGCGGAGCGATGCTGATCGAGGTGACCGATCGGGAGGACATCCGTGTCCCCCGTTTCTGTTATCACAAGAAGCTGTCGGTGGCGGCCAACTGCCGCATGTGCCTGGTGGAGGTGGAGAAGGCGCCCAAGCCGCTGCCGGCCTGCGCCACGCCGGTCATGGAGGGGATGAAGGTCTTCACCCACTCGCGCAAGGCCCTCGAGGCCCAGCGTGCCACCATGGAGTTCCTGCTCATCAATCACCCCCTGGACTGCCCGATCTGTGTTCAGGGCGGGGAGTGTGAGCTGCAGGACGTGGCCATGGGCTATGGCAAGGACGTCTCGCGCTACAACGAGGCCAAGCGGGTGGTCCGGGACAAGGATCTCGGACCCCTGGTGGCCACGGACATGACCCGTTGCATCCACTGTACCCGCTGCGTGCGCTTTGGGGAGGAGATCTCGGGCGTCCGCGAGCTGGGCGCCACCGGCCGGGGTGAGTTTATGGAGATCGGGACCTTCGTCGAACACGCCCTGAGCTCCGAACTGTCCGGCAACGTGATCGACCTGTGTCCGGTGGGGGCACTCACTGCCAAGCCCTCCCGTATGCAGGCCCGGGCCTGGGAGCTGATCCAGCATCCCGGTGTCGCACCCCATGATCTGCTGGGCGCCAATGTCTTTCTTCACACCCTCAACGGGCGGGTGGTGCGGGTGGTGCCGCGGGAGAACGAGGCGCTCAATGAGACCTGGCTGTCCGATCGGGACCGTTTCAGCTATCAGGGTCTGTATGCCAGTGACCGGGTGACCAGACCCATGGTGCGGCGCGACGGTCAGTGGCGGGAGGTGGACTGGGAGAGTGCCCTGGACCTGGTGGCGGAACGGCTGCGGGCCCTGGATCCCAACGAGGTCGGGGGACTGGCCTCGCCGAGCGCCACCGTGGAGGAACTCTATCTGTTTCAGAGGCTGCTCCGCGGCCTGGGAATCAACAACCTGGACCACCGTCTGCGCCAGGCGGACTTCAGTGCACCCGAGCAGGACCCCCTGTTCCCGTGGCTGGGGATGGCGGTCGCCGAGCTGGAACACGTGGAGGGGGCGCTGGTCATCGGGTCCGATCTGCGTCACGAACAGCCTCTGCTGGCCCACCGGCTGCGCAAGGCCAGCGCACGGGGCGCGAAGGTCGTGGTCCTCAATCCCCGCGACTTCGATCTCGCCCTGGTCGGGGTGCAGTCCCTGTTGCGTGCGCCTAGCGCGATGGTCACCTCACTGGCCGGGATCGCCAGGGCCGTGGCGCCCGGTGCCGGCAGCCCCGTCCCCTCGGCCCTGGAGACGATCCTCAAGGACGTGGAGGTGGGACCGGAGGAGCAGGCCGCCGCGGCCGCGCTGGCCGACGCCGGGCGCGCGACCGTGCTGCTCGGCGCCCTGGCCATGGGCCATCCGGACTTTGCCGTGCTGCGCGCCCTGGCCGCGTACATCGCGCAGGCCCTCGGCGCCCCCCTGGGCTATCTGCCCGAGGGGGGCAATGCCGCCGGGGCCTGGCTGGCCGGAGTCGTGCCCCATCGGGAGCCTGCCGGGCAGTCCATCCAGGCGGCGGGGCTGACCGCCCGAGGCATGCTGGAGCAACCCCGCCAGGCCTATGTGACCCTGGGTGTGGAGCCGGAGTTCGATTGCGGGGATCCCGCCCTGGCCCTGGCGGCCATGCGCGCCGCGCGCTTCGTGCTGGTCCTGTCGTCCTACACCAGCGAGGCCGCGCGCGACTATGCGGATGTGATTCTGCCCACCGCCGGCTTTGCCGAGAGCTCGGGGACCTACGTCAACGGGGCCGGCCATTGGCAGAGTGTCAAGGGGGCCTGCCCGCCGCCGGGTGAGGCTCGGCCCGGGTGGAAGATCCTGCGGGTGCTGGGTAATCATCTCGGCCTTGAGGGGTTCAGTTATCTGTCCTCGGAGGAGGTGCGGGACGAGTTGCGCACCCGCTGCGAGGGGCTTGGGGGCTTCGACAACCGTATGGGCCTGGGGGGTGTGCCCCTGGCCGGCCGGGACGCCCCCCAGGGTCTGGAACGGATATCCGTGCCCGCGATCTACCGCAGCGATGCCCTGGTACGCAGGGCGACGGCCCTGCAGGACAGCCCACTGACGGTCCCTGCGGCGGTCCATCTGAACCCCCGGCAGGCAGAGACGCTGGGGCTGTCTGGAGACGTGCTGGTGGAGGTTCGCCAGGGGGAGGCGGCAGTCCGACTGCCCGTGGTGATAGACGAGGCGGTCGCCATGGGCTGTGCCTGGATACCGGGGGCCACGGAGGGTACGCAGGGACTGGGTCCGGCCATCGGGGAGATCACCCTGCGCACGGTGGAGCAGAGCCATGGTTGATCTGTTCTGGAGTCTGTGGAACGGCCTGCCGGCAGATGTGCGCACGGTCACCGTGATCCTGCTCAAGATCGCGGCGATCCTGATTCCGCTGATGACCACGGTCGCCTACGTGACCTTTGCCGAGCGCAAGATCATCGGTTACATGCAGGTGCGCATCGGGCCCAACCGGGTGGGACCGAGGGGCTGGCTGCAGCCCATCGCCGATGCCCTGAAGCTGATGTTCAAGGAGGTGATCATCCCCTCCAATGCCAATCGCGCCCTGTTCCTGAGTGCCCCGATTCTATCCATCGCCCCGGCCTTGGCGGCATGGGCAGTCATTCCCTTCACGGACGGGTGGGTGCTGGCGAACATCGATGCCGGGCTGCTCTATATCCTGGCCCTGACCTCGCTGGGCGTCTATGGCGTGATCATCGCCGGCTGGGCCTCCAACTCCAAGTACGCGCTGCTCGGCGCTATGCGCTCGGCGGCGCAGATCGTGGCCTATGAGATCGCCATGGGCTTCGCCCTGGTCGGTGTGCTCATGGCGGGAGGCAGCCTGAACCTGGAGGCGATCGTCCGGGCCCAGGAGGGCACGGTCCTGCACTGGTTCTGGCTGCCCCTGTTCCCCCTGTTCCTGGTCTACTTCATCTCCGGTGTGGCCGAGACCAACCGGGCCCCCTTTGACGTGGCCGAAGGCGAGTCCGAGATCGTGGCCGGCTTCCATGTGGAATACTCCGGGATGGCCTTCGCGGTCTTCTTCCTGGCCGAATATGCGAACATGGTGCTGATTTCGGCACTGACCACCATCCTGTTCTGGGGCGGATGGCTCTCGCCCTTCGCGGGGCTGCCCGCGGGTCTGTTCCAGATCCCGCTGCTCGGTGACCTGCTCGGCCCGGGGGTCCACTGGTTCCTGATCAAGACCGCCTTCTTCCTGTTCCTGTTTCTGTGGTTCCGGGCGACCTTCCCCCGCTATCGCTACGATCAGATCATGCGCCTGGGCTGGAAGGTCTTCATCCCCATCACCCTGGTGTGGATCTTTGCCGAGGGTGTGGCGCATGCCATACATCTCTCACCGTGGTTTGACTGAGGAGGTGGCACATGGTTGATGCAGTCCGCCAGTTTTTTCAGACCTTTCTGCTCCTGGAGTTGTTCCGGGGCATGAGCGTGATGGGCAGGCGTCTGTTCACCCGCAAGTTCACGGTCCAGTATCCGGAGGAGAAGACCCCCCAGTCGCCGCGCTTCCGTGGGCTGCACGCCCTGCGCCGGTACCCGAACGGGGAGGAACGCTGCATCGCATGCAAGCTGTGCGAGGCGGTGTCTCCGGCCCTGGCCATCACCATCGAGTCGGAGCAGCGTGCCGACGGGACCCGGCGCACGACCCGCTATGACATCGACCTGTTCAAGTGTATCTATTGTGGCTTCTGTGAAGAGGCCTGCCCGGTGGACTCCATCGTGGAGACCCGGGTCTTCGAGTACCACTTCGAGAGACCCGGCGAGCAGATCATGACCAAGGACAAGCTGCTGGCCATCGGGGACAAGTACGAGAAGCAGATCGCCGCGGACCGGCTGGCGGATGCCCCTTATCGCTGACGGGCGGGGGCGCATTGCCCCGTTCACCGGATGCGGAATCGCCTCTGCATAGAGGCGGGGGCTGGGCCGCGCGCGCAGCGGGGCTGTGGCGTCTTCCGGGGCAGGCGCCCTGCGGCCCTCACGAGCTGAACATAGCGTAACATAGTCACGAGAACGGTGGGACAGAGGGGCCAGGCCCCGGGGGTTTGACGAATATGGGCTTCCAGGAGATCGTCTTTTATTTCTTTGCCACAGTCGTGGTGGCAGCGGCCTTGAGCATGATCACCGTGCGCAATCCGGTGCACGCCGTACTCTTCCTGGTGCTCACCTTCTTCAGCGCCGCGGCGATCTGGATCCTGCTGGAGGCGGAGTTCCTGGGCATCACCCTGGTCCTGGTCTATGTGGGCGCGGTGATGGTCCTGTTCCTGTTCGTGGTCATGATGCTGGACATCGACATCGCACGGATGCGGCAGGGGTTCGTTCACTATCTTCCGGTGGGCGTCGTCGTGGCCGCGCTCATGGTCGTCGAGTTGGCCCTGGTGGCGTGGTCGAAGGTCTTTCAGGTGTCTCCGCCGCCGCCGGCCCCGGAGGACTACAGCAATACCCAGGCCCTGGGTGAGATGCTGTACACAGACTATCTGTATCCGTTTGAGATTGCGGCAGTGATCCTGCTGGTGGCCATCGTCGCGGCCATCGCCCTGACCCTGCGTCGTCGGCCCGAGACCAAGCACCAGGATCCCGCGCAGCAGGTGAAGGTGAGGCGCGAGGATCGGGTCAGGCTGGTGAAGATGTGCAGCGGCCAGGGCGGCTGACCCTGCCGGCGAAGTGATCCGGAGCCACCCGGTTTCCTCGTGCTCCCTATTCAAACCGAGAATAACGATATGATTACGCTCACCCATGTGCTGGTACTCGGCGCCATACTGTTCTCACTCAGCGTGGCAGGGATATTTCTGAACCGGAAGAACGTCATCGTCCTGTTGATGTCGATCGAGCTCATGCTCCTTGCGGTGAATACGAACTTCATCGCCTTTTCCCACTTCCGGGGGGACATGTCCGGGCAGGTGTTCGTGTTTTTCGTGCTCACTGTGGCGGCGGCCGAGGCGGCCATCGGCCTGGCCATATTGGTGGTGCTATTCCGAAACCGGCGCACCATCGATGTCCAGGAAATAGATTCCTTGAAGGGCTGAAGACATGGAACAGGTCTATCTCGCAATCCCCCTCGCCCCGCTGTTCGGGGCGATCGTGGCCGGTCTGTTCGGGAGACGGATCGGCCGGGCCGGGGCCCACTGGGTGACCATCCTTGGCGTGGGATTGTCCTTCGTGCTGTCCCTGGTCGTGCTCAAGCACATCGTCCTCGACGGGGCGCAGCCCTACAACGGGACGGTCTATACCTGGATGGTGAGCGACGGGATCCACTTCGAGGTGGGTTTTCTGGTGGACAAGCTCACGGCCCTGATGATCACGGTGGTGACCTTCGTCTCGCTGATGGTCCATATCTACAGCATCGGCTATATGCACGACGATCCGGGCTATCAGCGCTTCTTCAGCTATATCGCCCTGTTCACCTTCTCGATGCTCATGCTGGTGATGGCGAACAACTTCATGCAGCTGTTCTTCGGCTGGGAGGCCGTGGGCCTGGTCTCCTATCTATTGATCGGTTTCTGGTATACCCGTGAGAGTGCCATCTATGCCAACCTGAAGGCCTTTCTGGTCAACCGGGTGGGGGACTTCGGTTTTCTGCTCGGGATCGCCGTCATCCTGGCCTATACGGGCAGCATGGACTACTCGGAGGTCTTCGTCCGTTCGGGGGACATGGTCTCTCAGACCCTGTCCCCCTATCCGGGGGCGGAGTGGTCGGTCATCACCGTGGCCTGTATTCTGCTGTTCATCGGGGCCATGGGCAAGTCCGCACAGATGCCTCTGCACGTGTGGCTGCCGGATTCCATGGAGGGTCCCACCCCCATCTCGGCGCTGATCCATGCCGCGACCATGGTCACGGCCGGCATCTTCATGGTGGCGCGGATGTCGCCCCTGTTCGAACTCAGCGAGGTCGCCCTGACGGTGGTCATGGTGATCGGGGCATTGACCGCCTTCCTGATGGGGCTGGTCGGCATCGTCCAGAACGACATCAAGCGGGTCATCGCCTATTCGACCCTGTCCCAGCTCGGCTATATGACCGCCGCCCTGGGGGCCTCGGCCTATGCCGCCGGGATATTCCATCTGGTGACCCACGCCTTCTTCAAGGCCCTGCTGTTCCTGGCGGCGGGCTCGGTGATCATCGCCCTGCACCACGAGCAGGACATGCGCAACATGGGCGGGCTGCGCAAGTACATGCCGATCACCTTCTGGACCGCGCTGATCGGTACCCTGGCCCTGACCGGTATCCCGGGCTTCGCCGGATTCTTCTCCAAGGATGCCATCATCGAGGCCGTACACGCCTCGGAGATCCCGGGATCGGATCTGAGCTACTGGTTGATCCTGCTCTCGGTATTCGTCACCTCACTGTACTCCTTCCGGCTCGTCTTCCTGGTCTTTTTCGGGGAGGAGCGGATGGATGACCATACCCGCGAGCACCTCAAGGAGTCACCGTGGGTGGTGACGGTCCCGCTCGTGCTGCTGGCCATCCCCTCGGTGGTGGCCGGCTATGCCATCGGACCGCTGCTGTTCGGGGGCTTCTTCGACGGCGTCCTGTATGTCGCGCCCGCGCACGACGTCCTGGCGGAGGTGGGCGAGGAGTATCACGGAGTCTGGAACTACATGGTCCACGGCCTGTTCGCGGCACCGTTCTGGCTGGCGATCGGTGGGCTCAGTGTGGCCTGGTTCGTCTATATGCAGCGCCGCGACCTCGCCGACTGGACGGCCCGCAGATTTCATTGGCTGTACAAACTGCTGGTGAACAAATATGGCTTCGATGAGTTCAACGACCTCGTCTTCGCCGGCGGTAGCCGGGCCCTGGGGCGGCTGCTCTGGCGCGGCGGCGACGTGCTGTTCATCGACGGCCTGCTGGTCAACGGGACGGCCAGGACAGTCGTCTGGGTCGCAGCGTGGATGCGCCAGTTGCAGACCGGTTATCTGTATCACTATGCCTTTGCCATGATACTGGGGCTTCTGGTCTTCCTGAGTGCATACCTGCTCATATGAGCAGGGAACGCGGGCCTGGAGTGCAGGAGATTTCGAGGGTGGGGAAGGACATTCTATGGGGGATTGGCCATTGTTGAGCCTGTTGATCTGGTTGCCCATTGCGGGGGGGCTGGCGATTCTGACGGTCGGTGATCAGGCGCCCACGGCCGCCCGGCGTCTGGCCCTGGCCTTTGCGGTGGCCACCTTCGTGTTCAGCGTGCCGCTGTTCACCGATTTCGACCGCAGCACCTATCTGATGCAGTTTGTCGAACGTGCCCCGTGGGTGAGCACCTTCAATATCTTCTATTACCTGGGGGTGGACGGGATATCGGCGCCGCTCATCCTGCTGACGACCTTTACCTCGGTGCTGGTGGTGATTGCCGGTTGGCAGGTGATCCAGAAACGGGTCGCCCAGTATATGGCGTCCTTTCTGATCCTCGAAGGTCTGTTGATCGGCACCTTTGCCGCCCTGGACGCCATCCTGTTCTATACCTTCTTCGAGGCGATGCTGATCCCGATGTTCCTGATCATCGGTGTCTGGGGGGGGCCGAGGCGGGTCTATGCCACCGTGAAGTTCTTTCTGTACACCTTCCTGGGCTCGGTGTTCATGCTGGTGGCGCTGCTCTATATGTACTCCAAGTCGGGCAGCTTCGATATCCTCGATCTGCATCAGCTGAAGCTGGGCCATACCGAGCAGATCCTGATCTTCCTGGCCTTTCTGGGTGCCTTTGCCATCAAGGTCCCCATGTGGCCGGTACATACCTGGTTGCCGGATGCCCATGTGGAGGCGCCGACTGGTGGCTCGGTCATCCTGGCGGCGATCCTGCTCAAGATCGGTGGCTATGGTTTTCTGCGTTTCAGCCTGCCGATCACCCCGGATGCCAGCCGCTCTCTGGACTGGCTGATCATCCTGATATCCCTGGTGGCCGTGGTGTACATCGGCTTCGTGGCACTGGCCCAGCAGGACATGAAGAAGCTCATCGCCTATTCGTCCATCGCCCATATGGGCTTCACGACCCTGGGGATCTTCCTGGTCTTCAAGATCGTGGAGCACAGCGGTTCCGTCTCCGGGGCGGCCCTGGGTATGGAGGGGGGTATCGTGCAGATGGTCTCCCATGGATTCATCTCGGGCGCGATGTTCCTGTGCGTCGGGGTGCTGTACGACCGGATGCATTCGCGGGAGATGGCCGACTATGGCGGGGTGGTCAACACCATGCCGATCTTCGCGGCCTTCTTCGTCCTCTTCAGCCTGGCTAATTCGGGGCTGCCGGGCACCTCGGGTTTCGTGGGCGAGTTCATGGTGATCCTGGCCAGCTTCAAGTCCAATCCCTGGTTCGCCTTCCTGGCCGCGACCTCGCTGATCCTCGGCGCCGCCTATTCGTTGTGGATGGTCAAGCGGGTGATCTTCGGTGCCGTGGCCAATGACAAGGTGGCTGCACTGCAGGATCTCGACGGCAGGGAGTTTCTGGTCCTGGGTCTGCTGGCCGTCTTGGTTCTGGCGATCGGGATCTGGCCGGATCCCCTGGTGGACATGATGCATCCCACCGTTCAGAATCTGCTCGACCACGTCAGCGTCTCCAAGCTGTGATAGACAAGACACGTTTTTATACCCCTCGCACCTGGTATTTCAACCTCCAGGTCCCCCGTCTCTGGTCACATGACGGCGTTGGAAATACTTGTCATATGAGTGATATGGCTGCGCATTTCCGCCTTGTCCTGCACCCGGACCCACGCACCCTGAAAACCGAAAAACCAGGTGCGAGCGGTATACATGCCTGGCACCGGTCTGCCCCACCCGCCGTCCATACCCGGCATGAACAAGGGAAGTCTCTGAGATGATGCACGACCTAGTCTGGTGGCCCCGGAACTCTTTCTGCTCACCATGGCCTGCGTGGTCCTGGTGTTGGATCTGTTCCTGAGTGACCGCAAGCGCGATATCAGTTACTGGCTGACCCAGGGCGCCCTAGCAGGTGCACTGATTCTGAGCTACGGCCTGCCGGTCGACCCGGCCCAGGCGGCCTTTCATGGCCAATACATCAGCGACGGCATGGGCAGGGTCCTGAAGTCCTTTATCTATGTGGTGGTCATGGGGGTCTTCGTCTATTCCCGGCCCTATCTGCGGGAAAGGGGGATGTTCAAGGGTGAGTACCTGGTACTCGGCCTGTTTGCGGTCCTGGGTATGGTCATCCTGGTGTCGGCCTACAACCTGTTGATCCTCTATCTGGGCCTCGAGCTGCTGTCACTGTCCCTGTATGCGATGGTGGCCTTTGCGCGGGACTCGCGGGAGGCCAGTGAGGCGGCCATGAAGTATTTCGTCCTGGGTGCCATGGCCTCGGGGATGTTGCTGTACGGCATCTCCCTGGTCTATGGGGTGACCGGCACCCTGGAGATCACCGGTGTCGCCCACTACCTGCTCCAGAACGGCGACTATGGCCTCCCGCTGGTCTTCGGCCTGGCCTTTGTGGTCGTGGGCGTGGCCTTCAAGCTGGGTGCCGTGCCCTTTCATATGTGGCTGCCGGACGTCTATCACGGCGCGCCCACGGCGGTCACGCTGTTCGTCGGTACGGCCCCGAAGCTTGCCGGATTCGCCATGGCGATGCGTCTGCTCGTGGGTGCCCTGGGGGAGATGCACGGGGACTGGCAGGGGATGCTCGTGCTGCTGGCGGTACTGTCGCTGGCCGTGGGCAACATCGTCGCCATCGCCCAGACCAATATCAAACGCATGCTGGCCTACTCGACGATCTCCCACGTCGGATTCCTGATCCTGGGGCTGCTGGCCGGGACCACGGAGGGCTATGCCGCGGCCATGTTCTACACGGTGCTCTATGCGTTGATGGCCCTGGGCGCGTTCGGGATGGTCGTCATCCTGAGCCGCAACGGGATCGAGGCGGAGCGCCTGGATGACTACAAGGGACTGAATCAGCGCTCTCCCTGGCTTGCCTTCCTGATGCTGCTGATCATGTTCTCCATGGCGGGTGTCCCGCCCACCGCGGGCTTCTATGCCAAGCTGGCGGTCCTGCAGTCCGTGGTCCGGGTCGATCTGGTCTGGCTGGCCGTCTATGCCGTGATCATGTCGGTGATCGGGGCCTTCTACTATCTGCGGGTGGTCAAGTTGATGTATTTCGATGCCCCTGAGGGGGAGATGGCGATCGTGCGTCACTGGGATACCGATATCGTGGTCAGCGTCAACGCCCTGCTGATGCTGGCACTGGGTCTGTTCCCCGGTGGACTGATGGCCCTGTGCGCCCGGGTGGTGCCCGGCTGAACACGCGCCTCCACCGCCGGGTCCGTGGGCTGCCCGGGCAGGTGGGCCGCCCGTCCCATGCGCCCGGGCCGCTTCGGGAGGTCTGAATTCCGGTTGAACTCCGAGACTTCAGTTATAATCTATCCGTGGGCCCGCATCCTTCATGTGCGGCGCGTGGGTGTGATAGAGGCAGGGTATGTTTGAACGGCTGCGGGAAGATATCCAATCGGTCTTCGAGAGGGACCCGGCAGCGCGCAATACCCTTGAAGTCTGCACTGCCTATCCCGGTGTCCACGCGGCTCTGCTGCATCGGTTGAATCATGCTCTGTGGTGCAATGGTCTCAAATGGCTGGCACGGGTGCTTTCCCATCTGGGGCGATGGTTCACCGGGATCGAGATCCATCCGGGTGCACGGATCGGGCGGCGTTTCTTCATCGACCATGGCATGGGTGTGGTCATCGGGGAGACGGCCGAGATCGGCGACGACTGCACCCTCTACCACGGCGTGACCCTGGGCGGGACCTCGTGGGAGAAGGGCAAACGACATCCCACTCTGGGCCGGGACGTGGTCATCGGCGCCGGCGCCAAGGTCCTGGGGCCCATCCATATCGGTGACGGGGCGCGCATCGGCTCCAATGCCGTCGTCATCAAGGATGTCCCGGCCGGCGCCACCGTGGTCGGGATACCGGGGCGGGTGGTCTCCAAACACGATGAGCTCAGCCGTAAGCGCCACGAGATCGCCAAGAAGATCGGCTTCGACGCCTATGGGGCGACACAGGACATGCCGGACCCCGTGGCCAATGCCATCAACAGCATGCTGGATCACATCCATCTCATGGACCGCCGCCTCGACGAGGCCGCCCGGGCCATCCAGGACCTCGGTGGGAAGATCGACGCCAGCCACCTTCCGGATATCGACCCGGAGGACGTGGAGGGAGTCATCCCTCCGGAGAAGGGCAAGCGCCGGGAGGGTTGACCCGGGCGCTCGCCGAGGTCCGTCGGGGCTGTGCCCCGGGGCTTGCGGACAGCGGGCCTGCCGGCGGTACCGACCGGAGATTGCCACTCGCAAGGGTGTAGGGGTAACATATGGCGCGCCAATTCCGGGGACCCGCGATGGTTGACCATCGCGGGTCCGTTGTTTTGTGTGCGGGTCCCTCAAGTTGTGTGCTGGATTTGCGCCGCTGTCGTGTCTCCCAGGGCCCGCCCACGGGAAGGCATGCCGATCAGACGCCCGTTTTCGAATCAGGAACAGGAGAGATCCCTCCATGGCCGTAGAACAGACCCTCTCAATCATCAAACCAGACGCCGTCGCCAAGAATGTGATCGGCAAGATCTATGACCGCTTCGAGACCGCCGGTCTGCAGATCGTGGGCGCCAAGATGCTCCACCTGTCACGCGAGCAGGCGCAGGCGTTCTATGCCGTGCACGCGGGAAAACCTTTCTTCGCGGATCTGGTCGAATTCATGATCTCGGGCCCGATCATGGTCCAGGTGCTGGAAGGCGAGAACGCCATCGCCCGGAACCGGGAGGTCATGGGGGCTACCAACCCCAAGGAGGCCGCCCCGGGGACCATCCGTGCCGATTTCGCCACCAGCATCGACAAGAATGCCGTGCACGGATCCGATGGACCGGAGACGGCGAAGACCGAGATTGCCTTCTTTTTCAAACCGGACGAGATCTTTCCCCGAACCCGATGAAGTCCAAGGGTGACGCCAGGCCTGAGCTGCTCGGGATGCCCCGGGAGCAGATGGGGCGGTTCTTCGAGCAGCTCGGCGAGAAGCCGTTTCGCGCCAGGCAGGTCATGAAGTGGCTCCACGGCCACGGTGTCTGCGATTTCGAGGCGATGACCGATCTCGGCAAGACGTTGCGGGGGCGTCTGGCCGACCAAGTCGTAATGGCCGTACCCGAGGTCCTGTCCGAGCAGCGGTCGACCGATGGAACGCGCAAATGGGCGTTGCGTCTGGATGATCAAAACGCCATCGAAACGGTGTATATTCCGGACCAGGGGCGGGGCACCCTGTGTGTGTCCTCCCAGGTGGGCTGTGCCCTGGACTGCACCTTCTGTGCGACTGCCAGACAGGGGTTCAACCGTAATCTCAGTGCCGCCGAGATCGTGGCCCAGCTGTGGTTTGCACGCCATGCCCTTGCGGCGTAGCCTGAAGGCGGGGCGCAGATCACCAATGTGGTCCTGATGGGCATGGGTGAGCCCCTGCTGAACTTCGACAATGTCGTGGACGCGATGCGCATCATGCTCGATGACTTCGGCTACGGGCTGAGCAAGCGGCGCGTGACCCTGAGCACCTCGGGGGTCGTCCCCCTCATGGATCGGCTCAGGGATACGGTGGATGTGAGCCTGGCGGTCTCTCTGCATGCCCCTGTGGACACGATTCGAGATCGGCTGGTCCCCCTGAACAGAAGATATCCGATCAAGGCCCTGATGGCGGCCTGCCAACGCTATATCGACGGCAAGACACGTAAGCAGAGCATCACCTTCGAATACGTCATGATCGACGGTATCAACGACACACCCGAACACGCGCGGCGGCTGGCGGGTCTGCTCGGCGCGCTCCCCAGCAAGGTCAATCTGATCCCCTTCAACCCCTTTCCAGGCAGCCACTACAGGTGCTCCCCCCAGGACGCCATAGACCGGTTTCGGGATGTCCTTCAGGGCCGGGGCCTGACCACCATCACCCGGCGGCCCCGCGGGCAGGATATCGATGCGGCCTGCGGTCAGCTGGTGGGCCGGGTAGAGGATCGGGCGCGGCGCAGCGCGCGCTTCCAGAAAATCGAGGCACAGCTCGAGTTGAGCGGAGGGGCATGATGCATCCAAGCGGTATCGCCGCCCTCTCGCTGGTGGCGCTGGGGCTCGTGGCGTGCAGCACCGCGTCCACCAAGCAGCATCAGCAGCGGATGTACCAGGCCTCACGCGCCAACGTGCAGCTCGCCATCGGTTATATGCACGAGGGCAACCTGACCCTGGCCGATACCAAGCTCAAGCGCGCGCTGGAGGAGGACCCGGAGTATTCCGTGGCGCATTGGAGCTATGCCCTGCTCCAATGGCGGCTGGGCCAGAGCGAACTGGCGGACCGGCATTTCCGCAAGGCGATTGCCCTGGATCCGAAAGACCCCAAGGCACGGAACAACTATGGATCCTTCCTGTGCGAGATCGGCAGGATCGAGGAGGGCCTCCAGCAGCTCGAGCGGGCGGCGCAGAACCCGCTCTACCGGGAACGTGCCGGGGCGCTGGCCAACGCGGGGTTCTGCGCCCTGAAGATCCCCGACATGGATCGGGCCGGGGCCTATTTCAGAGCGGCCCTGGCCCAGTCGCCGGGCTATGGACCGGCCCTCTATCAGCTGGCCAGGATCGCCTTTCAACAAGGGAACTACATTCAGGCGAGGGCCTTTATGCAACGTTATGCCCAATCGGCAAAGCCCACGGCCGGGAGCCTGTGGCTGAGCTACCAGATAGAACGTCATCTGGGCCATAGAGCGGATGCCGAGAGGCTGGCCATGCAACTGAAAGACAACTTCCCCGACTCGCGCGAGGCGGTACACCTGCTGGAGCTGGAACGCCATGGCCGCTGAGAGAGAGTAGACCGACCTGATCCCGGACGCCTCGTCGTCTTCGATGGCCCCTGGCGAGGTCCTGCGCAGGCATCGGGAGGCGCAGGGCTATGAGCTGGAGGACGTGGCCAAGCGCCTGCACCTGCCTGTGCGCATGGTGGAGGCCCTCGAGGAGGACCGCTACCAGGACCTGCCAGAGCCCCCCTATGTCAAGGGCTATATCGGGGCCTACGCCCGTTTCCTGGACCTCGACGCGGCCCCGCTGATCGCCGGCTACCAGGAGCGGACCCATCCCGAGGATCCAACCATCTTTTCCTCCCACATGCCCGCCGGAGGACACTCTCACCGGGTCCTGTTCGTGTGGGGGACCGTGGCGGTCATTGTGGTCCTGATGGCCCTGCTGGCGAACTGGTGGTCGAGTCACCGGCCTGAGGATACGAGCCTGGTAGGGGAGGCGGGACAGGAGAGGACCGAGGCACCCCCGAGGCCGTCGACTCCCGTGGCGCCCACCGCCACACAGGCCAGGGGTGAGCTGGCGACGGTCCCGGCGGCGCCCCCCGCCGAACGGGTGGCCCCGCCTCCGGCGCGCCAGGTCGAGGACAGCTCCGAGCCGGTGGTGGCGGCGCCGGTATCGAGCCCGCCGCCGATCACATCGATGGCCCCGCCCTCCGGGCCGGGCCTGGCCGAGGCCGACACCAGTGCCGGCGCAGGCCCTGTCGCGCCCGGCCGGCATCGATTCCAGCTGTCCTTTGGCGGGCAGTCGTGGACGGAGATCTACGACAGTGACGACAAGCGGTTGCTGTTCGATCTCCTCAAGGCCGGGGAGAGGCGGACAGTGGTGGGCAAGACCCCCTTCCGTATCGTGTTGGGCAACGCCCGGGTGGTGCGTGTGGAGCTGGATGGTCGCCCCGTCGAGGTGGCTCCCGATGCCCTGCGAGGCAGTACGGCGCGATTCACTGTGGACGCGCCGGACAGCCCGTGACGACCTGGTCCTCCTGCAGGCCTTGCCCCGTTCAGGCCCGGGGGCGCGGACCACGGTCTGACCGGATGCGCTCCCGCCACAGGCACGGCGTGCCCGGCTGAGGTCGGGTCGACGCCCGTTTGTCGCGCTCGGACTCCCTCCCTATGTCCAGAAGAATCCAGTCCATACGCGGGATGCATGACATGCTCCCGCCCGAGTCGGGACTGTGGCAGCGCCTGGAGGTCACGATCAAGGCCCTGGTGGAGTCCTATGGCTATCGGGAGATCCGTCTGCCGATACTCGAGCGCACGGAGTTGTTCAAGCGTTCCATCGGCGAGGTGACCGATATCGTCGAGAAGGAGATGTACACCTTCGTGGACCGCAACGGGGACAGCCTGACCCTGCGTCCGGAGGGGACCGCAGGCTGCGTGCGGGCCGGCATTGAGCACGGCCTGTTTCACAATCAGCAGCAGCGTCTGTGGTACCTCGGACCCATGTTCAGGCATGAGCGCCCGCAGAAGGGGCGCTACCGACAGTTTCATCAGGTGGGTGTGGAGAGTTTCGGGATACCCGGTCCGGATGTGGATGCGGAGCTGATCGTGCTCGGGGCCCGCCTGTGGGCGGGACTGGGGCTGTCCGGGGTCCGCCTCGAGATCAACACCCTGGGTGATGCCCGGGCCCGGGCCCGGTACCGGGAGCGGCTGGTGGCCTACCTCAGCGCCCATCGGACCCACCTGGATGCGGATGCGCTGCGTCGCCTCGAGTCCAATCCACTGAGGGTCCTTGACAGCAAGAACCCGGAGATGGCCGAGCTCATCGCCGGGGCGCCCGCCCTGATCGATGAGTTGGATCCGGAGGCCCTGGCGCACTATGAGGCGCTCAAGGGCTGGCTGGATCGCCTGGGTATCCACTATGTGGAGAACCCGCGTCTGGTGCGGGGCCTGGACTACTACAACAGGACCGTGTTCGAGTGGATCTCGGACCAGCTCGGTGCCCAGGGTACCATCTGTGCGGGTGGGCGCTATGACGGTCTGGTGGAGCAGCTGGGGGGACGCAGTACCCCGGCGGCGGGGTTTGCCATCGGGCTCGAGCGGCTCCTGGATCTGGTCCGCAGCGAGGGCCGCCTGGAGGAGAGCGACCATCCCCACGCCTACCTGGTGATGGTGGGGCCGCGGGCGGAGGCCGTCGGCAGACCCTTCGCCGAAGGGCTCAGGGATGGGCTCCCGCGCCTGCGTCTGCTCGCCAACAGTGGCGGTGGCAGCTTCAAGTCCCAGCTCAGGCGTGCCGACCGTTCCGGTGCCCGGCTGGCCCTGATCCTCGGGGAGGACGAGGCGGCCGGCGGCTGGGTGCAGGTGAAGTATCTGCGCGAGGACCGGGAACAGGAGCGGGTGGCGTTGTCCGAGCTCAGCGAGTTCCTGCGCGCCACCATCGATACCGGTGGCCAGTCCGGTTCATAGATCATTTGGAGGGGTTCAGAGCATGGCCGAGTATGAGACAGAAGAGGAACGCATCGAGGCGATCAGGACGTAGTGGAAGGAGAACGGCAGGTCGATCGTGTTCGGGGCCGTGCTCGGTATCGGGCTGTTGCTGGGCTGGCGCGGATGGATCGCCTACCAGGACAATCAGGGGCGCGCCGCGTCCACGCTCTACGCACAGCTCCTGCAGGAGGCCGCGGTTCACGACGGCGGGCGGGTGGCCGAGCTGGCCCGGCGCCTGCGGGAGGAGTACGGGTCCACCCCGTACGCGGCGCTGGCCGCCCTGGAGGTGGCCGCCCTGAAGTCTGAGGCCGAGCTCGATCAGAGCGCCGGAGAGCTCAGCTGGGTCATGGAACACGGTGACGAGGCGATCCTCCAGGATCTGGCCCGATTGCGGCTGGCGCGTGTCCGCATCGCCCAGGGGCGCGCAGAAGAGGCATTGAAACTCCTGGACCGGGATTGGGGGCTCGCCTATGCGGGGCTGGTCGAGGAGGCCCGTGGAGATGCCTGGCGGGCCAAGGGGGACGAGGCCAGGGCCCGCCAGGCCTACACCAAGGCACTGCTGTCTGGGCCCGCCGACCCGGCGTTCCTGCGCATGAAGCTGGATGAGCTCGGTGAGGCCCCGAGACCCGCTGAGGCCGCGGCGGGCTGAGCCGTGGGAGACATCAGCGCCGTGAAGCGGTGGATGGGGCTGGCGGTGCTGGCCGCAGTGCTGTCGGCAGGGGTGTCCGGGTGCGGTCTGTTCAGTTCTGATACGACACGGCCCCCATCCCCTCTCCCCGAGTTCGAGCCCACCCTGAAGGTGAGTGAGGTCTGGAGCCGCTCGGTGGGTGATGGTATCGATGACCTCTACCTCCGGTTCTATCCCCTGGTCGTCTCCGACAGGATCTATGCCACCGACCATGAGGGCAGGATCGTGGCCTTGGACCGGGAGGACGGCAGCCGGCTGTGGACGACCTCCCTGGATGTCAACATAGGGGCCGGGGTCAACGGGGACGACGAGGTCGTGGCGGTCGGGACCCAGGATGGCGAGGTGATCGCCCTGAATGCGGAAGACGGCAAGGTGCTGTGGCGCCGGGAGTTGTCCAGTGAGGTCATGGCCCTGTCACCGATCGACCTCGGTATCCTGGTGGCACGCACCAATGACAGTCGGGTCTATGGGCTGGAGGCCGAGAGCGGGGAGATCGTATGGCAGAGCAGCCAGACGGCCCCCCTGCTGCTGTTGCGCGGGCAGAGCCGCCCGGTCGTGGACACGGGGCGCGCGGTGATCGGATACGACTCCGGGAAGCTGGTCGCACTGTCCGTGGTGCGCGGGAACCTGCTGTGGAAACTCACCGTGGATGTCCCCGAGGGGGCCTCGGAGCTCGAGCGGATGGTGGATATCGACGGTCGTATCCGGATCCGGGATGGCATCATCTATGCGGTCGCCTATCAGGGCAAGATCGGTGCGGTGGCCCTGGCGGACGGCCGCCTGCTGTGGTCCCGGGAGTTCTCGTCCTATGCCGGTCTGGACGTGGATGACGACTATGTCTACGTCACGGACGACGAGGGCAGGGTGTGGGCCCTGGATCGGATCACCGGAGGCTCGGTGTGGAAGCAGGACCAGCTCACCTATCGCCAGGTCACCGCACCCGTGGTGGTGGGGGACTTCGTGGTGGTAGCCGACTTTGAGGGCTATGTGCACTGGCTGGACAAGGAGGACGGGCGTTTCGTCGCCCGCCGTCGAGTGGACAGCGACGGCGTGCTCGCCGCCCCTGTGGCCCGGGACTGGCGCGTCTATGTCCTGGGCAACGGAGGGACCCTGAGCGTGCTCGAGCCCAGGTTCGGGGACGAGGGCTGAGCCGGCTGTTCACCGGCCTCAGGGATGCGCAGTGACTCAGGCCGAGTCTGCGCCGGAATCTTATGGCGCGGCGGGGTGTCAAACCGCTGAATTCACAGGCCCGGACCACGCCCGTGCCCCGGCCTCAAGGCGGACCGAATCATCATGAAACCCGTAATCGCTCTGGTAGGACGCCCCAATGTGGGGAAGTCCACGCTGTTCAATGTCCTTACCCGCAGTCGGGATGCCCTCGTGGCGGACTATCCGGGTCTGACCCGGGACCGGAAATATGGGACGGCACGCTCCGAGGGGCGGGAATTCCTGGTGGTGGACACCGGCGGGCTCAGTGGCGAGGCGCAGGGGATCGACATGCGCATGGCCGAGCAGACCCAGCTCGCGATCCAGGAGGCCGATGCCATCGTCCTGCTGGTGGACGGCCGGGAGGGACTCACAGGGGTGGACCAGGAGATCGCCGAGACCCTGCGCCGCTCGGCCAAGCCCCTGGTGATCGCCGTCAACAAGACCGATGGCGTGGATCCCGACCAGGCGGCGGCCGAATTCTATACCTTCGGGAATCCGCACGTGGTCCCCATCGCGGCGGCCCACGGGCGTGGCGTCAACGGACTCGTGCACGAGGTGCTGGAGCTGATCCCGGCTCCGCAGGCGGGTGACGCGCCCCTGGAGGGAAGGGGGCCGATATCCGTGTCGCCTTCCTCGGGCGCCCCAATGTGGGCAAGTCTACGCTGATCAACCGTGTGCTCGGCGACGAACGCCTGGTGACCTTCGACCACCCGGGGACGACGCGGGACAGTGTGATCGTCCCCTATGAGCGCAACGGGCGCTCCTGGGCCCTGGTGGACACGGCCGGGGTGCGGCGCCGCAGCCGGGTCGAGGGAGTGGTCGAGAAATTCAGTGTGATCAAGAGCCTGCAGGCGTCTGAGGCGGCCAATGTCGTGGTCGTGGTGATGGATGCCCGGGAGGGAGTCACGAAGCAGGACGCCAGTCTGCTCGGGCTGATCCTCGAACAGGGCCGGGCACTGGTGGTGGCGGTCAACAAGTGGGACGGTCTGAGCGCCGAGATGCGGGACAAGGTGAGGCGTGATCTGGACCGGCGCCTGTCTTTTCTCCCCTTTGCCGAACGTCGCGTGATCTCGGCGCTGCACGGCACCGGGGTGGGTCAGCTGCTGGAGGCCGTCGAGCGGGCCCACGAGTCGGCCATCCGCTCCTACGGGGCCGCACGCCTCACGCGCGTGCTGGAGGACGCTGTGACGGCCCATCCACCGCCCCTGGTCCGAGGGCGCAGGATCAAGCTCCGCTATGCCCACCAGGGGGGGCACAATCCGCCGCTGATCGTGATTCACGGTAATCAGACCGAACGCCTGCCCGGTGCCTACCGCCGCTATCTGATGAACGCCTACAGGGAGGCCCTGGGTCTGGTGGGGACGCCTGTGCGCCTCGAGTTTCGCACCGGCGAGAACCCCTTTGCCGGGAAGCGCAACCGGCTTACCCCCCGCCAGCGCCGCAAGCGTGAGCGTATGCTGCGCCATGTGCGGGGCCGCTGAGTCGAAATGGTGGGAGCCCCGCGGCTGGCCCCCCGGATGGGGGACATTGCCCCCTTCCGGGTCATGGCCCTGCTGGCCCGGGCCCGGGAGCTGGAGGCCCGGGGCCGTGACATCGTGCACATGGAGATTGGGGAACCGGATTTCCCTACCCCCCAACCCATCGTCGATGCCGGGATCCGCGCCCTGAGGGCGGGCAAGACCCATTACACGGCGGCGCTGGGGCTCCCCGCCCTGAGGGAGGCCATCTCGGACCACTACGAGACACAGTATGGGGCGAGGGTCTCTCCCGAACGGATCCTGATCACCCCCGGGGCCTCCGGTGCCCTGCAACTGGCCATGGGGGTGCTGGTCGGCCGTGACGCGGGCGTGGTCCTGAGCGACCCCGGCTATCCCTGCAACCGCCACTTCGTGCGCCAGTACGAGGGTCGCCCCATAGGGGTGGCCGTGGGCCCGGAGACGGGCTATCAGTTGACCCCGCAGCTGCTCACCGAACACTGGGACGAAGGCTGTGTGGCCGCGGTGGTCGCCAGTCCGGCCAACCCGACCGGGACCCTGGTCCCGGTCGGCCACCGGCGGGAGATGGCGCGCTTCCTGGCGGAGCAGGGCGGCGCGTTGGTCGTCGACGAGATCTATCACGGGCTGGTCTACGGAGAGTCCCCGGGCACCGCTGCGGCGCTGGATGGGGACTGTTTCGTGGTCAACAGCTTCTCCAAGTACTTCGGCATGACCGGCTGGCGCCTGGGCTGGCTGGTCGCACCGGAGCCCTATGTGCAGGCCCTGGACACCCTGGCCCAGAATATCTTCCTCGCCGCCCCTACCCCGGCGCAGCACGCGGCCCTGGCGGCCTTCAGCCCGCAGACCCTGGAGATCCTCGCCGCCCGCCGCGCGGCCTTCCAGGCCCGCAGAGACTTCCTCGTCCCGGCGCTGCGTGAGCTCGGCTTCGAGGTCCCGGTGACGCCCCAGGGGGCCTTCTATGTCTACGCCCAGAGCGGGCGATTCGCCGAGGACAGTCAGGCACTGGCGCGGGGACTGCTGGAAGGGCCGGGGGTGGCGGTCACGCCGGGCATCGATTTCGGCGACCACCGCCCGGGCGACCATCTGCGCTTTGCCTATACCACCTCACTGGAACGCCTGGAACAGGGTGTGGAACGGATCTCGGCCTTTTTGGGTACCTGAGGCCCTGCGGGCGCCCCACGAGATGCGGGTCTGCGCAAAAAAACCCCTCCAGGGCGGAGGGGGAAGGGGGGAGGATGAAGGGGGCATCTGCGTTTAGTCAGACTATGTATGGGAATATAGTCCCATACAGAAGGCAAGTCAAGGCCAGGCGTGGTCAAGGGCGGGTCAAAGTGAGGACAACGGGGGATGGATGCCGGGTCAGCCCTCGCCGTCCAGCATCCGCACGCAGCTCAATGGGGCGGCGGTGATCGCCTCCTGGAGGACATCGATGACCCGGGGCCTCGGGAAGCTGACCCGCCAGGCCAGGGCCACGCGACGGCGGGGCTCGGGGGCTGCGAAGCGCCGGATGGCGAGCAGGCGTTGCGAGTAGCGGTCTGCACCGGCTGCGGTGCATGGAAACACGGTAAGACCCATGCCCGAGGCGACCATGTGGCGGATGGTCTCGAGCGAGCCCCCCTCCCCAGTATAGATGGCGTGTTCACTCGGCCCGGCCCCGGGGGCACATTCCGGACAGGCCTGGATCACCTGGTCGCGGAAGCAATGTCCGGTGCCGAGCATCAGTACGGGCTCCTGTGCAAGGTTCCGCGGGCTCAGGACCTGCCGTGCCGTGAGCGGGTGTGCGGCCGGCAACAGGACCACGAAGGGTTCCTCATAGACCAGCAGGGTCAGGATGTTTGGTTCCTTGAAGGGCAGGCAGATGATGATCACATCCAGTTCCCCCCGCTTGAGTTTCTCGGCGAGCATTGCGGTATAGCTCTCTTCGATGACCAGGGGCATGCGCGGGGCGCGCTCGCGCAGATTGGAGATCAGATCGGGGAACAGATAGGGGCCCACCGTATAGATGGCCCCGATGCGCAGGGGACCCGTGAGCTGGTCTCCCTCTGACTCGGCGACCCGCCTGACCGACTCCACTGCCTCCAGCGCCCTTTGGGCCTGCTCCACCACCCGCTCCCCGACAGGGGTGACGTGAACCTCATGAGCCCCTCGCTCGAACAGGGCGACCCCCAATTCGTCCTCGAGTTTCTTGACCGCGAGGCTCAAGGTGGGCTGGCTGACGAAACAGGCCGCCGCGGCACGCCCAAAGTGTCGTTCCCGTGCCAGGGCAACGATGTATCGAAGTTCTGAAAGGTTCATTCGGACCTCACCTGTGATAGCTCACGGCTATTACAGCATTGAGCGAAAACAATTAGCAACCGGCCGGCCGAGGTCCTAGGCTTCAAGTGTCCAGACCGTTCACCCCCCAGTGCTCGTGGATACCGTGGAGGCGCTGCCGCGGAGGGTGAGGGCCCGGCCCCCGCACGTCTCCCCGGTACCAGTGTCCGCACCGTGGCTGATGGATCCCTGAGAGTCGACGAATGCCGTTCCAGTGCTGTAAACAACAGCAGGCCGGCCAACCCTAGAGAGGAGGATGCATTGATGACTGAGAGATGGCTGTTGATAGGGCTGTTGGCGGGCCTGCCCGCCTACCTGCAGGCGGCACCCCTGGGTCTGCCGCCGGTCCCGGTCCCCGCCGACAATCCCCAGAGCCCGGAGAAGATCGAGCTGGGCGACAAGTTGTTCCACGATACCCGTTTCAGTGCCGATGGCAAGGTGAGCTGCGCCACCTGCCACGACCAGGCCAAGGCCTTCACAGACCGGTTGCCGGTCTCCAAGGGCTTCAAGGGACTGACCGGTACACGTAACGCCCCCACCGTGATCAATGCGGCCTATATGAAGACGCTGTTCTGGGATGGCCGCGAGCCCGATCTGGAGGGGCAGTCCAAGCAACCACCCGTCAACCCAGTGGAAGGTGGCCTGCCGGACCACAGTGCCCTGCTCAGGGTTATCCGCCACGACCCTGACTATGTCGCGCGGTTCCAGGCCGTATTCGGTGTCGGGGCCGACGACATTGATATGGACCATGTGTCCAAGGCGATCGCCAGCTTTGAACGCACCATCGTCTCGGGCGATTCGGCCTTCGATCGTTACTACTATGGCGACGATGCCGCGGCCCTCAGTGCCGCCCAGCTGCGTGGTCTCAAGCTCTTTACCAGAAAGGGGCGCTGTGTCTCGTGCCATGTCCTGGAACAGACCCAGGCCCTGTTCACCGACAACCGGTTCCACAACATCGGGGTGGGATTCAAGAAGATTCGAGGCAAGGAGGAAGAGGTGGCCGAGCAGTTCCTGCGTGCCAAGCGGGCCGGAGCCGATTTGGACGTGGCAGTGCTGAGCGGAGAGAACGTCTCTGAGCTGGGGCGCTTTGCGGTGACCGAGAACCTCACCCAGGTGGGGGCGTTCAAGACACCGACCCTGCGCAATGTGGACGAGACGGCCCCTTATATGCACGACGGCAGCCTGGAGACCCTGGAGGAGGTCGTCGATTTCTACAACAACGGGGGGCGTGTGGAGGAGACAGATCCCGTCTCGCCGCTGCTCAGTGGTGGCATCAGGCCGCTGGAGCTCAGTGACGCCGAGAAGGACGATCTGGTGCAGTTCATGAAGGCGCTGACCAGCCCGGATCTGGATCGGCTGGGTAAGCGCCAGACCGGTTCCACCGCCAACGATTCCTGAAGGAGGCCATCGCCATGAGTAGCTATAGCCGTCGCAGATTTCTCAAGAACGGGGGGGCGATGCTGGCCGCGAGCGCCCTGCCCATCAGCCTGGTAGAACTGGCCTTCGGCAAGGACGACGGGCAGGACTTCAGCTTTGCCTATATATCGGATTCGCACCTCACCCAGATCAAGGGCAAGGAGTTCGTGCGGAACTGGGACCGAGGGCTGATCCGGGCCGTGGCCGAGGCCAATCTGCTCGATCCCAGGCCGGATTTCATCTTTTATGGGGGCGACATCGCCCAGTTGGGCAAGGCGTCAGAGATCGACCACGGTCTGGATATACTCGGTGGCCTGCGCGGTGATGTCCACTACGTGATGGGAGAGCACGACTACTATCTCGATCTCGGGGAGCACTGGCGCAAGCGTCTGGGACCCGACCACTACAGCTTCGATCACAAGGGCGTGCACTTCGTGGTGCTGAACAGCATCCTGACCTATGACGAATGGACCTACGACCGGTGGCCCACGGGCGTGGAGCGCATGAATCAGATGGCCCGTCTGGACAATCCGCAGGGCTCGCCGTTCATGGTGGGCGAGAAGCAGCGCATGTGGCTGCGCAAGGACCTGTCCGGGGTGAATACCGACACGCCGGTGGTGGTGTTCTCCCATTCCCCATTGCAGAAGATCTACAAGGGCTGGAACTTCTGGACCGAGGATGCCGAACAGGTCCAGGCCTTGTTGAAGCCCTTCAGAAAGGTGACCGTACTCTACGGTCATGTGCACCAGATCCAGACCAACAAGATTGGCAACATCTCCTTCCATGCGGCCATGGCCACGGCCTGGCCGTGGCCCTATCCCACCACCTACAAGCAGCAGGTGAGTTATCTCCCCAAGCTCACGGTGCCGATGAATCGAGCCGACCCCTTCTTCGAGCGGGACGCCACGGGGTGGCAGTTGATAGACCTGCACGGTGGTGAGGCCGATGTGCACTACCTCCTGCCGGACAACCAGAATCGGGTGGTCGTCTATGACGACTCGGTGGCTCATCCGGTCGACACCCAGTATCAGGACGAGTCCAGCCGCATCCCGCCCCAGAGGCACTATTGACTTGGAGGAACTGACCATGGACTACAAGCTCGTATGCCAGACGCTTACCGGGGCCGTGCTCCTGACGGTGAGCTCCCTGACCGCCACCGCCCGGGCGGATGGGTTTACCCAGGAGGACCTCGAGCGCTGGAGGCAGGAGTATCTCGCGGTGGTGGCGAAAGGGGAGAAGCTGTTTCATGGTGGACTGCCCAGCAGGAACAAGGTCTCCTGCGATCAGTGCCACCCGAATGCCGCAAATACCCACCCGGATACCTACCCCAAGTTTCAGCAGCAGCTGGGTCGGGTCGCGGAGCTGTGGGAGATGATCAACTGGTGTATTCAGAATCCGCTCGAGACCGCACCGCTCGCCGCCGACGACCCGCGGATGATCGCCATCCAGGCCTATATCGCCGAAGAGCGCCGGGGGGTACCCCTGGACCCCGGGAAGCACTGACCGCCGCCGAAGGGGGCAAGGTGACTATTCATCACTCCGTGGCGGATCTACGGTATGCTGGGTCGTCACTGATCGACAGACTTGCCCCTTTCGGTATCGACGATGGACTCGCTGCGCAACCAGATACGCAGGAACTATCGGGCGGATGAACGGCACTGCCTGCGCCCCCTGGTCGAGGAGGCGACGCTGGACGAGGCGGAGCGGCAGGCCGTGCACCGCCTGGCGCTCGAACTCACCCGCAAGACCCGTGAACGGGTGCGTGCCGAGCGGGGCTTCGCAGGACTTCTTCAGGAGTATGACCTCTCCAGCGAGGAGGGGGTGCTGCTCATGTGTCTGGCCGAGGCCCTGCTGCGTATCCCCGATGCCGCGACCGCGGATCGTCTGATCGAGGACAAGCTGTCCCGGGGTGAGTGGGACCACCATCTCGGCCACAGCCACTCCCTGTGGGTGAATGCCTCGACCTGGGGGCTGCTGTTCACAGGCAGGGTACTGGACCTGCGCGAGGCCCCAGCCGAGGACCTGCTGGGCCGGCTGCGTGGTGTGGTCGCACAACTGGGAGAGACGGCGACCCGCGTGCTCCTGAGGCAGGGGATGCGTCTGCTGGCCGAGCAGTTCGTGCTGGCCTGCGATCTCGAACAGGCGCTCAGCCACCGCTCAGGCCCGGACGGCGTGCGCTATTCCTACGACTGTCTGGGGGAGGGGGCCCATACCCGGGCGGACGCGGATCGTTACTTCGAGTCCTATCTGTCGGCCATCCACGCCTTGGGTGGACTCGAGCGCACGGACTCGGTGTGGGGGGCCCCGGGGGTATCGATAAAGCTTTCGGCCCTGCACCCACGCTATGAGTTCAGTCAGCTGGCGCGGGTGCGCAGCGAACTGACCCCCCGGGTCCGGTCACTGGCCCTGGCCGCGCGCGATGCCGGGATTGGGTTGACCATCGATGCCGAGGAGGCCGAGCGTCTCGAGCCCTCGCTGGATGTCTTCGAGGCGGTCTATCGGGATCCCGTCCTCGAGGGGTGGGAGGGCCTTGGACTGGCCGTGCAGAGCTACCAGAAGCGGGCCCGCAGTCTGGTGGACTGGCTTGAGGGGCTGGCGGCGGAGTGCGGGCGGCGCATCCCGGTGCGCCTGGTCAAGGGGGCCTATTGGGATGCCGAGATCAAGCGGGCCCAGGAGCGGGGCCTGGATGGTTACCCGGTCTTTAGCCGCAAGGCCGCCACGGACGTGGCCTACCTCGCCTGTGTGCAGGCGATCCGCCGCTGCGGGGGGCGACTCTATGGCCAGTTCGCCACCCACAATGCCTATACCGCCAGCTATGTCCTGAGGACCTACGGGGATCGTCGGGACTATGAGTTTCAACGCCTGCACGGCATGGGTGAGGCCCTCTACTCGGTGTTGAACGAGGTCCTCGCCACGCCCGTGCCCTGCCGCATCTATGCCCCGGTGGGCCGCTACGAGGAGCTGCTGCCCTATCTGGTGCGCCGGCTCCTGGAGAACGGCTCGAATGCCTCGTTCATCAATCAGCTGGGCGACGAGTCGATCCGCCTCGAGGCACTCGTCGAGGACCCCGTGGAACGGATCCAGGCGGTGGACTGCGCCCCCCATCCGCGGATTGCCCTGCCGGCCGATCTGTTCGGTGCCGGGCGCCGCAATTCCTCCGGCATCGATCTCACCGACCCCCTGGCCTGGGAGGCGCTGCATACCCGGATGACCGCAGCCGCCTCCAGCTCGTGGCATGCTCCGCCGATGACCTCGGGCACGGCGCCGGCGGGGCCGGAGCGCACGATCACCGCCCCGGCCGACCGCCGGGTCGTGGTGGGCGCCGTGGTGGAGTCCGAGGCCCAGGACCGGGACCGGGCCCTGGGGCTCGCGGCCCGCGTGGCATCGGAGTGGGACCTGAGCGGGGCGGGGAATCGGGCAGGGTGCCTGCGCCGGGCGGCGGATCTGTTCGAGGCCCATCGCGCGGAGTTGATGGCCCTGTGCGTCCGCGAGGGTGGGCGGTGCGTGGCCGATGCCATGAACGAGGTGCGTGAGGCCGTGGACTTCTGTCGCTACTACGCCCTGCGTGCCGAGGCGGAGTTCGCACAGGACCAGGAATTGCCCGGACCCAGCGGCGAGCTCAACCGCCTGGCCCTGCGGGGCCGAGGGGTCTTTCTGTGCATCAGTCCCTGTAACTTTCCCCTGTCCATCTTCACCGGTCAGGTGGTGGCGGCGCTGGTTGCGGGAAACGCCGTGCTCGCCAAACCGGCGCGCCAGACCCCGCTCGTGGCCGCGGCGGCGGTGCGGCTGCTGCACCGCGCCGGCATACCACCCGAGGTGGTGCAGCTGATTCCCGGACAGGGCTCACAGGTCGGGGCGCAACTGCTCGGGGACCTGCGGATCAGCGGGGTGGCCATGACCGGGTCCATCGCCACGGCCTGGACCCTGCAGCAGGCACTGGCGGCGCGGCGGGGGCCCATCGTCCCGCTGATCGCCGAGACTGGGGGCCAGAATGCCATGATCGTGGACAGCTCCGCATTAGTGGAGCAGGTCGTGGCGGACGTGATCACCTCGGCCTTCAACAGCGCGGGCCAGCGCTGTTCGGCGCTGCGCGTCCTGTTCCTGCAGACCGAGATCGCCGACCGGGTCCTGGAGATGCTCGCCGGCGCCATGGACGAGCTGGTGATCGGCGATCCGATGGCCCTGGGCACGGATGTGGGCCCGGTGATCGACGAGGGGGCACGGGCCGGGCTGGAGGCCCACGCGCAACGGATGGATGACTCTGCCCGCCTTATCCGGGCCTTGAGCGTTCCTCCCGAGTGTGAGACCGGTGTGTACTTTGCCCCGCGGGTCTACGAGATCGATCGCATCGAGCGCCTCCAGGGCGAGGTCTTCGGTCCCATCCTCCATGTGATTCGCTATCCGGCAGATGGGTTGGATACCGTGATCGATGCCGTCAACGGGACCGGCTATGGCCTGACCCTGGGGGTACACAGCCGAATCGAGTCCACCTGGGACCATATCCGCCAGCGGGCGCGGGCGGGCAATCTGTACGTCAACCGCAACATGATCGGGGCCATGGTCGGAGTGCAGCCCTTTGGCGGGGAGGGGCTCTCCGGCACCGGTCCCAAGGCCGGTGGCCCCTACTATCTGCACCGCTTTGCCGTCGAGCGCAGCCTGACGGTCAATACCGCGGCACTCGGTGGCAACCCGGAGCTGCTCCAGGGGCTGGGATCCTAACCGACTAAGGCGATGGGGCGTGGAGAGCCCCCGGGCCGGTGACGTGCGTCGCCCCCGGTCTGAATCCATGCGACTCATCGCCCTGGATCCGACCGCATGTACGTCTTTTTTTTCATCTTTTCAAATAAACCCTATACAAGCGTATGATTTGATGTATCATGCTTGGCAATCCGATCGAGGGGGCGACTGGCCCATGTCTCGGCGGATTACATCAATAGTAGATTGCACGTTCTTTAGGTTGATTCAGAAGCTTCATTCCTGTAACTCCTGTACATTACCTTCATGACCGGCAATTGAAAACTTGTTTAATTTTTTGTAGAGGCAATTTACATGACTACAGGTAGCGTCAAATGGTTTAACGAATCCAAGGGCTTCGGCTTTATCGCCCCCGCCGATGGAAGTGAGGACGTGTTCGTACACTTCTCGGCAATCGAGGGCAGTGGGTTCAGGACGCTGGTCGAAGGCCAGACCGTGACCTTCGAGGTGGAGCGGGGTCCCAAGGGCCTGCAGGCCACCAAGGTTACACCCCAGAGCTGACAGGACTAGACACCCGAATTTGCTCAAGGAACCCCGCACATGCGGGGTTCCGTCCTTTAGCGCCTCGCTGCGCCTATGTCCCCCTCACAACATCGAGGATATCTACTTGAAAAAAATGTTCGTGGGTAATCTGTCTCCGGACAGTACCGAGCAATCTGTTACTGAACTGTTTTCCCAATTCGGCACCGTGCGTTCCATTCGTCTGGTCTCAGACATCTTCTCAGGCAAGTGCCGCGGTTTTGGCTTTGTCGAGATGGAAGGCCACGAGGCCCGTGCGGACATCGCCGGTCTCGACGGAAAGACCGTCAACGGCAACTCCCTGCGGGTGCGATATGAAGACCCGCGTGGCGCCAGGGGCCGCAAACGGCGCTGATTGCTGTCCATCCACAGGGTCGGGTGCTCTCAGTTTGCAGATCCCGTCCCGATCTGTCCGGGGGCCAGCAAGGTCTGGCCCGGCAGACCAAGCCAACACTCGTCTCCCCCAGGGTCTTCTGACGGCCCTCATCGCGGATTTCCTGCTGTGCGGGCTGCGCCTGCGCGGCCCACGGCCGCGATGGCCACCACCCACCAGTGGACCCCCTCGCAGCGGATGCTGAGGCACGCCGCAGCCGCCCTTTTCCCCTGACCTGTCGTCAGGTCCACGCACCGGAGAAAACCGAACACCGGGGTGCGGCGGGTATACAATGGCCCGTTTTGAAAGACCCGCCACCGACGATGAGCGACCCCCTGTGTGATCAAGCGCGCGCCTTCTATGTGGGTGAGATGAATGACTACATCACCTATCACACCCTCGCCGGCCACATCGACGACGACAGGCTCAAGGGGCTGCTCACCCGGGTCGCCCGCATGGAGCGGGGGCATGCGCAGTTCTGGGAGAGACTGCTGCGGGAGCGTGGTGAGCAGGTCCCGGAGCCGCGGCCACGGCGCTGGCGCCTGTTTGT
>Ga0114931_10000329_pt1 | contig 56062 bp, 78 predicted proteins | sample 2SBtaG_FD_89579 | JGI IMG/M metagenome (GOLD analysis project Ga0114931, IMG submission 89579) | Deep subsurface microbial communities from Kolumbo volcano to uncover new lineages of life (NeLLi) - 2SBTROV14_V59a metaG | ecosystem: Environmental > Aquatic > Marine > Volcanic | place: Kolumbo... | reverse complement strand
CTCGAACTCATTCACTACCGTGTAGAGCCGACAACGAAGCTTCGTCGTATCGCTTGTAGGAACACTGACGCAGTCCCGAGGGTTGACCTTGACGACCACCATTCGGTGACCGAAGCCCCTGGCGTGTTCCAACGTACCCACATGATACCCTCGACCACATGCGTTGTTCCGGTTGTTGTCTACTTCATCCCAATCCATGGCAGGAGGAGTCGACCCCGGCGACATGTCGATGGAGCGTGTATGATGATCGACAAGAGTTCGATAGCGATTACCGTTCTCATCGGTCAGCATACCCTCATCCACTCCCTTGTACCCCAAGAAGCAGCCATCATCCGTCAGCGGAAAACGACCCTGCTCAAGGAAATCGAAGAGAGCATTTCGGCTTTCCTCGCTTGGATTCTCTGACAGGTTTGCCAGAAAGCGGACGAAAGGATCATAGGGAAGACCCGCTACAGCGAGGTCCAGAATACGACCCGTGAGGGAGTTATGAATGGGCTCGTCCTTCACATAGACACACCCATCCGCCACACTGATGTCCTCGTAGTTGATCGTAGCTTGGCGGATCTGATCCTCCAAGGTACCCACAACCACAAGTTCCTCCAGGGTAGCGCACCTCTCTTCCTCCTCCTCTTCTGTTTCGTCCGGTGCGGACAAGAGGCTCACGATCTTATTGTACTGAAAGTGAGAGGTTGGGATGTCATGGGCCACACCGCGAAGAATCACGGTTAGGTCCGAATCAGCGAACAAATATGCAACTTTACTAGACATTTCCTATTTCCTTTTCTTCGATTACTTCTTCGATTGTTTCTGTTGAGTGTTGTAGACGTCCATGGCTTGGATGTAGACAAGAAGTTGCTCCGACTTCACGTCCTCGTTTAGGAGGTGAGAAAGAAGAGGGTAGTAAAGTGGAACATTCCTCAGATACCTACACTCTTTCATCTTCTTCTCATCAGGCATCCGATACCGACCATAGGAGCCTTCGGGAATCCTACGAGTGACCAAGGAGAACTTCTCCGAGGCGTAGGGAAGCAAGTAGCGCAGATTATCTACCTTCTTCTCATGCCTTGAGAGTACTTCAATCGCTCTACCCACCTTTAGAAGGTGAGAGGATGGATCCAAGTCGTCCTTCAGCGGAAGGTACACCTTCTTGTAGAAGGAGAGTGCCGTTGACCTTTCAAAATCCCTAGAGAGTTCTCCATAATAGAAGTCATAGGCATAGAACAACTCCTTATCGGACGTCACCTTATTCAACAAAGCTTCTGGAACGAAGTCATACAGGTTTGTCCAATTCTTTGCCTTCTTGAACTTGGAGAGACCTGCCGTACGAACACCAAGAAGCTTAGCATCCTTATCCACCAAGTCCAAAGCCTTCAAATTAGACATGAGCGTGTTGAGGGAGTCAGGACTCCTACTCTTCTTGGACTCAACCTCCTGCCACCGATTCAATCCCGGACGAGCAACAGTTGAACGCCAGTTCCTAATCTCGATGTACAGGTTCGTTCCTGTCGCTCCCTTGACATCAATGTTAGCACCCTTCCAATAATCCCTAAGCTCGGAACCGGAGGGCTCAAGGTAGAATGCCTTGGACTTCTTCTTAGCGACCGGAGCAGAAGAAGAACCTGCTGCCGTACTCCGATCCTCCAAGGGAAGCTCGGAGGCTCTGCGCAACTTGTCAACGGGAAACCCTGTCGCTTTCAAGAAAGCCTTGAAAACCTTGTTGGTGGATACCGTCAGAAGGTACACACTGCCATCAGTACTGGGTCTTGTCCTGATGTAGTATTCCACCCTTGCATTGGACGTCTTGATGTCATCAAGAAAGATTTCCCCACAGTGGGAGGGAGACAGCTCAAACGAATTCGAAACCTTACAGGTTCGACCATGCCTGGCTCTACCCGAGTACTGAGAGTGGTAGCTTCGGAAACGAAAGTCGTCGGAAGCGGTGAGCTTATTTGGAAGGTGAATCACACCTCCGACCTTCTTTCCTCGCCACACACACCGACTCTGCATCTTGAACCCTCGAAGACCGGGGGAACGAGCGAGAGCGGTAGCCTGCTTGTGAGCTTCCCACAGAGACTTGGCGGACGCCAAGGACTGCACAGCCACGGAAATCACGTCCTCGGCCACCTTCTCTAGACGCTCATTGATGTTAGCGACAGAGAAATCACTCCACTGAATCGTCTCCCGAGAAGGGGTAACCTCAAAGCTACCCAAGGGAAAGTCGATCTCGATGTTGGAATCACGAAGGACAGCTTGAGCATCCGGGGAAAATCCATCCTTGATTTCCAAAGGATACTCAACGTTCCCCATAAAGGCACGAGCACTGCCTGTGCCCTTATGAAGACGCCAACCTGCTCCCTCCAGGAACGGGGTGACTCCTTCGCCAGTGACCTTGAAGTTCGGATACCCAGAGACCGAAAAGGATTCCTTTGGGAACGAACGAAGGACGTACGCTGCCTCTTCTACGAAGCGGCTATGGTCATACGAGTTCGGGACGGAGAACGAAACTTCCAGACCGTTATGCTCATCCGTAGACGTGGTTGCGACAAGCACTACCTCAGGGAATCCCTGCTCGTTGATGATGGCGTTGAAGTGATATCGCTTGCCGTTGAAGAAGCTAACCACAGTGAACTTCTTGGTATAGGCAAAGGGGGACTTCGACCCAAGGCCGAAACACCCTGTCATATCATTCGTGTCCTGCTTCGTGCTTGTGAAGTACGAAGTGTAGACGTTCTTGACATCATCCTTGGACAGCCCCACTCCATAGTCCCGTACACGGAACGTAGAGTTTAGGCGGTTAGGAAGCGTGAGGTCAAAGGGCCGATCCGTGTTGCCCGCCTCGACGTGAGAGTCCCACGCATTACACGAGATCTCGCGGATGACCGCACGGATCTTGTTCGAGTACAAGCCAGAGGAAAGGACCTTGAAGGCATGTTGATTGATTTGAATATTGAAGCCCGCCTTCTCGAACGAGCTATCTGACGTCTGGATTACAGCGCCGTTAGTTGGCATTCTCATTACTAAATCTCCTTGCTGCCAGGAGGAGTCCTGGCTCGTTTGCTACTGTTTAGGGTGGATCCACCCTGCTGCCCACTATAGGGGGAGGTCAGGGGCGGAAGCGAACTGGTGCCCTACACCTTTTACAGCGTACGCCTGTGCCCATGATCTTAGATTTCCTGCGGGGTGTTACCCAGGTGTGAGGGGAATCGTCACAGTCACAGTACACAGGCTGATTTCCTCGCCTACGCTCTACCTCAGGGGATACAATATGGTGGTATATCTCGGGATCTTCATAACCTAAGCTAGACATCAGGGAAAGCCACTCCCTACCATGAGGAGGAGCATCGGCACCATCAACTACAATTACGATGATATGGGCTGCCTCATGGAAAGCGGTCTTTCTCTTCTCTTCTTCAGAACATAGGGGCCACAGGACAGAGGACAACTTAATACGAATTAAGGAATCCCCTGTCTCCGCCATTCCTATCGTCCGAGTCATCCTCGGACCCCACTCAAATTCCAGAAGAAAATCGAGAATCGAATGTTGATCCTTGGAGATTTTTCCGATGGACTCAGCAAGGTCGAACGCTTCTTGAATCCACCCAACAGCTTTAGTCTCTTCTTCCTCAAGATCCACACCCCCTATTTACAGGTTATTCAACCTCAGAATAACACATGTCAGTATTATGAGTGAGGTAGTAGTAAATGGCAGCAAGCCTCTCCTGCTGCTTATTCAGCCTGTCATACTCTCCCTTCACCTCCAACTGATCGGCCTTCTTCACATCACTCCTCTTAAGCTCATACAACAGCGTCATTGCTTCCTTGTTGCTGTTGTCGATAGACCTAGAGATGACATGCAGGAACAGATTCTCGATATCCTCTACCGGCTTCTTGGATAGCTTATCCAAGAACTCAGTCAGCGCCTCTTTAGTCAGTGCCATGATTCACTTCTTTCTGATCACTAAAATATAGTCCTCGCAGCGGCGATCTCGCAGCGGTGACCCCTCACAATGATAGGGTGGATCCACCCTGCTAGCCTTAGAATGAGAACGCAGAGCAGGCCATAGCTCACAGAAGGAGCTACAGCCTGCACCGCTCAAGGTCTTTTAACAGTTGCCTTCGGCAGTGTCTACTCCCCCGTGAGATTCCCTTGCGCGAAGTCAGAAGGGTACACAAAATCCAAAAGCTCAATTGCGCTATCCCCTACGCGATCCGTAGTGGACTCAAACCAAGAAAGAACAACGCAAGGGTACGACACAGGCCAATTGACTGGATCTGAAGTAGCGAGCCTGTAATGTTCCCAACCGGCAATAGGGTACGTGTCTTCTATTTCCGCATACTTCTCAGGGGGCAAGTCATCCAGTTCCCCAGGCCACACAAACTTGGAAGGGTCTGTAGGATTAGCGTAGGGGACAGTGATTTCGAGGAGTTCCTCAATATACTCCAACCCTTTATCCTTACAGTAAGGCATCTGGGTAATGAAGTTGAGGAACTCCTCGGAATTGTTGATCAGGGTCTTCTTCATGGGGGCTACTTTCAGTTTAGGTTATTATTTTGACTTTAGGCCCTTGATCATGGAGCGTACCCATTTCAAGGCTTCCTGTTTGGCTAACATCTCTTTGCGTTTCTCGTCACTTAGAAACACTTCTACGGGTTCTTCACCCGCAAGCTCGTTATGAATGAGCTTGAAGGCTTTGCTGATCTGGAGAAGGAGATCCGCTTTCGCCTGACCATATCCTTCTCTGTAGTCACTACTCTTCTCCTTAGGAGACTTTCGCTTTGGTAGTTTTCTTCTAGCTATCATCTAGGTCGGACCAATCAATATCGAGATCCTTAGGGGGATGGACAGAGGGAGGCCCAATTCCTGGATACGTCGACTTTCTAGGGCGAAGCGTAGGGACTGTTGTTGCCCGAGGAGGAGAGGCAGATTGGTTCCCCTCTTGGTACGTCCGCATAAGTGCAGTCTCGATTAGCTCCAACTTTTCGATATAGTCTTCCGGTGAGATGTCTGCCCCAATAAGCATGTGCAGGATCTTCTGTGCTCTACGTCTGAAGTTGGGTACCTCAGTCGTGGGCGTGTCATCGAAATCGGGAGCGAACTGTCTCACGCCCTTAAGTAATCGAGGGCTTTCTCCGGTCTGAGGGAAGTTCAAAAGCGAGTGCCTGGATCTCTTCCGGGCATTCTTCCTCCCACTCGCTTTCGTACGACTCTCCACAGTCTAAGCGTTCAGCGGGCCAGAACTCTCCCCCTCCTTTCCCACGGAGGTGCTCATGGATGCGCTGACAGCGAAAGCATCGCTTGATCGTCTCCGCTTCGCCCTGAAATACAATGCCTACGTTTGTATAGAGGTCCCCTGAACGGATTGTTTCCTTGCACGCATCGCAGGTATGACTCTTATTCGCTCTCCTCTCTTTTTCCCTGTACACTGGGTAAACCTCGTCAATACAGTGGCTCATCGTCTCGCTCGCATCAGTTCTTCTAAGCAGGGAATCGTCTGCTCCGTAGGGTCAAGGTACATGTCATCCGGCAGTATCTGGATGACGTTGTCTGCGTTTATCTCCATATCCTTCGCTGACCACCCAAAATGAATCGTCATTGATTGATACTCTTCGTCCACAACTTTTCCTAACACGTACCCCTCTATTTGGTAGCACTCTTCGCTCTCTTTTGCAAAGGGACGAATGCTACTCGGTATGTATTGATCCTTAGGAACTTCGATGCGGGATGAAATCATTGCGACTTTCCCCCTGTTATCGTGTTCCCACCCAGTATATTCACAATTCAACATCAACACCTCAACGACTAATAGTTTGCAACTGAATCCACCTTTTCTCGATCATCGTAGCATACAACTCAGGAGTCAACCCCTTACAGCCCATTGAAAACACATCCTTTGCGCCGATTAGGCAGGTAGGGTTTTGGATTTTTTCGGGCCTATCCTTGAAATGAGCTACTGCTACGTCTACGGAGTATGCTATTTGTACTGCCTTTTTTGCGTGCCTGAATAGTCTACCAAGTGTGTCACTGTTAGGCTGAACACAAGGGTCACCACTCAGTAAGGTTAGCCCCACACACTTTCCCTCCAACATGTACAATCGGTAAGAAGAGAGAATGTCCAGAGCGGGAATGACCAAAACAGAAGTCTCGTCAGGCAAAAAGGAGATATCCAAAATGTCCTCAAACGAGGACACCACCCTAGACGAGAATACGTTATATTTTCGGGTCGGCTTGAGGAATATGGGGTAGAGAAGTTTCGTATGAAACATCTCTTTTACAGACCCCAAAGTCTTTCTCAGGGGCTGACGATCCATTATTCTTCGGAGCGCAGGTGGATAGGACAGCCTATCCGGCATCCACCTGTTCAACATACGGAGAGACTGCCCAACAACAGGCACCTCTCCCATAACGGGGGAAGTAGGAGAGACCTCAACCTCCGATAAATGGTCGGCGTGGAACGGGCGTACCTTGTATCCGAGGGAGTGAAAACCGTGGGCAGCGACCGCACAATCAGCGTTGAGCCATCGGCGTTTACCTGTCTCCCGTTGGATGTTCACCCACATATACGTATCTCTTGCCTGCGATCCCCTTCCTCCCTTTACAGGCTAGAGTGAAGCTACCTCACGAGTAGTCGTACAGTGTGTGTCGAAACCAGTCAGTAGCGGTTCCTCGTACTCGTGGCATATCAAGAACAGAGAAACTCCCGATCTTTGTTTTAGGACCAGGAACGACCAAGTTTGGAACATGGATTCTGTAATGAACTCTTCGATGGCGACGACTCATGGGGACCTCCTCGTTTACCTATAGGGTGGATCCACCCTGGTCGCCTTCCAATGACTCCTCGCAGCGGTGACTCCTCGCAGCGGCAGTGAGTCGCAGCGGTGATCAAGGCTCGTTGAGCGCGGGCTTCCTCTCACCGCATCCCAGGCAGACCCAGCAGCATCCGCGTTCGCACGGCCACCAGAAGTGATAGCCGTGGGTCCAGCTATCCTGCAGCACGGGACACCCGCGCGAGAAGCCGAAGCCAAAAAGCCACGCTCGAAGCCTTCGACGCCAGCGCGGCGGAAACGTGTGCGGTGATGGAAGAACAGGCTCTCGGTACGGGCTCATCGTTCAGATGACTAACTCAGCACTATCGATAGGGCTATTCGAGCGCGTGACCGATAGCACGGATCCGCGAGCCAGATCCCATTCTTCAATGGTGCTCATGATGCTATGGCTATACCCATCGATCACGTCGATGACATCTTGCGCCGATGGAGACTTTGGTCCATCACCATCCGGCCACACGCTTTCTATAGGCAGGGAGTGCCTGAAGCCAAACTCTATAACGAAGTAGTAGCTTTCCGAGACTTTCGATTCGGCCTCACATCGCAGCATAGAGTCCCGTTTGCCTTCCAGAACCTCCTGTGCAACACGGATCCTGGCCTTCATCAGTTCTTCTTTCAACATCTGTTCTCCTTTTCCTCGCAGCGGCGGGTCACTCGTCTTCTACCACAAGCAAGGTGCTGATATACTCCCGGTCTTGTCCGAACCGAGGAATGTCACTGTCTACACCCCAGTGGGGTCTGACCCCTTCCTCAGTGCGGTCCAGCTTCTTGACGCAACGACCACGACGCTGACGAGTAGTAAGGTCATTCCAGTTGTGCCCCTTCTGGAAACACATCTCTTGAAGTTCAGAGCTATTCTTCTTGTGCAGTTCCTTATGGGAATACAGGCTCTGCGCCAGAGACTGGATACTGTTGCGCACTGCGTCCTGCTGTCTCCACACGAAGTAGTTCACCACTTCCCCCTCGGGGACGACAAACACTCGACTATCAAAGCAGGCAGGCTTTATGCTTCCTTCCCACATGACACCCGACCGAGCCGTAAACTCCGAGGAAGCGATAGCGGCAGACACCGACACCATCTTCTGGACCTCTCCACCGAACCAACACTGAGAAGAGAATCTTCGATAGGAGTACCCTAGAATACTGATCTCATCACTCTGTATGTAGGCCAGCACCGCCCCTTGAATCTGGTCACACAGCTTCAGAGCCACATGATCCATCACGGATTCAAAGTTGGAGTCGAAGGGCCGAGAAAGATTTCGGGTATAGGTATGGAACGCCTTCCCGTCCACCCTAATGATGAAGGGCATGCGAGGAACAAGGGACGTCTTAGTAACGGCCTCGTATGCCTTCATGCGATCACCAAGACTGCTATTCTCCGCCATCTGTAGCCTCCTCAAGTGCAACTTCTCTTAGTTCCCTAATCTGCTCCAAGGTCATCTCGACGGGGCAGGAGAAGACTAGGGGACCAAAGGAAGAAAGAGAAAACGTTTTCTTTCTTGCTCTTCGTTCCCTCTCCTGATACATCAACTTTCGCTCCTCTATCAGCTCAGCCACAGTAGAAAGAACAGACACAGAAGGCAGGCCATTCTTGTCTAAAAGATCAACAAGGACTTTCTCGAAATCTGAGGGAGACAAAGCCGCCTCTTTCTCTAGGCCCTTGTACAAGGTGCTGAGGTCATCTCTGTAATACTTGGTGATTACCTCCATCAGCACCTTGACTCCGTAGAAGTCAATTACCTTACGTGCATTCCGCAAAAACATGTCACGCAAAGCCGTGACAGCAGGACCCATCTCATCCAACTTTCGCTGAACGTCCACCAGACGAACGTCCTCGTAGGTGGAGGATAAGGTAGCCGTAAGGTCCCTTCCCTCAGCGTCCCTATCGATGCTGTTCTCTGCCTTGGCTCCGCGTGCAGTGGTGGCTAGGAACAAAAGTGAAGTTACCTTCTCCATTGTCCACTCGGTAGGTTTCGTCAAATACTCCTGTCTATTCATAGTTCTACTCTCCATATCAGGTATACGATTGCTTTCATCTCTTTAAGCGTCAGTCGGTTGTACATTCGCAGGAGGCCAGGATCTTCTTGAACCCGAGACAGCCACTCCTCCGAGGACATGTACCCTTTCTGGCAGTAGGCATCCATATGCAGCATGTGCGCCGCCATTCGATGCTCATTGGGCGTCATTACCTCTGCCTGCTCCCATCGTCCTACGCCATTCGTCAAGGCCCAAGAGGATCATGGAGAAGAGCTTAAGCTCGTAACCAGCGCCCACTCGCGGACTGAGAAGAGCACATACTTCATTGTACCGTATGGGGTCATCCGTTCGGTCTTCAGCGAGTTCTTTGATCGTTCGGATGGCTTCTGTCCACCCATCCAACTCAACAGTCCTCTTCCGCAACAAGGCGGACTGAACCCGGAGAGCATCGATCAATGTTTCCTTGTCGGTGTCTTCCCATATCCCTCTGTCGTCGAGATCAAGGTCGTCGGATGCAGTCAGCTTGAGTGCTATACTAAGGAATCCGTCGAGGAGCGTCTTGCGATCTTCGGTTGTGTACATAGTAACCTAGCACTCTCTAACTTGTTCAGGGTCTAACTTGTTCAGAGCCTCTTGCATCTCTCGTACTACAAGGAGAGTAAAAGGAGCCATCTGGGGGCTTGCATTAGCGACAATATCCTCAAGGTACATCACCAACCTTTCTGACTCAAGAGTCAGCATGTAATCTGTCTTTTCTTGCTCAGTAGCAGGATATGCCTTACGCCATACACAGGTACTCTTCACGACTCTTCCTGACTCCAAGAAGTACTTCGCTTCACCCAGGTAAATGGTGCCCTCATTCACCTCAGAAACCCCAGAAACCGCAGTAACTCGCCTGTTACCTGAGTGGTCAGACAGCGCAACAATGTCCCCCTCTGCTAAAAGGCTAAGCCATTTGGTGTAGAGTTCTTCAGCTTCTTTGTCCTTCGACAGCCACTCCTCCTCGACTTTGCTGAGGCTATCAATAGTCACGGTTCCTCCAAATCGGGCACAAATAGGCCATAAACGAAATCAACTACGGCGCCCACAGCGTATACCATTTCTAGGTACAGGCTTATGAAGCCATAGAACAATGCGCTGAACCACGCTGGCCCAACGTCGGGGATGTCACTCGGATGCAGCATTTCCTAACTCCTGTCTAAAGAATCTGAACGCCAAAAGTCGAGGCGAAGAACTGTCGGGGGTCGGAGAAGCGAAACCCGGCAGCGTTCTTGTGCCCTCCCCCTCCGTACTTTTTTGCGATCACGCTCACGTCGACTCCTGTTTTTTCGATGTCCCCTCGGATGGAGCAGGACACTCCATCTTCCTGAAGCGACCAGGAGACGGCAGCGACGACCGTTTCGCCTCGTATACCCTCCGTCAGCAGACGGTTGAGGACGTCAGAAACGTGCAAGTAGGGAGCGTTTATAACCGCCACCTTGCCCTGGGAGATTCCGGTAATGATGGCATGAGGGAGCATGGACTCGATGTAGCGTTTCGTTCCTTTTCCAACGGAGGTTCCGATGGTCAAGAGCCTCTCTGTGGAATGGGGATCTGCAACGAGTTCATCCCATCGCTCAAACGTGCGGTCCTCTAAGTACAGGCCATCCATATACTCTCTCGTGCCGGGGAGTTCCCACTTCCACAGATCTCGATCCTGAACAAAGGCTACCAAGTCAGGGGTTGGGGAGACATGCCACGTTTTCCAGGCGATACCCGCTCCACTGTGGGTTACGTCGTACACGTAGTGGAAGTTCTCGTGTGAGTCAAAGCTCTCCAGTAGCTTCTCCTCCGACACATGATGGTCGTACACGTACACACGGACATCACGCTCCAACAACGAAGTAATCACTTCTGCAGGAGGGGTGATGTCTACGAAGGTTACCGTCTCCCCCCGCTCAATCTTACCCGGAAGGTCGAACTTGGTGGTATGAGTCAACGGGAAGAACTCGGCCTCATTGTACTCCTCCACACAGTGGAAGACCCAAGCCGCAGTAAACCCGTCTAGACAGGGATCGTGGTAATAGAGTTTCATTTTTTGAGTCCGAACTCTGAGGAGAGGATGGAATCCACCAGGGCGTTCCCTTCGTCCGTGGTTCGTAGGAACCTAGGGTCGTCTTTACACTTAGGGCCTGAGTCGCCATCAAACATCAGGGTCCCTACGGTTAGAACGGTTTCGTCTTCCCGCTGGACAAGAAAAGTCATCGCACCTTCGGTTCGTCGCAACGTCTTTTTTACATATTGGTTGTCAAACCGCTCGTCCTCCTCCCACCATACCAGTTCTTCGCCGTCTATCATTTGATGCTCGCACAGGTCACCCCTGCGCTTATCGAACTCCCACTCTTCATCTTCCTGTCCCATGATCTACCCTTTCATTCCTTGGCCTCGGGGCCATCCGCCATTCGTTGCAGCGCCTCTCCCCACTTCTCGTGGATGTGCCTAAGGCGCTCGGCGTCCTCCGCCTTCTCACGCTCTGTTCGCACCCGGGGCTCCTTCTCTTGCTTCAGCCACCGGAATGCCTTCTCGATGCGTTCCTCTAACGTTTTGTTCGTCATCTTCTTGCTCCTTTTGTCTTACTTATTTCGTGCTCTCTGGTACCCTCTTTGTCTCCTGAGGAACCAAACGAAAACGGACCACTCCAGTCGGGCAAAACGTTGGCGCACGATCCGTGTAGTGAACAAACGTGTCTATGTCTGTCCGACTGTCTACACGACCCTTGATGAGTGTGGCTTCTACGTAATGCACCTGAGGCACACCACACGAGGTATCATTAGATCCGTCAAGCGTCGTGCTCTCCCGCTCTTGTTCCATAAGTTACTCTTTCATTTCAAACAGTTACCGTATTTTTATACGTCTATCGTATAACTCTATACAGGTACCGTATATCGGTAGGACGAGTGGGATTCGAACCCACACTGAACGGCCCCTAAAACCGTTGCCTCTGCCATTGGGCTACCGTCCCTAGGGAAGTCCTTCAGCACCCCTTTTGCAAGCCTGAAGGACTTGTAATGACTCAGAAGTGAGTCACGTACTCTTCATGCTACATGTCTTCCAGGGGTCTAAAACAAAGCCCCACAGGGAATCTTGGCTTACCTTCATCTGTGAAGCCAAAGTACTTCACCTTTAGCCATTGTCCCACATATTCGTCGGCGTGCTGTCGCATCTCTCTTCTATCCTCTGCGGTGCCCTTGCTCATCACAGTGAACGTGGGGCCACCAGGAGACATCTCGCACTCCCAAACTGCGAATTCTGAGAACCGACCGTCACCAGACTCCCAGCCGATAACCTTGTACTCATCGTCCTGGAAGCTCTTGACCTTGAGAAGGTTGGTAGACTTGCTCTTCAGCTTGTAGGCCCCTGCAGCATTACGAGCAATGGCACCCTCGTATCCCTCCCCGACCCATTCTTCTTGCAGTGCATAGACATGAGACTCTGTGGGAGCCGTCTCCGTCTTTACGTAAACATAGCGGTCAGGGGGATCATTCTCTGAGAACCAGTTAGACAGACGAGCATTCCTCGCAGTGAAGTCTGCTTCGCGGTCATGGAGTAGGATGCAGTCATACACATGATACTGCAGGAGTTCCGTCTCCTCTCGTGTCTTCTTGACCCAGCTGACAAGCGTTTGGATGCTCTCCCCGTGGACGTAGACCTCACCGTCGAGTACCATGTCCTTAGGAAGTAGTTTCTTCAGAGGCTCAGACAAGTGCGGAACATTGTAGACCTTTCCTCCCCGGCTGTAGAGAACAACCTCGTCCCCAACCCAATAGGCAAGGCTCCTGACGCCATCCAACTTGGGCTGAACGAAGCACGGATACTTGAGCTTCTTCCGGTGCTTATCAATGGATTGAGCCAGCATGGGTAGGATGACCTCAACAGAAGTAGCAGCCTCAGCGGATAGCTTGTATCCCTTATCCACCTTCTTCTTCCACATAGAGACAGCTTCCAGAACAGCCTGGTCCTTTGGGGTGGTTTCGTTCGCTCTGCCTACATTCTTGGGCTTCGCTTGCTTCCTTGTCTCCTGGATCTTCATGTCCAAGAGTCCAAAGCGTGACACCATCCAACTGTCTTCTGTGGAGATCTCCCAGAACTGCACAGCCCCCTTCGAGGTGCGGCTGTATAGCGGTGGGAGAGCGACTCCCTCTTCGGTCGTTGTAACTTCAGGTTCCATATTCATCCTTTTACATGTCTCCAAACGGTTCCTACTTCCTTCTCCAGGCTCATCACAACGTAGCTGTGGTCGATGCCCATGTAGTCACTCTCCAAGAATCCCGTGCCCTTGAGGATGTAAGTGACGAAGCGGTGAACTTCTGGGCCGAGGTACTGTTGCTTCTTCGGATCGTAGTGCTGGAGGATCAGCTCGTCGCCAACTTGGAAGGCGCGGTCTGCCCGCCGAACCTCGAAGGTTTTGCGTCCATCCTGAATATCCTCAAAATACGGGGAAATCGTTTTCAGTTCGTGCTGTGCCATCTAGGTCTCCTTTTCGGTTTCTTGGCGGGCCATCAGACTTCCCAGCGGACCACGAGCAGGGCCTTACTACCCTTGGGAAGAGAGCGCGTGAGCCTTCCAAAACTCCTCGGCTTCCCCTCTTTTTGATTCAGAAAGATTAGGGTCAGAAAGTTCCTGCGGAGCGTTTGGTCCACCATAAATGGTATACAATACTGCGGGCTTATCCCCATAGGGTCCTACTACTACAGTGACCTTTCCTGTCTTTCTCATAGGCCAGTCAACCAGCCTGGAGACTCCACGATTTCCTCCTCGGTGACCGTAGTGCACCTCGCTCTCAGGAACAGGTTTGTCACCAACTGCAGGGCCGTACAGCGCAAGGGGCACAGTGCCCAGAGAGCCGGGAAGAGAAATGGTCCTGATTGTAAGACCGTTGGTATCCCCAAGTTGTTTAAGGACGTAATCCATCTGCTCTTTCGATACACCGTGATCTAAGTGAGATTCGTCCATTAGCTCAACAGCCATAATTTACCTCTTTTCCTTTACACCATAGATAGAGCAGGCTCCGTGCCTGCACCGTCTAATAATACCACTAAGCCGTGTCTTCTCTTACGTTGTCACCGAACGAAATGTGCCGATGCGTGATCTCTTCAATCGCATCCTCAAACCTTAGCCACGAGCGTTCCACCGTTGCTGAGGCTGGTGGAAGTAACACTCTACTCCAACACTCCCGCTTGAACTCCTGAAACGCCTCTTGAAGCTCGGAAGCGATCTCCTCCCAGGCGTACATATCCCTGTCGAAGACCAGAAGCTTACCCCAAGGAACGAACATTCCAAACAGGTTCGGATCCTCTGAGACGCAGCCTGAGGGAGGATCAGTAACCCACCCTCCCGCTGCCTTCTTGAGCCAATTCAAACGAGACATCTCGGATTCGGTGAAGCGGTTACCATTATTTCCCGTAGGGTCTTGTAGCCACACCCAGGAGATGTGGCCCCAATTGTCCTCCCATCTCGCATAGAAGTACTTTTGACTGAGATCGCCCAAAAGAGAAACCAAGTTTCGTTGGGCTTCTGTAAGAGCGACATTGTAGGTCATAGTTCTACATCCCATTGGGCAGGTTGTGCTGAGCATACGCGCAGATCAAAGCATGATTCACATCAGGAGCCACGCAGTCAAATGACTTCGAGCACATATCGCACTCCGTCAAAGTACGGAAATACGACCCTTTGAATTGGGCCTTGTCCCAGATTGTCTGAAGCTTCTTCTCGTGAATGTTCGGGTAATCCTTATCGGGAGGAGAAAATGAGCTGCTACTGACCCTGCCCTCCATGCTAATGTAGCAGGAATAGATTCCCTCCTGCCGTGACGCAGAAAACGTAGGAAGAAGGTTCCGGCTAAGGAAGTAGGGAAGCAGTCCTTCGCTGAAGGAGAGAGAAGGAAACTGCTTGTCCAACATTCGCTTGATTGCCCTGGGCGCCTTGTCCATGTAGACGCTCTTACAGGGAAGTCGATCCATCGAGGCCCTTCCTACATCAGGGTAATACGCCAATAAGACCACGTTGACAGATCGGCCACAAAAGTTCCTGTCGCACATCTTTTCGATCAACTGCAGGCTCTCTGCTACATAATTATCAAACAGCACATGAATGTTGATCGGGATAGTGGAACGAAGCAGAGAGTTCCACTTGTTGAAAGTCTCCGTGAATGTCTCGAATCCCTTTTCCCTATGATAGGTCAAGGCCACGCCTCCCGCATACTTATTGGTCGCCTCGATTACATCCTCACGAATGAGGTGACCCGCTGTCGTATAGTTGGGAACTGTACCCTGCTCCCTGGTGTACTGCAGGAACCAAGGAAAGTCGGGATGCGCTGTGGGCTCTCCTCCTCCGAAAGCGATCTGGTACGGAGGAGTCTTGAGTCCCGAGAACACCCTCTCAAGAAGTGACCTGTCTGCGTGCCCGCCCTTCTTCGTGGAGTTCATGTAGCAGTATGAGCAACCATAGTCACACCAGTTGTTAATCTGGATGTCAATCGTCTCAGGCACAGGAGAGAAGGGGTATTTTTCCCGGGTCTCCATAGCAGTTCCGACCCTCTCCTTTCCCTTTCCCTTTCCTAGGGAGTAGAACCTACCGAAGCGCTTGTACCAAGCGGTTTTAATGTCCGATACGACCCCACGATCATATTCGGTAAGACTGTACTCCTTGGAGGAATCAATCCGGTGTACCTCCTGAAGGTACTCCGCTAAAAGAGTACCCTTTGACCGATAGTACCCGTGATCTTCTTGCTCAGGCACCACGACATCTCGGACAATGATGCCTGTATCCTCATCGAACGTAGACTTGTAGAATTCCCACTTCTTAAAACTGTTCTTCATTGATCGCATTGTTCTTCCTTTCTATGATTCTCGATAACTTCAAGCTCTGAGTTGAGGAACTCACCTATCTCCATAAACCAGCTAACAGCTTCTGGCGCCAACACCTCAAGCTCTTTACGCGCCTGCTGACTTTCGATCTCGAACCAAGCCTCCCGGGGATCGAAAGTCAGCAGTTGATCATGCTCCGCCTCTAGGAGCATTGTCCTGACTGCCGGTACAAACCCAAAGACCGGGTCCATTTTAATCCACCGTGCGCCTTGGATCAGTACCTCGCTACCTTCCTGGACCTTCTCAATGGTCTTGAGGAACGCTCGGTGAAACTCAGCCCCCACAGTAAACGTGATTCGCCCCTGGGCACAGAGGCTCAGCAGCAGCCCAGTGAAGAACGTGTGGCAATCTAGAACAGCTAGGGGTCTAGTTGAAGTCGATGGACTTGACGTCAACCTTAAGCTCTCTTGCAACGGTGCTCATCAGACAACACAGAGTGGCAGTAATGTCCGAGTACTCGTCCCCGTAGATCACCGAGCAGCCTTCGTCTTCAACTAGGCTAAAGTTCCTACTGCCTACGTACTCGTTGCCAGTCAACTCGTTCAATGCTTCCTTCTTCTGTTCATCCGTCACCAAAAAGGAGGAGCAGCGGGAGCGGTACCAGAGGTCATCACCTACGTACCCGTTATGGATCTCGTACCTCTTGATGAACGCCTGCACCTTTGGGTGAGCGAGAACTTCGGGAGGGAAGGAGTACACACAGGAACTGGAGTTCGTGATGAACCCCATGTTAATCATGAATCTTCTAGCCATTGTTCTCCTCCTTCTTTTGCTTTGCTTCTGCTGCGTCATTCATCTTGTCTTCGCAAGACTTACAGACCTCGTAGGTAACCTGTGTGTGATTCCTGCACCTACATTGTCGGATCATAGACCCGCACTCCTTGCACTTTGTAACTCCATGACTCATTTTTCATCATCCTTTGTTAAAGTCATTACCACGAACCCCTCCTCAATACCAAAGTAGTCGCTTGCTAGTCGGGATGTGCCTCCTGCTCACTCATTTTACTTGGGAAGGTAGCCAAAAGGGCATCTATGGCGTTTCGCTGGGCCTTATCAAGCTCAGCTTTAGATTGCCGAAAGGCATCGTGGAGACTGAACATCTTGTCCGCCTCTGCATTGATGTAGGCTTCTGAGCACTTAGCGTGAGCCTTAACTGCACTGCGTAGTCGTGCAGTAGCCTCAGAGAGAACATTGATGCTGCTGGGTTGGTTATTCGTGTCCATAGTGATTCTGCCTAACAAGCTCAAACATGTATCTTTCCTGCACTGAGTATCCTGTCCATGAATGCCTTTACTTCTTCATAGGCTTCGGGGAAAAGAGAATCCAGCCAGACTGGATCTACATACAGATTGATCAGCACTTTACCGCCCCCGTCAGTAGTAACCTCTTCGACCCTAACAGGTAAAGCGTCATCTGAGAAACTGCCAGCCAAGCCCCGTGCAACTAGAGAGTTCCACCACTGGCGGACAGCCCCAGTGGCAACAGCCGCAATGACAGGGATAGCAGGCAGAGGTGCTGTATGGAGGAACCTTTCTAGGTAACCCATGATCCTCTCTACTGTTTCCATAGGATAGGGAGTAAATCCCCCAAATGCCGATCCTAGTGGAACTTCTACTTTCAACTCATGCTCTGTCATCATTTATGTCCTTTACCGCAAACCGTGGGGAGCAGACTCAATGGCACCAGAAGAACTCACTCGGATAAACTCCGCAGATACTTGGAGCTTGAAAATAGATCTCGCACCGCAGTAGGAAAGGCCAGAACGAATCCCGTCTGCGAGTCTGTTCAAGACGTTCTCTACAGGCCCCTTATAGGGAACCAGAGTCTCCGCTCCCTCAAGGTAGGTTGTCTTCCCTGTGTGGGCCTTCTTCACTCCGAAGGAAGCGGATCCTTGGTACACCTTGTAGAGCGTATCTGTCCGGTCGTCCTTGATGATCTCGCCAGGGGCTTCATCGGTCCCTGCGAGCAGGCTTCCGAGCATCACCGCGTCGGCCCCTGCAGCTAAGCACTTTACGATGTCCCCACTGTTCTTGATTCCGCCGTCCGCAATCAGCCCAATGGGAGTTGAAGCGAGGGCAGCCTCGACGTCAAAGACGGACTGGAGTGTGGGGATTCCAAATCCTGTCATAATCCGGGTGGAACATAGACTTCCCGATCCTACCCCTACCTTAAGAGCAATCTGCCCGTGGTAAGAAGGGTCAATGCCTTCAGAGAAAAAACGAGCAGAATCAGCGGTTGCGATATTACCGATGATTAGCCGTAGACCATCCTTCTCCTCTAAGAGAGACTTGGCAAGGGACAGTACCTGAACGTGGTGCCCATGGGCAACATCAACGCACATAAAGCGAACTCCCCGACTGTACAGGATGTCAGCGAGTTGCTTTGCATGAGAGCCAACACCTATCGAGGCCACCATAGGAAGAGGCACCTGCTGTCCCTTATTGACAATAGCCGCTGCTTCGTTTACGGAGAGCGTGGTCCGATCCAGGACCCCCAGGCCGCCTAGCTTTGCCACCGCCAGGGCCATGTCTTCCTTAGTTACCGACGCCATGTTGGCGGACAAGATAGGTAAAGAAAGTGAAACCCCACAAATCTCAGTTGCAAGGGAAACCGCATCCCGACTAGCGATATCGCTGAGCTTGGGAACAAGAAGAACATCATCAAAGGACTTTGCCTTTTTCATACCTGATCAATCTCCATAGCTGTCTTCCACTGTATCGTGAAGGAGGACGGTCTTGAGTTCGTGTTGTGCCATCTAGGTCTCCTTTCGCTTGCGCCAGTAGACCGCGACCAGTGATCCAGGGAAGTCAGCTGGCTTCCACGTTACATTGGTACAGACGAACGACTCTGGAATTTCAAGTCCGTGCTTCTTCTTGGCGAAGTCGTCTAGAGCTTCCGCCATTTCTTGTGTGCTGAACGAACGGGCTATTTCCACTGGATCCTCCTTTGCGTTTTTTCGGTAGGGCACTACTGGCCCTTCCTTGCTTTGATGTAGTCGGCCAAGGCATCCACGACTTCTTTTGTGGTGAACGAAAGTTCGATATCCATTGGGTTTCCTCACCTACTTTACATTGCCAAACACTAGCGCCCCCAGGAGGATTCGAACCTCCGACCTCCGGTTTAGGAAACCGATGCTCTATCCAGCTGAGCTATGGGAGCTTACAATGAACTAGGGTGCAGCCACCCTGGTCGCTCTTAGAATGCCTAGATCGTCTCACCGATAAAAGCCTCAAACTGAGCAACAAACTCCGGGACTTCCTCTTCCTCAACCGGGCCGCAGTCTAATAGCTCGGCGCCGCTGCTGAAGCGCTTCTGCCATCTCTTATGGTACCTCAAATTAGCAACAGGGGAACCCAAGGAAGCCGCGTATTTACTTATGGGGTGAGGGGCTAGCTCCCTTTCTTGAACGATACGGTCGCAGCGGGTACAACGAAAACGTTTCATCTTCTTTCCCCTAGAAATAGGTACTCCGTAGTGGTCGGGCTACCCTCTGTTCCAACTTGCTTGCCTTCGGGGTTGTACACCCCGATCTTGTAGCCGATGTAAGATTTGTGCTCTAGGGGGATCACAGTCACCTTGTACCCAGGCTTCAGAAGACCTAGAATCTGGTCCTTTGTAACGTGTCCTGTACTGTTGAACGAAACCAAGACCCGGGGAGATTTCAACTCCGAAATGACCTCGGACAGTGCGTCGAACGCCTTACGCTTGAAGTTGAAGGCACTCTTCCTTGTCTTTACGTCTACACGCTTCTGCGCGACCCCGTAGACGTCAGGCTCATCCCAACGACATAACGTCTCCCAGATATGGTAGTTCCCAAGGTAGCTATGCTGGTTATAGGGAGGATCGATGTAGACCAAGTCTGAGTCGTCTTGGCGTAAACAATCCACAGCGTCGAGGCACGTCGCCTTTCCTTTCCCCTTCGTGAGCGCAGGAACCCGAAGCTCTAGGTCGTTCTCGCTCCTGCTCGCCCACTTCTTGAGGTAGGCCATCTGAACGCCGCAGGTGCTGTCCACACGGTCTGCAGCCTCCATCAGGGAGACGAGTCCAATTGACTTCAACACAGGGTCTTGTACGTCCTCCAACTCCTCTCGGATGTCCTCAACCCGAAGGGCATTCTTCTCTTGAAAGAACCTTGCCTCCTGCGAGTAATGGTACGTGAAGTGCCCCACCACAGAACTGCGAGGCATTCTGTTCAGGTTATTCACGAGAGCAGAAGAAGGAGTTAGGTAAGTTTCTGAATCCGCCTCCACGTAACAGCGAGCAAGGTGGTAGGCAAAGAGAGCATTGTCGTTGGCACGCACTTCGTAGCCGTCGTTCTTTAGTGCAATCCCTACCCGACTCGTGCCAGAGAACAGGTCCAAAACCTTCCCCCCGTTCGGGAGGAGATGACCTACCGCCTCTTGCAAAGCAGGGATCAACAATCTTTTAGACCCAAGGTACTTGATCATGGCGAAGGTATGCCACGCATAATAGCATCCAGGGCTAGCTTACGACTGTCATCATCCCATTCTTCCTCCTCGTACATAGCCTCCTCAAGCTCCTTCTGGGCTGCGTGCTTCATCACTGCGCGACTGAAGGTCAGATGGTCTACCCACTCGGTAACTTGACTTCCCTTACCGCTGGGAGGAACCAGTTGACGACGAAGAGTATGAAGAACCCTGTGCATACGAGAAATCTGAAGAAGCCTGTCCACCATCTCCGAAATCAGACTGGTATTTTCCTCAGTGATGTCGACCTCAGAGTCTCGAATCTTTACGGCTTCTTTGGCAAAGTAACCAATGGAATTCTCCGTCGTTGGATAGTACCTGAAAAGGCGTTCATATATGAAGTCAAGATCCTCATAGCCTAAGCCAGGTAGCTTCCTCATATCCAAAAAGCTTCGGACTGCCTTCTGAGACTCCAGGTTAAGGTCGTCCTTAGAGTTGTCTGGGTTTATCACCGAGTCCCAGATGTCCCTCAAAATGAAGATCTGGTCGCAATCGAATGTGTGCCCTTCCGAAGGATCCGAGGGATTAGAAGTGACATAGACGCTGCTCTTATGAAAACACTCCTCCATCAGGTCCCAGCCGTTATCCTTTAGGAAGTCCTCCTTTGCTACCTTCTGCCAGTTACCGCCCTCCTCCGTGTGTTCCAAGTGCGCCTTAAGCTTGTCCTCTATGACATCCACAGAGAACTGCTTTAGAACCATCTGGGAGATAGCCTTCTCCTCCGGGGTGTCTGCTAGCTCGATTCTTCCGTAGTCAGCATAGGTCCCATAAAGGGGAATAGTCCGTGGGATAAACCGATCCACCGGGCCACAACGGTCTCTGTCCTGGCTGCGTGTGACAACCAGCAAGCAAACGATCTCGTCACCCGCATCAATCGGAAGATAGGACAGAGCGCACGTCTCGTTCCAAGACCCCATTACACGCCATTCCTTGCGTCCATATGGGCAGTGCACACTGCGTAGCAAATCGCAGCAGCATCAGTATTGGACAAGTCGGAAGGAAGAAAGTTATCCATAAAACGGATGAACCTCTCTGGGTTCTTTTCTTCAAGCGCCACCACTGCCTCGATGGGAAGCCTGTCCAGAATGGAGGGGTCCCCATGCTTCCAGCTGGAGGAGAGGGAGGCAGCTTTCTTCTTGATCAGCTCAACTTTGTCAATCATCTTGTTTCTTCAGTTCTTCGTAAAGGTTCTCTAGTTTAAGTAGAAACTTAAAAAGGTCAGTGTTATTCCGGGAAACTGGTCTAGGTGCTTTCAGGATCTCGTTCGTATCCTGATACTTCCATACGTTAGGTTTATGCTCTGTATCAAAGTAGATGAGACGGTTTGTCGTCTCATCCAACGTCCCCTTTAGACGAGAGGCTACTTCCATCCCCTCAGGAACAACGTCGCCTGTATCCCGAATCGGCATCGCAGTTCCCCAGGGAGGTCCTTGATCCCAGTGATACTCCGTGTCGAGATATCGTTGACCCCACTTTGTCCTTATACCTACAAACCCATCTACCCCGTTAAACGCACCGAAGCGCAGGTTACGGCTGTTGAGGATATAGATGTGGCCACGTACACAACTAGAGAACGGAATATGTTCAGTCGTCATTAGCCTTGAGACCCGTACACTGCAAGTCCGATTGTTGTGACTTCTTCCCCATTCTTCTGCCCCGTTCCAACGAACAGGCGAAGACCTATCCACTTCAGTACTCTATTGATCTTGGCGAGCTTAACCGCTACGGCAGGTCGCCTAATACCGTTTCCGTCTCGAAAGTTCATCTTATTCTCCTGATAAGTACTATGGTCGGAGAGACAGGATTCGAACCTGCGACTTCTTGCTCCCAAAGCAAGCGCTCTACCAAGCTGAGCTACTCTCCGCTTAGGTGGAGCGGGCAATCGGACTCGAACCGACAACAACGAGTTTGGAAAACTCGGACTCTACCATTGAGCTATGCCCGCAATTAGTTTTAGTGGAGCTGATCGGGTTCGAACCGATGACCCCCGGCTTGCAAAGCCGGTGCTCTCCCAACTGAGCTACAGCCCCGACCGAAGAGTTTTACATACCCTTCTTTGCCTTGGTCTTCTTTGCCTTGGTCTTCCTCTTCTTGGTCTTCCTCTTCTTGGTCTTCCTCTTCTTGGCCTCTTTGATAGCCTCGTCTAAGGACATACCAGAAATAAGTCTGGTGCGAAGGGCGGGGATTCCGACCCTGGCCTCGTTCGCGATCCTGGCAAGGGAACGAGTTTCTCCCTTGAGGGCTTTCTTTAGCACCGAGTTCTTGTAGGGAAGGCCCATACGTTGGCGGCGCTGATAGTCATGAGACATAACCTGGTCATAGGTCCATCCCTTCTTGTACAAGGAGTAAACAGCACTGTAAGGAACTCCAAAGTGCGTTGCTAACTCTTTTAAACTTCGAGTGTCACTGTCCGGGGCTCCAGGTAACCTTAGTATAGATTTCCTCCCCCTCCTTTGCCTTTTGTAGGCGCCAGACAGGATGTCCTCAACGCTTTCCCCGCGTTTTACGAGCTGACGAACTCTCTCCCGGCTAACTCCTACCTCTCGGGCTAGTGCGGAAAGAGAGGAAAACTCTCCTATTTTACGTGCAGAGACAGAGGAAGGGGCAGCTAATGCTTCCTCAGGGCTCATCCCTTTCTTCAGGCGGTGGTAAAAAGAACCATAGGTAATAGGGTTTCCTGCATCCTTAAGGATAGCATGCAAACTCCGGGTCTCGCCCTCAGGGAGAAAGCTGGAAATAGAGTGAAGTCTGGAAGGTATAATCGCCCTCTCTAAAGGCACACCAAGACTAAGCCTTCTTGCCAGCATGTATCTCTTAATACCACTCTCTCGGGCCATCTCAGATAGTGTCCGAGTCTCACCTTCAGGCAAGTATTTACTCCTCCTTGGAGGACCCGCAGAAATCGCCTCCTCCAGGGTCATGTTACGAGAACGAAGTCGATAGTAAAGAGTATCTGCACAAATACCAATTTCGTCCGCAATCTCGTTGAGGGAACGAGTTTCCCCTGGAGGCAAATACTTGCTCCTCTTACGCTTTTGGATTATCCTATCAACGGGTCTAGCTATCGCCTCCTCATAAGGAATTCCCCGGTCTAAGCGAGCAAAAAGAGTACTAGAACTCATGCCTGCTTCCTCTGCCACTGCTGTCAGGCTCCTCGTTTCTCCTGGAGGAAGGAACCTGGACACCCTCGTAGCAGGAGGAATAAGGGCTTCATGAAAAGGGATTCCTCTCCTGAGCCTAGCCATTAGGGTGCTATACTGGACACCACTCTCCCGAGCGATCTCCGCCGCTGTGCGAGTTTCTCCAGCAGGGAGGTATTTACACCTAGCCACTTATTTGCTCCTTCCCATAGCGACAAGCTCCTCAACGGTATAGCCTACCCTAAGCATTCTCTCTACATGCGCCTTCGTACATCCCTTCTTCTTAGCCAAAGAAGACAGAGTGTAACCTGTGCCCTCTAGGTAGAGTCTCACAGGGCACGTCCCAAGATAAACGATCTCCTCTGGGGTCAGAGCGTAGTCGGTCAAATGCTTAGCTACCGTAATTTTCCCGAACCCGGACTCCCTCGAAATCTTAGATACTCCGCCGACCGCCAAACGTTGATAAGTACGACGGTTAGAAGAGTTAGAAGAGTTAGGGTGGCCAGAAGTCGCTTCCTCCCACGGAACACCCCTGCGAAGCCTACTTCGTAGCGTATCGTAAGCAATGCCGCAATCCCTGGCCACTTGGGAGAGTCTTCGAGTCTCATTCTTAGGTGTATACTTACTAGTTCTTACCATAACCTTATTCCTTTGTCTTGGGTACCAAAAGGCACCTCATTTACACACTAAACTAGAACCGTTGAGTCCATGAAACAGAAGCACGCTCCGGTGATCCATGGCTAAGTTCCAAACTCAATGACAGGCCCGTACCCGCCAAAGCTACTGCCGAGATTCCAAGAAAGACGTTCGACATGCGTGCCCTCCGATTCCCGGTGCTGTTGATAGAAGCAATCTTCTGTGGGGAACAATCTCCGCTTTGTCGACAGGCGTCACCCACATGGCGGGAAGAAAGACCATAGGCGAGCGACAACAAAGACGACGCAGCTGTTACCCCTGCACTCACCGCCGTCCAACGAAAACGAAAATGATGAGTTGGAATAGCGACCTCAACAACAGGAGAGGCCGTTACAGGAGAAGGAACCGCTGCAGGGGCCACAGGGGCCACAGGGGGCGCTGCAGCCTCTAGGACAGGAGCCGTTGGCACTGCCTGGGGTTCAGGGTCAGGAGTAGCCTGAGATAACGTCTGTAGCCGTTCCTGGACCACTGCAAGATGATGCCTAACATCCTGAAGATCCTGGGTCTCTCCTGCCTCTCGAATGTAGCGAGCGAAAGCCCGAGCAGACCTATCGAAATAGCGGGCCTCGGAATCTCCTTCCGCTGCGTTCTCGTAGCACACCCCAATATTGTACAGAAGGGCAGGAGCAAAGACCAAAACAAAGCTGGCCTCGAAACGCTCAGCACAAGCCTGCCAACGCTCTTGCTGGTAGGCCAGAGTGCCTCTCTCGAATAGCTGCCGTGCTTGCTCCCTCGCTTGGGGACTAGGGGCAGGGGCAGGGTCAGATTGTGCATGGGCGAGTACAGGAGAAGCAAGAAGAACAAAAACAATGATGATGGGTAGACGGCTCATAGGGCCTCCTTTGGCGACTAGGGTGGAGACACCCCGTTCTTCGTTCTAATGGCTAGAGGGCAGGAAAGCAGTTGGCTGGGTGAGCACCCTGCAGCCGTCTGCCATTTCGGGGCCAAACGCTGAAAGAGGCTGGAATTGCTTCCACATTTCGCTCACCGTCATGCTCCAGCAGCCTGTCGTAGGTCTGAACTCCCACATGAAAAACCAGGGAGTGGCAATGCCTCGTAAGCAAGTTTGCCTTGTCCGCAAACGTCGGGCCTGTTGTTGTCAGAACAGGAGCATAGCCACTGAACTGGCGCAGAACCTCCATGAACTTGGTAGGACTATAGGGATTCCTCCCTATTCTATTCCTGGATATCTCGAACGCCAGGTAAGAAGGAATAGAAGAGAAGGCACTTACCCCTTGACGGTACTCACTTTCGACGATCCCGTCCGGGTCGATACTTTCGTAGAGCCTCCTATGGCCAGCGAGTAGAGGGTCAAAGGATCCAGAAAAGACATGAAGCTGCCCATAGAATCCTACTAGACTCTCTACTCTTTTGCCAAGATATATCCCAACCTCAGGCTCATCACTCATGAGTCCTCATATTCGTCCTTAAGCTCATCCAGAGTCAGAGCAGCGACGCCTGCAAGGCGTACAATCCTAGCCTTCGCACGGTCTCTTGCCTCCCTGAGGAGCTGCTTTGCTTTCTTGATCTCGTTGTTTCCTGAGCAATAGCTAGAAAGCTCATGAACAATCTTGTCCGACTCTCCCTGCAAGAGGAGGTCAGTAATCGTGGACACAGAAGACGCTTCCTTGTTCTTACGCTTGTTCAGGAAGTTATCAACAACCTGCTTGTCCTTACGCTTCTTGATTTCCTCATCAAACTCCTCGTCGAGGTCGTCGTCAAGATCCTCATCTAGGTCTTCCTCCTCGGTTGGAGCAGGAGGAGAAACTGCACTCTTTTTACGAGGCTTACGCAAAGGAGCAGCCATGCTCTCATCATCGTCATCATCGTCATCATCGTCATCGAGGTCTTCATCAAGGTCGTCGTCGAGGTCTTCCTCTTCGTCCTCATCCTCCTCCAACTCGTCTTCATCGATTTCGTCATCATAGCGCTTCATAAGTAAACTCCCTGAATGCGGTGAGTCTACACTTTACAGAGCCATGACGCTACAGCCAGGGTACGTTTTCTGTCAGCGTGTTTAGAAAGCGAAACAGGTCTCTGAACTTACGACCTGCCCGAAGAATTGGGTCGTCGTCGTCCTCCACCAGCCCCCGCTCTACGTACAGAGTCCTTGCAATGTCATCAAGGTGCTCATGTAGGCTCAGAGACAAATCGTCATCCGGCTCACGCATATCAGGGTAGCGACGCTTTGCTTGTTTGGACAGGCGCTTTATTCGTCGAGACAGCTTATTTCTTAGTCTGAGGTGCCTCTCTAAGTCCTCGTACAACTTTTTCGTGTCTCGGTACAGGCGGTCTACATCCTGCATTCTTTGAACACGGGACGGCTTCAAACTAATGTCACCCATACGGAAACAATAACCACCAGGAAGCCCGGGTAAGACTCTACCTACAAGGTAAAAAGTTCCAATAAGGACTACCACCAAATAGCTTATATAGCGCGGCTGAAGACAGCACACACTGCGGATAGTCGAGCATCTCTTCTGGTAAAAACTTGATTAGCTGAGAAGCAATCCGATAGATTCTAGTGTGCCCCGAGAAAGCAGAAGAAGAGACTATCATATATTCCACGTTGAGACCCGAAGACAATAGACAGCGGTCCAATTTCCACAACGTCGAAGCCTTATCCACAACACGAATATAGTAGTACTTGGAAGAAACCATGTCCCGGATATCAGGGTCCGAGGGCAAGCCCCTCTCCTTCGCCTCCTCCCGAACCAGGGCCAAGGCTTCCTTTAGGGTCAAAAACTCAGGTAGCGAGGTGTTCTCCGTTCTAACTATCGCACACCTGACAGAGCACGGAGAGAACCCGTTCGTGTAGATAGAGGAGAATCCACAAACTGGGCACTCAGGAATCTCTGCTGTCGAGTCCATGCAACTAAATAAGTAACGGGAACCTAGCTTTGAGCGGCACGAACAATGAGGTCCGAAGATACCCGGAGTAGGTCTTTCGCAAACTGCTCTCCCTCAGGCGTCGATTCCTCAAGGTGCACAATCATCTCAGCCGCTGTGTACTCCTTGTCCTCAAGTGCCCAGGCACAAACTCCAGGAGGTACCTCTCGCAGTAGAGAGGCGACGAAGGCATTATAGGAGCGAGGACCCATCGCTAGGAGGGCCGCCTCAAACGCCTGCTCGGCCTTCTCTCTATCTCCTTTCGTGGAGAGGATGTGAGAGGAGAAGAAGTCAGTCGTTAACTTCTTATACCACGTCACAGAAATTAGTCCTCCTCAGGATCTGGATAAATCCTTCCACCAGCGAGAGCCCCAGAACGGGTTGGCTCCTCGTCAGAGGGGTCTGATAACGACATTATAAACTTGGCGTATTCTTCATCCGTCATGTCTATTGGTTCTTTTTCATCCATGGTTTACCTCAGCAATGACTACTTGTCGTTTAGCTATCGTTTTCCTAGTGAATGCACAGTAAGGTTTTACAGAACAAGCACTACTTAAAAGCAGATACGAACTAAAATAAAGGAGTAAAACGGGGCAGCACAACAAACTGTAAAGACGCCCTGCCAAGGAACTAAAAGGAAGTTCCTGGCTGACCTATCTAAGTTCTCAAGCCGCTGACACGCTACCAAGTAAGACGCGCCAAGCCAACACCATTGGGCAGTTTCGCCCCTTAGCATAGACCCACGAGACACTATTGTCTTGTGGCATATGGAGATCTGTTTCCATGACACAAAGTTCTCTCCTAGAAAATGATGACGCAGGATTTAACTCCACCGGAACACCCTATTACTCGGAATTCATCCACCTATCAAGGTACGCCAGATGGAGAGACGAAGACAAGCGCAGAGAGACTTGGGAAGAAACCGTCACACGCACGATTGACTTTTGGTCAGCAAGGTTTCCAAACCTGGAAAAGGAAATAGGGGGCTTATTTTCTTCCATCTACAACATGGAAGCCATGCCTTCGATGAGGGCACTAATGACAGCGGGGAAGGCCCTAGAGAAGACGGAGGTTGCGGCGTACAACTGTGCCTACGCAATCATCGACAACCCACGAGCTTTCGATGAGATCATGTACATCCTCATGTGCGGAACGGGAGTGGGGTTTAGCGTCGAAAGGCAGTACGTATCCAAGCTCCCCGAGATTTCTGAGGATTTCCATGACTCCGATACCGTAATCAAAGTCAAGGACTCCCGAATCGGCTGGGCAGCGTCTTATCGGGAGCTAGTCAGTCTGCTGTACAATGGCCAAATCCCGAAATGGGACACCTCCAAGGTACGGAAGGCAGGAGCTAGACTGAAAACATTCGGAGGCAGAGCGTCTGGCCCTGAGCCCCTAGAAGAGTTGTTCAGGTTCACCATTAAGGTGTTCCACCAGGCCGCAGGAAGAAAGCTATCCTCTATCGAATGCCACGATCTGGTATGCAAGATTGCAGAGATTGTGATTGTTGGAGGAATCCGCCGAAGCGCATTACTGAGCCTCAGCAACCTGTCCGATGATAGAATGCGTAGAGCTAAGATGGGTCAGTGGGAGGCAACTGAGCCGCAGCGGCGGCTTGCCAACAACTCCGCAGCATACACAGAAAAGCCAGACCTAAGCATCTTCATGGAGGAGTTACTTAGCCTCTACAACTCAAAGATGGGAGAAAGAGGAATCTTCAACCGAGAGGCTGCCCGCAAGAAAGTAGTCAAGGGAGGAAGAAGAGATCCCAACTACGAATTTGGGTGCAACCCATGCAGCGAAATCATCCTTAGGCCAAATGGATTCTGCAACCTTTCGGAGGTGGTTGTTCGCAGCGACGACACGCTAGAGGACATAAAGAGGAAAATCGTTGCCGCTACTACCCTCGGAACGCTGCAGTCCACCCTTACGAAGTTCAAGTACATCAGAAAGGTATGGAGCCGAAATGCAGAAGAAGAACGCCTCCTGGGAGTATCCCTCACTGGAATCATGGACCACCCAATAATTGGGGACGCAGACAATCCAGAGCTTCCGAAGATCCTAGAGGAGTTCAAGGAGGTAGCTATCCAGACAAACAAGGAGTGGGCTGAGAAGCTAGGGATCCCCCAGTCTGTGGCTGTAACCACTGTTAAACCCAGCGGGACAGTGTCTCAGTTGGTCAACAGTGCTTCTGGAATTCACGCTCGCTTCTCCCCCTACTATATCCGGCGTGTACGTGTAGACCAGCACAACCCGCTCACAGATTTTATGATCTCAGCAGGATTTGAGAATGAAATTGACCTGTTCAATCCCAAGGTTACGGTCTTTAGCTTCCCCGTGAAGTCACCAGACAACGCCGTGTTCGTCAAGACTGTAGGGGCACTTCGACAGCTTAAGATCTGGAAGATCTACCAGGACTACTGGTGTGAGCACAAGCCCAGCTGCACAGTCTACTACACTGATGACGAGTTTCTGGAGGTAGGGGCCTGGGTTTGGGAAAACTTTGACCAGGTATCTGGGCTCGCATTTCTGCCTGCGGGGGATGGGCACATATACAAGCAGGCCCCCTATGAGGAAATCACCAAGGAGAAGTACGAGGAGCTGCTTGCCGTGCAGCCTGACATCTCTTGGCGTGACCTAAAGAACTTCGAGGAGGAAGACAACACAACGGGCACGCAGGAACTTGCCTGCACCGGAAACATGTGTGAACTTGTGGATGTCGTAGCAGAGTAGTACAGTCCACTCACGCAAAACAGCCCACGTTATTACCAGACGTGGGCTGTTTTGTTATCTAAGCAAATGCCCCGGTCGAAACACCTATTAAAGCTAGCCCAGCGCCTGGATAGGATTAGAGAAAGCGGCTTCCGTGACGAACTGGGAGAGAAGCTGAAGGAACTCAAGCCTAACGACACGCTGAATGTCTATCATGGGACTCCTCTCTTTCGCCTTCCTCTCCTGATCAATGGGTTCGATGCCACCCAGGAGAGAAGCCGGGACTACAACCAGAATAAGCACAAAGGGCTCTTTGTAACCCTCGAACTAGACCTGGCTAAGCGCTTTGGTTCAGGAGCGGTCATTGAGTTTAGGGCGCGCGCCAAAAACCTCCACGGAACAGACTACAGCGGAAACATAGGAAGAAAGAAAGAGAGGACAAATGGTCCTAAGTCTATGGACTGGATCTATAACAAATACCCAGACAGCTTTCGTCCCTATCTGACGTACAGCCTACTTCAGACTGGAGAACCTCAGGCTCTCTTCCTGGGTATTACAAAGCCTTCTGACATCCTGAATGTCTGGATTCGGAATCACGCTTCTAAAGAATGGGACAAGCAGACGCGAAGAGACTTGATGGAAATGAAGAAGGTGTACAACCGAGAGAACGGTAGAGACCTTCATCTAGAGGACACAGGAATAGGCCTCGCAGATCCAAAACTAAGTCTAGATGATTTTGCGGGACACCTCGGAAAAGAGGTAAACAAGTCCGCAGAGTCTGTCAAGGAAACTCTCCTAAAGATATACGACATAAGTGCTGACCGCGTCCAAAGAGTCCTCGAAGAAATGAACCTCAATGGTGGGTACCTAGGAAGGCACGCAGTTGATAGCCTAATGCGACAACTAGAGGAAGCCAGCAGAAAGAGATCGAATCTGTAAAGTCCTGGTATGGATAACCACTGGATTATGCTTCGGAGCGGCGCTCCGTTCTCTTTCACAGACCCCAAACCCTCCGATGTCAACATCGAAGACATCGCATACGCACTGTCCAACATTTGCAGGTTTGGAGGGCACACCCATGACTTCTACTCTGTAGCAGAGCACAGTATTCACTGCTCCTACCGTGTACCACAAGGGCAGGAGATGGTTGCTCTTCTACACGATGCAACAGAAGCGTACGTAGGAGATGTAGTGGCTCCGCTAAAATCTCTTCTACCCGAGTATAAGAAAGTAGAAGCTCGGGTGTGGGAAGCAATCTGCGAAAGATTCGGCCTGGAAACGGAACTAGGGCCTGATGTCCACAAAGCAGATACTGACATGCTCATGCTTGAGGCACGAGACCTTCTTCTTCCCCTGGGGGTTCCGAAGTTTGACTTCGTAGGGCATCCCATGCCAGAAGCGATGGTGTTGGGTAAGGGGGACGTACTTACGATGAACCCAGAAGAAGCCAGGTACGTATTCCTAGACAGGTACCAAGAACTTGGTGGAAGTCTAAGCTAGGAGCGTCAGATCAAGCAGTTGCGAGCAGGAGGAGCACTAACAAGATCCTTCTCTGCGGCCCCCAGAGAGCTGTATGCCTGACAGACGAATGCGTACTGGGTATCGGCTAGAAGACTAAGCTCCGACAGTCTTGCCAGAGCGGCCTTGCGCTCGCTCGGCATAGATACGGCGTCCAGCGTTCCCCTGGGAGCGACTAGAACCCCACACTGTCTTTGGGCTGCTGCCTCTTCTTGAAGGAGGTGGCTCAACTCGTGACGAGACTGCATGAAAGCATCTACGGACGACTGGTGAACTAGAGAATCTGGCGTTGTCATGCGTGCGTTGCACTCCTGCTTCTAACGGTATCGTAGAAGGTCCTTATGAAGGTCTGTGTGGAAGGATTCGTGTTCTCCAGCCCAAGAGTAGAGTGCTGGATATCAGACAGTAAACCTGTCGCTGTCTCGTGGTCAGCCCTAATCAGATAGAAATCCCGGACAGTTAGAGAAGGATTTTCTAGGATCGCATTTACTAGCTTGCGCTCCTGTATGCGAGAAGAAAAGGGAAGACTCTCCCACTTGTGTGAGTATCCAGCAGCGCTTGCTGCTGCAGTGTAGGCAACACGAGACGTCTCCGCCAAGGAATCCAGAGAGCTAAAGAACTCCTCCACCGACATATCCTTTATGTTCATGGAGCGATGATCCTCGACTTCTCAACGAAAACGCAAATAACGTGGTGCGCCTTGCTGCCCTCTGTCTGTCCCTCATACGTTACCTCTTCAGGTTCAAGGCTTCTACAAATGAAGGTGTCCTTGGCCCTATTAATGTCTGAGACCGTGGGCTTCTTGGTCTTTCCCTTGATCATGTTAGCGATGATCAGGTGGTAGCTCACCTTTCGGTCCTCGCTTCCCTTCTGAACGATAGGGCTAACAGAAGCCATCACTACAAGGTTCGACCGAGTGTGCTTGAACTGGTTTACAAGGGAACCGGAAACCTCTCTCGGCTCCAGCTGAACCCACTCGTGGGAGTCCAACTCTTTAGGAAGTACATCCTCCAAAAGCTCGCCTGTCCACTCTCCATCCGCTTCGGTCGGTAATACTGTCATAATTTCTACTCCAAGGGCTTGAGCAAGCCCGCCTTTTCTTGTTTGATGAGGTCGTACATGACGGAATAGGGCGCCATTGAGTTATACTTCCCGCTGGTGATGTCCTGTTCCTCTTTGTCCACCCACCTCTTTACCATCTTCTTGAAGGGCCACATGTAGTAATACGCACCCGAGGTGAACTGGAGCGCAATGAAGTCCTTGCTTCCCTGTGTGATGTTACCGTAGCGCCAAAGCTCCACAGCCAAAGACATACGGTACGCGATTCGCTCCTCATACGCTCTTGGGTACGAGGGAATAGGAAGGGCTGCCACAACAAGCCACAGCAGGTTAAGGAGCCAGTAGGAGCTACCCCAGATAGCAAGAAGAGACAGGACGGAGAACACTGCCAAGCTAACTGGAAACAGGTAGCGGAACGAGAACGCGAGCACGTTCTGTTTCGCCCTCAGGAGGTGTACCCACTCATGGGACAGCACAGTCCATCGGAACTTCTCAAGGGAAGTTTCAGGGGAGTATACGTTAGGATAGATGGTCGTGAAGTAAGACGACATGAACTCCTTATTGAAGAAGAAAATCTTCCCAATCACTCTCATCAACATAGACTTTGACTTAGAAACTACCTTGAAACGAGGAACGGTCTTCCTGATCTCGTTAGTCACATGGTCATACATTAGCTGGTCATTCATCGAACTTCTCCTTAGGGCACAAGACTCAGTCTGAGTCAGTCATCGATAGCGTCTGCTCGTAGGGTGCAACGGCATTCAACCGTGTCGAATCTCTGATCAGGCGCACATCGAGCAACATGGCAGGTTTCTGGGGGAGGGGCCGAACCACAAGAGGTTGAGGCCAAAATGGAAAATATGATTAGGGAACGCATCAACTTACCTCAAAGTGTTACTTGGATAAGTCTGGTCTTAGAAGTCTTGAAAGTATGTAGGAGTAATAGTCGTCTGACTCCACGTAGTCTGACATAGCTTCGTGATAGTCCACATCGTAAGCGTTAAAGGTGGAAGATAAGCGTTCCTCCGACTCCTCTAACTTTTCCTGAAGCATCGTTTCATCAAAATGCTCGCATTTAGGGTTGATGCACTTCACATGAATTACACCAACATAAGCTCCGTCTGCATGACAGTAGGGACATTCCACGGCAACACAAAATAACGGCCACGTTACGGATGTCTTTCTGCCTCACAGACAGGGCAACGAACAACCATAGAATAGTCGCTGTATCCAGGATAAGCAGGAAGAAGAATCCAACCCTTCAGGTCAACTATTCTATCCATATGAACTTCGTAGTTGCTTCCAACTACGAAAACAGCCGCCACCGACTCAGAAGAGTCACAACCATGATTATCACACGAAAGAAGAACCTCAGAGGTAAATTCGATCAACGCCGTCCTCTCCTACCACGAGGTAGGTTCGTCTTGTGCCTCCCTCCTCTTGTGGAAACCCAAGATACAAAAGAGGCTACCTTAGCGTGAGCCTTTAGCTTCTCCTCGGTATTGTATGTTTTACCAAGGTCTTTCTCGGGTATAAAGCGATGTATAGCGTCATGGCAATCTCTGCAGAGCATCAATCCTAAATTAAGCTGATCTGCGGTGAAGTTCTTCTTGAACCACTTTTTAGAGTGCAGAGTTTTAGGAATTAAATGGTGGAACGTGAGATCAAGGTTCCGGGAACAGAGGGCACAGCTACTCATTCTCGTCTTTCTTTAGGGGGGAGCTAGACAGTCCAAGTAGATCTTTGGGCTGATCCTTAGGGGAAATGTAAACGTCCTCTCTATGCGAAAACTCGCGCATACTGGCTAAAAACAAGTGCCAAGGGATAACCGTATACTTGTCTACATGATGGTGGTCCTCAGAGTGAACAGCACAGGTGCATGGTTTGTACTCGTATTTGGTCTTAGTCGAAGTCATACATCTCCTATAAAGTGCCTCGGGACGGAATCGAACCGTCATCTTCCCACCAACAACGCAGGGCTTTACCGTTAAGCTACCGAAGCCGAATAACTGTGTAGGGTGAACAAACCCACGGAGACCATGTGCTACAGATTCCTAATACCTTGTGTGCGATCTCGATGGCATGCTCTGGGGTAGGAAGATTAGCACAGTCTACCAAAGCCGACAAGGCGCCGTAGGCTAGCTCCCTTCCCATCCCGATTGCGGAGTACGGATAGACGCTTTCCCAAATCGAGAAATCCTCATCCATATTAAGAATCCTGCCCTCAATGCAGAAAAGAAAAGAGCAGTTGGACATGATGTTTATTCCATTTCTGCTTTCTAGGGAACCGTAAGCCTGAAGGTTCTCACGAAGGCGGTCGATAAACGCATTCTGAACCCACTTTGCACTGATTCCCTTGCCCTTTTTCTGCCGATTGGAAACTAAAGCCTCTGCTGTCTTATGAAGGACCTGCTCAGGTCGGATACCACCCGCCAAACAAACTCCCAAGGGTCCCACAGCATAAACCTTAGGATCAGCACAATGATCGCTAATGGAGTCATCCCCACAGAAGGAGTCCCCTGCTAAAACAATTCCTCCATCCGAACACTTAATTGCAAAGGAAACAGTCATATACGCTTTTTACAGAACACGTTTGTCATGCGTTGGTAAGAACCAACGCCCTCATAGTGGCAATCCAGTTTGGTATTATGTACGCAAGAGAATGACTTCCTAAAAGTCTCATAACCAAGATCGAATCCGTCAACGCGGTCAGAATCAGGTGCTTCCTATGTTTATCCGTTTGGGGTTGGTGTAATGCCTGTTCTAACTATTCAAAATCTTACTCGTAAGAAAATAGCAACTCGTGGTACGATTGGTGGTGTGGCTCCCTACTCGACTAAGAGTGTCTCGCTCACTGTAGCCCAGATCGAGCAGATTAGGCCCTTCTTGATCAAGATGGCTGCTGCAGGAAACATTTCCTGGGGTGTAGGCCAGTACGGACTAACAGATACTGACGCTGAGTTTGTGACGGCAAAAGATGCTGTAGGAAGTGGAGGGGGATCCTTAGAAATCATGGACGAGGGATCCTCCCTTGGGAACTTCACCATCATGAACTTCGTGGGCGTGGATGTGCTAAGTGCAGGAGATGCCAACCCTGGTCAGGTCAACGTCTTCATTCCTACTCCCTCGTTTAAGTCCCATTGGGACACTGCTGATGGCTCTAATGGTTCTCAGGCTGTAGCGGAGACTCTATCGCGGGTAACTGCTCGTATTTCCTCCCCTTCAGGAGGAGAAGGTAGTCCTTTTTCTACTGGAGGATGGGCTTCCCAGGATCATTCTACTACTAGAAATACCAATGTTACCTTTTCTACTCCTGGGGCCACAACGGGGTGGGGTGGAGACTCTACCATGCTGGTAGAGGTTATAGACGCAAACACAGTTACGGTTCTTGAGTCCTTTACTACTCCTGCAATTACTGCGAACGCTTCTCATGTCTCCGGTACAGGCAATATCACGGTCACTATCTCAAGCTTTGGTCCTGACGGGACAAGATCACAAGCTGCTGCCTCGGTAACCGTTGGATTCGCTAACGTGTTAGCTGCGGCAGGGAGGAGCGGAGGGAGGTTTCATATCCGTGCTACGCACAACGTTGACACTGTCACGGACGGATCTGGGCCTTATCCTTATGTTCAGCCTGAGGTATTCTTCGATACAAATGCAACCACTCCTTCAATCGCTGGAGTGGCGACGATGGCTGAGACTGCGGCCTCTGTGCTTACTAAGGACATCTCGGGAATCCACTACTACGACTTAGGATCCCAGTTCACCTTCTCTGTGAACAACATTAATCGATTGAACGAAAATACCCAGAGGTCCATCTACAACCTGTTGGTTTCAGGTTCTTCCTATGGTCTTCCTAATGTCCTTGCTGCGGGGTACCCACCGAACGCAGAAGCGGCGAACTTTACCAACTGGACCGACTTAGAGAATCAGAACGCTGTAGATTACTCAAAGTCCAACTGGGCAATTACTGCTACCAACTACCGCTACGCTGGAAACGGAGCTTCGGCTTCTGCTACCCCTAAGGACCCTTGGGCAGACGGTGCTTCCGTCTCTTCTGCCCTTTCCCTGATATTGGTAGACACCTATGCGGACAACTCTACTGCCTTGTTCGAGGACTTCAACGGTGAGTCTAGAAGGGAGGCAGTAACTTTCCCTGGGGCAGGTACGTGGAACAGTTCAGCCCAGCTGACTGCAGGCCAGCTAGCAGTATTCGGCGGCAGCCTAATGGTTCCAAGCAGGACATTCTTTATACCTTCGGGAACTACTAACTACAACTGGACAGGACACTACCCTTTCCCTGGAACTCAGCCTAGTTACTCTACCCTTGTGGCTCCTGCGGAGTATGGTAGGCGCTTCACTAAGGCATCAGGTGTAAGCATCCCAAGCTTCAGCATGGTGTTTAGTGGGTCCTTTGCTGCAGGTAATGCTTTAGCTGACCTGCTAGCCGGTAACCTGGAGATTGATGTGTACAGGATTGCTGTTCCTACTGCGGTTCCTGCCGCTTTTGGTCCTCCTCCTGCAAATACACAAACTCTTCGAGTTCATGAACCCTTCAACTTTGCTATTTATGACGATGGAGCCACCCTTGCAGGGTCTGGAATCAGAGAAGGGTCCAGCGCAGGAAACACAATCAACTGTACCTTTGGAACAGGTACCCCTGCAGATACAGGGATGTATTGTGTGTTTCGTATTCTTAACTCATTGACCTCGATTGACAGTGTAACTGTGGTGTTTTTCTGATGAAAACTTACTTTGAAGAGCCCTTGCAGGTAGCAGCCGTAGCTGGGTCTCCTGACTTGTGCCGTCTGTCTATTCGTTCCTCCGAGAACCGAGTAGATGAGTACGTTCTTTCTACCTTGGTTGTTGAAAGCGTTATCAATAACGCCACTTCTACTGTGTGGGAACCCTCAGGTAACGGTGTTTCTGTTCGTCTAGTGGATGATTCTAAGGTCTACCTTAGGATAGAACATTCTCCCGGTGTGCGCTCTAGTCTATACTTGCTCCCTCTTAGTTCAATTCAGCTGATGTCGGGTCAATACCTTGATGCTATCCGTAAAGGTAACTCATGAGTTTCTCACTTACAGAAAGAATAAACCTAGCTGCGAAGGCGCTTGCAGGCGGAGTATTGGATGGTGACCCAGGTACACAGTGGTATGAGTCGGTTATTCCCTATTCGCTCACCCTTCCTGCTCAATCCGTATGGACTGAGTACGATACGATTGTGCAGAATCCAGCAGCAAACCTGGCTACTGCCATCGCTAACGTAGCAGGACCGCTGGCCTCTGTTGTACAGGGTCCCACCACAGTTCGGCTTACCCCCGTTCCGTCCGTGAACAATACCTATGTCGCGCTATCCTCCTATGGAGACTTCACGAGCATACGTTTGGGAGGTTGGGTAGCCCCCGTACTCGCTCCTCAGGCGAGCGGCCTTCCAAGTTTCGGATATGCTGTACGCTTATACGAAGGTGACCCCTCTGCGGGTGGCGTTGAGGTTCTAACCACGGATGGAACTACCGGAACGGGGGCAAACAAGTCAGTAGGCTGGACGTTCAACTACTCCAGCGGGACTCTGCTGACATCGGATGATTTTACTGTCACCGACCCTTACATTGTAGGGTTCATATATGTAGGACAGGTAGCTGGAGGATCGGGATCCGCTGGTGCCGGTGGTCGTACTCTTGTCTACAGGCCTGGGGGTCCTACAACTTCTGTGGCATTTAGTAATTTTGGAGCCTTAGTTACTGCGGCTAACGCTATTCCTGGACTTGTTCGAGTAGGATTTGATACCTCTTTCTCTCCCTCTCCGTTTGTTATACCTGCAGGGTCGTACGCCTTCAACAACGCTATATTCGAGTACACATCTAAGGATGTGATGGCTCCTTTAGAGCTTAGGTTTCAAACTAATGCGTTCTTATCCGGCCTTGTAGGTGCTGAGGGTCCTATAAATATGGTGAATGCGGGAACTACCTCTCCCTTGTCTCCGAGTGGGTTCTACGTTCTGTACTTTCGCGACGGTGCTAACTTAGGATCTCTGGCAGGATCCCCCGGTATGCTGAGTGTTCCTGCTTCCTCCTTCACCATTCTCAGCTTAGGTTCAGGATCCAGCTTTACGAACATAGGGGCTCCCGCAATAGATGTAGCTGATGGGTCTACTGTAGGACTGTATTTGTTTGAGGGAGGAGAGGTAAAGAGCGATATAGTATCGGGGTCTGCAGCGGCTACTTCCAACGTCATTACGTTCTCTTCCTCAGGACGCTTTGACACCCTACAGCCTAACTTTTTGGGTACTGTAAATCGTTTCTACGTATCCAGTGCGACTAACTTGGGGTACTCCTCCACTACCCCAGCAGACTGGGCGCCTAACCCCGTTACAGGAGGTGAGGCCCTGGACCAGTTGGCCTCTAGGGTTGTTTCCGTGGAAGCCAACTCAGGTGCAAGTACGATTCTGGTATACAGCCCAGGAAGCGTAGCATCCGGCATTATATTCTCCGATTGGGCCACTTTGGTTGGGGCAGCGAACTCAACTGTAGGGGAGACCACTGTAGTATTCGATTCTTCAAACTCTGCTCCTCCCTTCGTTATACCTGCTGGGTCTTATTCTTTTCCCTTGCCGACGACCTTCGTTAGGCCTATCGCGCCAGTAGGTGCCCCTAACTTTGAGATTCATCTGGGAGACGGAGTTAGTCTTGATGGCCTAGTTCGTATCAAGGGTCCCCTTAGCTTAGTAAGTACCGCCACTACAACTTCTCCTATTTCTTGGACCACTCAAGTGTTGCTTGACCTAGTAGATGGGGCTCAGATTAAGTCTGCAGCGGGCGCTAAGCCGTTGATCTCCATAGCAGACAGTAACTTCTCTCAGATTACAGCTTCCTATGGCGGTCGGGTATCTTCCCTAGGTGGAGGTGACCCGCCCGTAGGTCTTGGAGTAGCTTCCACCCTCTTTGTTTCTCTTCTTACAGGTGGGGTTTCTGATTCCAATGTAATCACAAGCACTAACCCTGCGAGTTCTGCCTCTTTTCAGGTATTTTCCCCCTCGGCTCGCTATAGCCTATCTCATGGTTCATTTGCAGGAACGGTATCCTTGTCTTATCCAGGGGACTCGGGGTACGTGGGGTACACGCCTGCTTCTGGTGGGACAAACACATGGCCGACGGGTGTTCCCACTACAGTAGAGGGGGGACTAAACTCCCTCGCTGATAGAGGACTTAGCAGAGTTCTTCAGGTATCTAACACTACGGGGCCGTTTGACCTGCAGACTTCGTTTGGAAACGGGCTTGTGGTCGGCGGGCGTCTAATGTATATCTCACAGAGTTCTATTACTTCCCTAGGAGCAACTGCTTCTGACGTACCTTCTGCTGTATTCCAGGACTACACGGTATTTTACATCAATAGCCAGCCCACGACCCTTACGGGTCTCACGGGTATACTAGGGCTGTCTCTGATTATCACGAACACAAGCGCCACTAACAGTCTTACTATTTCTCACGATAGTACCCTTTCGTTGGTGTCTAACAGGTTTTCCTTGTCAGGCTCATCTGACCGGGTTATCCCGCCACTAGCTTCTGTTAGCGTGTATTACGGAAATTCTCGTTGGCATATTATTGGTTAAGGAATGCCTACCCTAAGAGTAAAAAACCTTACCTCTAAAGTCCTGGTACTTGACCGTGTAGTTGGAAATATAGGACCGGACTCCATTAAGGACGTCGACATCTCTGTGGCGGCCATTGAGGCTGTGCGCCCCGGATTAACTCGGATGCAGAACCTTGGCATCCTAGAGTTTGACCATTTCAACATAGATTACGATGGTGATGACGACACTGAGTTTGTCACCCTGGACGACATCAGGACCCGCATCAATAATGCGGTGGGAGGGGGAGGTGGAGGAGGAAGTCCGACTACAGGAACTGTTCCTCTTACAGGGAACGTTGATGGTGCCAATACAGTGTACGTGAGCCCCGTTAAATGGATCAGAACGGCCAACTTAACTGAGAGACTGTATTACAATGGGGTCAGGCTTATAGAGGGAATAGGAAATGATTATATTGCAACTGAGTCAGTTCCGCTAGGCGGATACGACACAATCACGATGGCGTTTCCACCAACATCAGGTGACGCTCTCGTGCTAGATTTTTACCCTATTTGACCCCATAGGTACCTAGATATGGCCAGAACTTTCATTCGTCAGTCCTCACAGATTCGTAATTCACAAACCTATGACGGAACTCTGGCTGCCGGTGCTACGCTTGAGTCCGGTGCTGCTAACATTGAGGATGATCTTAACGGGATCAGGTCGCAGGTTAGTAAGATTTTAGACCTTGGTGTAGGTAACTGGTACGATGCCGTCTCGACGGTAAATGCGAAGAATCGTGCGCTGTTATCACTAAATACGGATCTGGACGCATTGGAAGAGAAGCGGATGTTGTTCCGCTCCCAGATTCTGACAGATGTCACGGTCACTGCTGCGCAGAACTTTGAGGTTCTTTCGGTGACGGGGTCAGAGACTCCCACTCAGACTGCTGCTGTTGGCGCGGTTCTTACTGAAGGGGCTGTTGTTGCAGCTGCCACGACTTTTGGTGGTCATAACTTAGATGTTGTTGCGGGTGCCAATGCTATCCGGCCCGACAACCTATGTATTGTCAGGGACGGTACCACTGGGGATGCTATCCTAAGCTCCAATGGGAAGACCATCTATGCTCTCATTCAGTCAGAGAGCGGTGTGGACGGTCACACCTTCAATGACACCACACAGCAGGTTCAGCTATCCTTCGTGGAGGAAAACGCCACTGCGGATGGCCTAGTAGCTACCGCCGCCTCTGACATTGCGGGAAAGACGATCAACTACTCATATGTTCGTCGTCTTGCCTTCACGAATATCCCAGCAGATGCCTTTCTATCCGGTGTATTTGTTGACCAGTCTGCCGCTTCTGACGTCACACTGACGAACGCCATCGCAGGCCAGACAGGTGCTGCGCCTCAGCTTCAAAACATTCAGGTAGACCAGGGTGCAGGCATCTTCTGGGAGTGGAGAGATGCATTATCGGCAGCCATCGTAAAGATTACTGAAGGATCTGGCACGGGTGCAACTACCTTTAGCCTCACATCAGATGTTGATGTCTTTTCCTCTGCAGCCCTATCTAACACTTTTGCGCAGGGAGCGAAGTTTAACACGGCAGGTACAGAGCTAGATGTCGGTGTCACCGCAGGCTACATCGAAAGTGTAGGAGCTAACCCCCTTGGTCTTCGAGGAGGGTCTGACCTGTTTCTTGATGATGTAAGTCAGGCAGGCTCCACTTGGGTACAGACCGCAGGAATCAAGCTCTCTGCCAATGCCGCCGAGTGGAACTCTTTCAAGACTACGTTTGGTGAGGTCAGCCTTCTAAATGCTATTACAGCAGCGGGAGCCTCTACTCGTACCGCAAAGGTGACAGCCAACGTAACCTCCACCACGACAGCCAATAACGATATTGGGGGCGTTGGAGGTGGAACAAACCTGGATGCTCAGCTTCCTGATATGAGCGCTGGCGCCTTCTTAACGGACTATGACGTGTACTTGAATGGGCAGCTCATGGACCCAGGAGCGAACGCTGCTGCAAATAATGACTACTATCCTGGAACTAGTTTGGTAAATGGTCAGTTGAAGATGGAGATGACGCTAGTTGGTAACGTGGACAAGCTCACGGTTATCAGCTACGCCTGATAACTGACTGGAGTCTGTAATGTCTGTTGAAAAGGGTGAACTAAGGTCCCAAGCAATCCACGAAGTTGGATGCAAGTTGGACGATGTTCTTGATGTGGCTAAACGCGACGTGGCGCGATTAGATGGAGCAGGGGAGGCTCTCTCCTTAGCAGTAAGCAGATTGTCTGTAGTTTACCAGGAGATTGAACGCGAGACTGTACCGGACGGAACGCTTTCGCTGGAAGAGGCTTCCCTAGCGAAGAAGTATGTTACTCGCTGTGTCGAGTTTCTGAAGAAGGCCACTGAAGACGCAATTCGGGGAAAATTCAGGGCCGAGGGAAAGGTTTTAGGCTTGGATCAGTCGGTTTTGGTCACTAAGTCTCTGTTTGACCTGGAGGCGGCGAAGGCTAATGTTCCTCCCCGAGAGGGTAGGGACTCCACAGGAAAGCCTATACCCCTAAAGACAAGACGAAAGTCTGTTCAGAAGAAGGCTAAGAAGACCTGATGGCTTTTACGAAGAAAACGAGAGACGAGGTAGTTGAGGACTTCTTAGTCCTAGACAGCACAGCTAAGGGAAATCCTGCAACTGAGGGACTGGTTCGCTATATCAGTGGTGACTTGGTAGCTTATGTGAGTGGTCAGGTTAAGAGTCTGACTGCTCAGGCTATGCCTCCTGCGACTAATATTGGGGAGGTTCTGTATTCCACAGACGGTGTATCATTCACCGCCGAAACCCCCCTCACGAGTTGTGACGGGTGGCTCGTAAACGACGACGACGTGTTACTGGTGATCTGAATGAGTGCAGGAACTCACGGCGGACAAGGCCCGGCGCAGGGCATCCACGTCATCCACAACTGGGATGTGGCCGACGCTACCGCACGCCTCGCGCTGAGCGTGATTTCGGCTGATGTTGGCAAGGTCGCGCGGCAGCAGTCGGACGCGAGCTTCTGGCTTCTGACCGGCGTGGGTCCAGCTACGTGGATTGACATCACGGCGAGTGGTGCAGCGGCTCCTGTTTTCGGGACCGAGTTCGTGAAAGCCGAAGCGCTTGGAGCGTCCACCACCACCTCCACGGCGTGGCAGACGAAAGCCACGCTTAACGTCCCCATTGCGCTAGGCGGAACGTATCGTGTTGGCGTTAGCTACGTATGGAACCACAACAGTACTACCTCTGATTTTGAGGGTCGTGTGCAGGTTGATGGTGCAACACAGGGGGAGATCCACAAGCAGGAGCCGAAGGATGCAGCGGGTTCCGACCCAAGTGGCACCACACAGAGGTACCTTGCATCTCGCGTCTTCTACACTACTCTTCTTCCCGGTGAGTCGCCAACGATCACAGTAGACTGGAGAACGGATACTGGCGGCCAAGCGTCCACTATATATGACGCCGTGATCGAGTTTTGGAGGGTGTCATGAGCGGCTATGACTACCCCCTGGCCGCCTTCAGTTCTATCGGTCCACGAGACCCGAATCTCACGCTGCTTACGTCGGAGATCGCAGCATCTTCCATCGCTTCCGCGCTTGATGGAATCAACATCTCGGGCACCACGTACACGTTCATGTTCGTCGGTCCGCTCACGTCAGCGGAGCAGACTGTGCTGGATGCCATTGTGGTGGCCCACACTGGCGCAGAGACCCCCGCCGAACAGTTTGTGGAGACGCTGCATCCAGTGCCGCCAACCCCGTCCGACGACGAGGTTCAGGGTTACAGTCTGGGGTCGCGCTGGCTTGTGGACTCCGGCATGTATATCTGCACGGATTCTGCCCCTGGTGCAGCGGTGTGGATCCTCGCTACGGCTCCGAGGTTCGAGCCAGAGCACTTCTATTCTGAGTTTCCGAAGCCCAATACGCACACCTCGACTTCGTTGCTCGCGGCCAACAAACTCGGCGTCTCGGTCGAGGGCGGCGTGTACTCCCTGGAGTGGTACTACGAGTGGGCGGAGAACTACACGTCGGCAGCTTTTGTCGCAGAGATTCGTGTCGATGAGCTTGTAGTTGGCAATCATTTTCAGAATCCGAAGGACTCTAACGGCACGAGCGCACTAGGCAGTAAATCGGGTACGGACCAGATCCACCCTGCGCACGGGTTCTGGGAGGGAAGTCTGGGCGCTGGTGAGCACATCGTGTCCATTGTGTTTGCGACCGAACGCAGCAACAAGGCGGCTACGATCTACCGATCACGACTGCGACTTGTGAGGATCAAATGACGGACTACAGCTACCAACCCGAGGAGTTCACGTCGCTCGCCGCCACGGTGACCGGCCCCTCCTTCTCGCAGCTCACGCAGGAGATTAGGGCCAGTGCGATCACGGTTGCACTTGACTACATCTCGGGGGACACGGTGGTCACTTTCAAGGCTGACCTGACCCCCCAGGAAAAGATCCTGCTCGACCAGATCGTGGCGGCGCACACGGGGCTCGGAGTTGAAGACCCGGTGGACGCTGCGGGCATCCCCTACATGGTGCTCAGTGGCGACCAGAACGTGGTGCAAATATCGGGGCGCAAGGGCTCTGATTTAATCGCATCGACGCACAACTTCGCAGATCCAACGACGTGGTATCAGCAATCCACACGCACCACAGACACGCTTACCGACTCCGGTGATGGGCTGACCTTTGGTGGCCACCACACAAACTGGATAGATTTGACTCACGGCAAGTATCTCTACGAGCGCAACTTGGTTGCAGACGACCTAGCGGCGGGTGGCAAGGGCTGGGCTGTCACGGTCACAGTGGACGGGGTAGCGAAAACTCAGCGTGCGCCATTCGCCACGAGCGGCGGTGACTTCACGGTCGACTACGCAGCAGGTACAATAACTTTCGCATCGTCAAAAACAGGTACTACGGTGGTCGCAGAGTACAACTACGCAGGGTCGAGTCAGTGGGAGTTAGTTCCTGATGCAGGAAAGGAATTGGAGATCATTGACTCTGAGCTTCAGTTCTCGCTTGACGCCCAACTCCAGTCCGCCATCGTCTATGAGATCGTGGGTCCGGTGGAGGTGTTCGCCCCAACGCTCGCGGTGAGTGGAGGTGGCGCTGTTCCTGACGGGACGCTCATCCGGCTCGGTGGGAAAGACTATGACACCATTGATCAACTGATTGATGATGCCCGGGGTGCCTATCCTCAGATTCCTGCAATGCCGGGTCCCCGTGGGTACTCTCAGGCTCGAATCGGGTTTCCTTTTTGGTACGGAACAATTAACGAGTTGTACAGCAGTCAGGGCATGCGCTTGCGCGTGCGAGTGGAAGGCGATGTGCCTGTTCTCGGTGAACGAGGAACAGGAACCATGTACTGTTTGTCCAAGTCTGAGAGCACATGACCGTCGACCCAAAAAAGATTGGGGCATGGGCTTCTGCCCTCACAGGGGTCGCGGGGATTGTTTGGGCTGTCGTCAAGGCCGTGCTCTGGGCGGGTGCGCTGACAACATCCATTCACGACTCGGCGCAGGACATCGCGTCGATGAAAACCATGGTGCATCAGATTTCGGAAGACCAGAGAGCGCAGGGAGCGCAGGGAGACAGACTGCGTGAGCAGGTGAGCCAAGAGCTACGTTTCGCGTCTTCTGAGAGGGCCTCGACAGCAGCTGCTCTGGAGGCTTTGAAGGCCGAAGTTAGGGTGCGTGCGGAACGGTCGAGTGCTGCAGAGGTACGACGTGCATCACGCCATGCCGATAACAGTATCTCAATGGCGGCTGAGGCATCGCGAATGTCTGCGGATTCTACTCCTCTAGTGACGTTCTGACTGTGGACCGCATCTCGCGGCTGGATGGAAAGTCCTGGTTGTTTTGGTGCCCCGGCTGTGAGTGTGGGCATGCGGTTGATGAGAAGTGGGACTTCAATGGAGATCGCGTGAATCCCACATTCTCTCCCTCAGTGCTTTCGACATTCGGAGAGTCTTCAGAAAGGTGTCACCTGTACGTCCGAGAAGGGAAGATACAATTCTTATCAGACTGCACTCACAATCTTTCTGGTCAAATCGTTGAGATGGAGTTACTTCCCTGGGACCGTAAGGAGTAGTTATGTGGCAGTACAACGCAAAGGTTAGTCGGGTTGTCGATGGAGATACTCTTGATCTTAGGGTAGATCTGGGCTTCACAGCTTCCGTGGACATCCGTGTCAGGCTTTACGGCATGGATACCCCTGAGGTGTATGGGGTGAAAAAGGACTCGGAAGAATACAAGAAGGGGATGGAGGCACATGAGTTTGTTAATCAGTGGCTTCTCAAAACAGGAACCCTCCTCGACGCCCCAGTGGTCATTACGTCCTTTGATGGAAAAAAACTAGGTACAGGTAAGTACGGAAGGTGGTTAGCAGAGGTGTATCGTGACGGCGATAGTGTGAGCCTGAATGAGGCGCTCGTGAAAGCTGGACATGCTATTCTGGTTAGTTACTGATTAGACCTTAGTCTGTTTCTGTCAAAGCATTATTCTGAAAATAGAATCAGGTTTACTATCGGGGACTACGCCAGTTTAGCGCATGGTTTCCTCTGTGAGGTGCTGTCATGCGTGCATTAGTTTTAGGCGGAGGAGGTGCTAAAGGAGCTTTTCAGGCGGGTGCATTTAAGTACCTAGCAGAGAAGGGAGAATCCTTTGAAATCATCTCCGGGACAAGTGTAGGGTCACTAAACGGTTCCTTTCTAGCGCAGTACAAGCTGGGACAAGAAAGGCAGGCCGCAGAGGACCTGGTGGAACTGTGGAAAGAGACCAGTACGAAGACTGTGTACCACAAATGGTATTATGGGGTACTAGGACGTCTTCCATTCTTCCTGCCTACCTGGCTAGGAGGGAAAACAGGAATGTACAACCCTGCTCCTCTTAGAAAAATGCTGGACTCTAAACTCGATGTTGACCGAATTCTGTCTTCTGGTCACAGACTAAGAGTAAGTGCGATCAACATCAATACAGGAGATCTTTTTGTGTGGAGCGAAGCGGACTCTCTGGTACTACGGCAGGCTGTACTATCCAGTTCCTCCTACCCTCCCGCATTCCCTCCAGTATCCATAGGAGGTGTGGACTACTTGGACGCAGGGGCTCGTGAGATTATCCCTGTAGAGGCCGCCATAAGGGCGGGAGCCACAGATATCACAGTGATTGCGTGCAGTCCCTATAATGTGGTAGGCAACTTGCCAAAGAAGCCTACAGGTCTTGACATCGCCCTTCGCACGATTGACGCAAGCGGAGTCGAAATCGAGAAGTGGGACTTGAAAGCTGTAGAACTCTTCAACGCTCTTGTGGAGTCAGGGCACCCTCTGGCAGCGGGAATGTCCCACATCAAGATGCGTATTATTCGTCCACGTCAAGCATTGCTCGACGATACTCTTGATTTTGACCCGGCCCGAATTCGAACTAACATTGACCGGGGATATGCGACAGCATCCGAACTGCTCTAACAAAATTGGCGGAGAGGAAGGGATTCGAACCCTTGGTACCCGTTAAGGTACACACGCTTTCCAGGCGTGCGCCTTCGACCACTCGGCCACCTCTCCAATAGCTATTATTTACAGAGCGTTGGAACTCCCCTACCTCATAGGATAGTACCCGGAGGACGCCAACCCTCCTTACGTGCTAATACATGCCAAGCAGGAGACGACTCCAGAGCAGAGGAAAAATCCAACTCCTCTAGAGAAGCAATTGCCTCCTTATGCATAAGGATAGCGGAATCTCTCCTGCGTTCTGCATCAGCTATGGCTTCCTCTGCTGTGCTGAACACATACTCCCTCGTCGCCTCCTTCATATACGCCCCCACCTGCCATTCGAAACAATGGTCAACCCAGGTACCTAGAACCGAGAATACACCCTGAGTATTCCAACGTTCAGTAATCCACACTTGAATTTCAGACATAGTAACCTCACCTGTGCACTTCCCTATTTACAGTACTTGGAAGCACCATAGCTCCGAGTGCTGGACTCGAACCAGCGACAAGTCGGTTAACAGCCGACCGCTCTACCAACTGAGCTAACCCGGAATAAAAAGACGAGGCAACATAGCCAGTTGCCCCGTCTAGCAGTCTCTTATTCGCGAAAATAAGCGTGTTTTCCTTTATGTATCACCCACGGCGTTTAATTCCACCATTTAGATCTAAGTGCTTGCGTCCTTCCGCTGGACCATCTCCCCGCTGAGACCACGAATACAACTAGTCGTGGTCTCAGCGGGGAGAGCAGAATTCGAATCTGCGCCTCAAGCAGGCTGTGGTAGAAGATAGAGAGGGCGGTCTAGAAAACCTCAGTTTAGGGAATACTTTGAACGTGATTCTCAGGGATACGTTGAGCGCCTTTACCATTTGGCCACCTCCCCAATAGGTTCCCCATAAGGGGGTGGTGGAGAGGGTAGGACTCGAACCTACAAATACACAACGCATGGGTCAGATTGAGTCTGAGTTTGGTTCCCTTTGAACATTCCATGGAGGACGAATCCCCACTAGGAAAGGCTTAGATAGGGTGTGACACCCCGGGTTGAATACTCTCTTAGTCTTGGAAGATGTGAGAGAACAGCTTGTCACCAATATTCGTCGAGCGTACGGCGGTAGAGGAGTTAGCAGCCTCACGAGCTACCTTTACAGCACGAAGGAGGTCTGTGACCCTCTTCTCGTACTTGTTCTTCTCAGTCTCAGAAATGGCAGCCGAGTACCGGATTTTCTTCCAGTACCCCACAATCACATCCTTGTACGCCTCCTTGACCTGAGCCGGGTGCTTATCTGTCGCCTCGTACAAGACAACAGGCTCCGAAATCTTCGTAGAGCGGTGCGTCTCCACAGGAGCCGTCTCGTAGCAGGACTGGGAGTCGCTCCAAGTCCAGCTTTCCGAAGAATCCAGGACAGGGAGCTTGGACACAAAGGTCAGGACGTCCTGAAGCTGCTTCTCCAAGAAGAGAAGATAGGTCACAGGCACGTCAGGAAGAACAACAGTCTCCCCTACCTTGACATCGGCCTTCGCCTCACAGTTCGCTGCGTCCTTCGAGTAGGTGATGTCGAAGAGTTCGCTCCACGTATTACTTGCGTCGGTCAAGACGGCAGAAGCGTGCAGCTGAATCTTCTGACTCTCAGAGGGGAGCATATCTCCCTCTTCGTCCTTAGGGCGGTAGGTCTTCTCGATTCCGTCGTACAGCGGGGCATGCGTAGAACGATGGTGAAGGGCTGAGATCTTCTCCTTCGTCGAGTTCTTGATTCCCTTTTCGATTGCTAGGATTTGGTTCAGTTTCATTGTAATACTCCTAATAATGCCCCACCTTCATGGCGGAGCTAAAACTTTGATGGAGGACACGTCCCCTGACAGGTCCAACCCTTTACAGACCACCACTGAGTCGCGGTGATTTTCACTGGATTTTCTACTTACAGGGCTTCGTACAAGTAGGGTGGAACTACGAACTGGTGGACTGTGGGGCTGTATATCTTCCCCGAGGAGTCGACTGCCCACCAGTAGGGGAGTTTACCTTGAGTCGTATACACAAACCCCTGCACAGCCTGCAACTCCGTAGGGAAAGCAGCTACCATCTGGTTGACTGCATCCTCGTCAGAAACAGTTCCTGGGCTGTTGTTGTCGGAAAAGTCAGACAGCCAGCTAATATAGGGATCGAGCATAGTCTACATTCTCCGTATCCAGCCGTACCTGCCGTCAGCTGTGCCTATGGAGGGCAAACTAGCATTGTTTGAGGACAGAGAGGATAGATCCGCCGTCTCAATCGTAGTCCCTGCACCACCGAAGCGAGTCCGTACGGCCAATTCCTGTCCTGCTGTCCACCCGGACAACGAAACGTCAGCCCGTGTGTTAATAACACCACCAACGTATACCAACATTGCATGGTCTGGAGAAGTACTCCCTGTGACTCCCTTGATCTCCACATTAGAGCCAACCCCTATAAAACCAGGTTGCCCCCCTTCTCCCGAGGATACGCCAAAGGCAGAAATGCCCACCCCCTGATTGGTTTTCTCCAACAATGTGTTCAGGAGTTCTACCGAGGATCCGACGTAAGCCTCCAGACAACCCCTATCAGGTCCATCCTGTGTAGACCTGACAAGTAGGGGAACGTTATTACCCCCGAAGAATCCAGCCAAAACACGGGAGTGACCCGACACAATCAAAGCTGAGGTCTGTCCTGGAAGTAACGAGTCACTATTGATTGATCCTCCTAAGATTCTCCATAACGAAGAGGTTATCCTCAAAACATCCGTAGTACAAACGTACCCCACAAACCTACGAATAGAAGAAACAAATAAACCCGAGGTAGGAACAGACAATCCCCAACCCGTCCACGAGGTGTCGTTGGGTACCAAACCCGTGACAAAGGGAAACAGGCTCTGGGGCGGAAAAGAGACATGGTCGACCCCAGACATGAGAACCCCCGGAATATCCACGAACAACTGAATAGCGTAGGAGGGGTCTGCAGAAAACATAGAGATCCCGTAGAATGTAACGGAGGAGTTTATAGCAGAGAAAATGAACAAGAAAAACGATGAAGGGATCGAAGAGGGGGAAACTGCACCCAAGGACAAGTTCGAGAATGTCACCGAAGGGGGACCATAGTTCCCTAGCAAGGAGGTTGACTCAATTTTATCCGTAATTCCAGGGCAGTTACGAACAGCTGGGGAAAACCCCTCGGGGGCAGCTCCAGGGGAATCAAAGGGAATAGCCTCTAGACTAAAAACAACAGAAGGCTCCACAATCTGATAAACATCATTCACAGCTAAAGGAGCCGTGAAGTTCGCCACGGGAACAATAGAAGTAGCCGTGTTATTACGAACAAGGCGTCTGTCCCCAGCAGCGGCCCCTGTAAGGACTTCTATGGTTTTTCCTAGGTAGGCATCCACAGTCAGAGCAGCAGCCGCTACAGAGACGTCAGAGCTTCCAGCTAAGGCGTTTGTTGGGGGAAGAAGAACATTGAAGTTGTCGTCTCCTGTCACATGGATTGTAGCCCCCGTAGACACGGACTTATTCTCAATGGTAGCTACCTTGTATCCATCCCCAGGGTGTGGCGCCAAATGAATAGTGAAGTTATGACTAACGAAACTTGGTATCTTGGCTACGGCTGCAGCGTATGTCTTAAGGGGCTGCGCATTGCTTCCTGAGTTATTGTCGTCCCCACTGGCTGCATCAACGTAGAGATCAACTTCCGTCGTAGTGGAGATTCCTACCTGAAGGTCAGCTAACGTAACAAACTGAGCGTCTCTATCATTCCCTGACGTGTCGTTCGTAACCTCCCACCGAATGATTGAGGAGTCGGAAAAGGAAGTAAGGGAGGAACGAAGCTTTTCCAGCTCCTCAACAGTCACCTCGATGGTACGAGTCTCTAAACCCGCGAGGGAGCTAGTGCTGCTGTCGAAGGAAATTCGAGAACGGGTCAGGTTCGTGATCGTTAGAAGAGAAGCCATGTTGACTAAATATAATCAACCGCCTACAGATGTTGGATTAGTGTCTAGCGGAAACCGCGAAGCATAGGAGCCCCGGCTCCTTACGGTCATCTACGTACTCAAGCTTCGCTCCTAAAGAGTCTATTCCCTGTTTTGCAGACTTGACAAGAGTGCGAACGAGAGGAGCATCCTTCTCCCTTCCATAGATCACAAACAGAAGTTGATGACTTCCTTTTTCATCAGGGTCAAAGGTGTTCCATGTGATTACGGGCATATCAATACCAGAAGCCTTATCGAAGTCAGTGTCCTTGACAACCTTGCAGGAGTATTTCTCCCCTATGGTGTTGGCAAGACGATGAGCCGCAGCGGCAGGGGAAGCATCAGCCTTCTTCCTATTCTTCGAATCGTACTCGCTCTTTCCTGGAACAGACTTCACAGTTCCCTTCTCACGCTGCTTGGCGGAATTCTCAAGATGGTGCTTGTGGCACAGGAGTCTGCACTTCTTTACTTCGGCCTTGAACTCAGCCTCTGGAACCGACCACAGCTTGGTGATGGTGAACTTCTTGCTCGCTGGATTCTTGTGGTCCAATTCCAGATTCCTAGTCGTTCCACAGACTGCACACTTCCCACCAAGCATCTTTACGGCTTGATCCTTTCTCTCGTGGTATCGGTTCTTCTGATACTCATTCTGGTAAGCATTCCGGGAGGGGTCGTGTTTTCCAGTTACAGTGAAGGCGTAGCGAATAGCGCCCCCAGCCACTGAAACACCGACCTTACCAGAAAGAACAGGCCCGTCTATCGGGCGTACCGGACCCTCACGGAAAAGGGTGTTCGAGTACACGGGAGAAGTTCCGTCTGTTGCCACAGTGATGTGGGCTACGGGGTTCGAAGAAGTATAGCCCCGAACTCGTACAGCTTGACCCTTCTCATCCTCAACATACCCATCAACCTTCAACTGCACCTCTCTCCCTAGAGGAAGGGATTCAACCTGCTCAGGAGAGGGCTTGAAAGTAATCGTCATGTGATGACTGAACACCTTTGGGAGCAGTGGCCCCACTTCGTTCTCCCACCACTGCGTCAGGTCTCCTGGATTATCCAGCATCACACCGGACCAGATCACCTTATCCCGAACGCCAGCTGTCTTGGGTGTCACTTTTCTGATTGCGTTCTTCATCTCCTCCGTGAATGTATAGTGGTACTTATTCGGGTAGAAGTCCTTGGGAGGAGGAAATTCCGTCAAAGTAGCTGCGTTGTCCTTCGGATGGTAGATTCCCTCAGGAACACCAAGGGCTACTGTTCTGGTTCCTTCTGGGGCGTCACCTAGACGCCCTGCCCCCCTAGAATGACAAACCCACAAGTCAGCAGGAGGGATCGTAGTAGAAGGAGAACTGGAAGACAAAGAAGTAACGTAGCCTAGGGACTCAAGGAAGCTAAAGAGCTTGGCGTAGAAGGGCTCTGCATAACTATTGTTGAAGTACCGAGGGTTTCCTAGGATAATGACGGCAGTGGGCTGGGACATAATAGTACTCTGGTCTACTTAGTTTTTCGAGATCGCCAAGCCACTAGGGACTTTATCACCTCGTCAAGCGTGCTCTCTTCAAACTTTAGGGCACGCTCATAATCTGCGTGAGAACGCTCTAGACACTGAAATCGTATACTGTGTGGGTACCCATAACCATCAGAAGAAAACTGCTGTGGACCCATCTGTAAGTGAAGCATTTCATGGTACAGAACAAAGTCTAAATACCACAAGGGGACTCTAGTATCATCTAATACCGAATTGACTTTAATGAGCCTCTCAGAAAAAGTGCAGTTCGCTAAAGTTAGGTTTTTGCCCTTTCCTAAAGGGAAAGACCTCCATCCTATGCCTCCACACAGATGGCCACCAAAGTGGACAAGATTGATCTTGTCAAACCTCGCAAGAAGACTAGTGAATCTTCTAGTCGGTTCTTTTTTCCTGGCCATTTCTGCTAGATAACTACAGATGGGAGAATCTTGGCCTAGGAACCTCCACATTAAACTCAGCGGACAAGTTGTTAGGGCTAAGATTCTGTGAGTTCCCATCCAGGAATACAACACTCTCACTCTCATGCAGAAAGCGTCGTAGTCTCGTCTCCACAATGTACTGAGACAGTGGAAGTACAATGTCCTTGGACTTCCTAGACATGTTGTGAGCCAAGGTGACCGTAATAGGACCGGAAGAGGCCCCCATACTAACAATTGTGTAGTAGCTGTAAGGAACAGTGGCAGGCTCTGTTCTATTCCGCTCTCGGAAACAACGGGCTCTGGTAAGCCAAAAGGTCCTCTCCGCTCTGTGTTTCTTACAAAGGACCCGGGCATTTGCAGTAGACTTATATACCTTGACCTCAGTGGAACAGCAAGTACACGAAACTCTCTTGTAGAGCCCTTTTAGACTCCTCCTGCAAGAAGGTGTAATTTTCGTTCTACCGTAAGCGACAGCACACGTTTTGGAGCAATATTTCCTCTTCTTGTGCGGCTTAGACTCAAACTCACGGGAGCACCACGAACAAGTAAGTGTCACACTACGTCTGTTGCGCTTGGCCAGCGAAGAAAGTGAACACTCTCTAGAGCAATACAGCCTAACAGGGCTCTTCGTTCCGTTGAAAGTAACCCCACACTCTAGGCAGGTGTAGTCAGTTCTTCCTGCCGACTTCCGGCACTCCGAAGAGCAGTACCTCTTTCTCCTTCCCTTTGGACTTCCGCACTCTTCACATTTCGTAACTGATGAATTCATCAAACTCTTTCGTATCAAACATGTAGAGATCCCGAGACCCATACTCGAAGTTTTCCACCACCACAAAATCGGGGTAGGTGCACTCAGGATTACCTATTTCTGCCCACCGGAACATGAGGAAGCTACGAACATTGTCCATGAACGTGGGCATCGAGAACTTTGGACGAGGTCGCTTCAAAATTAGACGGCCATTACTTCCCCAACGGTAGTCTACTCCTTCGTATAGCTCCACCCCGTTAAGGGTGACCAATGTCATAGTATCCATCATCGTTCCCGGTGCCTAACCCAAAATCATACCGAAGTACCCTTCAATAATCTCTTGGCAAAGGTCATTCAACTTGTTCACAGGAGGTGTCTTTGGAAGCGTGGACTTCTCGTACAGAGTATCCAACTTCGAGTTAAGGTCTTCAGACTCCTCAAGGATGCTGTCCAAGGTCCGCTCCCCCGCTCGTACCGCTAACAGTTCTTCGGCATCCGGCCTGCGGACACGAACCCCTTGACCTGAGAAGATCTCCACTCCCATTCGCAGCAGACGAAGAAGGTGCAATGCGTGCTTCGTGTCGAAGCCCGAAGCGGCCTCTAGAGCAGCCCTTTTCTTGTTTCTGTTCTTCTTCCAATTGCTGTACTTACGCCACTGGTCAACTGCATTCAAGTACTCCTTTTCTCTCTGAAGAGCACCGATAGCCTCTTTCGAGAAATCATAACCAACCTCCTTCAGAGCACCAATCAAGTTCACTTCAGACTTCCCGATACGCTTCTCATTTTCAGGAGGGAGGCCAAACGCCTCCCGAGTTGGCCTAATCTTGATTGGGTGAGTAAGCCACTCCCTGTGCCTCTTGAGCCTCCCAAGCTGGGAATGAGCGTAGCCGGAAAACGAGTACTTGGCTTTCTTCGACAGGAACAAATCCCGATTATCAAGGAGCAAGTCAGACCACTGAGTGGTCACCACCTTACAGTCGTCAGGAGTATACAGGATTTCGATGATGTTTTGGTTACAGTCAGCAGCCAGCTTGAAGAACTTACGGATTCCGTATACCGTCTTATCCGCTGGGTGTCCCTTGCTAACTAGCTCTTCCTTCTGCTCGAAGTTCTTCGAGTAGCCAAAGAAGTACCGGGGAGGTGGAATTGCGATTCCCTTGTAGTCCGTATCCGAAGTAGCGATATTTGTTCCGTACGCTCGGCTACCAGACAACGACAAAAAGATCGTGTGTTCATCAATATCAAATTCCATTACATTATTCCTTAGCCAGAATCACGGCTCACGTTGAATTACTGAAATCATAAAGATAGGCAGAGCTAAATGCCAGAAATTCCTCCCTCGCGGTCCAGGTATGTTCTTCCACGACCATCGATATAGGTCCCACGAATGAGTCACAACAATCGATAGCTTGTCCAAACGAAGGACCATAACATTACCGTCAATATCGAATTCCATTACATCGTAACTTCTACTAAATCAGGTACAAAAGAACCAACAAAAACAACAGGGAGCTAGACACCCCATCCGCCCAGAGAAAGCCAAGAATGAAAGCCAAGGAAAGTGCAGACAGGTAGAATAGAATAGAAGGTCTTTCCATACCTCTAAGTAAAGAGGAAACCCAGCCTATTCATTCTCAGTCTCCTCCTCAATGAAGGAGAGAACGTCATGGAGGTTTGACAAAAGAGAAGCAACAACTTCCCCTGTCACATGGATCACCTTGCTCCCGTCTAACGCTTTCACGTACACCTTACTCCGAGGCGTTTCTTCATAAAACGGGGCAGTGTATCTTCGACGAAGTGTGAGGTGCGGAGGAATTTCGTCTCCCTCCTTGAGTCCTTTGGCCATAAGACTAGGAGAGTTGTACATGTCATGGGCCATCAACACTCGTCGATGGTACTCAGTTACTTCGTAGATATGGGGAGAAGTCTCACCATCAATAAACACCAGGCTGCCCTGCTGTATTCCAGCATCCCATGGTTTCCCAGGAGCCACTCCTAGGGTATCTCTATCCTTCTTCCGGCGTTTTCTTCTTCTAGCCATTCAGGTGCCGTAAATGCACTGAACAATGAGGCCCTCGGCACCCTTGTCAGGGAAAGGT
>Ga0114931_10000328_pt1 | contig 56073 bp, 56 predicted proteins | sample 2SBtaG_FD_89579 | JGI IMG/M metagenome (GOLD analysis project Ga0114931, IMG submission 89579) | Deep subsurface microbial communities from Kolumbo volcano to uncover new lineages of life (NeLLi) - 2SBTROV14_V59a metaG | ecosystem: Environmental > Aquatic > Marine > Volcanic | place: Kolumbo... | reverse complement strand
TCCAAGAGGAAGACGCCGGCCTCGGTCAGCAGGCGCAGGCGGCCATCGGCTTCGAGCCCGGCGATCACGCCGTCGAGCCGTGCGCCCTTGGCGATATGGGCGAGCGAGGCCGAGAGCACCACCGCCGGGTCGCGTCCAGTTGGCGCCGGGGTTTCGCGCGGCGCCGATTGAGCGCCACCGTCGCGCGGGGTGGCATCGCTGCCGGCCTGATCGGAGGCATCTGGCGAGGCCTGCACCGGCTTTGGCGCGGCGCTGGCTGCTGGGGGCGAGAGCGCGGGCGGTGTGGAAAGGTCGCTCAAGAGGTCAGGGTCTCCGCGATTTTCTCGACGTCCTCGGCCGCCGGGCTGAGCGGATGGCGCGCCAGCATGGGAGTCTGGCGGCGGATGGCGTCGCGCACATTGTCGTCGCGCCGGATAATGCCGGCCAGCGGCGGGGTGAATTTCAAAAAGCCTTCGCAGGCTCGCCGCAGGGTGGTGTAGGTGCGCTCGCCGTCGCGCCGGCCCGGGGCCATGTTGACGACAATGCGCAAATCCGCGCCAGGGTTGCGCATCGCCTGGACCTTGATAAAGGCATAGGCGTCGGTCAGCGAGGTCGGCTCGTCGGTCACCACCACCAGGGTGGTCGCCGCGCTGTCGGCGAGCGATTGCACGCCGGCGTCCAGCCCGGCGCCAAGGTCGAGGATGACATGATCATAGCCGCCCGATAAAAGCCTCAGCTCGCTGCCCAATGCCTTGATCTGGGAGCGGCCGAGCTGGGCCAGCGCGCCGGAGCCCGATTTGCCGGCGATAATGTCAAATCCGCCGGCCGCCGTGCGGCTGTCAGCCAGCCGGGTGATCGCCGAGCGCAGGTCGAGCCCGCCGGCGATCACCCCACCAAGGTCCTGATCGGGCATCAGACCGAGCTGGATGTCGACATTGGCCATCCCCAGGTCGCCATCGAACAACAGGGCGGTCCTGCCGTGTTTGGTCAGCGCATGGCATAGGGTGATGGCCAGCCAGGTCTTGCCGACCCCGCCCTTGCCCGAGGCGATGGCGGTAATGACGCGGCTGCGCGGCTGGGGCGCAGTCCGGGAGGTGGAGCAAGAGTGTTGCGTGGGCATTATAGGGCCGCCTTTTTGGATGAAGAGGAATGGGACTGTGCGGCGTTGTGGAGCAAAAGCCGGGCGAGAGACACCGGGTTGACCGGTTGCAGGCCGTCGGCGACATAGGGCGACAGGCTGACCTCGGCCAGTGCGGCGCCGGCGCTTTGCGCGGTGGCCAGAATGGCTCCCAGACGGCGCGCCGCATCAAGCCGGGTTATCACCAGACGGCGCGCGCCCAGCGCGGCGAACAGACCGGCGGCGTCGGCCATGTCGCCGGCGTCCATGCCGGCGGCGAGCACCAGCACCGGCTCGATGTCGCCGGCGGCGAGCAGCGCCTTGAGGCTGTCCATGTCGGCGCTATCAAACGGGTTCACCCCGGCGCTGTCGATCAGCGTCGGGCCGTCGTCGGTGGCGATCTGGCGGCGCAACTCGTCGGCGTCACGGGCGGTGGTGAGGGGCAGCTCGAGGGCGTCGCCATAGGTGGCAAGCTGTTCAAGCGCTCCGGCGCGGGCGACATCGGTGGTGATCAGCCGCACCTGGGGAGCACCGGCGAGCAGGGCGCGGGCGGCCAGTTTGGCCAGGGTGACGGTCTTGCCGGCGCCGGGCGGGCCGATCAGCATCAGCGGCCGGCCCGGCCGGTCGGCCAGCGGCTGGAAGTGAAATACCGTATCGAGTGCGGCGGCAAAGGCCATCTCGGCGCTGTCGGCGTCCATTGCCTGGGCGGCGCGGGTCAGCAGGCGGGTGATCTCTTCGGGGACATTGTGAAAGTCCAGCGCGTGATCCAGCGCCTGGGCCTGCATGATATCGTCGGCGGCGGGCTGCGGGGGGCGCCGGCGCGCCGGGCGCGGCGCGCCGGGCGCGGCGCGCGCCGTCTCGATGGCGGCGGTCACGGTGGCGTTGCGCCCGGAGCGCCCCGAGCCGGTGGAGACGATAATCGCCTCGGGGCCCATTTCGGCGCGCACCTGGGCCATGGCTTCGGTCATGGTGTGCGCGGTGAATGTTTTGATACGCATGGTGGTTTATACCTGCGCCCGTTATACCTGCGCCAAGGTGCGGATCTTGGCCTTGGGGTGAATTTCATTTTGCGACAGCACCACGGTGGCCGGCCGGAAACGTTCGATCACCGAGCGCACATAGGGCCGGATATTGGGGCTGGTCAGCAGCACCGGCAACTCGCCGGTCATGGCCAGCCGCTCGAAGGTGTCGCGCACCGCGGTGATAAAATCCTGCAATTTGCTGGGGGCCATGGCGAGCTGGCGGTCTTCGCCGTCGCCGACCAGACTGTCGGCAAAGGCCTGCTCCCATTCCGGCGACAACGGCACCAGGGGGACGACGCCATCGGTATTGGCGTTGGCGGCGCTGATCTGGCGGGCCAGCCGGGCGCGCACATGTTCGGCGATCATCACCACATTCTGGGTATAGCTGGAGGCCTCGGCCACCGCTTCCATGATGGTTGGCAGGTCGCGGATCGAGATGCACTCGGCAAGCAGGGTTTGCAGTACCCGCTGCACGGTGGTGAGCGACACCTGGGAGGGGATCAGATCGGCGATCAGCTTTTGCTGTTCCTTGGGCAGATCATCGAGCAGCTTCTGGGTTTCCGCATAGGACAGCAGATCGGCGACATTGTCCTTGATCACCTCGGTCAGATGAGTGGTGATCACGGTTGCGGGATCGACCACGGTATAGCCGCGGAACGAGGCTTCCTCACGCATGCTTTGGTCGACCCAGGTTGCCGGCAGGCCAAAGGTGGGCTCGACCGTCTCCTCGCCGGGCAGCGCCACCGGCTCGCCCCGGGGATCCATCACCAAGAGCATGTTGGGGCGCAATTCGCCCTGGCCGGCGGCGGTTTCCTTGACCCGGATGACATAGGCGTTGGAGGCGAGCTGCATATTGTCGAGAATACGCACCGACGGCATCACGAAGCCCAGTTCCGAGGCGAGCTGGCGGCGCAGCGCCTTGATCTGATCGGTCAGGCGAAAGCCGTTTTCGTCATTGATCAGCGGCAGCAGGCCATAACCCAGCTCGAGGCGCAGATAGTCGATTGCCAGGGCGGTGGTGATCGGCTCTTCCAGCGGCGTCGCCTGGGCCTCAAGCTCGGCCTGTTCCTCCTCGAGGCGCTCTTCCTCGCTGCGGCGCTGGGTGAGCATATAGGCGAGCCCGGCGGCGCCGGCGGCAATGGCAAGAAAGGGCAGCATCGGAATGCCGGGCAGCATCGCCAGGCTAAACAGCAGGAAGGCGCTGACCGCCAGGGCGCGCGGATAATTGCCCAACTGGCTGAACAGCGCGGTCTGCACCGAGCCGCGCACCCCGGCCTTGGACACCAGCAGGCCGGCGGAGGTCGAGACGATCAGCGCCGGGATCTGCGAGACCAGGCCATCACCCACGGTGAGCAGGGTGTAGGTTGCCCCGGCCTGGGAAAAGGTCAGACCCATCTGGGCGACGCCGATGATCATGCCGCCGATGATATTGATGAAGGTGATCAGCAGCCCGGCCACCGCATCGCCGCGGACGAATTTCGAGGCGCCGTCCATGGCGCCGAAAAAGGCGCTTTCGTCTTCCAGCTCCTTGCGCCGGGCGCGGGCCTCGTCCTCGTCGATCAGGCCCGACGACAAATCGGCGTCGATCGCCATCTGCTTGCCCGGCATGGCATCGAGGTTGAACCGCGCGGCAACTTCGGCGATGCGTCCCGAGCCCTTGGTGATGACCACGAAATTGACGATCACCAGAATGCCGAACACGATCAGGCCGATCACGAAATTGCCGCTCATCACAAAACCGCCGAAGGCTTCGATGACATGACCGGCGGCGCTGGGGCCTTCGTGGCCATGGGCGAGAATCAGCCGGGTGGATGCCAGATTGAGCGACAGACGCAGCATGGTGGCGATCAGCAGCACGGTGGGAAAGGCGCTGAATTCTAGCGGCCGGTGGATGAACAGGGCGGTCATCATCACCAGCACCGAAAAGGTGATTGAAAGGGCCAGCGAGAAATCCAGCAGCCACGAGGGCATGGGCAGGATCAAAACGATCAGGATCGCCACCACCCCCAGGGCGAGCAGCAACTCACCCTGGCGCAGGGCGGCGATGATATGCCCCAGGGAGCTGGTTGCCCCCCCACCGGTTGTCGCCTGATCCGTGCCGGTGTCAGCCATGGTCAAAGCGCGGCCCGCGTTTCACCGGGCAGGGGAACGGCGATTCCGTCCTGATTATAGGATTTCAGCTTGTTGCGCAGAGTGCGAATGGAAATGCCGAGAATATTGGCCGCATGGGTGCGGTTGCCGATGCAGTGCTTGAGGGTGTCGAGGATAAGCTCGCGCTCGACCTCGGCCACCGTGCGGCCCACCAGTTTGGGGTTGTTCGCATCGCCGTCCGCGCCGGATGTCGGTATTTCGCTGCCCAGGCCAATCGGCAGGGCGCCGGTGGCAATTGGCGGCGCAGAGCCGTCGGGCAGCAGAATGGCGTCCGGTTCGATGGCCTCGCCGGTGCTGAGTAGCACCGCGCGGTGCAGGGTGTTTTCCAGCTCGCGCACATTACCCTTCCACAGATGGCTGCGCAGGGTTTCGTGGGTGCGCTCGGCAACCGGCCTGACCGGCACACCGTTCAGCGCGGCATATTTCTTGGCGAAATGTTCGGCCAGCATGCTGATGTCGCCGGGGCGCTCGCGCAAGGGGGGAATTTTCAGGTTCACCACATTGAGGCGGAACAACAGATCCTCGCGGAACCGGCCTTCCTTGACTTCATGCACCAGGTCGCGGTTCGAAGTGGCGATCACCCGGATATTGATCTTGACCGGCCCGGTGCCGCCGACCCGGTCGATCTCGCGTTCCTGGATGGCGCGCAGCAGCTTGGCTTGCAGCCGGATATCCATTTCGCTGATTTCATCGAGCAGCAGGGTGCCGTTGCTGGCCTCCTCGAATTTGCCGATGCGCCGCGCGACGGCGCCGGTAAAGGCGCCCTTTTCATGGCCGAACAGCTCTGATTCCAGCAGGTTTTCGGGGATCGCCGCGCAATTGACCGACACGAAGGCCTTGTCGGCCCGATTGCTTTTGCGGTGAACATAGCGGGCCATGATCTCCTTGCCGGTGCCGGACTCGCCGGTGATCAGAATGCTGGCTTCGCTGGCCGCCACCTGGTCGGCCAGCTTGACCACCTGGGCCATGGCCGGATCGCGGTATAACAGCGGGTGGTTTTCGTCGGCCACGGCCTCGAGAACCGCGGCGACCAGCTCGGGTTCGGGCGGCAGGGGGACATATTCCTTGGCGCCGGCGTGAATTGCTGCAACCGCCGCCTTGGCGTCCGAGCCAATGCCGCAGGCGACCACCGGGACGAAAATATGTTCGGCGGTGGCGCGCTCGATAAACTGGCGGATGGGCAGGGCGACGTCCATCATCACCAGATCGGCGCCGCGTCCGCCGCGCAATGTGGCGAGAGCCCCTTCGATATCGTCGACATGGGAAACCCGCGCGCCGCGCGACAGGGCGATTTTGGTCGCTGCCGTTAATTGGCCATCAAGGGTGCCGATTATGAGAAGGCGCATTTTAGTACTCCTGGTTTCTTGCCTGTCATCTGTCAGTCAAAATACTGAATTCGGTTGGAGGGCGGCAGTTGGGTATTGATCAGAACTTCCAGACGCCGCGGATTTTCACGCCGCCCGATCGAGGCCGCGCCCATGGTGTAAACCGTATTCAAAAGATATTCCTTGCGCGAATTGCGCTCCAGCTTGGTCGCCAGTGGCGTAAACACCATATTGGCGAGAATGGCGCCGTAAAAAGTAGTGAGCAGCGCCACCGCCATCGACGGGCCGATGGTCGACGGGTCGTCGAGATTGCCGAGCATCTGGACCAGTCCCACCAGAGTGCCGATCAGACCCATGGCCGGGGCGACCTCGGCGGCGCGGCGCAGCACATCGGCGCTTTTGGCGTGGCGCAGGTTCATCGCCGCCAGATCGCGTCTCATGATGTTTTCCACATCATCGCCGGTGGTGCCGTCGATCACCAGGCTCAAGGCCTTATACAAGAAAGGGATGTCGCGGTACTGCGCCAGCATGTTCTGGAGGCCCAGAATACCGTCCTTGCGCGCCCGTTCGGCCAGTTGCAGAATGGTCTGCGCCGCCTGGACCGGGTCGCGCCGGTCGGCGCGCAGAGCGTGAACGGCAATTTTTTGCGCGGCGATGATTTCCTGCACCGAAAAGCTGACCGCAGTGACGGCGAAGGTGCCGCCGATCACGATCAACACCGAGGGGATGTCGATAAAAGCGGCCGGTGAGCCGCCCAGCACCATGGCGATGGCGATCAGGCTGAAGCCGCCGATCAGTCCAAATATGGTGGCGAGGTCCATCGCGCGTTTCTCCGTTGCCCCTCGGGAACTCAGTCGTCTTTGACGATTTCGGTCATGGTCACCCCCAACCGGTCGTCGACCAGCACGACTTCGCCGCGCGCCACCAGCCGGTTGTTGACGTAAATATCGATCGCCTCGCCAACCTTGCGGTCCAGCTCGACCACTGCGCCCTGGCCCAGCTTGAGCAACTGGCTGACCTGAAGGCTGGTTTTGCCCAGTACGGCGGAAACGCGCACGGGAATGTCGAACACCGCTTCCAGGTCAACGGCGCCGCGGGCCTGGGTGTCGTCCGCATCATCCGCCGGCGCGGTATCGCCGCCGGCCTCCTCGGTGGCGGCCTGGGCGTCGTCGCTCAGGTCCTGCCAGTCGATATTTTCACCGCTTGCCTGCGGGTCCGGGGTTTGCGGATCTGGCGTCTCAGTCTGGTTTTCCGGCTCGTTGTCGGACATATGTCTTACCCCGTTATTTCTGTGGGATCAGTGGTGTTGGCAGAGTCATTTGTCTGGGCAAGGTAGCGCTTTATGGCGCTGTCAACCTCGTGCAAAAGCGCCTGGTTGTTGCGCTCGACACCGCCGTCGGGCCATTCGATCCGGCAATCCGATCCGGTCAGCGCCGGGTCGGCCAGCAAAACAATATGGCCGGGAAAGCCCTGCTGGGCGGTCAGCGCATCGATGCGCTCGCGCAGCGGCTCCAGCAGGGCTTCGCTGGTGCGAATAACCAGGCGGGGCTCACTATAATGTTCGCCCAGGCATTCGGTCACCAGGGCCTCTATTTCGGTCAGCGGATGATCCGCCATCAGGCGGCTGGCAAGGCGGGTGGCAAGGGCATGGGCAAGGGTGACGGCCTGGGCGCGCAAGGCGTTGGTCACGGCGGCGCGGTCCTCAATCAGGACCCCTGCATCGGCAGCGATTTTTTGCAGGGCCGCCGCAACATCCCCTTCCAGTCGCGCCAGGGTCTGGCGGGTCCCCTGTTCGATGCCCTGGGCCAGGGCCTGTTTGCGCGCCACCTCCAGGTCCTCCTGGGTGAAACGCACCGCCTTGGGCGAGGGGGTCTCGCCATCGAAGGCGTCCTCGAACATGAATTTCACCGCTGCGGCCGGCTTGGTGGACGTTGGTGTCATTGTAATCGCCTTTAATAGACCAGTTCTTCTTCGCCCTTGCTGTCGGCCAGCATGATCTCGCCGCTGTCAGCCAGTTCCTTGGCCGCGCGAACCATTTCCATTTGCGCCTCGTCGACGTCGCTGAGGCGCACCGGGCCCATCGCCTCCATGTCTTCGCGCAGGATTTTGGCGGCGCGTTACGACATATTGGAAAAGAACAAGTCGCGCAGGGTGTCCGAGGCGCCCTTGAGCGCCAGCCCCAGCTTGTCCTTGTCGACATTGCGCAGCAGGGTCTGGACGCCGGCGGGGTCGAGCTTGGCCAGATCATCGAAAGTGAACATCAGCGCCCGAATACGCTCGGCGGATTCCCGGTTGCGCTCTTCCAGCGCCGACAGGAAATGGGCCTCGGTATTACGGTCGAAATTATTGAAAATCTCGGCCATCATCTCGTGGCTGTCGCGCTGGCTGGTGCGCGCCAGATTGGTCATGAATTCAAGTCGTAGCGTCTCTTCCACCTTGTCGAGAATTTCCTTGTGCACCGCCTCCATGCGCAACATGCGCATGATAACCTCGAGCGAGAAATCCTCCGGCAGGGCGCCCAGCACCCGGGCGGCGTGCTCGCCCTTGATCTTGGACAGCACCACCGCCACGGTTTGGGGATATTCATTTTTCAGATAGGCGGCGAGCACCACTTCGTTGACATTGCCCAGCTTGTCCCACATGGTGCGCCCGGCGGGGCCGCGAATTTCATCCATGATCTGGTTAACCCGGTCTTCGGGCAGGATGTTGGCGAGCAAACGCTCGGTGGCGTCATAACTGCCCATCAGGGAGGTGCCGCTGGAGATCTGCGAGGCGAATTCGACCAGAATGGCCTCGACGGTATTGGCATCCACTTCGCCGAGTGTGGAAATGGCGCTCGACAGCTCCTTGACTTCCTCGTTGTCAAAGCGTTCCCAGATCGCCTTGCCATGCTCGTCACCCAGGGCGAGCATCAAGGTCGCAACCTTGTCGGCGCCGTTCAATGTCTGATTTGCAGCCATTGCCTCTTCTCTTAACTGTTGTACATCCAGCTACGCAGGATCGAGACCGCTTCATCGGGATGATTCTGGACGATCTCGCCAACCTGCTTGAGCGCTGATTTCTCTATTTTTCCGCCGACATTGGCGACATCGATCTTGGCCTGGAACTGCTCTTCCGGCGTCATTTCCTGGTCCGGCGCGCCGCCACCGGCAGGAACCACCGCGCCCTGCGGGCCGGTGAGCGCGGCTTGTGCGCCCGGTTGCGCGGCAATCTTGCCGGTGCCGCCGGCGCCGGCGAGCGTCGGGGCCATGAACTCGCCGCTCAGCAGACGCGACATGAAGGGCCGGACCACCAGCAGCAGGATCAAAATGGCCACGATCCCCAGAATCGCCAACTCGCCGATGCGGAAGTAATCGCGTTTGGACAGCCCCAACCCGAGGAAGGAGGTATCCTCGGGGATGGCCACATCGTCGATAGTGGTGAAGGGAAGATTGACCACCTCCACAGTGTCGCCGCGTTTTTCGTCATAGCCGATGGCCGAGCGCACCAGGGCGGTCAGCCGGTTGATATCTTCGGCCGAGCGCGGCGTATAGATGCGTTTGCCGTTTTTGTCGGTGGTATAGAGGCCATCGACCAGTACTGCGACCGACAGTCGCTTGATGCGTCCGGCCTCGTGAATTTCGGTGCGGATGGTTTTGGAGATTTCGTAATTAACGGTCTCTTCGGTGCGTGAATTGGTGGCGGCGCTGGCCGGCCCATTGGCCTTGTTGGCCTCGGCCTCGGGAAGATTGGACGCCACGGTGACGCTCTTGGCCTCGCCGTCGCGGCTGTTGGCCTTCTCCTCGACCGTCTGGGTGGAGCGCTCGACTTGGCCGTCGGGATCGAAAAGCTCGGATTTGGTGGTCACCCGGTCGAAGTCGATTTCGGCGGAAACCTCGGCGCGGACCTTGCCGGGGCCAATTGAGCTGGCGAGCAAGGCTTCGATCTGCTGTTTGATGCGGTTTTCATAGGCCAGCCGGCGGTCAGCCAGATTGGTCGCAAAAGCCGCCGCGCTATCGGTTTCGCCGGTGGCCGCCAGCAACGCGCCGCGCTCGTCGACAATCGAGATTTGATTGACCGAAAGGTCCGGCACCGCGGCGGCGACCAGGTTCTGGATCGCCAGCACCTGGTTTTGGGACAACTGGCCGCGGGTGGACAGCACAATCGAGGCGCTGGCCTTGCGCTGATCGCGGCTGAACAGCTTGCGTTGCGGCAAGACAAGATGAACCCGCGCCGCCGCCACCCGGTCGAGGGTTCGGATGGTGCGTGCAAGTTCGCCTTCCAGGGCGCGCAACTGATTGATATTCTGGACGAAACTGGTGGTGCCCAGAGCATCGCTACGATCGAAAATCTCATAACCGACCGAGCCCATCGTCGGCAGGTTTTCACTCGCCAGGGTCATGCGCAGCCGCTCCACCCGGTCTTGCGGCACCATGATGCCGGTGCCGTTGCCGATGATTTCATAGGGGATTTGCAGGGCGTCGAGCCGGCCCGCGATGGCCGATGAATCCTGCATTTCCAGATTACCGAACAGCAAGGCCATTGGCGGTGTCGTCACCCGCATGGTCAGAAAAAAGAAAAAGCCGATCAGGCCGGCGGCCACCAGCCCCATCGCCAGCAAGCGGCCAACCCCGATCGTTTTGAGAAAATTCGCCAAACCGTCCACGATAGATCCCTTCGCGCTCGTTTGCCGGCGGGGCTCGATAACTGGAAAAACCCTTGGAAATCCAGTCGTCTCCCGCCATGCGCAAGCAGTGTATGCGCCGGGTTCTGAACAACTCGTTAATAGTGGGCAATTTTTGCCTAGTCGGATTTCCCGGCGGCGATCTTTGCGATAATCTGGCGATGCAGGGCGGGGTTGGCGGCGATCACATTGCGATGGGTCGGGGTCGGCTGGTTATAGACAAAACGGCGTCCCGCGCCGTCGGTGCAGCAACCGCCGGCCTCGCGCACGATCAGGTCGCCGGCAGCGATGTCCCAGTCGCTTTTGGGGCGCAGGGTTAGGCAGGCGTCATAGTGCCCGGCGCCGACCATGGCCAGCCGGTAGGCGATCGAATTGACCATGCCGAGGGTCATGGCGGGCCAGGGGTCGCGCCATTTTCCGGGCTTGAAATAATAGTCATGGGCGAGCATGCGGCAATGAGCCAGATCAGCCCGCTGGGAAATGTGGACCGGGGTGTCGTTGAGCCAGGCGCCGGCGCCGCGGCGAGCGGTGAACAGCTCCTCGCGGATCGGGTTGTAAACCGCAGCCAGCACTGGCGCGCCGTCCTCGACCAGGGCGATGGAAATGGTGAAATGTGGCTTACCCTTCAAAAAGGCGCGGGTGCCGTCGATCGGGTCGACCACCCAGACCCGCTGGCGGGTCAGACGGGCGGGGTTGTCCTCGGTTTCTTCCGACAGCCAGCCATAGGCGCGGCGCGTGCCGGCGAGGCGCTCATGAAGCAGGGCGTCGACCGCCATATCGGCTTCGCTGACCGGTTCATGGCCGTTCTTGGTCCAGGATTTGGCGCCGTTCTCGAAATAACGCCGGGCCAGTGCGCCGCCGGCCCGGGCGGCCTCGATCAACAGGTGCTGGTCGTCGGGCATATCAGGCCCCGGCGACGGTCATGCCGTCGATGCGCAGGCTGGGGGCGTTGACGCCGTAGCGAAAGGTCAGATCATTGGCCGGGGTTAACGCCCGGAACATATCCATCAGGTTGCCGGCGATGGTTAATTCCGACACCGGAAAGGCGATCTCACCATCCTCAATCCAGAAACCGGCGGCCCCGCGGCTGTAATCGCCGGTCACCGGGTTGACCCCCATGCCGATCAGGTCGGTGACATAAAGGCCGCTTTTGATGTCGGCGCGCAGCTCTTCGGGGCTGAGCGCGCCGGCTTCAAGATAAAGATTGGTCGCCGCCGGCGAGGGCGCGGCGGCGACCCCCCGGCTGGCGTGGCCGGTGGGGGGCAGCCCAAGCTGGCGGGCACTGGCGCTGTCGAGCAGCCAGGTGGTCAGCCGGCCGTCCTCGATGATCGCCTGGCGGGTGGTGGGCAGGCCTTCGCCGTCGAACGGCTTGGAGCGTAGCCCGCGCCGGCGGGTCGGATCGTCAATCACCGAAATCGCGGCGGGAAAAATCGCCTCGCCCATGCAGTCCTTGAGAAAACTGGTGCCGCGGGCCACCGCCGGGCCGGCAATCGCGCCCGCCAGATGGCCGAGCAGGCTGGCACTGACCCGGGGCTCGAAGATCACCGGCACCTACGCGCTGGGCATCTTGCGCGCCCCCAGCCGGCGCACCGTGCGCTCGCCGGCCCGGGTGCCGATGGCCGCGGCGCTGTCGAGGTCGGCGCGATGGCGCGCGGTGGCATAGTCATAATCGGTTTCCATATCCGCGCCCTCGCCGGCGACCACCGAGGCGCTGATCGAAAAATGGGTGCCGGCGTAGCTGCCGGAAAAGCCGTGGCTGGTTACCAGGGTGATGGTGCTGGCGTCCCAGCTTGCCCCGGCGCCGCTGGAATTGGTCACCCCGGGCACCGCCAGGGCGGCCTCCTCGGCTTCGCCGGCCCAGGTTTTCAGCTCTTCAGGGGTGGGTTCGACGCTGTCGGCGAGGTCAAGTTCGGGGGCCGGGCCGCCGGCCAGCAGATCGGCGTCGGCCAGGCCGCACCAGGGGTCTTGCGGTGCGATTTTGGCCATCGCTACGGCGCGCTCGACCAGCCGGTCGATGCTCTCGGGCCGATGGTCGGTGGATGAGACGATCGCCTGGCGCTGGCCGATGAACACCCGCAGGCCGACATCCTGGGCCTCGGCGCGCTCAAGCTCCTCGAGCTTGCCCAGCCGCCAGCCGGCCGATTGGGAAATACTGGTGAACAACACCGCGTCGGCGGCTGTCGCGCCGGCTTGCTGTGCCTTGTCGATGAGTGTGGACAGCCATGTAAGCCGGTCTGTATCCGATCTGGTCATAAAACCCCCTGGAGACGTCATGTGTCGTCAATATAGGGGGTCTTGGCGCCGGCTTAAAGCAATCCCTCGTCGCGCAGCCAATTAGCGCAGTCGGCCACGCAGGCCTCCAGCGGGATATGCTGAAAACCCAGCTCGCGGCGCGCCTTTTCATCGTTGAAATGTTGGCGGGTGGCGGTCATGGCGGCGAACTCCGGCGTCAGATCGGGCGCGCGCCGGGTAATCAGTGAAACCGGCGCGGCGAGGCGCGCCATAGCGCTCATCAACCAGCCGGGCAGGAGGCGGATCTGGTCGCTTACCCCGGCCTCGCGGGCCATAATCTGGCACAACTCTTGAAAGCTGGCCGGCATGCCGCCGAGCAAATAGCATTCACCCGGCGCGTCGCGCTCGGCGGCGGCGATATGGGCGCGGACAATCTCGCGCACATGGCTGAACCCGGCGGTTCCGCCCGGCGTGCCGGGCAGCTTGCCGGCGGCGATGGTGAGCAGCAACTCCGCCCAGGTGCCGGTGGTATAGGGGCCGATGATCCCTGCCGGGTTCATGATCACCACCTCGAGCCCGCGCTCGCCAACCGCCAGGGCGGCCTGCTCGCCAAGATATTTGCTGCGCTCATAATTGATCCATGATGCGCCGCCCTGTTTGGGCACGCTTTCATCGATGGTGCCGCTTATCCGCCCCCAGGCCGAGGTGGTCGAGGTCAGCACAAAACGCCGCGCGCCCTTTTCCAGCGCCGTCTCGGCCATATGGCGCGCGCCGTCGATGTTGACAAGATTCTGCCGGGCGTTGCCGCCGCGCCACATGTTGACATCACCAGCGACATGAAACACCGCATCCAGCCCCTCGGGCATTGCGGCGCGCAAGCCGGCCGGCTCGGTAATGTCGCCGGCGGCCAGGGTGACCGGCAGGGCGGCAAGCCGTGACGTCTCGGCGCCGGGCCGGTGCAGGGCGGTAACCTGCCAGCCCTGCTCAAGCAGCTCGAGCACCAGATTATAGCCCACAAAACCGGTCGCACCGGTGACAAAAGCAGATTTTTCAGCCATTAAACGCTCTCCTGATGGGCTTTCAGCTTAGCGTCATTGCGGGGCCGGTTTAATGGGCAATTTGACCTAAATAGGGCCTTATGCCGGCGTCGGAGCATCGGCGCGCAACAATCCCTCCTGTTTCAGCTCGGCCCACAGATCGTCGGGGATTGGCCGGTGATAGGTCGCCAGATTGCGCTCGATCTCGTCGGGCGAGCGGGCGCCGGGAATGACGCAGGCGATTGCCGGATGATAGAGCGGAAAATGCAGGGCGGCGGTGGCCAGCGGCACCTCGTGGCGGGCGCAGACCGCCTCGAGGCGGCGCACCTTTTCCATGATCTCGGAGGGAGCGGTCTCATAGTCATAGCAGGCGCCTTCCATCGCCCCGGTGGCCAGAATGCCGGTGTTATAGGGTCCGCCGATAATCACCGAGATATTTTTTTCGACGCACAACGGCAAAAAACTGTCGAGCGAGTGCTGGTTGAGCAGCGTGTAGCGGCTGGCGAGTAGGAAACAGTCGAAATCGCCCGCCCGGGCGAAGCGCTCGCAGGCCTCCCATTCGTTGAGCCCGCCGCCGATCGCCCGGATAACGCCCTGGGCGCGCAGGGCGTCAAGCGCCTTGTATCCCCCCTCCATCACCTCGCTAAAACGCCGGTCGGTTTCAGCTTGTGTCTGATGGGTCCATTTGTCGACATCATGGATGAGCGCAATGTCGATGCGGTGTAGGCCGAGGCGTTGCAGGCTGTCCTCGATCGAGCGCATGACCCCATCGTAGGAATAATCGAACACCGGTTTGAACGGCAGGCAGCCGGGAAACTGCCCGGGCTCGATTGTCGCCGGATCGGCGGGGCTGAGCAGGCGGCCGATCTTGGTCGAGAGCACAAAATTGTCGCGCGGCGCATGGCGCAAGGCGTGGCCGAGGCGATGTTCGCTCAGCCCATGGCCATAATAGGGCGCGGTGTCGAAATAGCGGATGCCGCCGTCATAGGCGCGGCGCACGGTGGCCTCGGCCTGGGCGTCGCCCAGCGGCGCGTAAAGATTGCCCAGCGGCGCGCCGCCAAAGCCCAACTCGGTGACCATCAGCCCGGTGTTGCCAATCTGGCGGCTGGCGATGGCTCTGGTCTGGGGTGTCTCGCTCATGATCTGTCTCCTAATTGGTCCAGCCGCCATCGATGATATGCTGCGCGCCGGTGATAAAGCCGGCATCGTCTGATGCCAGATAGACCGCCAGCGCGGCGATTTCCGCCGGCCGGCCGAGGCGGCCCATGGGCTGGCGGGCGAGGAAAGCACGCCGGGCGGCGGCCGGCTCGGGCTGGGCATCGATGCGCTGGCGCAGCGACGGCGTGTCGATGGTGCCCGGGCAGATGGCGTTGCAGCGCACCCCGTCGGCGACATAATCGGCGGCGACCGATTTGGTCAGCCCGATCACCGCTGCCTTGGTTGCCGAATAGGCGCAGCGTTGCGGCACGCCCTTGATGCTCGAGGCCACCGAGGCCATGTTGATGATGCTGCCGCCACGCTGGGCGATCATGCCGGGCAGAAAGGCGCGGATCATATCGTACATCGCGCGGACATTCAGCGCAAAGGCGCGCTCCCAGTCCTCGGGCGAACAGTCGAGCAGGGCGCCGTGATGAACCACGCCGGCGCAATTAAGCAGAATATCCACCGCGCCGATGTCCTCGGCCAGGGCGGTAATGGCGGCGCGGTCGGTCACGTCGAGCCGCCGGGTGGCGATCGATTCGGTTTCCAGCGCCGCCAGCCCGGCCTGGTTGATGTCGGTGGCGATCACCCGCGCGCCGGCGGCGGCGAAAGCCCGGGCGCAGGCCGCGCCGATGCCCTGGGCGGCGGCGGTGACCAGCGCGGTTTTGCCGGCCAGTTTCTGGCTCATCGGTTTTGCTCCTCAGCCCAGGCTGCGCCTTCGGGAAAGGCGAAACGGTCCAGCGCGGCGGGATATATCTCGATGCTGGCGCCCGGCCTCCGAGGGAGGCGATAGCTGCCGTTTTCGATCACCACCGGATCGCGGAAATGCTCGTGCAGATGGTCGATATATTCCAGCATGCGGCCCTCGGTCTGGCCACTGATTGCAATCATATCGAAAATTGCCAGATGCTGGATATATTCACATAATCCTACCCCGCCGCCATGGGGGCAAACCGGAACATCGAATTTTTTGGCCATAAGCAGCACCGCCAGCGCATCATTGATGCCGCCCAGTCGGCAGACGTCGAGCTGACAGACATCCATCGCCCCGGCCTGGAGGAATTGCTTGAACATCACCCGGTTGGAGCAATGTTCGCCGGTGGCTACCCGGATCGGATGGATCGCCTCGGCGATGCGGGCGTGGCCGAGGATATCGTCCGGGTGGGTCGGCTCCTCGATCCACCACGGGTCATAGGGGGCCAGCCGCGCCACAGCGGCAATCGCCTCGTCGATACTCCAGATCTGGTTGGCGTCGGCCATCAACAGACAATCGGGGCCGATTTGCCCGCGCACCAGCGCCATGCGCCGGACATCCTCCTCGATATTCTCGCCAACCTTCAGCTTGAACCGGGTCCAGCCCTGGTCCCGGGCCTCGCGGCACAGCCGGCGGATCTTGTCATCATCATAGCCAAGCCAGCCGACCGAGGTGGTATAGGCCGGGAACCCGGTGCGCCGGAGTTGGTCTTCGCGTCCCCGGCGGCCCCCGGCGTGCAGGATTTCCAGCGCCTCATCCGGCGTCAGGGCGTCGGCGATATGGCTAAAATCGATGCAGGCGACGGTTTCCTCAGGGGTCATGTCGACCAGCAGTTTCCACAAGGGCTTGTGTTGCTCTTTGGCGTAGAGATCCCAGTGCCCATTGATGACGGCGGCGGTGGCGAGGTGGATGGCGCCCTTTTCCGGCCCCAGCCAGCGCAACTGGCTGTCGCCGGCGATAGAGCGCCAGAAACCGGCCATGTCGGCCTTGATCGCATCAAGCTCATGGCCAACCACAAGGGGTTTCAGGGCTTTGATGGCGGCAACACAAACCTCGTTGCCGCGGCCGACCGTAAAGGTCAGTCCGTGGCCCTCCAGCCCGTCTCCGCCGGTAGTGTGCAGAATGACATAGGCGGCCGAATAGTCGGGCCCGGGGTTGAGCGCGGCGGAGCCCTCAAAGGTTCGCGAGGTGGGAAAACGGATGTCGCGCACCGTCAGATCGGTGATGGTCAGGCTCATCCAACGCTCCCGCGCGGCGCGACGACACCCTTGGCGATGATGATATTGGCGTAAAGTCGCCTGTCGCCGGTGGCGACCACGGCAAAGGCGGCGCGCGCGCGCTCGTAAAAGGCGCTGCGTTCAAGCCGCGTCAAGGGCACCGGGTGGCCCTCGGCGGCCTCCAGCACTCCCTGGAAATCGCCATAGGTCGGCGGTGCGGCGTCAGGCTCGCCAACCACCGCCATGACCAGCGCCGGGGCCTCGACATATTGGTCGAGCGGCACCAGGCTGGTGATGGCCTCGAGCGCGGCGCTGGCACTGGCGCCCTCGAGCCGCACCAGCCGGCGGGCCAGCGTGGCGGCAGGAAAATTGGCGTCGGCGATAACGATCTCGTCGCCATGGCCCATTGCGGCCAGAACATGCAGCAGGTCGGGGCCGAGCAGGGGGGAGAGGGCTTTGAGCATGATGGATTCCTCGCATGGCGGGCCGGGTTGACAGCGGCCCTAACTGGTCTTACCAATATACCAATGAGCAGCATAAAAGACTTTGACCGGGGAGACAAGATGCCACGACCATCAGGGCAGCGGCCACCGTGGAACCGGCGCTCGTGGCGCCGGGTGCTGATCGACACCCAGATTCCCGATTGGGACCCGGCATTTCTGGCCAACTATGACCCGGCCGGGATGATCGATCAGGTGGCGGCGGCCGGGGCTGACGGGGTGATGGCCTATTTTCAGTCCCATGTCGGCCTGTGCAACTGGCCGACCCGTTCGGGCCGTCAGCATGCCGCCTTTGCCGGGCGTGATCCGATGGCGCAAACCGTGGCCCACGCCCATGAGCGGGGCCTGCCGGTCTGCGCCTATTACAGCGTTAATTTCAACAATTGGGCGTGGCGCGAGCATCCCGACTGGCGGCTGATCCCGGCCTTCTCCAGCCCCTTTGGCGGCGGCCTCCTGGTGCGCGAGCGCTATGGGCTGTGCTGCCTGAACAACCCGGACTATCGCGATTTTCTCCTCACCCAGACCGATGAGATCACCGCTGGCTATGATATCGATGCCTTTTTCTTCGACATGATCTGGTGGATGTCTGTCTGTCTGTGTGATCATTGCCGGGCCCGTGCCCGCGCCGAGACCGGGGAGGACATCCCCGAGGTCATCGACTGGCTCGATCCGGCGTGGTGCCGCTTTCAGGCCGCGCGCGAGCGCTGGATCAGCGAGCTGGCGGCTTTGCTGCGCGAACGGGTGCGCCGCGCCCGGCCTGGCCTTCAGGTTTATCACAATTTCGCTCTGGGGCTGGCCAACTGGGGCCGGGGGGTGTCGTTTTCCTCGGTTGCCGGCCATGATTTTCTCGGGGGTGATTTTTATGGCGGGCGGGACGAGCAACTGGTGATCTCGCGCCTGATGCTCAATCTGTCGCCCAGCCGGCCGGCCGAATTCATGACCACGGTGGGGGCCAATCTGGCCGAACACGAGCGGCTGAAAAGCACCCAGGAACTGACGGTCCAGACCTGCGCCGCCGCCGCCAGCGCCGCCGCCTTCTTGATGATCGCCTCGCTCGATCCCGACGGCGGGGTCAACCCGGTGGTTTTTGAGCGCATCAGCGCCGCCTTCGCCCGCACCGCGCCTTACCAGGACTATCTCGGCGGCGAGCCGGTCGAGGACATCGCGGTCTATTGCTCGGACGCCTCCAAGATGAGCTTTGCCGAAAACGGCCGGTCCTTGAGTGAGGGTCCGCTTGGCGGCAATTTCGCCTATCCCCATCTTGCCGCGCTTCAGGGGGCGTGCCGCAAGTTGCAGGCCGCCCATCTGCCGTTCGGGGTGATCACCCGCAAGCAACTGGACGAGCTGGCGCGCTACCGGCTGGTGGTGCTGCCCAATGTGTTGCGCATGGACGAAGGCGAGGTGGCGGCCTTGCGCGCCTATGTCGCGGGCGGCGGCCGGCTTTACGCCAGCCAGTATAGTTCGCTGACCCTGAGCGATGGCCGGCGCGGCGACGATTTCATGCTGGCAGATGTGTTCGGCTGTCATTTCAGGGTGCTGGAGGACGGGCCGGTGATCCATCTCAAACCGTTGGACCGGCTCAAGGCCGCTGGCCGGATGCCGCTGGCCGGCCAGCGCTTTTTGAGCCACTGGTGTGATGGTGCGGCGCGCGGTGCGCTGCGACTGGGCGAGGATATCGAAGGGGAGACGCTCGCCACCCTGTCGTTGCCCTATGGCTATCCGGCGTCGGGCTCGGTCGACGGGGCCGATTGGGCGAGCATTCATTCCTCGCCGCCCTGGGAGCACCGCGCCACCCCGGTCGTGGTCGAAAACGATTTTGGCCGGGGCCGCGCGATTTACGCCGCGGCCGATATCGAGGCCGGCGACAGCGCCGCTCACGGGGCGCTGTTCATCGCCTTGCTGCGCCGTCTGCTGGACCAGCCGTCGTCTTTCGAGGCCGAGGCCCATCCGGCGGTGTGGATGACCGCCTTTGACCAGCCCGCGGCCGGGCGGCTGGTGGCCAGCCTGCTCAATTACCAGTGCGAGCCGCCGATGATTCCGATCGAGAACATCCCCTTTGTTTTGCGCCCGCCGGCCGGCCGGCGCTTTACCGGCCTGCGTCTGCTGGGCGAGGGAGCGGCGGCTTACCGGCTCGATGATGCCGGTGCGCTTTATGCGACGGCGCGCCGGCTCGATGATTTCTTGATGTATGTCGCCGATTATGAGGCATACTCGTAAGACAAAACAGGCAGGGGGACAGAGCGATGATTTCACGCAGAGCACTGATCGGCGGGCTGGTCGGCGCCGGGGCGCTGGCCTTGGCGGCGGCCTGGCGGCTGGGCTGGCTGGGGCCGCTGCCGGGGGTGAAAAAGCCCCCCCTGGGGATGACCCTGACGCCCGAGCAAAAGGCCGCCGGGGCCGCGATAATCCGCCAGTTTCCCTCGGTCGATGTGCACGCTCATCCCGGCCGCAGCTTTCTTAAAGGAGCCGAGGGGCTTTACCCTTCGGTCAAGCTGCTCGGCGGCCCGCGCGAGCGCGAGGCCTTCGCCGATTTGCGCGCCAGTGGCCTGAGCGCGGCCTGTTTCAGCACGGTGTCCGATTTACGGCTGCTTGCGCTGGGCAAGGATGGCATCCGCGCCCAGCGTGAGTTCGAGCCCGGCGAGGCCTATGCCGACTATCTGCGCCAGATCGCCCTTATCCAGGAAATTGCCCGGCGCGACCAGTTTCTGGCGGTGCTGGACCCCGGTGATATTTCCGCGGCTCACGACAGCGGCAAGACCGGGGTGATCATGGCCTGCGAGGGTGGTGATTTTATCGAAACCCGGCTGGAGCGGGTGCAAAAGGCCTATGACGACGGGGTGCGGATCATCACCATCGTGCATTACCATATCAACGATATTGGCGATATTCAGACCGAGGCTCCCCGCCATGGCGGGCTGAACCCGTTCGGGGCCGAGGTCATTGGCGAGATGAACCGGCTGGGCATGATTATCGACCTCGCCCATGCGCCCTTTGCCCTGGTCAAGAAGGCGGTCGCACTGACCACCCGTCCGGTTTTGCTCTCGCACAGCAATCTGATCAGCGAGACCGCGCATCATCCGCGGCTGATCAGCCCGGACCATGCCCGGGCGATCGCCGAAACCGGCGGGGCAATCGGCGCCTGGCCGGCGGGCATCGGCAATGCTACTTTTGCCGATTTCATCGATCAGATCTTCCGGCTGGTCGATGTCGTGGGCATCGACCATGTCGCCATCGGCAGCGACATGGACGCCAATTACAAGCCGGTGTTCTACAATTACCGGCAATTGCCCCTGATCCCGGCGATGCTGCTGGCGCGCGGCATGGCCGCCGATGAAGTCGCCAAGGTCGTGGGCGGCAATTTTATCCGCATGTTCAGCGCGGTCGCCGCGGTGTGAGAGGCCTGCTTGCACGCCTGTCACGCGGCCGCATGGTCGCGCTTCTGGTGGCGGTGTGGGCGGCTTTCGCCTTTTTGATCATGCCTGGCGTTGGCCGGCTGATCACCCCCGGCGCCGGGGCGGGCGCTCGCCCCATCGATCTGACCTTTGTTTTGCCGCCGGCCGAAATCATGGCCATGGTGGCGGCTTACGGCAAGACGGGGCGGGTGCGTTATGCGCTGTTTGAGGTGACGATGGATGTGCTCTACCCGCTGGTTTACGGCCTCATGCTGATCGCCTTGATCGGCTGGTGCGCGCGCCGCGCCAGATTTGGCGGGAAAGTTCTGGGTGAAAAGGCGGTGCGTGCCCTCGGCCTGCTGCCGGTAGCGGTGGTGGCGACCGATTATCTGGAAAACGCCGGCATCATCACCCTGCTGATGCGCTATCCCGATGCGCTCCCCGGCGTGGCGGCGGCGGTCAGCGTTCTGACCGGGGTGAAATGGAGCCTGGTCGGCTTGTGTCTGGCGCTGGCGGCGGGGCTGGCCGTGGCGGGTGGACGCAGGGCCGGAAGATGACCCCCCGCATCAGTCGCGCAGGTGCTCGACCAGAAAAATCCGGATCGCGCTGGACAGATTGCCGCTGCGCTTGCGGTCGATTTCCTCGACCAGTTGGTTGATCGAGCGTCCCTCGGTCTCGGCGCGGGCTTTCAGCAAGTTCCAGAACACCGGCTCCAGCGAAATGCTGGTCTTGTGGCCAGCGATCCTCACCGAGCGTTTTTGCGGCCTGTCACTCACTTAACATATTGGCAAAGAAGTCATTTCCCTTGTCGTCTGCGATGATAAAGGCTGGGAAATTCTCGACCTCGATTTTCCGCACTGCCTCCATGCCGAAGTCGGCGAAATCGATCACTTCGACCTTTTTGATGTTGTTCTGCGCCAAAATCGCTGCCGAGCCGCCAATTGAGCCGAGATAGAACCCGCCATTGGCCTTGCAGCTTTCGGTAACCTCGGGTGAGCGGTTGCCCTTGGCGAGTATGACCAGCGAGCCGCCGAGCGACTGGAAGAGGGGCACATAACTGTCCATGCGGCCGGCCGTAGTTGGTCCGAAGGAGCCCGAGGCATAGCCGTCGGGCCGTTTGGCCGGGCCGGCGTAATAAACGATATGGTTCTTGAAATAGTCCGGCATCGGCTGGCCGGCCTCGATCTGTTTGGCGATGGCGGCATGGGCCATGTCACGGGCCACCACGATAGGGCCGGACAGCACCAGACGGGTCTTGATCGGATAGCGCGACAAAGTAGCACGAATGGCATCCATCGGCTGGTTAAGGTCGATATGCACCACTTGTTCGTTGAGCGCGATCTGGGAATTACTGGGCAGATATTTTGCCGGGTTGGTCTCCAGTTGTTCGAGAAAAATGCCCTCAGCGGTTATTTTCGCCCTGGCCTGACGGTCAGCCAGGCAGGAAACGCCAATGCCGATCGGCACCGAAGCACTGTGGCGCGGCAGGCGGATTACCCGCACGTCGTGGCAGAAATATTTGCCGCCAAACTGGGCGCCGATGCCGGTGCGCCGGGTCATCTCGAGGATTTTCTCCTCCATCTCCGGATCGCGGATGGCGTGGCCCAGGGCATTGCCGGTGGTGGGCAGGCCGTCGAGATCGCGGGCCGAGGCCAGTTTAACAGTTTTCAGATTCATTTCCGCCGACAGGCCGCCGACCACCACCGCCAGATGATAGGGCGGGCAGGCGGCGGTGCCCAGGGTGCGGATTTTTTCGTCGAGGAAGGCCAGCATCTTGTCGGCGCGCAGGATCGCCGGGGTCTGCTGATACAAAAAGGTCTTGTTGGCCGAGCCGCCGCCCTTGGCCATGAACAGGAATTTATACTCATCTCCTGAGCCGGCATAAAGGTCGATCTGGGCCGGCAGATTGGTCTTGGTGTTGACCTCCTCGAACATCGACAGCGGCGCCATCTGCGAATAGCGCAAATTGGTCTGGGTATAGGTCTGGTAAACCCCTTTTGACAGGGCGGTGGCGTCGTCGCTGTCGGTCCAGACATATTGGCCCTTTTTGCCGATCACGATAGCGGTGCCGGTGTCCTGGCAACTGGGCAGCACCATGTTGGCGGCGACCTTGGCGTTCTTGAGCATCTCCAGGGCGACGAAGCGGTCGTTGTCGGAGGCTTCCGGGTCGTCGAGAATAGCGCGCAACTGGGCGAGGTGACCGGGGCGCAGCAAATGGGCGATTTCATGCATGGCGGTGCGCGCCAGCAGGGTCAGGCCGTCGCCCGCCACCTGGAGCACGGTCTTGCCCCCCAGGGTGGTGGTGGCGACATGCTCGCCAGTGAGTTTCTTGTAAGGGGTCGCGTCCCCGGCGAGGGGGAACATGTCCTGAAAGGCGAAATTGCTCATGAAGCTATCCTGTTGCGGCCGCCGCGGGGCGGTTATTTTTTGCGAAAGGCATCAAGGGTGACGATCTTGTCGTCGGGGGGGGCTGGCGGGGGAGCGGCCTCGGTTGGCTCTGGCTCGTCGCCAAACACCAGGCCGTCTTCGGCTGGTGGATTTTCGGGGGCGGCGCGCTCTTGAAACTGGAGGCCAAATTCGACGCTGGGGTCGAGAAAACCGATCATCGCGGCAAAGGGAATAACCAGATGTTCCGGCTTGCCATTGAAGCTCAGCTTCAGCTCGAAGCGGTCGTTATGGACCGCCAGATCCCAGAACTGGTGTTGCAGCACAATGGTCATTTCCTCCTTGTAGCGCTCACGCAGCGAGGCCGGGAGCACCACCCCGGGATGGGTGGTCGCAAAGGCAATATAAAAATGATGCTCGCCCGGCAGGCCGTCACGCGCCACGATCTCGAGCGCCTCGCGCACCACGCCGCGCAGCGCCTCGTGGACCATCTTGTCATAGTGCAAACCCTGTTCAGCCATGCTTGTGTTTATACCTGATCAAACGTGCAAGGGAAACCGATTCCGCCCTGATTTATCCCGCTTTCAGGTGGCGTGCCACCTCGAGGGCGAAATAGCTCAGCACACCATTGGCGCCGGCGCGCTTGAAGGCGATTAGGCTTTCCATCATTACCGCCTCGCGGTCGATCCAGCCGCGCTCGCCGGCGGCGGCAATCTGGGCGTATTCGCCCGATACCTGATAGGCGAAAGTCGGCGCCCCAAACGCATCCTTGACCCGGCGCAAGACATCGAGGCAGGGCAGGCCCGGCTTGATGATCAGGCTGTCGGCGCCTTCGGCGAGATCGGCGGCGGCCTCGCGCAGCGCCTCGTCGGAATTGGCCGGGTCCATCTGATAGCTGCGCTTGCCCTCGCCGCCAAGACCGGCCGCCGCCCCCACCGCGTCGCGAAACGGCCCGTAAAAGGCCGAGGCGTATTTGACCGCATAGCTCATGATATGGATGTTGTGGTGGCCGGCTTCTTCCAGCGCGGCGCGGATGGCGCCGACTCGCCCGTCCATCATATCGGACGGCGCGATGATGTCACAGCCGGCATCGGCCTGCGTCAGCGACTGTTTAACCAGCACCGCCAGGGTTTGGTCATTGGCGATTTCGCCATCGATCACCAGGCCGTCGTGGCCGGTGTTTGAATAGGGATCAAGCGCGACGTCGCACATCACCCCGATATCCGGCGTCGCTGCCTTGATCGCGCGCACTGCGCGGCACACAAGATTGTCCGGGTTGAAGGCTTCCTCGGCCCCCGGGGTTTTGAGCGCCGGGTCGGTCTGGGGGAACAGCGCGATTACCGGAATGCCAAGGGCGGCAGCCTCGGCGGCGGCCTCGGCGACCAGATCGACCGACAGCCGCTCGACCCCGGGCATGGCGGCGACCGGGGTGCGCCGGCCTTCGCCCTCGGTCACAAACACCGGCCACATCAAATCGTTCACATCAAGGCGGGTCTCAGCCACCAGCCGGCGCGACCAGTCGGTCATGCGGGGCCGGCGCAGGCGGGTGGTGGGAAAGACAGGGGGGGATTTGCCGGTCATGCGCGAGGCCTCTTCAAGTCAGCGTATTTTATCTTGTCTAGCAACTTCTGGCCTGGCTGTCTCCCCCATCAGGCGGGGTTGCAGGGCGCGAATGCGGCGGGTGAGAAAGCGGCAGACCGCATCGACCCGGGCGACCTGGCGCAAGTCCTCATGCACCACCAGCCAGAATTCACGCACCACTTCGATTTCCTCGCCCAGGATGAGGGTCAGGCCGGCATCGTCCTCGGCCAGAAAGCGCGGCAGCAGCGACAGCCCCATGCCGGCGCGCACGGCGCTCCATTGCGCGAACAGACTGGTCGAGCGGTAGGAGACATGAGGCTCGCGGATCATGGTCTCGAGGAAATGAAGCTGTGGTACCGGCAGCAGGTCCTCGATATACCACACGAAGCGATGGCCGCCCAGATCATCGGGGGTGGTGATCGGCGGGTGGGCGGCGAGATAGTCCGGCGCACCATAAAGCTGTAATTTATAGTCGGTGAGTTTCCAGGCCACCAGCCGGCCCGAAGGCGGCGGCGCCAGCATGATCGCAAAATCGGCCTCGCGCTTGGTCAGGTTGAGCGGCGGGGTGGTGGCGATCATCTCGATCTCGATGCCGGGATGGCGACGGGCGAATTCGGCCAGCAGCGGGGTGATGACATGGCCGCCGAAAGCCTCGGTGGCGGCAAAGCGCACCGGGCCGGCCAATTGGGCGTCCTTGCCCGACAGCGCCTTGTAGAGGCGAAACGAAGCGGCTTCCATGGCTTCGGCGGTGGGCATCAGGGTGCGCCCGGCCTCGGTCAGCCGATAGCCGCGCGGGCTGCGCTCGAACAGGCGCGCGCCCAGGGTCTCCTCGAGGGCGCGCAGGCGGCGGCTGACCGTGGTGTGGTCGACCTTGAGCGCCTGCGCGGCGCTGACCAGCCGGCGCTTGCGCGCGACGGCGAGAAAAAACCGCAAATCATCCCAGTTGAACATAACCTGGGCATTTTCGCAGATAAACGCCGGATGACAAGCATCTTGCCGGGCGGTTTTGCTCCGGCAGGGACGATGATTGATTCAGGGCAATAATTGATTCAGGGCAATAATTGATTCAGGAGAGGGCGGTCTACAGCAGGCCGTCGCGCTCGAGGCGCTTGCGCTCCAGCTTGCGGGTGCGGCGGATTGCCGTGGCATGCTCGCGCGCCCGGCGTTCGGAGGGCTTTTCGTAAAAGCGGCGCAATTTCATCTCGCGGTAAATCCCTTCCCGCTGCATTTTCTTTTTCAGCACGCGCAGCGCCTGATCTACATTATTGTCGCGGACGATGACTTGCACTTTTTTCCAGTCCTCTCCAGGGCGGCGGACCGCCTGTATTAGAGTTAAAAAAAACCTCTCGGTCTCCAGCAAGGGAGCCGATTTAGAGCTTTACTATCAAATGCGGCCGGCTTTGTGAAGTCTTTTATGGCCCCGGACGGAAGGTTTTGACCGCGCCGGCGCAAGCCGCCATAGTGAGAATTATGACGGCAAGAAGAGTTCTCTTGATGGGCCATCCCACTCTGCTGCGCCGGGCCGAGCCGGTGGCTGACCCTTGCGCACCCGACATCCAGGCGCTGGTCCGCGACATGCATGATACCATGGAGGCCGAGGGCGGCATCGGCATCGCCGCGCCGCAGATCGGGGTATCGCGGCGGGTAATCATGTTTCATGTGCCCGAAATTCGCGACGGCGAGGACGGGGAGATGGATGAGTGTGCCGGGCCGCTGCGGGTGCTGGTCAACCCGGTGCTCACCTCCTTGAGCGAGGATCAGGAGGTCGACTGGGAGGGCTGTCTGTCGGTGCCGGGCTTGCGCGGCGCGGTGCCGCGTTATGTATCGGTGCGCTATACCGGCCAGACTCCCGAGGGCGAGACGGTTGACATTTGCGCCGACGGCTTCCATGCCCGGGTGGTGCAGCATGAGTTCGATCATCTCGAAGGCGTGCTCTACCCCCAGCGCATGACCGACATGCGCAGCCTGGTTTTCACGGCCGCGCAAGATACTCAAGAGGAAAGCGAGCTATGAATGATCATCTCGAGCCGCTGCGCGCCGCCCTGGTTCAGGCCATGCTCGAGCATGCGGTTTTCGACGGCTGGAGCGAAAAGAGCTTTCAGGCGGCGGCGCGCGATGCCGGTATCGAAGAGGGACTGGCGTGGCTGGCGGCGCCGCGCGGCGCGATTAGCCTGCTTGAGCGCTATATCGACGGGGCGCGCACCCACATGCGGGCGCAACTGGCGGCGCAGGATCTGGCGGGGCGGCGGATCCGCGATCGCATCGCCCTGGCGGTGCGGCTGTGGATCGACTATTTTGCGGCCCACCGCGAGGCCACCCGGCGGGCCATGACCCTGCTGGCGCTGCCCGGCCATGGTGCGCTCGCCACCCGGTTGATGGCGCGCGCGGTGGATGAGATGTGGCGGGCGATCGGCGACCGGTCGGCCGATTTCAGCTTTTACACCAAACGCGGGCTGCTTGCCGGGGTGCTGAGCGCGACCTTTTTGTACTGGCTGAGTGATGAAAGCGCCGATTATGTCGAGAGCTGGGCATTTCTCGACCGGCGCATTGACAATGTCATGGCCATCATGACGGCACGGCGCAAGATCGAGGGCCTGATGGAAAAACTGCCCTCGCCGTTTCGCCTGCTGGCGCGCCGCTCCACCAGCTATTCGTCTGGAGAGCACTCGTCTGGGGGCTATTCGTCCACCGGCTGATCGGGGATCGCCTCGGCCTGGCGGGCGCGCCAGTCGGCCAGCGTCCGGGCGATGACGGGATCACCAAGAGCCAGGATCGAGGCGGCGAACAGCGCGGCGTTTTTCGCCCCGGCCTTGCCGATGGCCAGCGTGCCGACCGGCACCCCGGCGGGCATCTGCACGATCGACAGCAGGCTGTCGAGCCCCTTCAAGGCCTGGGATTCCATTGGCACGCCAAGTACCGGCAGGGGGGTGAGGGCGGCGGCCACCCCGGGCAGATGGGCGGCCCCCCCGGCGCCGGCGATGATCACCTTGAGGCCGCGTTCGGCGGCGCTGGCGGTATAGTCGCCAAGGCGCTGCGGGGTGCGATGGGCCGAAATGATGCGGCTTTCACACGGGATGGCCAACTCGTCGAGCACCTCGGCGGCGGCGCGCATGACGCTCCAGTCCGACTGGCTTCCCATGATGATCCCGATCAACGGCGCGGCGGTGGTCATGGTTTTGACTTTCTTTAGTGCAAGCGGAAAGCCGGCGATTATACGAAGCCTGACGCGCTGTGCAAGTTTGGCTCTGTTGTTTGGTGCAATTCCATATTATGATCACCGGGAGCTTGACAAAGAGGGGGCCTTGCACATGGTGAGCTGGCGATGAAAATCAGCGAGACACGCCCCTTGTCGCGGGTCGAGCCGGTGACCCGGCGCGGGAAGCCCGGCACCCGGAGCGAGAAAAGCACGGCCGGCAAGGCCGAGGCGCCGAGCGATGTGGTCTCGGTGATGGGCATTCCCGAAGCCGAGATGACTCCCAAGGTGCGCGCCGCGATCATGCAGCTGATGGAAGAGGTCGATCGCATGCGCCACGATCTGGAAGCCGCCTATGCGCGGCTTTCCGAGCTCGAAAAACTCGCCGATCAGGATTCGCTGGCGCCGATCGCCAACCGGCGCGCCTTCGTGCGGGAGATGTCGCGCATGATGGCTTACGGCGAGCGCTATGGCACCGCCAGCAGCCTGATTTTTTTCGATCTCAATGACCTCAAGAAAATCAACGACACCCTGGGCCATGCGGCGGGGGATGCGGCGCTGGTTCATGTCGCCAATTTCCTGGTCGCCAGCACCCGCCAGTCCGACGTGGTGGGCAGGCTGGGTGGTGACGAATTCGGGGTGCTGCTGATCCATGCCGATGACGCGGTGGCGCGCGAAAAAGGCGCGGCTCTGGCCGCCGACTTGCGCAAAAAACCCTTTTCCTGGGGCGATGTGGAAGTTCCGCTCGAGGCGGCCTATGGGGTTTATACCTTTCGCCCGGGCGAGGATGTCTCCACCGCCATCGCCGAGGCCGACAAGGCAATGTACGCCAACAAGCAGGCGCTTAAGGGGCAACGCTAAGTCGTTCCATGTTTTGATGGAAACGATCCAGGCCTTCCCCTGGCCCGCACCGTGCCGGGAGCAGGGCGCGGGTCAGGCGATAATGTCTGGCGTCAGTTTGCTGTGCAGAAGCGATATTTCATCCTTCAGCAGCAGCTTGCGCCGTTTTAAACGCTTGATCTGAAACGGATCGGCGGCGGGAGAGTCGATCAAAGCCTGGATCGCCACGTCGAGATCCCGGTGTTCGGTGGTCAGAGCGACCAGCTTTTTTTCCAGATCCTCTTCGTCCATAGACAAATTCTAGCACAAATCATGCTTCGTTCGCAGGCCTAAATGTGGGCGGAGCAGCGATTTTTTAAGGAATGTTAACTTAAACCCGCCTATTTTACGGCGTGATTTTCTACAGGTTTTCCGCCGCATTGGGGGGCCCACCGTTTTGGAAAAGGGCAGGTGCAGAAAAGTGCTGAACTGGATTTGCAAACGATGAGTGCGGATGACCGTGAGCGTATCAAGGCGCTGTTGCAGCTTGCCCGTGACAAGACGGAACAGGGGCGTCAGCTCCTGACCGAAAATATTTCCGACCTGTTCATCAGCGAAGAGGGTCGCCTGAGCGATCATGAGCGCGCGCTGATGGGCGATATTCTGATCAAACTGGTCTCGGCGGTGGAAAGTGTGGTGCGCGCCGAACTGGCCGATGGCGTCGCGCGCATGGAAAATGCGCCGCCCGAGCTGATCAGCCTGCTGGCCAATGATGACATCGCCGTCGCCCGGCCAATTCTGGAGCACAGCCCGGTGCTGCGCACCCCCGAGCTGATCGAGATCATCAAGCAGCGCAGCCAGGAACACCGCCTGGCCATCACGATTCGCGATTATGTCAGCCCGGAGGTCAGCGACAGTCTGGTTTCCTTTGGCGAGCATGATGTGCTCGAGGCGCTGTTGAAAAACCCCGATGCCGAAATCTCGCGCCGCTCGATGGAATATCTGGTCGCCGAATCGCGCCGTATCGATCAGTTTCGCGAACCGTTGCTTAACCGCGAGGATCTGCCGCCGGCGCTGGCTCACCGCATGTTCTGGTGGGTGTCGGCGGCGTTGCGGCGCAAGATTCTGGAAGATTTTTCGCTCGACGAACATGAACTGGATGGCGCGCTGGAAGATGCCACCAAACGTGCGCTTTACGACCAGAGCCAGACCGAGGGCGCGATGGTGCGCGCCCAGCGACTGGTCCACCGTCTGTGGGAAAGCGGCGATCTGTCGTTTGAATTTCTCATCCAGGCGTTGCGCCAGCAACGCATCCAGGTGTTTGTTGCCGGGCTGGCCGAGCTGGCCAATATCGACATCGGCACCGCAGCGCGGATTTTTGCCGATGAGGGGGGCGAGAGCATGGCGGTGGTGGCCCGGGCGATCGGCATGAATCGCAGCGAATTTACCTCGGTCTATCTGCTGCTGGCGCAATCCCGCTCGGGCGGAAAACCCTATGATGTTAAAATCTTAAAGAAGATTCTCGAGCTCTATGATTCGGTGAAAAAAGACCATGCGCTCACCGCGCTGCGCTATTGGCGACGCGATCCCGACTATCAGGCGGCGCTTAGCGAACTGGACGCGGGCTAGAGAATGACGCCGGCGATAAAAGATAAGGCCGAAGACACCGGCGTGGATCAGCATGCGCAAAAGGCGGCGCGGGATTTCGAGGCGGTGGTGTGCGCGCTGTCGGGCACCGTGGCCTTTGATTCCGCCGCGGCGCGCCAGGCGATCGGCGGCTATATTGCGCAATTGGCGGCGCGCGACGGCCCGCCGCTTTATCTCGCCACCACCCGCGGTGAGCCGGTGTTCATGACCGATGGTTTCAACGCTCTGGCGGCGGCGCTGTGCGCGCCGGACGAACAGCCCTGGTCGGCCGACCGCCTGCCCTCGGCGCTGCGCGGCGTCATCGCCGAGGTGCGCATGTCGCGCGAGTCGGTCAGCTATGATGAAACGATCCGGATCGATGGTGTCGACCGGCGCTTTCACGCCCGCCATTTCCCGCTGTGCGACAGCGCCGGCAAAATTGTCGCGGTTGGTGGCGCCTTTGTCGAGTTGGTGCCGGCCAAAACAAAACCGCCGGCCTCCGCGCTGGCGGACAGCGCGCGCAAATTCAACGATTTTGCCCGCGCCGCCTCGGACTGGTTCTGGGAAACCGACGCCGAGGGCAACATTCTCATGCTGTCGGACCGGGTGACCGACCTGCTGGGTCGCCCGGCGGTGTTCTATGCTGGCAAGCGGCTCGAACAGGTGGGTGATTTCATCGCCGATGACACCGGCCGGATTCCCGTCCATGACGCGATGGCGGCGACCCGGCCGTTTCGCGAACAGTCCTTCGAGATGATCACCGCCAAGGGCGAGCCGCGGATGTTTATGCTGTCGGGGGTGCCGGTGTTCGGGGAGGGGGGCGACTTTGCCGGTTATCGTGGCGCCGGCCGCGACATCACCCGGCGCGTGCTCGCCGAACGCGAGGCGCTGGAAAGCCGCCGCCAGCTCGAGCGAACCCTCGAGGAGTTGACCAACAAGAATGTCGAGCTTGATCTCGCCACCGCCCAGGCCGAGGCGGCGCTCAACAGCAAGGGGGATTTTCTGGCCTCGATGAGCCATGAGTTGCGCACTCCGCTCAACGCCATCATCGGTTTTGCCGAGGCAATGTCGATGCAGATGTTTGGCGAGATCAACCAAAAATATGTCGAGGTCAGCCGCGATATCGTTTCGGCCGGCCGTCATCTGCTCGATCTGATCAACGATGTGCTCGATGTCTCGGTGCTCGATAGCGGCGCATTGAGCCTTGAGACTGCCCCGCTTCAGGTCGCCGAACTGGTCGAGGAGACCATGAAAATGGTGGCGCTGCGCGCCGAGGAGAAAAAGCTCAATATCTCGCGCTGCGTTTATTCCGGCGCGGCGCGGGTTCTGGCCGATGAGCGGCGCGCCCGGCAGATTTTAATGAATCTGTTGAGCAACGCGGTCAAATTCACCCCCGAGCGGGGCAGGGTCGGCGTCGATGTCAGCGCCAAAGGGGACCAGGTGGCGATTACCGTGTGGGACAGCGGCGTGGGCATTCCCGCCGACCGGCTGGAAAAAGTGTTCGAGAAATTCCATCAGGTCACCGATGATGTCTATTCGCGCCAGCAGGAGGGTACCGGGCTGGGGCTTTATATTTCGCGCAATCTGGCGCGCATGATGGGCGGCGATCTGACCGTCGAAAGCACCCCCGGCAAGGGCAGCCGCTTTACCCTCAGCCTGCCGCGGGCCAAGGAATCCTGACCGCGCCCTGAACCGGCGCCGCGAAAAACCATCGACAACAAAGAGCCTGTTTGATATATCCGGCGGGCTGTGCGGGCCGTTAGCTCAGTTGGTAGAGCAGCTGACTCTTAATCAGCGGGTCGGGAGTTCGAGCCTCCCACGGCCCTCCAATAGATCCCCCTGAAATCATTGCGGTTTCAGGGGGGTTTTTCACCCAGAATCAGATAGGCCCTGGCCGCCTGACTCAGGTCCTTTTTGGCCTGGCGCCAGGCATAGGCGGGCAGGCCGACGGCCATCCACAGCCCGATGATGGCAAATTCCACGCCGGCCAACTGGCCCGGGCTTTGCGGCAGGACCATCAGGAGCACTAGCACGAGCGCGACCGCCGCCCCGGCGTAAAGGGTGGGCGCGCCGACCCGGTAGGGGCGCGCCATGTCCGGGGCGGTGTGCCGCAGCCGGATCGCCGACAGGCAGGTGATGAACAGGGCGGCGCTAAAGCCCAGGGAGCTGCTGCTAACGATCGGGGCCAGCGCGGCCTTGCCGATAAACGGGCCAGCGAGCGAAACCGCGCCGACAAAAAGAATGGCGTTTTTCGGGGTGTGATGGCGCGGGTGCACGTCGGCGAACCAGTGAGGTAGCAGGCCGCCGCGGCCGAGGGAGAAAATCAGCCGTGAGGCGGCGATATACATGCCGTTCAGGGTTGTCACCAGCCCCATCAGGGCGGTGATCAGAACCAGCCGGGCGGCCCAGTCATAGCCGAAGGCCGCCCGGAACACGGCAGCGGTCGGCAGCGCCAGCTTGCTCGACAGATGCCATGGCATGCTGATGGCAACCGCGAGAATGATCAGGACGTAAAACAGCTCGCCGGCAATGATGGTGGTGATAATCGCGGTTCCCAATCTTTCTGGAGGCATTTTCAGCCCCGCCTCCTCGGCGGCCTGGGGAATGGCGTCAAACCCCGACATGAACCAGGGCACCACCACGATGACCGCGATGATTGACGCCGGCGCGGCGACCCACACCGGCCCCTGGTGCGAGAACAGCGGCGTCAGATTGGCCGGATCGCCCTTGATCAGGGCGACCGCCGTGAACACCGCGGTGCAGGCGAAAAGCGCAGCGATAGCCAGGGTCTGGAAACGGGTGGAGCTTTGCGTTCCGCGGTAGTTCAGCCATATCAGAAAAACCCCGATCATCAGGCCGGGAAGCAGGGTCGAGAGGCGCACCGCGCTATGTCCGACATGATAGAGCGTCGGCGTGGTCAGGGCGGGAAAGATGGCCTCCAGCAAGGCGCCGATGGCGATGGTCTCGAACGGCGTGACCGTGACATAGCCGAAGGCCAGCGCCCAGCCGGTCAGAAAAGCGATAAAAGAGCCGAAGGCCTTGTAGGAAAAGGCGACCTCGCCGCCGGCCACGGGCAGGGCGGCGGTCAGCTCGCCATAGCATTTGCCCACCGGGATCAGCATCAGCCCGCCCAGCATGAAGGCGAGCATCGCTCCCAGGGGGCCGCCGTCGCGCAGCCAGTTGCCCGAATAGATCACCCAGCCGATGCCGACCACGATTCCCAGGCCAAGGGCGATGTAACTGCGAAAGGGAATGACTTTTTCAAGCTGTTCCCGACGTTGCCCGCTGGTGTCCGGTTGTCGCGCCATTCAGCCCCCGCCGACCTGTGTTCCTCCAGGGGCATTCTATCATGGATCACCGAAGGGGCGACAGCGGGGTAAAAATAACAGTCGTAAATTTTATTAGAAAAAGGTATTTTCTTATACAAAATATAAATAAATGGGTGCCCGCCATGTCTCAAGCCAATAAAGCCGCCGCTGGAAAACGGCGCGCCGCGCCCAACTACAGTGCCCCGGCGCTGGAAAAGGGACTGGATATTCTGGAACTGCTGGCCGATCAACCCGACGGCCTGACCCAGGGCGAGATCGCCCAGGCCCTGGGTCGTTCGGTCAGCGAGATTTTCCGAATGCTCACCTGTCTGGTCCGGCGCGGCTATATTACCTTGCACCGGCCGGCCGATGTTTACACCCTGACCCTCAAGCTGTTTGAGCTGTCGCACCGCTATCCGCCGATGCGCCGGCTTATCCGGGCGGCGCTGCCGCTGATGAGCGATGTCGCCCGCCGGCTCGACCAGTCGTGTCATCTCGCGGTCTGTCATAATGATCGCATGTTGGTGGTGGCCCAGGTGGACAGCCCGGGGAGCCTGGGCTTTTCAGTACGCATGGGGGCGCAGCTCGATCTGCTGCAAACCGCCTCGGGGCTGGTGATGCTGGCCTATCGTTCGCAAAACGAGCGGGGGCGCATGTTGGGCGAATATCAGGCGATGACGGGCATAGAGCCGGACCTGGAGGAACTGGCGGCGCGCTTTGCCGTCATTCGCCGGCGCGGTTATGAGGAATCCGACAGCCTTCAGGTCCGGGGGATCAAGAACCTGAGTTTTCCGGTGCGCGATTTTTCCGGCAGTGCGCTGGCCGCGCTGGCGGTGCCTTTCCTGCGCCGCATCGATGTCCGCAACGCGGAAAAGCTCGCCGAGGCCCGCACGGTGCTGGGCGAGGCGGCAAAGGCGTTGTCACAGGCGATCGGCGCGTGGGCCCATGAATGACAAAAGAGAAAGGGAGACGATATGAACAGCACAACAGTAGCCCTTGTCATGGGCGCCAGCCGGGGCATTGGCGCGGCAACCGCCCGGGCGCTGGCGGCGGCGGGAATGACGACCATTCTCACCGCCCGCGCCGCCGAGGCCTGTGCGGGCGGGGTGGGCGAGATTTGCGCGGCGGGTGGGGCGGCCGAGGCGCTGTCGTGCGATGTCAGCAGCTATGGCGATGTCAGCCGGGTGGTCGACGAGGTCTGCAAACGCTATGGTCGGATCGACGTGGTGGTCAATAATGCCGGCATGATGGAGCCGGTTGGCCTGACCGAGGTGTGCGATCCCCAGGCCTGGAGCGCGGCAATCATGGTTAATCTGGTCGGCGCCTTTCACGGTTGCCGTGCCGTGCTGCCGGTTTTCCGGGAGACCGGGCGCGGGGTGATCGTCAATCTGAGCACCGGGGCGGCGTTTCACCCGTTGGTCGGCTGGGGGGCCTATTGCTCGGCCAAGGCCGGGCTGGCGATGTTCACCCGGGTGCTGGGGCTGGAGCTCTCCGGCTCGGACATCAAGGTCTATGGGTTTCAGCCCGGCATGGTCAAGACCACCATGACCCGCGAGGCCCTGAAGAAAAAAGTCAACCGGGTGGCCGAGCTTGACCCGGAAGATTTTTCCGATCCCGAGGTGCCGGCCCGCGCCATCGCCTGGCTGTGCCGCGAGCGCCCGGATGATCTTTCCGGCGGTGAGGTCGATATCAACGATGCGGCCTTCCGGGCCCGCGCCGGCATGGCGGGCTGAGCGGAAGGGGCTGTGTTTAAAGACGATAGAAGGCCGCCGCATTGGCGCCGAAGATTTTCGCCTGGTCCGCGCTGGAAAGCCCGGCGGTCAGCGCCTGGTCCGCTTTATGCCAGTCGTCATAGCTTGCGGTCATGGTGACCACCGGCCAGTCGCTGCCGAACACCAGACGGTCCGGCCCGAAACACTCGATCAGATGATCGGCGTAGGGACGCAGCTTTTCCACCGACCAGTCCGGCCCGGCCTCGGTGACAAGACCGGAGAATTTGCACAAGATACTGGTTTCCTCGGCCAGTCGTTTCATATCGCCGGCCCAGTCGTCAAAGCGCCCGGCGGCGATCTCCGGCTTGCCGCCATGGTCGATCAGCGCCCGCAGGCCGGGGCGGCGGCCCAGCAGCACCAGCAGCGGCTTGAGATGGGCCGGCCGGACCAGACAGTCAAAGGCCAAGCCCATGTCCTCGATCTTGTCGAAGGCGGGCGTGAGCGCATCCTCCAGCATCCAGTTGACCTGGGGAATGTCGTGGATCATCGGGCGCACTCCCTTGAGCCAGGGGGTGCCGCCAAGCTGTTCCAGATCGTGCGGCGCGCTTGGCGAGGCCATGTCCACCCAGCCAACCACGCCGGAAATAAAGGCGGTGCGCGCCGCGAGATCCAGAATGAATGCGGTTTCATCAAGGGTGGCGGCGGCCTGAACCAGCACCGCTTCCCCGATCGCCGCTTTTTTGAGGCAAGGAGCGAGATCGGCGGGCAGAAAATCGCGCTGAAGGCAGACCAGATCGGAGGTCATCCAGTGGTAGTCGCCGCGGGCCAGGCGCCACAAATGGACATGGGCATCAATGGTGCGCGAAGCCATGGCCTTCTCCCGAAGTCGTGGAGATAAAAGACGCATTGATTTTATAAATAAAAATAAATACTGTCTATGAAAATTACAGCAGGATGGAACTCCGCAATGCCGCCCAGGATCATACGGCTTCACGATGAAGACAATGTGGTGGTGGCCCGGGTCGGCCTGGCGGCGGGGTTTGCCTTGCCCGGTGAGAAAGCTGTTACCCGCGCGCCGGTCCCCTCGGGACACAAGATTGCGACCAGAGCGATCGCCCGGGGGGAGGCGATCGTTAAATACAGCCAGATCATCGGCTTTGCCTCGGGCGATATTGCGCCAGGCGATCATGTGCACAGTCATAATGTCGAAGTCAGGAAAGTCGCCCGCCGTTATGAGCCCGGTGTTGATGTGCGGCCTACGGACTATGTCTGCGAAGGCCAAAGGGCGATCTTTCAGGGCTTTCGGCGCGCCGATGGCCGGGTGGGAGTCCGCAATTATCTCGGCATTTTAAGCTCGGTCAATTGTTCGGCCAGCGTCGCCCGGTCCATCGCCGCGGCTTTCAGCCGGCCGCAGGATCTGGCCGATTTCCCCCATGTCGATGGCGTGACCGCCTTTGTCCATGGCGCCGGCTGCGGCATGCAGGCCGGCGGCGAGGGTCACGAGAACCTGAAGCGGGTGCTGGCCGGCTATGCCCGCCATCCCAATCTGGCCGGTGTGCTGATGGTTGGCCTTGGCTGCTAGGTGGCGCAGCTCTCCGAGATCGTTGCCCAGCATGGCCTCGAGCCGGGGCCGCTGCTGCGCATCCTGACCATCCAGAAGGCGGGGGGAACGCGCCGGACAATCGAGGCGGGGGTGGCGGCGATCAGGGCCATGCTGCCGCTGGCTGACCGGGCGCGCCGCGAGACAATTGCGGCCAGCGAACTGGTGCTCGCCCTGCAATGCGGCGGCTCCGACGCCTATTCGGGTATTGCCGCCAATCCGGCTCTCGGGGCGGCGGCCGATCTGCTGGTGCGCCATGGTGGGACGGCGATTTTAAGTGAAACTCCGGAAATTTACGGCGCCGAACATCTGCTGGTGCGCCGCGCCGCCAGCGCCGGGGTGGCGCAAAAACTGATTGATCGGATCACATGGTGGGAAGATTATGTGGCCCGCAACGGCGGTGCGATCGACAACAACCCGGCTCCCGGCAACAAGGCCGGCGGCCTGACCACCATATTGGAAAAGGCTCTCGGGGCGGCGGCCAAGGGCGGCACCACCAATCTGGTCGATGTCTGCCGTTATGGCGAAGCGGCGGGCGCGCGCGGCCTGGTGTTCATGGATTCGCCGGGCTACGACCCGGTCTCGGTCACTGGCCAGCTGGCCGCGGGGGCCACCGTGGTCTGTTTTACCACCGGGCGCGGCTCGGTATTCGGCTGCAAGCCCGCGCCATCTCTCAAGATCGCGACCAATACGCCGATGTACCAGCGAATGAGCGAGGACATGGACATCAACTGCGGGGAGATTGTCGATGGCAAGGCGGGCATTGGCGACATGGGCGCGCGCATTTTCGCCAAGATTCTTGATGTCGCCTCGGGGGCCAAAAGCAAGAGCGAGGCGCTGGGCCTGGGCGACAATGAATTCGCGCCCTGGCAGATCGGCGCGGTGATGTAATGGCGGCGGGCGACGCCCCGGTCCGGCTGGGCATGATCGGCTGCGGGCTGATCTCCCATGCTCATGGCCGTGCGGCGCTCAAGTCACGGCAAAATATCACTTTTGCCGCCTGCGCCAGCCGGCGGGCGGCGGTGGCCGCGGCCTGGGCCGAGGCCTATGGCTGCGCCGCCAGTTATACCGATTATCGCGACATGCTGCGCCGCGAGGCCCTTGACGGGGTGGTGATCGCCACCTGGCCGCGCGATCATCGCGCGCATGTCGAGGCTGCGCTTGATGCCGGGCTTCGCCGTGTGCTGTGCGAAAAGGCGCTGACCACCAGCGCCGCCGATGCCCTGGCCATCTGGCGGGCAGCGGGCTGCGCCGGCGCGGTGGTGATGGAAGGTTTTATGTATCGTCACCATCCGGCGATGGCCCGGATGCGCGCCCTGGTGGCCGCGGGCGAGCTGGGGCCGATCGACAATATTCATGGCGTCTTTCACATGTTCGACCCGGAAGACGCGGAGCCGAATGACAAGGCGCGAAGCTGGCGGCAAAAAGCCGAGGCGGGCGGCGGCGTGCCTCATGATTTCATCTGTTACCCGGTCGATGCCGCCAATCAGTTCGCCGGCGCCCTGCCGGTGCGGGTGTTCGCCAGTGGCGCGGTCAGCCCGGCGTTCGGCGTAATCAACCGGCTTTATGGCCAGATCGACTATGCCAATGGCTGCGTCGCCACGGTGGCCAGCAGCCGCAAGGCGAGCTTTTGCCAGACATTCCGCCTTGCCGGGGCGCGGGCCACCCTCGAGCTGCCGGTGGCCTGGAGCATTCCCGGCGACATCACTTTGCGCAAAACCGCAAGCCCGGCCTTCCTGGAGCGCAAGATCACCGACTATCCAATTCCCCAAAGCGAGCCTCACGACGGCCGGTTGGTCGATTTCCCGGTGTTCAAGGCCCAGCTCGAAAATTTTGCCGCGGTGATCCGCGGGCGCGAACGGCCCGCCATGTCCCTAACCGCCTCGGTGGTCAACGCCTTTGTGCTCGAGGCGCTGGTCGACAGCTTCAAGGCCGGCACGCCGGTGGCGCTTGATCTGCCGCCGGAGATTACCCGGGCCTGAACCGCTTCAGCTCTTGTGGGCCTCGATCACCTGGTCGGCCAGCCGGCCGGTCAGGGTGGCGAGGTGGTCGAACTTGAAGGTGAAAGTGCCCACACCGTGAGAGATCGAGCGTAATTCGACAATCAGGTCATGCATTTCCGATTGCGGAATATGCGCCTGCACCACGTCCCAGCCGGGCCAGCCCGGGCGGGCGTCAAAGCCGAGAATCTGGCCGCGCCGGCTGCTGATCATGGCATTGAGCCGGGCGGTGTATTCGCTTGGCGCCATGATCTCGACCGCCAGCACCGGCTCGAGCAACACCGGGTTGCATTTGGGCAGGGCCTCGGCCATGGCCGCCCGGCCGGCGGCGCGAAACGCCATGTCGGAGCTGTCCACCGAATGATAGGAGCCGTCGGTCAGGGTGACCGCGATATCGACCACCGGGAAGCCCAGCGGGCCGCGCTGTAAATAGTCTTTGACGCCATATTCCACGCTGGGAATATATTGCTTGGGCACCACGCCGCCGGTGATCCGGTCGTCAAAAACAAAGCCCGAGCCGCGCGGCAGGGGCTTGATTTCCAGTTCCACATCGCCGAACTGGCCATGGCCGCCGCTTTGTTTTTTGTGGCGCGCCCGCTGGGTGGCCGATTTGCGGATTGCCTCCTTGTAGGGCACCGCCGGTGGCGCCATGGTGACATTCAGCCCGAATTTGCTCTTGAGCCGCTCGGCGGCGACCTTGAGATGAATCTCGCCCTGGCCCCACAGCACCATCTCATGGGTGTCGGAGTTTTGCTCGAGGCTGAGCGAGGGGTCTTCCTCGATCAGCTTGTGCAGGGCACCAGGCAGCTTGACCTCGTCGCTGCGGTGCACGGTGGCAATCGCCAGGCCGAAAATCGGGGTCAGCACCGGCGCGCGCGGCAGGGTTTCGCCGCCGGTCTTGTCCGGGCGCAGGGTGTCGCCGGTCTGCACGCTGTCCATGCGGCCCAGGGCCACCACGTCGCCGGCCTCGGCGGCGCCCTGTTTTTCGGGGGTGTGGCCCATCAGGCGGCTGACGCCGGAAATCCGCTCGCCGTTAAGAACGGTGCCATCGGCGATCCGGCCGCGCATCACCCGCACCACCGACAGTTTGCCGCCATGGTCGGTATGATAGGTTTTGAGTACCTGGGCCAGCGGATCGCCGGCCACCAGGTCGAGCCCCAGCCGCTCGCGGGTGGCCGCAAAACCGGGCACTTCGTGACGCAGCGCCTTGAGTAAGCGGGTGACGCCATTGTCATGTTCGGCGGCGCCGAAAAAAACCGGCACGATCAGCCCCTCGCCAAGGTCCTTGGCCAGGTCCTCATAGACCTCCTCGTCGGGCGGGGGGGTGTCTTCGAGCAGTTCTTCCATCAGATGCTCGTCGAAATCGGCCAGGATCTCGAGCATGTCATAGCGCGCCTGGGCTTCGCGGTTGCTCACCTCGGTGGGGATATCGATCCGTTCGGAGGGGGCGTTGTCGCGGTAAACATAGGCCCGTTCATGGGCGAGATCGACATAGCCGGTGATGGTCTCGCCCTTGCGCAGGGGGATCTCGCGCAGCACCAGCGGCTTGGCCGAGACCGCCTTGAGCGCCTCGAACAGGGCACTGATCGAACCGGCGGCCTTGTCGATCTTGTTGACGAACAACAGATGGGGGATATTCTCGCTCGCCAGGTGATGCAACAGGGGCTGCAAGGCCTGAAGTTTGTCGGCTTCCGGCTCGCACACCACCACCGCGGCATCGACGCCGACCAGCGCGTTCATCGCCTCCTGGCCGAATTCGAACGAGCCGGGGCAATCCAGAAAGGTAAAGCTGCTGCCGAGAAAATCGGTGGTGGCGACATTCAGCTCCACGCTCATCTCGCGGGCCCGCGCCTCGGGCGAGGCGTCGCCCACTGTGTTGCCTTGGGTCACTGTTCCCTTGCGGTGGGTTTTGCCGGTGACGTGCAGAATGCTTTCAAGCAGCGTGGTCTTGCCGGTCATATAAGGGCCAAGCAAGGCCACGCATCGGGAACCCGCCGTATCAGCCGCCGTCATGGTCTCCTCCTTGTCGCTGTTCACCCTTTCGGTATTGTTCTCGACACCGGGCGGTTGATGCAAGGAGATTCGGGAAAATCAGATGTGGCGTGGTGTCGCGTTGCGGTTTGGTATTTAGAGCACAATTTCACTGATCTGCACCTGGGGGGTGATGTCGGTGAAATTGGGCACATCGCCGAACAATTCCTCGCCATGGGCGCCCACCGCTTTCTGGAACGCCTCGACGGTGTCGAACTGCAATTGTGCGATTACTCGATAGGGCGCCGGCTGGCCCGGCTGGCCGCCGGCGAGGCCCTGGAGCACGCGGGCCTCACGCAGCCCCATCGGTCCCCACAGTTCTTCAACCCGGGTCATATGCTGCTTGAGATAATACTCCAGATCAAAGCGCTTGCCTTCTTCGTGCGGATACATAACGGCGGCAATAATCATAGGGGGACCTCCTGTTTTTTGGCATAATGCCGGAAGGGTGCGCGGACGGCGGGCAAAATGCAACATCATTTGCGCCCTCGGGGGGTGTCGGGATTCTTTACAGCATGCTGAAAGAAGGGTAGCCGGGGCGATTCGTCCCTGTGGCCAAATGGTTAGATATGTACCTTGAGGTGCCGCTTGAGCCTGATCTGTCGGTTTTTTTTACAGTCGCGCCGGCATTCAATCCGGTGCTTTTGGGCAAGTCATTGAGGCCAAAGGCAAAGCCCAAACCGGCCCGGTTCTTGCTTGAATAATTGATACTCAGGCCTGTCTTGATCACGCCTGGACGTGGAAGGCGCCACGGCGGCGCAGGAGCGGAAACGGGAGAAAGAAATGTTTTCCGGCAACGCGAAAACGACGCGGATTTTTCTGTTTGGCATGGCTTTTGGTGCACTGGCCTATATTGGCGTTTATTTGATCACCGGCGTTCACGCCTTTCCTCTATAAACCGCTCCCGCCCTGAGGAGCCGGCCTTTTATTATCAGCTTAACGCGGCGCAGGCGCGCTGGATGCGCGTGCAGGCATCCTTGAGCGCCTCGCTCGAGGTGGCGTAGGAAATGCGGAAATGCGGCGACAGGCCGAAGGCCTCGCCATGGACCACCGCCACCCCTTGCGATTCCAGAAGATAGGTGGCGACATCCAGGTCGCTGCTGAGCACCGCCCCGTCGGGGGTGCGTTTGCCGATCATTCCCTGACAGCTGGGATAGACATAAAACGCCCCGTCCGGCGTCGGGCAGGTCAGGCCTTCGGCCTGGTTGAGCATGGCGACCACCATGTCGCGGCGCTGGCGAAACACCACATTGCGCTCGGCGATGAAATCCTGCGAGCCGTTCAAAGCCTCGACCGCCGCCGCCTGGCTGATCGAACACGGATTGGAGGTGCTTTGTGACTGCACCTTGGACATCGCCTTGATCAGGGTCGCCGGGCCGCCGGCGTAGCCGATGCGCCAGCCGGTCATGGCATAGGCCTTGGATACCCCGTTCATGGTCAGCGTGCGCTCATAAAGCGCCGGCTCCACCTGGGCCGGGGTGACGAAGGCGGCGTCGCCATAAAGCAGATGTTCATACATGTCGTCGGCCATCACCCAGACCTGGGGATGGCGCAACAATACATCGGTCAGCGCCTTCATGTCGGCGCGCGAATAGGCCGCGCCCGACGGATTGGATGGTGAATTGAGAATCAGCCATTTGGTGCGCGAGGTAATCGCCGCCTCGAGCGCCTCGGGCGACAGTTTAAAACCGGTCTCGATCGAGGCTTCGGCGAACACCGGCTCGCCGCCGGCAAGCAGCGTCATGTCCGGATAGGACACCCAATAGGGCCGGGGGATGACCACCTCGTCACCCGGGTTCAGGGTCGCCACCAGGGCATTATAGATCACATGTTTGCCGCCCGAGCCGACGGTGATCTGTTCCGGGGTGTAGGTGAGGCCGTTTTCACGGGCGAATTTGGCGCTGATCGCCGCCTTGAGCTCGGGCGTGCCGTCGACCTTGGTGTATTTGGTCTGGCCGTCGCGAATGGCGCGGATCGCCGCTTCCTTGATGTTGTCCGGGGTATCGAAATCCGGCTCGCCGGCGCCCAGGCCGATAATATCGCGCCCGGCGGCTTTCAGCTCGGAGGATTTGGCGCTGACCGCCAGGGTTGGCGAGGGTTTGATGCGCGACAGCGTATCGGCTATAAAACTCATGATGAAAAGCTCCGGATCATCAGGCGGGGTGAACCCCGCCAAACTACGCGCGCAAGGCGTCCCGTTCAAGCGCATAAAAGCCTTACTAAACCACCGGATTTAAGGAACATCCATCATGGCCAAAGCGCGGCTCGACGACATTCTGGAGCGCATGCACGCGCTCCAGGCCGAACTGGAAGGCGAAATCGAGCGCCTGATTGCCGAAAAGCGGCAGCTTTTCCACTTTACCGTCGAGCGCGGCAAGGTGCGGTTCGAAGACGCCATGAAGGCGCTGCAAAAGCGCCACCGCGTTGGGGTGTGGACCTATCTGAAATCCGCCCGTATCAGCCATGTCTTGACCGCGCCGGTCATTTATGGCATCGCCCCGGCCTTTGTGCTGCTGGATATTGCGGTAAGCCTTTACCAAGTTATTTGTTTTCCGGTTTACGGCATCCCCCGGGTGCGCCGCTCCGACTATATCGTGTTCGACCGGCACTATCTTTCCTATCTCAACGCCATTGAAAAATTCAATTGCCTTTATTGCGCCTATGGCAACGGCCTGCTCGAATATCTGCGCGAGGTGACCGCGCGCACCGAGCAATATTGGTGCCCGATCAAACATGCGATGCGCACCCCCGATCCGCATCGGCTGGCTGATAATTTTATCGATTACGGCGATGCCGAATCCTACAGGGCGCGGCTCGATGAGCTGCGCAAGGATCTGGCGAGCCTTGAAGAAGAGCGCCGGCGCGCTGACACAGAATGAAAAACCCCACTGTCACCAGCGGGGTTTTCCACTTGGTGGTGAAAAAGTAAAATCAGGTTTTCTTGCGCCGCCGCATAAAGCCAAAGCCAAGCAGGCTGGAGGCGAGCAGGGCGAGGGAGCCGGGCTCGGGCACCGGCACACCGCCGGTGCCGACGATCACGGTCATCGCAGTGCGCGCCAACTGGTTGCCGTTGTCATCGAAGGCGGCGAGATAAAAGTCGTAGGTGCCATCGACCGAGGCGTCAAAGGCGGGAATGTGCCATTGCGGCTGCCACGAGTTCTGCGCCAGGTTCTTGGTCGCCAGGAAGGTGGCGTATGCGGTTGCATCCGCGGCTTCGAGGCCGGCGGACTGCGCGGTTGAATTATCGCCAAAGGAATGGTCGCCGCCCAGCGCGATATAATCGTTAACCACAAAACTGATGCCGGGCCCTGCGTCGGCGTCGACGCCGAATTCATAGGTGTAAGAACCGATGGGCTCGCCTGAACCATCAAAGTCGGAGTTGATCGACCATTCCCAGCTCCAGAACGCCTTGCCGGGATTGGCCGGCGGTGAGCCGGCGGCCCAGGAATAGGTGCCGTCGCCATTGCTGTTGTAAGTGCCGCTCGGCGTGGGGAAACGTTCCTTCGAGCGCAGGGCGAGCTCGACACCATTGCTGCGATCGATCGTCCAGCCGCCGTTGCCAATGCCGGTGCCCATGATCACATTGTTGGTGACATTGGCGTCAAACACCAGGGCGCTGGCCGGTTGCGCCACAGCAAAGCTGGAGACCGCCAGCGCGCCGGCGATGGCGTATTTATGGATCAATCCCGATTTTGATGGCACGTGGCTCTCCTTCGTGGTCCTGGTGGAAAATTCCATTACATGAAACTACAAGCAAGTTTTATGCCTGTTTGGTGGGTTTTCAGAAAATGCCTATAGAACAATGGGGCCTGAGAGAAACTGTAGTCATTATAAAGTAAGAAACTGCCGGAATTGTAAAAAATCCCGACAGTTCCTCTAAAGAAATGCTCGGCTTTCCCCGGAAAATATGGGGGTCAGGGCGTGTCCTGTTCGGCGAGGAATTTTTCCGCTTCCAGCGCCGCCATGCAGCCCATGCCGGCGGCGGTCACCGCCTGGCGATACACCCGGTCGGTGACATCGCCGGCGGCATAGACGCCGGCAATGTCGGTGGCGGTGGAATCGGGCTGCTTGAGGATATAGCCGCCGTCATCCAGCGGCAGTTGGCCGGCGAACAACTCGGTGGCCGGCTTGTGGCCGATGGCGATGAACACGCCATGGGTGGGCAACTCGCGGGTCTCGCCGGTTTTGACGTTGCGCAGCCGCACCCCGGTCACCCCCGGCGGGTCGAGATCGCCGAGGATTTCCTCGAGCACCGAATCCCACACCACCGTGATCTTGTCGTTGGCGAGCAGCCGCTGCTGAAAGATTTTTTCCGAGCGCAATTCGTCGCGCCGGTGCACCAGGGTCACCTTGGAGGCGAAATTGGTTAAAAACAGCGCCTCCTCGACGGCGGTGTTGCCGCCGCCGATCACCACCACTTCCTTGCCGCGATAAAAGAAGCCGTCGCAGGTGGCGCAGGCCGAGACGCCAAAGCCCTGAAACTTCTGCTCGCTGTCGAGCCCCAGCCAGCGCGCCTGGGCGCCGGTGCAGATGATCAGGGTTTCGCCGACGTAGTCGTCGCCCGAATCGCCCCTGGCGACAAAGGGGCGGGCCGACAGATCGACCGCGGTGATGGTGTCGGTGATAATTTTGGCTCCGACATGTTCGGCCTGGGCCTGCATTTGCTCCATCAGCCACGGCCCCTGGACCGCCTCGGCGAACCCGGGGTAGTTCTCGACCTCGGTGGTGATCGTCAATTGCCCGCCCGGCTGCATGCCCTGCACCACGATCGGTTCGAGCGCGGCGCGGGCGGCGTAGATGGCGGCGGTATAGCCGGCGGGTCCCGATCCGATAATCAGAACCTTCGTGTGGTGACGGCTTGGCATGGCGGGGTCCTTGTGGTTTAGAGCGTTTCGGCGTGGGCGGCGAGATAGTCGGCCACCCCCTCGGCGGTTGGCGTCATGCCGGCGTCGCCCTTGTTCCAGCCGGCGGGGCAGACCTCGCCATGCTCCTCGTGGAACTGAAGCGCCTCGACCATGCGCACCGCCTCGTCGGCGTTGCGCCCCAGCGGCAGATCATTGACCAGTTGATGGCGCACCACGCCATCGCGGTCAATCAGGAAGGTGCCGCGCAGCGCTACCGCGTCATTGATCAGCACATCATAATCGCGGGCGATCTGTTTGGTGAGGTCGGCCACCATGGGGAAGGTGACCGGGCCCAGACCGCCCTTTTCCACCGGGGTTTCGCGCCAGGCGGCATGGGTGAACTGTGAATCGACGCTGACCGCAACCACCTTGGTGTTCAGCTCGGCGAATCTCGCCGCGCGGTGCGAATAGGCGAGAATTTCCGACGGGCAGACAAAGGTGAAATCCAGCGGATAGAAAAACACCAGGCCGTAAGAGCCCTTGAGATAGTCCGACAGGGTGAAGGCCTCGTTGATCTGGCCATCGGGCATCACCGCGGCGGCGGTGAAATCGGGGGCGGCTTTGCCGACAAGAACACTCATTTTAAAACTCCTTGAGATGAGAAAAGAATGGGGTGGGCCATTATTTAGAACGTTTCTAAACTATTTTCAAGCCCTTTGTGAAAATAAGAGTATTTTTATTATAATTCAATGTTTCTTTGACGTTTTCGAGCCGCTTTGAGGGCAGAGGAAAAAGCGGGTAGGGCGTAATTTTATTGCGTGCTGGGGCGCAAAATGTGTTTAATATTTTCACGATGACTCAAAGAGGCAGTGTTTGTGAAGCTGGACGCGGTTGACCGGGAAATCCTGCGCATTCTGCAGGATGACGGGCGCATTACCAATGTCGAACTGGCGCGCCGGGTGGGGATTTCCGCGCCGCCCTGTCTGCGCCGGGTGCGGGCGCTGGAGGACGCCGGGCTGATTACCGGTTTTCACGCTGCCCTCGACGCGCCGGCGCTGGGCTATCCGCTGACAGTGTTCGCCATGGTCGGCCTGCGCAGCCAGGCCGAGGATGACTTGCGCGCCTTCGAGGCGCTGGCTGCGGGCTGGCCGCTGGTGCGCGAATGTTTCATGCTCCAGGGCGAGATCGATTTCATGCTCAAGATCGTCGCTCGTGATCTGGCCGAGTTCAGACCTTTCTGACCAGTCAGCTCACGCCGGCGCCCAATGTCGCCAGCGTGAAAACCGCGCTGACCATCCGGGCGGCGAAAAACCTGCCCGGGGTGCCGCTGTGACGGCGCACCAAACAAAAAAAACCCCACTTTACAAGGCGGGGTTTTTCGGTTTAATCCTGAAAAGATTATTTGCGCTTGCGCCGCCGCATGGCGCCTAGGCCGGCCAGGCCCATGCCGAGTAGTGCCAGTGACGCCGGCTCGGGAAGGTCTTGCCGATCATCACCATTAAGGGTGAGGGTGAACGAGCGGTAAAGTAGCGGATCGGCGCCAGTCGTGTCCCGCATCGACAGGGTCCAGGTGCCGGCGGAGTTTGCGCCGTCGAAATCGGACAGGGAGCCGGTGGGCCGGAAGGTGCCGCTGGCGATAGTCGAGCCTAGCGCGGCCGCTGCCTCGTCATCAAACACGGTGGTTACATTGATGGAGGAACCCGGCCCCGAATACTGACCGGCCGGAAACAGGGTTACAACCGTGCCTGACGGGTCGGTCAGCCACATGTTGGCTTCCGACGGAAAGGGAAAGCCGCTTGATGCATCACAGAAACCATCAGCGGTGAAGCCGCCATCGCATTTGCTCCAGTCGATCGAGATGTTGACATCGGTCACGGTGACGCTGTCAGCGATGGTCACGCTGCGCGCAAGGGTGCTGGCGTCAGCGCCGCCGACGGTGCTGTCGGTGGCGACAATGGCCGTCGCCTGGGCGCTCGCCGCGGCAAGCAGGCTACCGCCTATCAAAGCGGCCACAGCCGTGGTGCGCCGTAACAGGGAAAGAGACATAGAAAGAGACATAATTCTTTACTCCTTTTTATCGGGCCCTGGTTTCATCGGGTTTTGCCCACAGTCGTAGACAGGACCGCAAAATCATAATATTAAGAAAAAGCAATATCCATGCCAAAAATAAGGTTTTTGAATAAGATCAATATATTATACATTATTTTTTTATGAGTTTATTTATGAGTTGTAAAGAATCCCGACAGTTTCAGCGCCTGGCACCGCTGGCATACCGAAATTCTGTTTGCGGCTGGCGACCCCGCCTGTAATGATTGCCTGAACGCCAATTTTCAGCTTTCACATCCAGCAACCAGGGATTTTTTCGCCATGACCTTGCCGTCGCTTCTCAAAGGGCGCTTGTCGCTTCCCGTTATTGGCTCGCCGATGTTCATCGTCTCCAACCCCGATCTGGTGATCGCCCAGTGCAAGGCCGGGATTATCGGCTCGTTTCCCGCCCTGAACGCCCGCCCGCCCGAGGCGCTCGACGAGTGGCTGACCCGCATCACCGGGGAGCTGGACGCCGCCCGCGCCGCCGACCCAAACCGGCCGATCGCGCCCTTCGCGGTCAATCAGATCATCCACAGCTCGAACAACCGGCTCGACCATGACATCGGGCTGTGCGTCAAACACCGGGTGCCGATCATCATCACCAGCCTGCGCGCGCCGACCGATGTTGTCGGCCCGGTGCATGATTATGGCGGGCTGGTGTTTCACGATGTCACCAACATGCGCCATGCCCGCAAGGCGGTCGAGGCCGGGGTCGACGGGCTCATTCTGGTGTGCACCGGGGCGGGTGGTCATGCCGGGACACTCAGCCCCTTTGCCCTGTTGTCCGAGGTGCGCGCCTTTTACGATGGCGCGATCATCCTGGCCGGGGCGATTTCCAATGGCGCCTCGGTGCTGGCGGCCCAGGCGATGGGCGCCGATCTGGCCTATATCGGCACCCGCTTCATCGCCACCCGCGAGGCCAATGCGGCGCCAGCCTACAAGCAGGCGCTGATCAGCTCGATGGCCGAGGATATCGTCTATACCAATCTGTTCACTGGGGTGCATGGCAATTATTTCAAGCCGAGCATCATCGCCGCCGGGCTGGATCCTGACAATTTGCCGGAATCAGACCCTTCGAAAATGAATTTCGGCAGTGGCGGCGCCAAAAGCAAGGCCTGGCGGGACATCTGGGGATCGGGGCAGGGCATCGGCTGCATCACTGATGCGCCGCCGGCCGGCGAGCTGATCGCCCGCATGGCCGAGGAATACCGCGCCGCCATGGCGTCGCTGCAAAACCGCTATTACGGGGAAAGGTAAGAGCCATGGATTTCGACCACAGCCCCCGGGTGCAAGAGCTGATCGGGCGGGTCAGCGCCTTTATGGACGCCCATGTCTATGCCGCCGAGCCGGTCTATGCCGATTTTATCGAGCAGGGTGAGAGCCGCTGGACAATTCCGCCGATCATGGAGGAACTGAAGGCGCGCGCCCGGGCCGAGGGTCTGTGGAACCTGTTTTTGCCCGACAGCGAGCAGGGCGCGGGGCTGACCAATCTGGAATATGCCCCGCTGGCTGAGGTGATGGGCCGCTCGCCGATCGGCTCGGAAGTGTTCAACTGTTCGGCGCCCGATACCGGCAATATGGAAGTGCTGGTGCGCTATGGCAGCCAGGAGCACAAACAGCGCTGGCTGGAACCCCTGCTGGCCGGCGAAATCCGCTCCGGCTTCGCCATGACCGAGCCCGCAGTGGCTTCATCGGACGCCACCAATATCGCCTGCCGGATTGAGCGCGATGGCGACGAGTATGTGATCAACGGGCGCAAATGGTGGACCTCGGGGGCGATGGACCCGCGCTGCAAGATCCTTATCGTGATGGGCAAGACCAACCCGGACGCGCCGCGCCACCAGCAGCAGTCGATGATCCTGGTGCCTGTGGGCACGCCCGGCGTCACCATTGTGCGCGCCATGCGTCTGTTCGGCTATGACGATGCCCCCCATGGCCATGCCGAGGTCGACTTTACCGATGTGCGGGTGCCGGCGAGCAATATCCTGCTCGGCGAGGGGCGCGGTTTCGAGATCGCCCAGGGCCGGCTTGGCCCGGGGCGGATCCATCATTGCATGCGGCTGGTCGGCGCGGCCCAGCGCGCGCTTGAGGCGATGTGCCGGCGCGCCCAGTCGCGCGTCGCCTTTGGCCGGCCGTTGGCCGAGCAGGGCTCGCTGCGTGAGGATATCGCGCGCTCGCGTTGCGAGATCGAACAGGCCCGCCTGCTCACCCTGTCGGCCGCCGACAGGATGGACAAGGTGGGCAACAAGGAAGCGCGCGACCTGATCGCGATGATCAAGATCGTCGCTCCGTCCATGGCGCAAAGGGTGCTCGACCGGGCGATCCAGATTCATGGCGGCGGCGGTGTCAGTCAGGATTTCTTTCTCGCCGGCGCCTGGGCCTATGCTCGCTCCATCCGCCTGGCCGATGGGCCCGATCAGGTTCACATGGCCTCGCTCGCCAAGCAGGAGTTACGCCGCTATCCGCCCGAAATGGTGAACTGAGAACAAAATTTAGAAGGATTAAAAAGAAAATACTTTATTTTTACTGGTGAATTGCTTATAATTTTACTATTAAAATTTGTAAGGTCATTCATTCCGGTAAGGATAAATGGTGGAACGGTCATTTTCCGGCGAGGTTGGCAAGCTGACCCTGGGTGAGGGTGATGTTTTCCATGGCGAGAACATTCTTGCCGTGGCCAAGGCGCTGTTGCAGGCCGGGGTGTCCTATATTGGCGGCTATCCCGGCGCGCCGATTTCCCATTTGCTCGATGTATTCGCCGACGCCAAGACCGATCTGCTCGACCCCATGGGGGTTCAGTTCGAACAATCGGCCAGCGAGGCCGGGGCGGCGGCGCTGCTCGGCGCGTCGATCAATTATCCGTTGCGCGGCGCGGCGGTGTGGAAATCGGTGGTCGGCACCCATGTCGCCTCCGACGCCCTGTCCAATCTGGCTTCCGCCGGGGTGGTTGGCGGCACGCTGATTGTGGTGGGCGAGGACTATGGCGAGGGCGCCAGCATCATGCAGGAGCGCACCCATCCGATGGCCATGAAGTCGTCGATCCCGCTGCTCGACCCGCGCTACAACATGCCGCGGCTGGTCGATCTGGTCGAGCGCGCCTTCGAGTTGTCGGAGACCAGCAATCTGCCGGTGATGATGCAATTGCGCATCCGCGCCTGTCATTTGACCGGCAGTTTTGTTGCCCGGGACAATCCGGGGCCGGCTTACGGCGCGCAAAACCCGGTGCCCGAGGCGGTGTTCGATTATGACCATATTGTCTTGCCGCCCTCGGTTTTTGTACAGGAAAAGCGCAAGGTCGAGGAACGCCTGCCCGCCGCCCGCCGCTTCATCACCGAACACCGGCTCAACGAGCTGTTCCCCGGCAAAGAGGGCAGCAAGCTGGGGATTATTCTGCAGGGCGGCACCTATGGCGCGGTGATGCGTTCGCTGCGCTTGCTGGGGCTGGCCGATGCCCTGGGGGCCACACCGGTGCCGGTCTATTGCCTGAATGTGGTGTTTCCCCTGGTCGAGGACGAGGTGACCGGCTTTCTCGCCGACAAGGAGGCGGTGCTGATCGTCGAGGAGGGCAACCCCACCTTCATTGAGGATCAGATCAAGGCGATCGCCTTTGACCATGGCCTGACCTGCAAAATCCATGGCAAGGACGTCTTGCCGCTGGCCGGCGAATATGTCTGCGATGTGGTGCGCGATGGGCTAGTGAAATTTTTTGACAAAACCGGGGCAGCCAACTGGGCGCAAACCGCCCGCGCCCGGCAGGATGAAATCCTCGCCGAAACCCGCGCCGCCCGGGCGGCGCTGGAAGCCCCGGTGGTCGCCCGCCCGCCGGGGTTTTGCACCGGCTGTCCCGAGCGGCCGCTGTTCAGCGCCCTTAAACTGGTGCAGGGCGAGATTGGCAAATTTCATATTTCCTCGGACATCGGCTGCAATCTGTTCTCCACCCTGCCGCCGTTCAACATGGGCAGCACGGTGCTCGGCTATGGGCTGAGCTTGGCCTCGGCCAGCGCCATCGGCCCGGCGCTTGACCAGCCCAATGTGGCGGTGATGGGCGATGGCGGCTTCTGGCATAACGGGTTGACCAGCGGCGCCATTCACGCCCATTGGAACAAGGAGGACAGCGTGCTGATCGTGCTGGAAAACGGCTATGCCGCGGCCACCGGCCAGCACCATGTGCCCTCGACCGGCTCGACTCCCTGGGGTGAGCAGAGCCGGGTGTCGATCGAACAGGCGCTGACCAGCATCGGCGTGAAATGGATCAGGCGAGTTGATTCCTATAATGTGCGCGCCACCATGAAAACCCTGCGCGAGGCGTTGACCCGGCGGACCAACGACTTGCGGGTGATCATTTCCGACAATGAATGCCGCCTGGCTTTCGAGCGCCGCCGGCGCGGCGAGCTGGCGGCGGCGGAAAAAGCCGGCAAGACGGTGGTGCGTGCGAAATTCGGCATCGATGAGGAGGTTTGCGTCGGCGATCATTCGTGCATTCGCAACAATGGTTGTCCGTCGCTGAGCCTGCGCCCGGCGCGCGATCCGCTGAAAAACGGTCCGACGGCCAATATTGAAAGCTCCTGCGTGGCCTGCGGCCTGTGCGGCGAGTTGGCTCATGCCTCGGCGCTGTGTCCTTCCTTTTACAAGGCCGAGCGCATCATCAACCCGGGGCTGTGGCAAAGGCTGGCCGCCCGTTTGGCCGCGCCCCTGATGGCCCTGATGGGAGCCTGAGATGGCGCAAAAACGTCCCATATGCGTGTTGCTGGCGGCGCTGGGCGGCCAGGGCGGCGGTGTCTTGATGACCTGGCTGGGCGAGGCGGCGCGCCATGCTGGTTTTCCCGCGCAGTCGACCTCGATCCCCGGGGTGGCCCAGCGCACCGGTGCGACCACCTATTATTTTGAGGTCTATCCCGACAGGAACCCACCCTCGGACCCGGTGTTTTCACTTTATCCCAGCGCCGGCGATGTCGATATCGCCGCCGCGCTTGAGCCGTTGGAGGCCGGGCGCATGCTGGAGCGCGGCTTTGTTTCCAAGCGCACGGTGGTGATCACCGCGCTGGAGCGGGTCTATGCGATTTCGGAAAAAATGGTCGCCGGCGAAGGCACTGCCGATGCCGCGCCGGTGTTCGCCGCCCTGGGGCGGGCCGCCAGACATCTGATCGCCTTTCACGCCGGTGAAGCGGCCGAGCGGGTTGGCGCCCAGGCCAATGCGGTGCTGTTCGGAGCCCTGGCCGGTTGCGGTGTGCTGCCGTTTGGTGACGAGGACTGCCGCCATGCGATCCGCGCCGCCGGCAAGGCGGTCGAGGCCAATCTTGCCGGTTTCGAGGCCGGGCTGGCGCTGGCGCAAAAGCCGTCCGAGGCGCCGCTTGCCCCGCAGATGGACCATGCTCCCGCGCCGGTCGGCCTGAAAGCGCGTATCGACAGTCTGCCGCCCTCTTTACGCGCCATCGCCGGCCACGGTGCGGCGCGGATGGTGGATTATCAGAACCAGCGCGCCGCTCGGCAGTATCTAAGCCGGCTTGAGCAGGTGGTGGCGGTCGACAGCGCCGACAAAAATTATGAATTGAGCCAAAAGGTCGCCGCTCGTCTGGCCGCGCGGATGAGCTTTGAAGACGTGATGCGGGTGGCGCAACTGAAAACCCGGCCCGGCCGGCTGGCGCGCATTCGCGCCGAGGTCGGAGCCCAGCCGGGCGAGCCGGTGTGGGTGCGCGATTATCTCAAACCGGGGCGGGCGGAGATCGTCGGCCTGTTGCCGGCCGTTCTGGCCTGGCTGGTGCCTGCCGCAAAGCCTGGAGTCCCACGCAAGGGGCTGGCGCTGCGCATTCCCACCTCGTCACCGCCCGGTTTTGCGCTGATGAAACTGCTGGCGGCGCTGCGGGTGCTGCGCCCGTTCAGCGTGCGCAACAAGGCCGAACAGGCGGCGATTGCCCGCTGGCTCGAGGCTATCATCGCCGCCGCCCCGGTTCATTACCGGCTGGCCTGCGACACCGCCGAACTGGCGGTCTGGGCGCGCGGTTATGGCGAGGTGCGCGAGCGCGGCGATGGCTGGCTGGAGACCACCCTCAATGGCTGGGAGGACAAACTGCGCGATCCCGCCGGGTTGGCGCAACAGGTCGCCCGGGCGCTGGAGGCGGCCAGAGACGATCCCGACAAAGCTTGCCGCGTCTAGAATTTCAGCCCACCGGAGCGATGCGATGGGGGTGAGTGTAGATGGTCGCCCGCTGGTCGCGCACGAAACCGCACAGGGTGACCCCGAAGCGCTCGGCGATCTCGATCGCCAGCGAGGTCGGGGCGCTGACCGCGGCGATGATCTCGAATCCGGCGCGCACCGCCTTGACCACCATTTCAAGGCTCAGGCGGCTCGACAGCAGCACCCCCCGGTTGGCGAATCCCGCGCCGGTGAGCAGGGTCTTGCCGATCACCTTGTCGAGCGCATTGTGGCGGCCGAGGTCTTCGGCCAGGGCATGCAGGGCCCCCTTGGTGCCGAACACCGCAGCGGCATGGGCGCCGCCGGTTTCCAGAAACACCGCCTGGCGCTCGCGCATCAGGGCCATGAGATGGGCAAAGCCCTGATCGCCCAGACGCATGGCATCGGGCACCGCTTGCAGGCCCAGAAGATTGTTGTCCAGCACATCGCGGCTGCCGCAAATGCCGCACGAACTGGTCATGATGATATTCTTGCGCCGGGCGACAACCGTTTCGGGGTGGTGCAGTTGAACCCGCACCACGCCCGGCGTATCGCCGCAAACCGCCATGGTGCGAATGTCGCCAAGGCCGGCGATCAGCCCCTCGGTAAAGCAGAAGCCGACCGCCAGGGCCAGGGCTTCAGGGTCGTCGCTGTCGGCCAGCACGCCGTCTTCATCGGTAAAGCCCAGGGGCTCGTCGGCGCCCTCGGTGGGGGTCCACATCAAGGTAAAGGTGCCGACCTCCTCGATGTCGATGGTCAGCGCATCTTCCTCGATCACCCGGGTGGTTTGCGCTTGTGCCGGGCCGCCGGGTTGTGGCACCCGCCAGGCGGTGACCGTATGAACGCCGTGGCGGCCGGCCATCCTAACCGCGCAGCAGCCCGTCAGTGATATTCATGATCGGCTCATAGACCGCCGCCCGGAACATCAGCAGACGAAAGGCGAAAAAGCCGACCAGCACGCAGCCGGCAGCAAAGATGCTGATGACCATGGTGTCCGGGGTCAGCGCCGCGAGCAGCCCGGGAATGATCAGCCCGACGCCGATCACCAGCCCGAAGAAGGGCTTGGCATAGGCCCCCTTGAGCAGCAGGTCGGCGGAAAAACGCCCGCCGCGCGAGCCGAAGCGGGCGCCATGCAGCAGGCTGAGCACAATCACCAGGGCGGCCAGAACCAGCAGCGCCTGGGCATTGCGTGCCAGCGCCAGGGCGCCGGCGTCAAGCCCGCCCAGCGCGCCCAGTGCCAGGGTCAGGCTGGCGCCGACCAGCGCGGCGTAGATGAAGCTGGCCATCGGCATCATTCCGGTGCTCCACAGCGCAAAGGCCGAGGAATGGGCCATGGCAAAACCCTGATAGGTCATGACCACCAGGGCGGCCAGTCCGGCAAGGATCTGGAGGGTGAGATGAAGCCCCGGGGAAAGAATAGTCAGCCAGCTGTCAAGCACCAGCGCGCCGCCGAAGCCGGCGAAAAAGGCGATGCCGATCAGCCCGCGGCTGATCCACGCCCGATCGGGGCGGAGCAGGGCGCGCCATGATTTCGCCGGCACCCCCATATGCGCGAGGTGAAAATAGGTCTTGCCCAGGCAAGTGAACAACAGGCCGATGATCATGCCGGGGATGAAATCGAGCAGCATGGAGACGAAAAACAGCCCGCCGCCGGTCTCGCCGCAGAAAAAGGCGGCGGCCATCGGGGTGTCCCAATATTTTTGGAAGCGATAGCCCATTTTCAGGCTGGCGCCGGTGATGGTGTTTTGAATGAGTTGCATGGTTTGTGCTCCCGCCTAATCGATATAATAGACTTTGGGCCTGGTGCCCTTTTCCGGGAGGGGCTGCCGCCCGCCGCGCTCCCTGATCAGGCGGCGCAGCTTGCTGTCGGGGTCGTCAAGATCGCCAAAGACACGCGCCTCGGTGGGGCAGGTGATGACGCAGGCCGGGTCGAGGCCGGTGGCGGTGCGCTCTGAACAGAAGTCGCATTTCACCATGGTGCCGGCGACATAGCGCGAATAGCCCTGTTCCTCGAAGGGGGTCAGCTCGCCGGTACCGAACAGACCGTCCTTGAGTAGATTGGGCTCCATCAGGGTGCGCTGGTCATAGGGGCAGGCCACCGCGCAGGTGCCGCAGCCGATGCCTT
>Ga0114931_10000327_pt1 | contig 56145 bp, 79 predicted proteins | sample 2SBtaG_FD_89579 | JGI IMG/M metagenome (GOLD analysis project Ga0114931, IMG submission 89579) | Deep subsurface microbial communities from Kolumbo volcano to uncover new lineages of life (NeLLi) - 2SBTROV14_V59a metaG | ecosystem: Environmental > Aquatic > Marine > Volcanic | place: Kolumbo... | reverse complement strand
TCCCTGTGCCTTGGGTCACCCGAGTGACTCCTGCGACCGCGTGCCGATCAGGGGCGAGCCATGAGCCGGAGCCCACCCCTCGCCGCCTCCCCTCCGCGAGGTCGACCGGCGAATGCCGGATCAAGGCTAGGCCACCGCCTCGGGAGCCGCGCGCGACGCCCTTCCCCGCGTGAGTGCCAGCGCGGCGATTCCGACGCCGCCCAGGACCGCCGAGACCGAGAGCGCGGCGCGGAGTTCCGCGGGCGACATCACCGCGACCGGCCCGACCACGGCGCCCAGCGCGAGGAGGACCGCCCCGTAGCCGGCCCGGCCCGCCAGGCTGTGCAGGGAGAGATAGGTCGCGCGCTCGGACGCCGGCACGACCGGCGCCACGACCGCGTCCACGACCACGGTCGCCACGGCCGGCTGCACGCTGCGGAACAGCACGAGGACCGCCAGCAGCGGATGGACCGCGCTCGCGAGCGCCGCGATGACGGCGGTCTGCACGATCATCACCCCGAGCAGCGTCCAGGCCGCGCCGAGGCGACGCAGGAGCGGCGGCGCCCAGCCTGCTGCCCACCCCCCGACGACGGCGACGGCGGCGATGAGCGCCCCGGTCGCGAGCGGCGTCCGCACCGGATCGATCCCGCGCGCGCCGAGGGCGGTGGCCAACCACGGCTGGACGAACTCGTAGGGGATGTGGTCGAGGGTCGTCCGCAAGACGACCGTGGCGAAGATCCACGCGAGCCAGGGATTGCGCAGACGCGCGAGCGAGCGCCCGATCCCGTGGAGGAAGGGTGATGCGTGCGGCGCGGAGACCGGGACTTCTCGCGAGACGAACAGCAGCGCGAGGACCGCCACCGCTGCCAGGCACGAGAGTGCATAGGCACCGCCCAACATCCAGATACCGACCGCCCCGCCGGACAGTCCGCAGGCTGCGCGGACCCAGAAGCCGTGGCGCGCAAGCTGCGCTTCCCGTTCCGGGAACTCGTGCGCGCGCCCCTCGCTTTCGAGCAACTCGAAGTGCCACGCGGCGCTGGTGCCGGAGCGGAAGGCGAAGTGGACCGCGAGCAGTGTCTGCGCGGCCGCGAAGGCGGCGAATCCCTGGAAGAAGAAGAAGAGCGCGTAGGCCAGCACCCCGGCCGCGGCCGACAGGCGCAGCGTGCGCAGCCTTCCGACCCGATCCGAGAACACGCCGGAGGGCACCTCGAGGACGACCACGGAGAGGTAGTAGACGGCCTCGAGCTGGAGCACGTGCGCCACCGGCAGACTCTGGTTCCAGTAGAGGAAGAAGATCGGGGCATGGAAGAACGCCTGCCCCAACGGGCTCGCCCAGCGCCAGCGCGCCAGGTTCCGCGCGGCATCGCTCACCGCCAGCGGCCCGAAAGCGGTCGATTCATCGCGGAGTTGCGCGTTCCATGCCGGGCCGAGCATACACCGCGCCGCGGCCGCGGAACTTTCGGCGGAACCGCGGGTTGGAGACCCTGGACACGCAACGCAACCGACCCGAACCAAGGAGAAAACCGATGGGCCGATGGACACACGCAGCACTGCTCGCAACCGGCATCGCCTTCGTGGCGAGCGGAGCCCTCGCCGATGCCGGAGACGCGGTCGAAGAGCACCTGGACCACGTGGGCGATCGGATCGATCACCGCCTCGACCGCAAGGGCGACCGCATCGAACGCAAGCTCGACAGGAAGGGCGATCGCATCGACCGCCGGCTCGACCGGCAGGGAGACCGCATCGACCGCCGCCTGGACGGTGCCGCCGCGCGAGCCGCCGAGAACGGGAACGATCGGCTGGCCCGGCGTCTGGACCGCAAGGGCGACCGCATCGACCGGAAGCTCGATCGCAAGGGCGACCGCATCGACCGGCGGCTCGATCGCAAGGGCGAGCGGATCGATCGGCGGCTCGACCGCAAGGGCGACCGCATCGACCACCGCCTCGACCGCAGGGGGGAGCGCGCGGAGCGGCGCTACGACCGCCACGAGGGACGTCGCGAACGTCGCCACGAACACCACGACCGGCGTCAGCACCGTCGCCACCGGGGCGGCCGTTAGGCCGGCCTCCCGCGGCCACTCCGCCCCCGCTTGCGACTCCAGACCGCGAGCGGGGGCGCACGCGTGGCGGCGCCTGGCGGCCCGGCGGACGCGAACCGACCGGTCGCCTGACGGCCGGATGGCCGCTATCCCGCCGGTGTCGCGAACTTGCCCCCCGCCTCGACCCAGGCCTTCATCATCTGTGCGGCCTCGTTCGGGTTGTAGAGGTCTTCCTGCATCGACCACAGGCCATCGCCCGCATACTCGAGCATCGTCACGCAGCCGAAGCGGTAGACGGCATCGCCGCCGGCCGGGTCGGGCATGACCTGCCACGGGTAGAAGACCACGCGATTTCCGTCGATGGCGTGCCAACCGACCGGGAACTGCATCATCGGCACCGGCTTCATCACGTCGATGATGGCCTTCCGGATGGCTTCGCGGCCCCGGAAGGTTCCGAGGTGATGCTCGACCCAGATGCCGTCCACGCTGTGCAGATCGGCCCAGGCATTCCAGTCCCCGGAGTCGCCGACAGCCACGAAGTGGCGCCACGCTTGCTCTACTTCTTCCCTCGGAAACGCGCGATCGGTGCGGGCTTCGGACATCGGGTGCTCCTCCAGCGTCCATCCTATCATCGCCGGCCACGGAGGGACCCATCTTGGAAGAAGTGCTCGTCGTACGCGAGAACGGCATCGTCACCGTCACGCTGAACCGGCCCGAGAAGAAGAACGCGATCGGCTTCGACATGTGGGCGCGTCTCGTCGAGATCTTACGGGAGGTCAGCCAGGACCCCGCCGACCGGGTGATGGTGCTGACGGGCGCGGCCGGCAACTTCTGCTCCGGAGCGGACCTGACCGGCGGCCGGAGGGACCCGCGCCACCAGCTCGACCAGATGCAGTACTTCGGCAGCGCGGGGCTCACGCTGCACGAGGTGGCGAAGCCCACGATCGCCAAGATCGACGGCGTCGCGATCGGGGCCGGCCTCAACCTGGCACTCGGTTGCGACTTGATCGTGGCCAGCGAACGCGCGCGCTTCAGCGAGATCTTCGCGCAGCGCGGGCTCTCGGTGGACCTTGGCGGCTCGTGGTTGCTGCCCCGGCTGGTCGGTCTCCACAAGGCGAAGGAGCTGCTGCTGCTGGCCGAGATCGTCGACGCGGCAGAGGCGGAACGCATCGGCATCGTGAACCGCGTGGTCCCCGCGGACGAACTCGACGAGTTCGTCCACGGCTGGGCGATGCGCCTGGCCGAGGGCCCGCCGCTGGCGCTCCAGATGACCAAGCGCATGGCGAACAGCGGCCTCCAGATGAGCCTCTCCGAGATGCTCCACTGGGAGGCGATGGCCCAGACCGTGAACGGATCGACGAAGGACGGCGTCGAGGCCATGAAGGCCTTCGTGGAGAAGCGCCCGCCGAAGTTCCAGGGACGTTAGTCCGCGGGACCGCCCGGGGGCGACTCCTCCACCGGCTGCGCGAAGGTCCAGCGCTGGCCGCCGGGGTCGCTCGCGGTGTACTGGAGGTTTCCGCCGGCGTGGACATGGGGCTCGGCCCGGATGCGCGCGCCGGCGGCCTTGGCGCGCGCGGTGTGCGCCTTCACGTCGGTGACGAAGACGTAGGTCATCGCGGAGACCGACGCCGGGTCGGGCGTGCCGCGCGTCCCGAACGGCTCCATCCCCGGCCCGACGAAGATCACGCCGCTTCCGGTCCTCACCTGCGCGTGCAAGACCTTCCCGTCGTCGGGGTTCCGGAACGCGTCGAGGATCTCGAAGCCGAACGCCTGCTCCATGAACGCGAGCGCGGGACCCGCATCCTCGTAGTACAGGTACGGAACGATCTGGGGCATGGGACCGGACGTGGTCATACCGGCAGGTCCGAGACGTGGGTCGAGTTGAAGGTCACCGTATGCCCCGAGGGCGCGCGCAGCGTGAAGGAACTGTGGATCCGGCCCTCCTCGATCGGTGACGGAGAGAGGCCCTGCGCCGCGAACCGTTCGTGTGTGGCGGCCAGATCCTCGACCATCAGATCGAACGGTGCGTCGCCCGAGGCCGACTCCTCGGCGGGCACGAGCACCAGGTGCGTCCCGCCCCGCAGCTCGAGGACCGCGAAGCCTTCGCCCTCGGCGATCGGGCGCATGCCGACCGCGAGCATGAACGCGTGCGTCGCGGGAAGGTCCGGGGTCGGCAGGACGACGTGGCCGACCCAGACTGCGGGACGCGGATCATCGGAGGCCATGGCGACCCCTCCCGGCGTGGCGCTTGGACGGGACCCAGCGTACCACGTCGGCGGGCCGGGCTTCCGTGTGGGTGGGCGGATGAGTGGGCCCCGAGATCGCGTGCCCCGCCACGGTCCCGGCGGGCCCGCTGGCCCGAGCCGTCGCCTCCCCCGCCATCGGACGAGGTGTCAGCTTCCGCGGAAGGCACCGCGAACCGGCAACCAGAGGATCTCGGCCGCCCCGAGCGGGTGGTCGATTCCGGGAAGCCCGTTTCGACGCGGACGCCGGACCCGTTCTCACCGGACGACGCGAGCAGGCGGTCCCAGACCGTGAAGATCGTCCCGTAGTTGGTATCGAGGAGCCGCGTCTGGCGGCCGTGATGCCGGCGATGGAGTGCCGGCGTGACGACGAGCCGGGCCAGGATGCGTTCGACCTTCGCGGGCAGGTCGATGTTGCCGTGCACACAGAAGTTGGCGAACGCGAAGACCACCTCGAAGACGATCACGCCCTGGTTCAGCAGGCCGAACCCCTCGCTGCTGGCTCAGCGGGACACCGTACACGCGCATCCCGCGCACACTGCACCCAGGACCACCGCGTCGACGGCCCAGAGCAGGCCATTCGGGCGCCAGCTCCCCGCGAGGGGCCGATGCGGACGCCAGCGCTGGACGCCCACCGCCCCTGCGAACGCGAGGACGAAGCCGAGCGACTTGACGATCTGGAACTCGGCCTCGGTCATGTTCCGGGTGGCTCGATCATCCCGGCCCAAGGTACCACGGCCCGATCGGCCGCCGCCCGGGTTCGCAGGGCGCGGGCCGCCTTCGGCGGTGAACCACGCCCCCGTGCTCAGCGTGTGCGAGGAACGGGGACGACGTTCTCGAAGACCCGGCCGAACGCCAGTTCCTCCGCGTTCTCCGACGGAACGAGCTGGCTCTCGCCGAACTTTTCGACGAAGTCGTCTCTGATGACGCAATCCGCCCGACCGTCCGACCGCGGACCGACGTCGACGACGTAGTGACACAGCTCGAGGTCGCTACCGTGTCTGCGGACCAGGCCTGCCTGCCAACGGTCGATCGTTTCGCGCGCGTCCGGGAACAGCGTGCGATACGCCTCGACGTACGGATCGAACGGGATCGGGCGCCGCTGGGCCGGCGTGATCCCGACCGGGCGATCCCGAACGGTGCTGCGGAGGAGATCGGTGATCAGCGGCCGGCCGCTCTTCGCGAACTGCAGCACGTAGACCAGGGCCCTGCCCGTTGGAACGAGAAGGTCTTCCAGCCGCTCGATGAGGATCCCGGCGAAGCGGCTTCCCTCCGGACCGCCGTTGGACGTCAGCGTCCCTTCGATCCCGTCCGGCGTCGGAACGAATGGGGGATTGGCGAGGATCAGGTCGAACGGCCGCGCCGGGACGAAGTCCGCGATGTCACCCGTGACGGAGCGGAACCGGTCGGACGGGAACCCATTGAGCGCCGCGATCGCGGTGTGGAAGTCCGAAGCCCTGGGGTTGATGTCGAGGAAGTCGACGCGGGCGGCGCCGGCCTTCAGCGCCATGAAGCCGAGAGGCCCGGAACCGGCGAAGGGCTCGAAGACGCGCTTGCGGCGAACGGTCTCCGGAAAGCCCAGCACGTGATTCATCAGGCTTCCCTGGGGAGTGCCCAGGGACAGGATCCGCTGCCGGTCGCGCTTGTCGAACACTTCCGTCTTGACCACGAGGCCGTTCGCATAGCGATGGAAGACGTCGACTCCCCGGACCTCGCGGGTGCGCTGGAGCAGGTCCGGCAGCGGTTTCCGCGCGGTCATGACATCACGCCGGAACCGACGTCCTGCAGGGCGGAAGCGGCCGCATCGACGGGGTCCTGGCGCGCTTCTGCCAGGAACGGCTCGATGTACGCGCGGAACTCCGGGCCGAACGCGTAGGGGTTCGCCGACCACCAGTCGCGGATTCCGGGCATCGCGAGCAGAGCCTGGAGGCTGCGTTCCTCGGCGAGGACGAGATCCTCGTCGCCGGCACCGACGCGGGCCTGGTAGTGCATCGTCTCGAAGACGTGGAAGTAGGCGAGAAGGGTCGTGTCGAAGCGGTGCATCGCTTCCGGGCCGAGCGAAGCCCGGTCCTCACATCCGGACAGCCAGATGCGAGAGAGCTCGGCGCTCCCGGTGACCGAGAGGTTGACGTGGTTCATGGAGTCCGAGATCGCGTGGAAGGATGCGGCGCGGGTGGCGTACGTGCTCTGCCGGATCTGGAGAGCGAGGTAGACGAGCGTCGCGACCGTGGCGATCGCGGCGACGAGTTCTCCGAGGCTACCGAGTTCCTGGATCGTCACTTGCACCCCGCACCGCGGAATCGCGTCGGCTTGGCTTCGTCGTCACGCCGCGGGCGCCTGCCCCGGCAGCAGGGCGTTCCATTCAGCAGCACCGGGTTGCCGGAACGACAGTTTGTGGCCCTCGTAGAGAGCGATGCCGTAGAAGAGCAGGTCCATGGGGCTGAAGGTGGCCACCATCAGTTCCCGGATCAACGCGAGATCGAGCTGAACGACCTCATCGAGGAAGGCCATGCCCTCCTGGTCCGCGACCAACTGGCAGACGGCGAGGGAATTCCCCGCAACGCAGCCGAGCAATGCAAACGCACCACCGATCACGCCGTAGACAGCGTCGATGCCCTTGGCGGCGATCCGGACCGCATGACCGACCAGGAAGCCGACGCCGACCGCGATCCAGCCGATCTGGGAGCCGGTCACCACGGTGATTCCCGCCCAGACACCGGCGCCCAGGGCCGAAGACACCAGGCCGGCTCCGAGCGCTGCGGGCATGTTCTGCTGGGAGCGAAGCCGCTCCATTGCGAACCCGATCTGCGCGGAGCCGATCCCGGCGGCGGGATCCGCTTCTCGTGCGGAATCGACCGGGTCCGCGGGCATCCGGATCTCCCCTTCCCTCACAGGCTATCACGGCCCGCGATCACGAGGAGCCGCCGAGCCGCAGTACCTGGCACGAGCGATCCCCCTGCCCACCGATCTCGCGATCGTAGACGATCGAAAGCTCGCGCGTCTGCGGATCCCCAGATGATCCGGCGCACCGAGAAGCGGAGCGAGCGAATGCCCTGCAGGGCCGTCGTCCAGTACTCGAGCAACGCCGCCCGGCCGCGCTCGGTCGGGACGCCCACCGCGGGAACCGCCTTGGGACTCGAAAGGACGGCGTCATGGTCGAAGTGCGCCAGGACCGCTTCGAGGTCGCGCGCGTTCCAGTTCCCGGCCCACTCCGTCGCGTAGCGCAGCGCTTCCTCCCGATCCATCGAAACTCCCGGACATCCCCGCGGTCGGGGGGTGCGAACGCAGCCTAACGACCGCCGAACGCCAGCGGCAGCGCCTCCGGACCGCGCACCAGGAACGAGCCGTGCGCCCGCACCGGCGCGGTGACGCGGTAGTCGGGCAGGCGCTCCAGCAGGGTCTCGAGCGCGATCTTCGCCTCGAGCCGCGCCAGCGAGGCGCCCAGACAGAAGTGTGTGCCGAAGCCGAAGGCCAGGTGGCCGTTGGTGTCGCGATCGATGTCGAAGCGGTCCGGGTCCGGGAAGCGGCGCTCGTCGCGGTTGGCAGACGCCAGCAACAGCATCATCAGGCTTCCCTCCTCTACCGATCGGCCGCCGATCTCGACGTCGCGGGTCGTCCTGCGCATCAGCATCTGGATCGGCGAGTCGTAACGGAGCGCCTCCTCGAGCATCCGGGGGATCAGGGTCGGCGACGCGCGCACGCGCTCGAGCGCTTCCGGGTGCTCGGCCAGCGTCTTCATCGCGGTGCCGATCAGGTTGGTCGTGGTCTCGGAACCGGCGGCGAGCAGCAACGCCGCGAACGAGACGACCTGCTCGGCGTCGAGCACGCCCTCGCCCTCCCCGGCCTGCACGAGGATGGAGACGAGGTCGTCGCGCGGGTCCCGGCGGCGGGCTTCCACGACCTCCGAGAGGTAGCCGCGGAACTCGTGGAACATCTGCGGGCGAGGGACCTCCTGCGCGTCCCCGGCCTTGGTGGACCCCACGATGAGGGCCGTCGACCAGCGCTTGAAGTCGTCGTGGCGCTCGGGGTCGAGCCCGAGGAGTTCCGCGATGACGCTGACCGGGAGCGGGTTCGCGAAGTCGGCCATCAACTCACAGGACCCGCGCGCCTCGAAGCGCGAGACCAGCTCGTCCGCGAGTTTGCGGATGCGCGGCTCGAGCGCCTCGATCCGTCGCGGCGTGAAGCCCCGGCTCACGATGCCGCGGTGGCGGCCGTGCTCGGGCGGGTCGACGCCGATCAGCGAACCGGCGGTGGGCGAGATCGCGCCACCCGCGTCGATGCTGCGCGCCTCGCCTCCGCCCATCGGCGAACTGGAGAACCACTCGGGATGGCGCAGCGCGTGCGACACGTTCGCGTGTCGCGAGATCGCGTAGAACCTCGTGCCGCGCCCCAAGCCGGTGCTCGCGGCCTGGCTTCGTCGCTCGCGCCCCAGGTCCCGCAGCGTCCGCCACAGGCCCGTGCCTTCCTGCTTCATCCGTTCGCGGGTGAAACGCCAGGCCATCCGGCCGAGCGCCAGCGCGCTGAAGCGCACGCGGTGGACCGGATCCTCGTCGCGCAGGCGGCCATAGGTCTCGTACGGCTGCTGGAGGAAGACGGGATCGAAGGGCAGGAAGCGGACGGCCATCGGGGCCTCCTCGGACGCTCCCTCAGCCTACCGCAGACCCCGGCCCGGAAGCCGGGCCGGGGATCCGAACCCGCACGCGGGGCCGCTAGGCCTGTGCGCTCTCGTGCGCGGCGGTGGCCTCGTACCAGGCGGCCACGTTCTTGAGCGCCGGGTCGAGCGACTGCCCGACGCCGGCGCCGAACTCGGCGATCGCGTAGAGCGCGACGTCTGCCAGCGTGAAACGGCCCGGCACGATTGTGGTGCGGCCCGCGAGCTGGGCGTCGAGCCACTCGAATCCGTCCTGCGCGACGGCCTTGAAGTGGGGCGCCACCGCGGTGTCGATGCGCATCCGCGACGCGAAGAGCTGGCTGCCCTCGGCGTTGCGGAAGCCGTCGGTCAGCGGCTGGATGATCTTCCACTCGACCCGCCGGACCCACATCCGCGTCTCGGCGCGCTCGGCCGCGGTCGTGCCGATGAGCGGCGGCTCGGGCTTCGTCTCCTCGATCAGTTCGCAGATCGCGATCGTCTCGGAGATCACGGTGCCGTCGTCGAGCTCGACCGCGGGCATGCCGCCGGCCGGGTTCTTCGTCAGGTAGGGCTCCTGGCGGTTGGCGCCGGCCATGATGTCGATGGTCTCGGTCTCCGAAAAGGCAAAGCCCTTCTCGGCCGCGAACATGCGCACCATCTTGGGGTTGGGGCCGATCGAATCATAGAGCTTCATTGCGGGGTCTCCTGGGGGGTGGAAGGACGGAAGCGATCAGCTGCGCTTCCGGAAACAGCTGGGATGGGGGCACCTTCGAGCGCGGGGAAGGCACCCACGAAACGCGAGTCTACCGCTAGTAGAGGGCCACGGGCACTGCGAGGGGAAGCAGGCCGACGCGGGTCCCCGAGCCGGCCGCGCGTGTCTGGAGCGCCGTCATCGCGGCGACGAAGTCGGTTCCGTCACCGGTCGGGCGGAGCGGCACGGACAGCGGCTGGTTGAAGTCGTCCCAATGCACCGCGTACACGCGCGCCGGATGCGTCGCGCCCACGATCGTGTCCCAGTAGGCGGCCTGGTACTCCGCGGGTTGGCCGCCGAGACCGCCGATCCCGAGGAAGACCACGTCGGCATCGACCCCGTCGAGCTGCCCCGGAACGAAGCCGGCGCTGCCCTGCACCACGAGCGTGCCGCGCGGATGCCGGATCACGATCGTGTCGGCCCGTCCCTGCTTCCACGCGGTCACGCGCGCGGGTGGCGCGAACGGCGCCTCGACCGGACCCGCCAGCAGGCTTCCGATCGGCTCCGGCAGCGGATAGTGCTTCGACCCGATCCACCGCATCGTGAACGCGCCGAACGTCGCGCTGTCTCCGACCGCGACTTCGCGGATCCGTGCCTCCGGGAGACCCATGCCGCGCGCGATGTTGGCCGTGGACGGCGAGGCGACCACCATCGCCCCTGTCTGCTCCGCCACCAGCGGCGTATCCATCGCGTGGTCGAAATGCGAATGCACGGTCGTGATGGCCGTGGCCTGCGTCACGCCGCCCAGCGCGAGGCCCTCCGCCACGCGCACGGGGTCCGGAGCCACCTTGCCGAACACACCCAGGCCGCCGAGATCCGGCCGCGTGAAGAAGCCGTCGATCAGCAGCGTGGTCTCGCCGTCGCGGACGACGAGGGTGGAGACGCCCAGGAAGGTGACGGTGACGCCATCGAAGCCCTCGGGCGCGGGCGCCGCTTCGAGGGCCGACCAGGGCCCCATGTCGAACTCGGCCGGCGCGTTGCAGGCACCGCCCAGCGCGGCGGATACCAAGACCAGAAGGAGGAGACGCGAGGGGCGGAACATGGCATTTCCTGTGGCGGAGCGGACCGAGCGAGTGTACTCCCGTTCCATGGATTCCGTCCGCATCCTCCCGCTCTGGGCCACGGTGCTCCTCGGCGCGCTCGCGGCCGGCTGCGGCGGCCCCTGGGGCCCGATCCCGGGCGGCGCGCTCTCGGGCCCCGAGATCGCGTGCGGCACCGGCTTCCCGACGGACCTTCGGGAAATCGAAGTCGAGGTCCGGCCCGAAGACCCGTACTCGGTCACGACCTGGAACGTCGTGCTCGACGGCACCCTGTACATCCCGGCCGACTTCCTGAACCCGGTGAAGCGTTGGCCCGGCTTCGTCGACGCGGACGAACGCATCCGGCTGCGCGTCGACGGACTGGTGCATCGGTGTCGCGCGGTCCGCGTGACGGACGCCGACCTCGTCGGGCGGCTGCGCGCGGCCATCGCGGCCAAGTACGACATCGCCCCCGATGGGATCGCGGCCCGGACCGAGGTCTGGTGGTACCGCGTGGAGAGACGCTAGGCGCGCGCGTCCCAGGCACGCGCGAAACGGAGACAGCCCTCCAGGTACGCGCCCAGGTCGCGGGTCCGGAAGGTCTCCTCGCTCCAGGGTTCGGCCGCGAGGCGGTGCGCATGCGAGGGCTCCACCACGTATGCGAATGCGTCGCAGGCGCTGCCGCCGACGTCGACCCGGAGGCGCACGCGGCGGTAGAGGTCTCCCTCGAACTCGTCGAGGCGGCGGAGCGCGGTGCACGCGACGCCGTGCCAGACGACGCCAGCCACCCGGCCGCCGTGGGCCGGAAGGATGCCGGGGTAGGGCGCCGACCGCACCCGTGCGCGCCGGTACCCGGCGAGCGTCGCCGGCTCCACGCGGTGCCGTCGGCCGGCCACCAGCGTCCAGACCTCGGGGAAGCTCAACGACCCGTAGGCGAAGACGCTCGCGAGCGGCGCGGTCTCAAGGGGCGTCGTGGATGCTCCAGATCCGGGCATCGCCGCGGAAGAGGCTGATCAATGCGTCCTGGAACCCGTACTTCTCGCGGTAGGCCGCCTCGACGCGCTCGTACCGCGCGCCGTGCGGGACGCGCTCGCCGGTGACCGTCCGCGTCTCGTCGCCCCCGATCAGCCGGAACGTCGCGGCTGCGTCGACCTCGTTCCCCCAGTCGCTGGTCGCGTTTCCCCGGATGTAGGCGTTGCCGTCGACCACCACGATCCAGATCGAGGTCGTGCGCTCGACACCGTCGGGCCGGGTCGTCACCACCTGGATCACGTCGATGTCGCTCCACGGGGCCCAGTCGCCAGCCCACGAGGGGGCGGCCAACGAGACGATCGCGGCGAACAGCAGGGAATGGACTCGATGCATGGGTTCTCCAATGAACGCGAGTGGGCTCGGAACGGGCCCGGGATTGCGGGCGCTGCCCCTCTACGCGGAGGACGCGCCCGGGGTTCAGGCCTTCGCGATGACGTTGTCGGCGAAGCCCTTGATGGCGTCGATCTTCTGTGCGAGCGGGACCTCGTCGTCCTCGTAGGCGTTGCGGAAGCCCACGATCGCATCGGTCACGCCCAGGTCCTCGAGCCGCTTCACGCCGTCGAGCGTGTAGGCATCCATCGAGATCACGTGGAATTCGAAGGGCTCGCGCTCGCGACCGAATTCGGCCCGCAATTCGTTGATGCGCGCGATCGCCTGCTCGACGGGCATGCCGTCGCCGAGTCCCGCGTGCATCCAACCATCGCCGACCCGGGCGGCGCGGCGCAACGCGGCGTCGGCGTGCCCCCCGATCAGGATCGGGATCCGCCGGGTCGGTACCGGACACAGCTTGATCGGTTCGATGTCGTAGTGCTCGCCGTGGAACTCGAAGAACTCGCCGGTCTCGAGCCCGCGGATGATCTCGATGGCCTCGTCCATCCGCTTGCCCCGCTTCTCCCACGGCACCTGCACCGCGCGGAAGTCCTCGGGCCAGGGCGACAGACCGACGCCGAAGCCGAAGCGGTTGTCGGTCAGGTAGGCGACGGACGTGGCCTGCTTCGCGGTCATGACCGGATGGCGCATCGGCAGCTTCACGACGAAGGTCGTGAAGCGGAGACGTTCGGTCACGGCTCCGAGCGCGCCCATCAGCACGAAGGGCTCGATGAAGGGCTTGCCCTCGAGGAACTCGCGGTTCCCGTCCGCGGTGTAGGGGTACTTCGAGTCCGAGTCGCGCGGATAGCAGATGCTCTCGGGCACGGTGAAGGAGTGGAAGCCGGCTTGCTCGGCTTCGACGGCCAGCGTCGGCAACTGCTTCGGATCGCACATGGATTCGGCGTAGGTGAAACGCAATGGAGCTCCTTCCGATCTCGGGGGCGTCCAGCCTACCGGCTCAGCCGCCGCCCTGCCCGGAGCCGGCGACGGCCGCGAACGCCGAGGTCCGCACCACCTCGGCGATGACGAGTTCGTAGTGAGTGTAGAAGTCGGTCCGGCCCAGCCGCTGCGCCTCCCGGTGCTCCGCGTGGGCGCGCCAGGCATCCACGGACGCCAGATCGTCGAACGTGAAGACCGTGACACGCTCCCCGTCGGCGGCGGCGAAGGTCTTCATCGAGACGAAACCGGGCGCGGCCTGCGCGAGTTCGGCCATGCGCACGGCAACGGGTGCATAGGCCTCCCGCGCGCCTTCGCGCAGCCGGTTGCGAAAGATTCCGAGGATCATGCGTCCCTCCAGTAGCGCTGCATCTCGTAGTAGGTGAACGACGCCGTCCACGCGATGAGCACCAGCCCGGTCACGGCCTCCACCCCGGCGAGGAGCCGCAGGGCGCCCAGCGGCACCAGATCGCCGTAGCCGAGCGAACTGTAGGTCGCGAACGAGAAGTAGATATGGTCGCGGAAGCCGGTGGCGCCGGCGACCGCGGCGAGGTCGGCGACGACCAGGCCATGGATGCCGATGCCGAAGACCGTGGCCTCAACGATGTGGGCGAACGCGGCCGCCACCACCGCGATGCCGACGCGGGGGCGCCCGAGCGGAAGCCTGCGGCAGAGCGTGGTGATCAGCGAGAGCGCTTCGTAGTGGATGCCGATCACGACCAGCACCAGCGCGAAGGTGACGCCGGCGACCGCGGCCCCGGCGATCATCGCTTCGCTCGCTCGAAGGCGTCGGCCAGTGCACCCACGTCGGGCACGGTCGCACAGTCGAGCGGGGGCCAGTCTCCGTGGGGATCGAGGAGCAGCGCGTGGCACCCCGCCGCGCGCGCGCCGACGACGTCGGCCGCGTAGAGGTCGCCCACGTGCAGGGTCGTTTCCGGCCGGGCGACGGCTCGTGCGAGCGCGGCTTCGAAGAGGCGCGGATCGGGCTTCTCGAAGCCCACGACCTGCGAATCCAACACGTGGTCCAGCAACGGGCGCAGGCCCGCGGTGATGAGGCCGCGCTCGACCGACCCGTCGGCGTTGCTCACCGCGACGAGCGTCAGACCCCGCGCCCGCAGGCGTTCGAGCGCATCCGGAACCCCGGGCATCACCTCGCACCAGAGCCGGTCGGCCTGTCCCGGGACGCGCAGCACGGGCTCCAGCGCGCGTGCCAGACGATCCGCTTCCGTGGGCGAAGGCGGATCCGGCAGACGGCCGAGCGCGCTGCGAAGGACGTACCGGAAGGCGCCTTCGCCCTCGGTCCGGTCGGTGTCCGCGATGCGGCCGGAGACGAGCGGGCGCGCCGCCGCTTCGGCACGACGCAGCGCAGCCACCTCCACCGGCATGCCGAGCGCAGCCAGCTCGCGGGCGACCCAGGCGAAATCGAGGGTCAGCAGCGTGTTGCCGACGTCGAGGAAGACCGTTTCGAACCTGTCGAAGGGCAGCCGCTTCATCCGGAGCGGAGACTAGCCGATGGGACGGAGGAGATGTCGCTGGAACCCACCCAGGACCCGATCGACGAATCGGCCGACGCCGCGCCGGCGCTGGAGGCCCTGGCACGCACGCTGCTGGCCATCGCCGAGCCCGCGATGCGCCGCGAGCGACTGCTGGTCGAACTCGAAGCCACGTCCGCGTGCGAACGTTATGCGTGGCTCTCGGCGATCCTGGGCGCTGAAGCAACCCCGGGAGAGCCGCTGCGCGAGACCGCGTTGGCCGTGCTGCGGGATGGCGGCGCGACACGCCCCTTCCCGTACGGGCTGCGGGCCGAGCTCTACGAGCACGCGCACCGCGCCCGGGACGCCTTCGTGATGCGGCTGCTCCGCTCGGCGGAGGCGCTGCAGACCCTGGAGGACCCGGGCGCGGAACTCTCGCCACGGCTCGCGGAGATCCCGCTCGGCACCCGGCGCGCGTTGGCGCGCGGCCACGACCTCCCCGTCCTCGAGAAGCTGCTGCTCGACGGCGACCCGGTCGTGATCGCCCACCTGCTCGAGAACCCGCGCATCGTGGAGGCGCACGTGGTGCGGATCGCGGCGCGGCGGCCGGTGGCAGCCTCGACGCTTCGAGAGGTCGAGCGCAGCCGCCGCTTCGGGCAACGGCTGGCAGTGCGCCGGGCCCTGGCCCGCAACCCCTTCACGCCGACCGAACTCTCGCTGCTGCTGCTGGGCGGACTGCCGGCCAGCGAGCTCCGCAGCATCGCGCGGGACGAGACCCTCCACCCGGTGCTGCGGCTCCACGCCCGGGAGGAGCGCGCGCGGAGGGCGCCGAGGGCTTCTGGCCCCGGCGACGATTCCTGAGGTGGACGGGGTTCATCCGGGTCAAGCCGCGGACCGCGATGGTCGAACCGGATCGTGTGCCCACCGAGAAACGTCGATTCCGGCGCGAGAAGCACCGCGTCGGGTGCGAGTACCGCATCGCCGGGGAGGTCCACCAGGGCATCCTCGTGGATCTCTCCGCCCGGGGCCTCTTAATCCAGAGTTCCTTCAAGCCGGAAGAGGGCACAGACCTCGATATCACGCTCCGCGAACCCGGCCTCGGCGAGATCCCGCTGCGCGGGAAGGTGTGCCGGCTGCGCTTCTCGCATCGCTCCGCGGCCGCGGTCGTGTCGGGCGGCTTCGCAGTCGAGATCGACGGCGCCCCCGAGGCCTACTTCCAGCTGCTGGTGCAGCTCGGCCTCGGTTAGGTACCGACCCAGTAGACGAGGGCGAAGCCCGCGAACGCCGCGGTCGCCGCCAGGGTCCCGCCCGCGACGACGCGCACGCCCGGGGGATTGGGCCTGCGGAGCAGGACCGCGGCGCCGAGGACCAGGCCGGCCATCTCCAGGCTGCCGAAGATCGCGCCGTGGTACGCGGGGTCCCAGTACGAGATCGGGCTCTCGAAGCGCCAGTCCGACAGCGGCAGGAAGTGGCGGTGCGCATCGTCGTGGTGCAGTGCCAGGTCTGCGACGCAATGCAGGCCCATGCTCAGGAAGAACACCCGCAGTGGCGCAGAGCGCAGCAGGACCGCCGCGACGAGCCCCACCGCCACGACCGGGAGCGAGTTGAACGCGTCGAAGAACAGCTGCCAGTCCGGCTGGAAGTAGACGGTCGACCAGATCTCGGCGTCCGGCCGTCCGGCGACCGCCCGTTGCCAGACGTAGAAGACGAACATCGGAAGGTCCGGAACCAGCGCGCCTGCCACGGCCGGGCGCCACGAGCGTTCGTCGTGACCCACCACCCACAGGCTGGCGATGACGTGGGCGGGGGTGTTCATCGGCGCTGGCCTACCCCCGATGCACGGTCACTTCGACCCATCGCTCGGGGCCCACGTACTGCGAGGCGAACCAGCTGGTGATGCTGACCACGATCGATCCGAGCACGGCCGAGCCGAAGCCCGCGATCTGGAAGCCCTGGAGGAGGCTCGCCACCAGCCCCAGCATCGCCGCGTTCAGGACGAGGAGGAACAGGCCGAGCGTGATCAGCGTGATGGGCAGGGTCAGCAGGATCGCGATCGGCTTCACCACCGCGTTGACGAAACCGAGCAACACCGCAGCCAGCACGATCGTCTGTGCGTCGTCGATGCGGACACCCGGGACGATGGCCTGCGCGACCCAGAGCCCGAAAGCACTGATCCCGAGCCGGACGAGGAAGTACTTCATGGGGCCTCCTGGGAACACCGGAAGCCTAGTCCCACCCCGGGTCCGGGCAAGACGCTTCCGGGATCGGACGCGAACGGAGGCCGATCCTGCCGACCGGGCCGGTCCGACCGATCAGGTGGGGTCTTCCTGCGAGCCGGGCGGGTCCGCGCGGAGCAGCAGGATGGCGCCCGCCAGCGCCAACAGGTTTGCCGCCAGGGAGAGCCACGAGAGCAGCGGCAACTCCGCCTGACCGCCGCTTTGCAGAACCAATGCCCCGACGATCAGCAGCGACACGAGCGTCACCGTGACCCCTCCCCAGGCCCCGATCTCCTTCCCGAGCAGCACGAGCACCCCGCTCGACAGGTAGACGATGGTGAACGCGACCAGTTGCCCGAAGCCGGGGCTGCCGGTGGTTTGCGCATCGACCGCCATCTGCGCGGCATGGAGACCGAGGAGGAGGAGGATCACACCCACGACGGGCTTGACGAACGACATGGTTGGCACCCCTTGCAAGGCGCCGAGTATACCCCGGCGCGGCCGCCGGGCCTCTGCCAGAATGCCGGGATGGGGCGCACTCCCGCGATCCGCGACTTCTCGGCCATCGACTGGAATGCGTGGACCCCGGTCGACCGCTGCACGCTGGTCTTCGTGTTCGACGGCGAGCGCGTGTTGCTGATCCGGAAGAAGCGCGGACTCGGAGCGGGAAAGGTCAACGGCCCGGGCGGCCGCCAGGAACCGGGCGAGTCGATCGAGCAGTGCGGCATCCGCGAGACGCGCGAGGAGGTCGGCCTCGTGGTCTCCGGGCTCTCGCTCGCCGGTGTCCTGCGCTTCCAGTTCGCCGACGGCTACGCGACGCACGTGCACGTCTTCCGCACGGACACTTTCGAGGGCAGCCCGATCGAGACCGACGAAGCCTTGCCCTTCTGGACCCCGGTGGACGCGATCCCGTACGACGAGATGTGGGCCGACGACCGCCTCTGGATCCCGATGATGCTGGAAGGAAAGGCCTTCGAGGGCCGCTTCCTGTTCGATGGCGACCGGCTCGTCGACTACGTCCTCGAGCCCGCGGCCGGACGTTAGGGCGCGCCGGCCCCCGCCGGCGGACGGCTGCTCGCTTCCAACCCCGGCAGCGGTGCGCCGTCCACCTCTTCGAAGACGAGCTTGCGCGGGCGCTGGTCGCCGAGCACGAGGAGCACCGGACGGTCGGCGAAGACCTCGGGGTAGCGGGAGGCCGCGGCGATCACGGTGTCGGGCCTCGCCTCGATCCGCAGCGCGTAGTCGTCGCGCCGGCTCGCGATCACGATGTCGCCGATGTAGTTGACGCAGCACCCCTTGAACTCGAGCGCCTTCTCGGGCTGCTCGAACTTGGGCTTCTTGCCGTTGGGAAGCTTCGCCTGGAGCGACTTGAAGCGGTAGCGGCCGGCCTTCACCTTCAGGATCAGCGGCTCGCCGACGCGCCCCCCGACGCTGTGGAACGTCTCGGTGTCGACGTCGCGCAGGCGGAGTTCGCCGAGCGCGACGTCGCGCGGGACGACGAGACGGGTCACGACCCACGCGTCGCGACGTTCGGCCTCCTGTTCCGTCACCGTCTGGCTCGCGGCGCAGCCGAGCGCCGCGATCGCCAGGACGAGGATGCAACCGCGCGACGCAGCGGAGCCGGGGCGGCGGGGGGATGCGGGCATCGGAACCTCCTGGAGTGCGGCGGGCACGCGACGGCGCGCGAACGGTACCACTTCGACCCGGGCGGCGGAGCGCCGGCTCCCGCTCAACGGGACGAACGCTGCGCGCGCCACTCGTCGGCCGTGAGCGCCCAGCGCTCGTGGTCTCGCCAGCGTCCCCCCACCTTCAGGTAGCGCGGCGAGAAGCCCTCGCGACGGAATCCGTGGTGCCGCACCAGGCCGAGCGAGGCTGCGTTGTGCGGCTGGATGTTCGCCTCGAGCCGGTGGAGTTTCTCCTGCCGGAACGCCCGGCCGAGCACGGCGCCGAGCCCCTCGCCCATCAAGCCGGTGCCGGCGGCTGGGACGAACGCGTAGTACCCGAGGTACGCACAGCGGAAGCTGCCGCGCACGATCTCGTTCAGGTTGATCACGCCGGCGAGCTCGCCGGAGGCCCGCTCGCGGACCAGGAAGCCGCGGTGGCGGTGGCCGCGCGTCCGGCGCAGATACGCCCGGTACGCCCGCGGCGAGTCCGGCGGCGCGACGAAGCCCGCGTGGAGCGCGCGGCTGCGGGCCACCGCCCGCAGGAACGCCTTCATGTCGCGCTCGTCCGGCGGCGCCACCGCGACCCGCGACGTCGCCGGGTGCCGGCAGCGCGCGGGGATCACCGCTCCTCGTCCTCGAAGAGCTCGCCCTCGAGATCGAGCAGCTTGTCGTGGAGCCAGGCCTGGACGTCGGCCGCACCCTGGTTGTAGGTGGCTGCGCCCAGCGTCTCCAGGAAGAAGTGCAGCACGAGCCGGGCCTTCAGCTCGCCGATCTCCTCGTCGAGCTCCTGGGCGAAGAAGGACTGGATCCGGCCGAGCATTGCCTTGCGGCGCGCCTCGTCGAGGTCGAGGCTCACTCCCCGCTCTCGCCGTCTCCCGCGCGCAGTTCCTGCATGTGGATCACGCCGAAGAGGAAGGTCTGCACCAGCTGTCGGCCGAGCGGCCCCGGGGCGGCCTGGAGTTCCTTGCGGAACACCACGCACTCGATCGCGTGCGCGACCACCAGGAAGCCGAACAGACCGCCTCCGATCGTGGCCACCATCGAGCTGCCGCCGAAGAGCGCCGCGGCCGCGGCGGCCACCCAGGTAACGAGGACGACGATCTTCCGGGTCGACATGGCGGCTCCTCCGATCCGTGCGCAGGACCGCACGCGATCGGTTCAGCCTACCACGAACCGAAGCCGGCCTCGTCGTCCGGAAGGGCCGCCACGCGCGGAGAAGCGGGCAGCCGACAGTGCGCACAACGGCGCCGGAAGGGCATCGAGACCGCCTCGAAACCGTCGCCGTGGAAGGCCTCTTCGCAGCGCGGGCATTAGAGGTCGAGCACCTGGTTCGTGTGATGGAAGAGCAGGACCAGCCCCACGCAGAACGGGAAGAGCGCCAGCGCGAACGCGGCCTGGAGATCCGTGGCCGCGCGGTCGACGTAGCCGAGCGCGTCGATCAGCGCGCACGCGACGAAGAGCGCCGCGGTGGCCTCCAACGAAAGTGCCAGGTGGTGCCGGGCGATCAGCCTCCGGCCTTCGAGTTCGCTCGGATTCGCGTGCATTCGGCCCCCCTGGATGCGCCACCCCTGGGATCGGCCGCTAGGGACGGCGGCTTGAGTGCGGGGCGGGGCCGCCTTCCTCGGCCAGCAGCGCGCGCAGTTCGTCGGCCGCGAGCGCACCGAGCGGGCGTGCGTAGCGGCGCTCTGCCGCCGCACACAACCCGCGGCCCTCCGGGTAGGGCCACGTGTGCAGGTAGAGGCCGAGGAGATCGTCCTGCTGGAGCGATTGCGGCAGCAGCCAGCGCCACAACCAACGCTTCAGCGCGCGAGAGGCCGCGCTCCGGTGCGACTGGTCGAGGTCCGCGAGCAGGCGGTCGACCGTGTCGGGGACGATGCGCGGCTGTCGTTCTTCCAGCAGGACATCGCGCACCGCGGCCGGGACGCTGCGCTCGCACGTCGTCAGCTGACCGAGCGTCCATTCGATGTCGTCGGCGTGGCTGTAGTAGAGGGTGGCCGCGAATTGCACGATCACTGCGGCCAGCAGGATCCCGGAGAGCGCCAGGGTCTGGACCAGCAGACGTTTCGTCACAGAGAGGCCCCCGGGCTCAGTCGGCCTCGACCACGCCCTGTCTCTCCAGCTCGTCGCGCAAGGCCTCGACCCGCCGGCGGTTGACGCCCATGTCGCCATAGCCCACGCGCGACGCCGAACGGACCGCGATGATCCCGTGGTCCGGGCGCAGGTGGAGCTCCAGATCGTCGACGAAGCCCATCAGCGCGCTGGTGACCTCGGCGTGGAGGTAGCCCTCCCCCTCGCTGACGATCTCGGTGCGCTCCAAGGCGGCCACGGCCTCGCGCGCGGCCTTCCAGGCCGCCGCGGGATCGCTGGCGGCCAACACGAACGGCGCCACGTGGTGCCCGGTGTCGCTGGCGTCGGCGTCGGACGAGACGCAGTTGGGCGAACTCGGACACGGCGCGAGCCGGCCGTCGCGCTCGCCCAGGTCGGTGGGCCGGGTTCCGGCACAGGAGAAGAGGGCCATGGCCAGGGTGATCATCATGGGGATCCTCACGGTGTGGCTTCGCACGGTGGCGTGACTTCGCATGACGGCGGGCGTTCGCATCAGCGGAACATACCGGACACGGGCGGCTACTCCGCCGCACCCCGTTCGGCACGCGCGCCACCGGCTCCGCCCACGAGCAGCACCCGAACGCACAGCGCGACGACGGCCAGGTCCACCAGCACGTAGGCCAGCATCAGCGGCGAGAAGGCGTCGGCGAGCGCGGCCGCGCCCCCGGCTCCGCCGAGCGCGGGCAGCAGGACACCCAGGATCGGTCCGGCCCGGCCGGCGCCCCGCAGTGCCATCCCGGTCACGAGATACAGCGCGCCGAAGACCGCGAGGCCGACGGCCGCAGGCGACATGCCGAGTGCGACGAAGTTGCCGACGTGGGCCAGTCCGGTCAGGAACATCAACCAGCTGGCGAGCGGGCGGGGTGCGGTCATCGAGGCTCCTCAGGCGCGGTCTCGCGGGGCGCACCCAGAGCATAGAGGAAGAGCGGCAGCCCGAGGCCGAGCGATGCGAGCACGGCATGGATCGGACGCATGGGTCTCCTCCAGGCGGGCGGTGTGAGGCGTCAGACCAGCGACGCGCCGCAGACCCCGCAGGCGGGTGCCCCGGGTTCCATCGCGCTTCCGCAGCGTTCGCAGACCGCGATCTCGGGGAACTCGAGCCCGCACTCGCCGCAGCCGGTGGCGTCGGCCGCGAGCGGCGCGTCGCACGCGGGACAGTGCTCGAGCGCGGCCTCGGCGGCCAACGTGCTGCGCACCCATTCCGCGTCGATCGCAGTCACCGCGGCGACGTCATCGGGGCGCACGTAGACTCCCACCTTGGTGCCGGCTCCGAAGCCACCGATGTGCTCCCCGGAGTCCGCGATGTCGCCCGGGGGGTAGGCATCCACCCGGCAGGCGATTCCGGCCTGGCCCAGCGTCGCGATCGGGTCGCGCACCTGCCAGGGCTCTCCCACGAAGACCGGCGCCAGGTCCCGCGCCGGGGGGAGTTCTTCCGACGGTGCCGCCGCGGCCGCCGTCGGGCGATCGAAGCCCAACGCCACGTCGCAGTCCGGGCAGCGCTCGGCCCAGTTCTGGAACTCGTCTCCACACTGCGGGCAGTACTTGAACTCCACGCCCGGATCCTAGCCTTGATCCGGCATTCCCGATTGGCCGCGGAGGCGGCGAGGTCGACCGGCGAATGCCGGATCAGGGCTAGCGGGCGGGAGCGCCGGCCACCGGATGGGCGGTGCTGCCGGACCAGGCGTGCAGGCGCGCGCGGCCGCGCCGGCCGGCATCGACGAGGGCGCCCGACCTGCGCATGCAGTAGGTGGCGCGTTGCGCGAGGTCGCGCGGGCGGCCCCAGGCTTCCGCGAGTTCGGCCGTGTCGAAGGGTTCCGGCAGCTCGCGCGGCAGCAGTCCGCGCAGGTCGTCGGGCGACGTGACGAGCCGCATCGCCAGCACGTCGAGGAGGCGCCGCTCCTGGACCTGCCATTCGGAGCGCCGGCGCCGCGGTCGTTTCCGGAAGGTCCGCACCTCGTCCTCCCGCGTCGCGACCAGCTCGAGTTCGAAGTTCTCGTGTGCGATCAACTCGGGAATGGCGACGAGTTCGCCGAAGATCTCCTCGAAGCCCATGCGCTTGGGCGAGCGGCGGCGCCTCGGCCGGCCGCGACCGTCCTCGGGCAGCCGGACGATGAAGCGCTCGCGCGCGATCGGATGCACGAGGCGGACGCGGTGACGCGCGACCAGGTCGCGCAGCTTCGCCGCGCAGCTCGAGAAGCTCGCGGTCTGGATCTCGATCAGCAGGTCGTCGCGCACCAGATCGACCTGGTAGCGCTCGACGGGGACCTCCACGCGGTCGCCCGGCCGCGCGTACCAGGCCTTCAGCGCCGCGTGCAGCGGCCCCTCGTTCAGGACGCCGATCGACGACATGGGTTCCCCACGAGTCGGAGCATCGAGGGCGAAGCAGGCGGACGCAAGCCGCGCGCGTCAGTCGCGGGCGGGCGCGCCGAGTTGCCAGCGGGTGGGGTCTGCCACGATTCGGGCGACGAGCTCGTCCGGCGAGGCGCCTCCCACCTCGAGCGCGTGGCGTTCGTGGGAGCCGAGATCGGAGAACTGCGCGAACATCGCTTCGACCACGTGCGGCTCCGCCGGCGTGTCCGGGCGGCCGCTGGCCCGCGCCACCGCGTCGGCCAGGCGCGGCCGCAGCACCACGTATCCGGTGCCCGCCGCGGCCGGCCCCAGCGCGGCCTCGACCACCGGCAGCATCCAGGGGCCGTCCACGATCACGTCGTAGCCTCCCTGGTGGAAGCTCCGCGCGGCCCGGGCGAACGCGCCGGCCACGGTCTCGTTCTGCGCCCGGGACGCCGGGAGAGTCGGATCGATCGGGCGCGCCAGCCACCCGTAGAAGCGGTCGGTGACGAGGTGGACGCCGTTGTCGGCCCGCGCGGACAGCATCGCCGATACGGTGGTCTTTCCGCTTCCGGGGCATCCGCTGACGATCAGGATCGACATGCTCGGGCTCCCTCCGGCGTCGGCTCCAGGCGCGTGCTGCGGATCGAAGTCCCGCGCGGTCGGTCACATGACCTGCCCGCCCGATCGTATCCGATCCGTCGGTGTTAGTCGCGAGCGCGTTCCGCGGCCGCGCTAGACTCGCCGGATGTGTTCCGATCGGGACGAATCTCCGTTCCCCCCTGGTTTCTTCGATCGTCAGGACCCGGGGCCGGACGCCGACTTCTACGCGGCCCCCCGCATGGTCGTCCACATCGACGAGGCGACCATCGCCGCACTGACGGCCTGGTACGCCGAGGCCTTGCCGCCGCACGCCGACGTCCTCGACCTGATGTCGTCCTGGGTCTCGCACCTGCCGCCGGCAGAGCGGGTCCCACTGGGCCGCGTCGTCGGCCTCGGCATGAACGCAGCGGAGCTCGCCGCGAACCCGCGACTCGCGTCCTTCGACGTCCGTGACCTGAACGCCGACCCGAGGCTTCCGTACGCCGATGCGAGCTTCGACGCGGTGCTTTGCGCGGTCTCGATCCAGTACCTGGTGCGGCCGGTCGAGGTGATGGCCGAAGCCGCGCGGGTCTTGCGGCCGGGCGGTCGGCTCGCGATCGCGGTCTCCCACCGTTGCTTCCCGACCAAGGCGATCCGGGCCTTCCGGGTGCTCCCGGCGGCCGAGCGGATGCGCGCGATCGGGTCCTACCTGCGCGGGGCCGGCGGTTTCGGGCCCGCGAGCGTGGTCGACCGCTCGCCCCGCGGCGCCGATCCGCTGTGGATCGTGACCACGCTCCGTTCCAGCAGCGCCGGATCCTGATACCGTTCGAGGGCCCTGCCCCTCCATCCTGTCCCATCCCTCTCATCCCCGGAGAACGAGCCCTGATCCTGGACCTCCTGACCACGGCCGCCGGTCTTGCGATCCTCGTCGTGGGCGGAGATCTACTCGTGCGTGGGGCGGCCTCCCTCGCGGCCCGCTTCGGGGTCTCGCCGCTCGCGATCGGCCTGACCGTGGTCGCGTTCGGCACCAGCGCTCCCGAACTCTTCGTGAACGTCACGGCTGCACTGCGCGGCAGTCCGGACCTCTCCTTCGGCAACATCTTCGGCTCGAACATGGCCAACATCGGCCTGATCGTGGCGATCACGGCGCTGATCGTGCCGCTGCACATCAAGAGCGTCGTGGTCTCCCGTGAGGTTCCGATGATGATGCTGGCGACGCTGGTCGCGGCGGCGCTCGCGATGGACGGCGTCTTCGGCGGACACGCGGACACGATCAGCCGGGGCGATGGCATCGTGCTCCTGCTGCTCTTCAGCGTGTTCGCGTACTACACGCTGCGCGATCTCGTCCGTCAACGAGACGGCCGGAGCGAAGAGGACGACATCGGGATCGGGGCGACGCCGCAGGTGAAGAAGCTCAGCCTTGGGACGAGCGTCCTCCTCACCACGACCGGGCTCGTCGCGCTCGCAGGCGGCGGGGCGATCACCGTGCTGGGCGCCGAGAACGTCGCGCGGGCCATGGGCGTGTCGGAGACCATCATCGGTCTGACGCTCGTCGCGGTGGGCACGAGCCTCCCGGAGCTCGTGGCCTCGGTCGTCGCCAGCCTGCGCGGACACCCCGACATGGCGGTGGGCAACGTCATCGGCTCGAACATCTTCAACCTGCTGATCGTGCTCGGCACCACCGCCACGATCCGCGAGATCCCGGTCCCGCCGGGGGGCGTCGCTGATCTCGTCGTCGTGATCTGCCTGTCGGGCCTCCTGTGGGTGGCCTCGATCCGTCAGGATCGCGTGATCATCCGGGCCGAGGCCGTCATGCTGATGACGTCCTACATCGTCTACATGGTATTTCGCGCGCAGATGATCTAGGCGCTGTGGCGCCGATCGGCCGCGGAGCCTCAGATCGAGAGCGCGAGGTTCACGCTCAGCGCCAGCCCGGTGAGATAGGTGCCGAGCGCGCCGGCGAAACGGAGCGGATGCGGCTTGTCGAGGTTCCCGACGAGCAGGCCCACCACGAGCAGGTAGCGGCTGAGGGTTGCGAGCCCGATGCACCAGAGGACCCAGGCCGCCGGATCGTGCGCCGCGGTGGCCAGGAAGAGGACGGCCAAGAAGGGCGCGTACTCGGTCGTGTTGCCGTGGGCGCGGATGCGCTTGTAGAGCGGGTTGTCGGGCTCCGGCGTGAAGCCGTACATCTGGTCGCCGCGGCTGAACGAGACGACCATGCCGAGCCCGAAGAGCAACACGCCGAGCAGGGCGGTGCAGATGATGGCGACCGTCATGGGGTACCTCCACGCGGGTTCGTCCGCGTCGGGTCACCCTACCAGAGACCGCGCCTCAACCGACGAGTTCGCTGAAGACATCCTCGTTGAAACCGACCAACACGGTGTTGCCCATCCGCAACGTCGGGGCCCGGAGATTCCCGGTCGGGCCGAGCATGGCGTCGACACAGGCCTTGGGCGCCTTTCCCCCCGGCGCGAACTCGACGACCTTCTTGCCCTTCATCACCACGACCTTGCGCGCGCCCCGGGCGAGCGCGCTCGCCTCCTTGCGCGCGAGCTTGCGGCTCGCGGGGACGATTTCCTTCGGCTCGATGCCCTTGGCGTCCAGGAACTTGGACGCTCGCGTGCAGGACGTTCAACCCTTGCGGTGGTAGTACCAGTCGATGCGCTTCGCCATCCCCCGAAGCTAGCCGCGGGGACGGAGCTAAGAAACCAAGAAATCAAGAAACTCCTTCCGGAGTTTCTTGATTTCTTGGTTTCTTAGCTCCGTCCCCGCCTTCCCCGCTTTCGATGGCGGCCCAGCGGCAGATGGGGCAGGCAGCTGGGTCGTGGCCGCGGGCCGGGCAGTATTCGCGGCCGAAATAGATCAGCTGCAGGTGACGCCGGTTCCAGTCCGCGGGCGGGTAGAGCTCCTTCAGGTCGCGTTCCGTCTGCGCCACGTTCTTGCCGTTCGAGAGGCCCCAGCGCGCGGCCAGACGGTGGATGTGCGTATCGACCGGAAACGCGGGGTGGCCGAAGGCCTGGCTCATGACGACGCTCGCCGTCTTGTGGCCGACGCCCGGCAGCGCCTCCAGCGCCTCGAACGATTCCGGCACCGTGCCGTCGTATGCCTCCGCCAACGTCTTCGAGAGCGCGCGGATGTTCCGGGCCTTCGTCGGCGCGAGCCCGCAGCTCTTGATCCGCGCCAGGATCGAGCGCGTGGGCAGCTTCGCCATCGCGTGCGCGTCCGGCGCGAGCGCGAAGAGGGCCGGCGTGACCCGGTTGACGCGCTCGTCCGTGCATTGCGCCGAGAGCAGCACCGCCACCAGGAGTTGATAGGCGTCGCAGTGGTCCAGCGGGATCGGCACCTCGGGGTAGGTGCGATCGAGCTGCTGGCCGATCCGCCGGGCCTTCTCGGCGCGCTTCACTCCGCGACCGGCGTCCGCATCGTCACCCACTCTTCGGCGCTGGTCGGGTGGATCCCGACGGTGGCGTCGAACTGTGCCTTGGTCGCGCCGCACTGGATCGCGATCCCGAGACCCTGAGTGATCTCGCCGGCGTCGGGGCCGACCATGTGGCAGCCGAGCACGCGGTCGCTGGCGCGGTCGACGACGAGCTTCATCATCGTCTTCTCGTCGCTTCCGGTGAGCGTGTGCTTCATCGGCCGGAAGGTCTCGCGGAAGATCACGACGTCGTCGAACCGGGCGCGCGCTTCCGTCTCCGTCAACCCGACGGTGCCGATGTTGGGCTGGCTGAAGACCGCGGAGGGGACGTTCTCGTGGTTCGGCGCGGTCGGGCGGTCGTGGTAGACGGTCTGCACGAAGGCCATGGCCTCGGCGATCACCATCGGCGTCAGTTGCAGGCGGTCCGTCACGTCGCCGATCGCCCAGACGCTGGGCACGTTGGTGCGCGAGTAGGCGTCGACCAGGATCTCGCCCTTGTCGCCCTGCACGACCCCGGCCGCCTCGAGCCCGAGGCCCTCGACCTTGGGGACCCGCCCGGTGGCGTACATCACGACGTCGCACTCGACCGGGTCGCCCGAGGTCAGCGTGAGCCGGCGGCGACCGTCGGGCAGCGCCGCGATCTCGGCGACGTCCGTGCCGAAGCGGAGGTCGATGCCCTTCTTCCGCATCTCGGTCGCGAGCGTGGTGCGGCAGTCGTCGTCGAACCCGCGCAAGAAGAGCTCGCGGCGGTAGAGCTGCGTCACCTGCGCGCCCAGTCCGTGGAAGATGCCGGCGAACTCGACCGCGATGTAGCCACCGCCTACGACGACGACGTGGCCGGGCAGCTCGTCGAGGAAGAACGCCTCGTTCGACGTGATCGCGTGTTCCACGCCCGGGATGTCGGGCAGGAAGGGCCACGCCCCCACCGCCACCAGCAGGTTCTCGCAGGTGATCTCGCGCCCGCCGATCTCGACCGATCGGGGGCCCGTGATCCGGGCCGTGCCCTCGATGCGCTCGACGCCGGCGCCATCGAGCAGGCCCGCGTAGATCCCGTTCAGCCGTTCGATCTCGGCGTTCTTGTTCTCGATCAGCTTCTTCCAATCGAATCGACGCGGGCCGACGCTCCAGCCGAAGCCGGCCGCATCCTCGAAATCCTCCGAGTAGTGGGAGGCGTAGACGAGGAGCTTCTTCGGAACGCAGCCCACGTTGACGCAGGTCCCGCCGAGGTAGCGCTCCTCCGCCACCGCGACGCGCGCACCGGCCGCAGCGGCCATGCGGCTGGCCCGCACCCCGCCCGAGCCCGCGCCGATGACGAAGAGGTCGTAGTCGAATGCCATGCGGGGGAGTCTAGGCCGCCTGTCGCCCGCGCTCCCGTCGGCCCGTTTGCCCGTCGGCCGTCAGCCGTCAGCCGCCGCCGGCGCTGGCTGCGTCCGGCGGCTCGAACTCCGAGACCAGCGCTTCCACCCGGCGCAGCACGCGGCGCAGGTAGGGACCGTTGCGTCCCTTTCCGGCGGCGAGCAACCGCATCAAGCGCGTGGGACCGACGTTGTAGGCGGCGATGGCCAGGCGCGGGTCGCCGAACCGCTCGCGCTGCTCGGCCAGGTAGGTCAGGCCGAGTCGGACGTTGGCGACTGGATCGAAGAGGGTGCGCGCGCCGGCCCATGGCTGGCCGTGACGCGCGGCCACGTCCGCGGCGACGAAGGGCCGGAGCTGCATCAGTCCGAGCGAGCCGCGGGGGCCCCGCGCGCGCGGGTCGAAGCGGCTCTCCTGTTCGATCAGGCCGAGCACGGTCAGCACCGGCAGGCCGTCGCGGACCGCGGCCTCCCACAGCAACCGCGCTACGGCCTCGCGCTCCGGCGCCCGGATCCGGGGGGCGCGCGCCTCGAGGACGAGCCGGGCGATCACCAGCGCGTCGGGCTCGGCCGCAGGCGCGGGCTCGGCGGCCGGGAGCGGAAACCCGTCCGGGGGTGGCTGCGCGTCCGGCGGCGCGGGAGCGCGCGCCTGGGTCGGCGGGGGTGCCGGGACCGGCGGCGCGACGACCGACCGGGGCGGCGCGCTCGCGCACCCGGCCGCGGCCCCCAGCAGGGCGACCCCCATCCAACGCACCCAGGACCTCACGGGCACCGAGGGTAGGGCTTGCCTAGGTTCCGTGCCGCCATGCCCCAGGCTCCCGATCTCCAGGGTTTCCAGCGGCGCTTCCTGCGCGGACGGGCCCATCCGCTGAAACCCGTCGTGCAGGTGGGCGATTCCGGTGTCTCCGACGCCGTCGTGGACGCCATCGACGCCGCGCTCGGCGATCACGAGCTGATCAAGGTGCGCCTGCACGCGCCGGGGGACAAGAAGGCCACGGCCCGGGAACTCGCGGCCCGCGCCGGCGCCGCGCTCTGCGGCGTGGTCGGGCACACCGTCATCCTCTACCGGCCGGACCCGGACGCGCCCCGGATCGCATTGCCGCAGCGGGCCGGCTAGGCGGCATCGGGCACTGTATCCTCGCCCGCCCGGCCCGCCTCACGGGCCGAAGGAGGAATGCGAGATGGCCGGTCCCCTGGCAGGCGTGAAGATCATCGAAATCGCCGGGATCGGGCCCGGGCCGTTCTGCGCGATGTTGCTGGCGGACCTCGGCGCCGACATCCTGCGCATCGACCGCGCGGGTTCGGTGCGCGACGAGTTCCCGGACGAGCCCTCGGGCGACCTGCTCAACCGCGGCCGCCGCTCGATCGGCGTCGACCTCAAGAGCCCAGCCGGCATCGAGACCGTGCTGCGCCTCGTCGAAAGCGCCGACGTCCTGATGGAGGGCTTCCGGCCCGGGGTGATGGAACGCCTGGGCCTCGGTCCCGACGTCTGCGAGGCCCGGAATCCGGCCCTCGTCTATGCGCGCATGACGGGCTGGGGCCAGGACGGCCCGATCGCGCACGCCGCGGGCCACGACATCAACTACATCGCGCTCTCGGGCGCGCTCGCCCACATCGGCCGTGCCGGCGAGAAGCCGCTCCCTCCCCTCAACCTGGTCGGGGACTTCGGCGGCGGCGGCATGCTGCAGGCGCTGGGCATCGTGTCGGCCCTGGTCGAACGCGCGACCAGCGGTCGGGGCCAGGTCATCGACACCGCGATGATCGACGGCGCCTCCACGCTGATGGCCATGTTCCACAGCTTCCTGAACAGCGGCGCGTGGAGCCTCGAACGCGGCACGAACCTGCTCGACACCGGCTCCCACTTCTACGACACCTACGAGTGCAGCGATGGGAACTACATCTCGATCGGATCGATCGAGCCCCAGTTCTACGCCGAGCTCCTCCGGCTGACGGGTCTGGAAGGAGAAGACCTGCCGCACCAGATGGACCGGGAGCAGTGGGGCGCGATGAAGGAACGCCTGACCGCGATCTTCCTGACCCGGAGCCGTTCCGAGTGGTGCGAGATCATGGAGGGCACCGACGTCTGCTTCGCGCCGGTGCTGACGATCCCCGAGGCCTACGAGCACCCGCACAACAAGGCCCGCCAGACCTTCGTCGAGGTCGCCGGGGTGCCGCAGCCGGCGCCGGCGCCGCGCTTCAGCCGCTCGCGATGCGAGATCCAGGGGCCGCCGCCGCACCCGGGACAGAATACCGACGAGGGTCTCGCGGCGTGGGGCTTCTCGGACGAGGAGATCCAGAAGCTACGCGAGGCGAAGGCCATCGCCTAGCGTCGGTGCGGCGCGGGTTCAGGCGCGGCCGGTCTCGCGCACCTCGTCGAGGTGCGTCGCGCAGCCGAGCAGCGTGACCGTCCACGGCTCGCCGGGCTCGAGAACGGTGACGGAGGTGTTCGCCCAGCCGGCAACGGCACGCACACCCGGAGCCAGCACCGCATGGCGATCCACCACGCTGTGGCAGACGAGACCGTGCGTGACGACGGCGATGTCGCCGGCGGCTACGGCCGCAGCCGCGGTGACATGGGCCCACGCCTCCTCGACGCGAGCGTGGAAGTCCGCCCAGCCCTCGCCTCCCGGCGGCGCATAGCCGTCCGCGAACGGGTCGATGCCCTCTTCGGCCAGCTCGGCGTAGGGCCGGCCGCGCAGGTGGCCGAAATTGCGCTCGCGCAGCAGCGGCGTGACGTCGAGGGGCGCGCCCGTCGTCGCGGCGACGGCCTCGGCCGTCTGCCGGGCGCGCGCGTAGTCGCTGACCAGGATGCGCGCGAGCGCCCTCCTGCGCAGGCGCTCGCCCAGGCGCGCGGCCTGTTCGAGACCGCGCTCCGAGAGCGGCGTCTCCGGGTGCTGCAGCACCCGGGCCGCGTTCGACGCCGTCTCGCCGTGTCGGATCAGGAAGATGGCCATGGCCCGCGATCATACAACCCGCGGCCGGCCCGGCACCGCCGGGGGCGCGACGGCTGGCCGCGGCCTATCCGGCCCGCCAGTCGTCCTCGAACGCCGGGTCGTCCAGGACCCCGACGAGGGCCAGGTGCGGCGGGATCTCGCGGGGTTCGCTGCTGGCGCGCCAGGGCTTGCGGTCGTTGAAGCACAGCGGGCAGAGCCCGGACGCGTGGCGCACGAACATCACGTCTCCGCAGTTGCCGCAGTGGTAGCGGCGGCCCTGCCGCGAGAGCGCGCGGACCACGAAGCCGGAGGGGAGCAGCGTACGGGGCTTGGGAAGGACTTGATTCGCCATGTCCGTGGGTGCCCGGTACCGGGCGCCGGGTTGCGGAAATCGCGGCCCGATACGCAACCCGGCGGCAGCGGGAACGCAGGATCGGCGCCGGCGAAGCAAGCGGGCGGCAGCCTCACACCAGGGTCCGGACGCACACGCGGCCATCCTCGGCGTCCAACCGGAGGATCCGGGGTGAGTCCGCGTCGGCCCGGAACTGCAGGAGCAGCCCGCCGTCGTGCTCTCTCGCGCGGTGCAGGGGGTTGCCGAGGACCGTCCACCAGGGGTCCTCCTCGTCGGCATTGCTTCCGGCCTCGCCCCCTCTGTCCGCGAAGACCTCGGCCCGCAGCGCCGTCCCCTGCGCGGTCACCCGCACGGTCCCGACGTCGAAGGTGAGCGACAGCGCCTCGAGGCCGCCGTCTGCCCCCGCGTCGGCGGTCACGCGAAGCAGGCGCCCGCCCTGCTCACGGACGCGTTCGAACCATCCCAGCGCCGTGGCCGCCACTGAGCCCTCCCGTGCGTCTACCCGCGTGTTCCGTGGTCGTGGGCGGCCCAGAACGCCCGGACCTGCTCGAAGCGGGCCATCGGACAGTCGCCCCGGGGACCGAGCCGATGGAGGTGGCGGCCCTCGCGGGTGTACGGCTTCCACTTCGGATGACCGGGGTCGCCGTCGCGAGCAAAGGCGATCCAGCGGTCCTGGATCTTGCGCGAAAGGGGCCCGGCCCCGAGCGTGAGACCGCGCACCATCGGGTGGCGCCAGGTGCCGAACACCAGCGGCACCTCCATCGCGTGGCCGGCCCCCACGAAGCGGCGCAGGTGCGGCGGCACCCAGGTAAAGCCGTAGGCCCAGGTCGGGGCGTGTTCGCTGTGGAGTTCGGCCATGCGCTCGGCCGGGGCGCGGAAGACGCGATCCGTCTGGAATGCGGACCAGCGCCGGTGCGGCGGACGGTCGCCGTAGACGGCCGCGTAGAGTTCGTCGGCCGCCGCCGCATCGGCCGACGCTTCGAACGCGCGCTCGAAGCGCCGGCGCAGCGCCGCCGCGTCGAGTTCCCGCGCCTTCCGGTCGCCGGCCTGGAACAGGTCCCATTCGTCCCGGTTGGTGCCGAGGAGCAGCGGCACCTGGGCGGCGCGGCCGGCCTCCAGCGCCGCGAGCGGTTGCTCCGGCAGCCAGTCCCCGTCCTCGGCCGGCTGGAACGGGAGGCCGCGGTGCGTGAACCCGAGCTTCTGCGTCACCTTGCGCTGGGCGCGCAGCAGGTCGCGCGTCGGCACGTCGCGGAGCGCGTGCGCGTCTCCCATCGCCAGGCCGAACTCTGCCAGGAAGGTCTCCGCCACCCGCGCCGAGGCTTCCGGCGTCGAGACGTTGTGCATCGCGCCGCTCTGGGCGATCGCGCCGCGGAACAGGCCGCGCGCGGCCGGCGTCGCCAACAGCGTGCCGACGCTCATGGCCCCGGCGCTCTCGCCGAAGATCGTGACCCGTTCGGGGTCTCCGCCGAACGCGGCGATGTTGTCGCGCACCCACTCGAGCGCGGCGACCTGGTCGCGCAGGCCGGGGTTGCTGTCGGCGAAGCCGGCCGGCGCGCTCTCGCCGAACGACAGGAAGCCGAACGCGCCCAGTCGATAGTTCACGGTGACGACCACGAGGTCGCCGCGGGCCGCGAGCGAGCCCCCGTCGTAGACCAGGGCCCCGCCACTTCCCATTAGGAAGGCACCGCCATGGATCCAGACCAGGACCGGCCGCTTCGCGTCGTCGGCGGCCGGGGTCCAGACGTTCACGGTCAGGCAATCGTCGCCCACGCCCGCGGGGCCGGTGCCGGCCAGCGCGCTGAGGATCCGGATCATGGCCTCGTTCTGCGGCGCCGCGGGCGCGTGCCCGCGCGCGTCGCGCACGCCCGTCCACGGTTCCGGCGGCACGGGAGCGCGGAAGCGGCGCTCGCCCACCGGGGGCGCCGCGTAGGGGACGCCGCGAAAGACCGCGCGGCCGCGCACGAAGCGGCCCTCCACCCGCCCGCTGCGGGTGGCGACCACCGGGGCTCCCCGCTGCGATCGATCCTGCGCCACGCCCGTGTCCCCTGGGCCGGGCGCGCGTCCGCGCCCCAGCACTGCTAAAAGAACCCCGAACGTAGCAGCGTGCGCGCTGCCTCCTCCCATCCCCCAAAGACGTCCCCTCCCCAGACGCCCGACTGCGAGCCGCCATGTCCGAACGCCCGGTCTTCAATTTCTCCGCCGGCCCGGCGGTCCTCCCGGAAGAGGTGCTGCGAGAGACCCAGGAAGCGCTGTGGGACCTCGCCGGCACCGGCATCGGCGTGATGGAGCACAGCCACCGGGGGGCGGCCTTCGACGCGGTCTACCAGCAGACGCTGGCCGATTGCCGCGCCGTCGCGGGCATCCCGGACGACTACGAGATCCTGTTGCTGCAAGGAGGCGCCAGCTCCCAGTTCTTCATGCTGCCGGCCAACTTCCTCGCGGACGATGCCACCGCCGACTACCTGGTGACGGGCGCGTGGGCCGAGAAGGCCGCCGGGGAAGCGGCCCACTACGGTCGCGTCCACGAAGCCTGGCGCGGCGAGAAGCCCTACACCCGCATTCCCCGACCGCACGAGATCGCGTACAGCGAGGCGCCGACCTACGTCCACATGACGTCGAACAACACGATCTTCGGCACGCAGTGGAATGCCGAACCCGAGATCCCGGACGGCAGCTGGCTCGCGTGCGACGCGTCGAGCGACATCTTCTCGCGACCCATCGACGTGGGCCGCTACGGCATGATCTACGCAGGTGCCCAGAAGAACCTCGGGCCGGCGGGCGTCACCCTGGTGATCCTGCGCCGCGACCTGCTCGAGCGCGGCCGCGTGCGGGAGCTGCCGACGATGCAGCGCTACGACCGCAAGAACGGCTCGATGCACAATACGCCCACCACCTTCGGCATCTACGTGATGGGCCGCGTGCTGGCGTGGATCCTGCGAAGCGGCGGCCTCGAGGAGATGGGCCGGCGCAACCGCGAGAAGGCGAGCCTGATCTACGACGCGCTCGAGGCGCACGCTGGCTTCTACCGCTGCACGGCCGGCGAAGGCAGCCGCTCGGCGATGAACGTGACCTTCCGCGGACCCGACGAGGAGACCGAGAAGCGCTTCGTCGCCGAGGCCGAGGCCGCGGGTCTGTGCGGCCTGAAGGGCCATCGCGACGTCGGCGGCATGCGGGCCAGCATCTACAACGCGTTCCCGCGCGAGGGGTGCGACGCGTTGGTGCGCTTCCTGGCCGACTTTGCCAAGCGGAACGGCTAGCCGGGCGGTGCGCGGTTGAGCGCGCCGAGGCTCATCGACCGCGTCCCCGACGGTGCCGCGCTGGCGGATCCCGGCGCGGTCCTCGACCGCTTCCTCTCCTGGGTCGAGGTCTCGGGATGGATCCCGTACGAGCACCAGGAAGAGGCGCTGCTGGAGATCGCGGCCGGACGGCACGTCGTGCTGGCTACGCCGACCGGCAGCGGCAAGTCGCTGGTCGCGTTGGGCCTCCACTTCAAGGCGCTCTGCGAAGGCAAGCGCTCGTTCTACACGGCCCCGATCAAGGCGCTCGTGAACGAGAAGTTCTTCGCGCTCTGCGAGGCCTTCGGTGCCGAGAACGTCGGCATGCTCACGGGCGACGCCAGCATCAACTGGGCCGCGCCGATCGTGTGCTGCACCCAGGAGGTGCTCGCGAACATGGCGCTGCGCCGCGGGCTCCAGTGCGACGCCCCCTACGTGGTGATGGACGAGTTCCACTACTACGCCGACCGCGACCGCGGCCACGCCTGGCAGGTTCCCCTGCTCGTGCTCGAGAACACGACCTTCCTGCTGATGTCGGCGACGCTGGGCAACACGGCCCCGATCGAGGAACGGCTCGGCGACCTGACCGGGCGCGAGGTCGCGCACGTCTGGAGCACCGACCGGCCGGTTCCCCTCGACTACGACTACCGCGAGACTTCGCTCCAGGACACGGTCGAGGCGCTCCTCGACGAGGGGCGCGCGCCGGTCTACGTCGTCAGCTTCACGCAGCGGGAAGCGGCCGAAGTGGCCGGGGCGCTGACGAGCGCGCGCGTGACGGACCGGGACGGCCGCCGCGCGATTGCGGCCGCGATCGCGGACGTCCGCTTCGATTCGCCCTACGGACGCGAGATGCGGCGCATCCTGTCCCACGGCATCGGACTGCACCACGCGGGCCTGCTTCCCAAGTACCGGCGCACGGTCGAGAAGCTGTCGCAGGAAGGCCTGCTCCGCGTCATCTCCGGCACGGACACGCTGGGCGTCGGCGTGAACGTGCCGATCCGCACCGTCGTCTTTACGCGGCTCTCGAAATACGACGGGCAGAAGGTGCGCGTGCTGTCCGTGCGCGACTTCCAGCAGATCGCGGGGCGTGCGGGGCGGAAGGGCTTCGATGTGCGCGGCAGCGTCGTCTGCCAGGCGCCCGAACACGTGATCGAGAACAAGCGGAACCGGCAGAAGAAGCGGGGGGGCAAGCCGAAGCCCGCGCGCAAACCGCCTCGGGGTTTCGTCGCGTGGGGGCGCGAGACGTTCGAGCGGCTCGCGAACGATCCGCCCGAGATGCTCGAGTCGCGCTTCCGCGTCACCCACGGGATGCTGGTGCAGATGCTCCAGCGCGAGCCCGGGGTCGCCGGGCCGCGCGGCGGCTACGGTGACCTCGTCGAACTCATCGCGCGTTGCCACGAGCGCCCCGCGCACAAGCGCCGGCTCCGCCGCGAGGCCGCCGCGCTGTTCCGCGCGCTGCGCGGCGCCGGCATCGTGCGCGTCGAGGCGGGGCGCGTCGAAGTGGACGAGGACCTGCAGCGCGACTTTTCGCTCCACCAGACGCTCTCGCTCTACCTGGTCGAAGCGATCTCGGCGCTCGATCCGGACGAGCCGGGCCACGCGTTGCGCGCGCTGAGTTGCGTGGAGGCCGTCCTCGAGAACCCGGTGGTGCTGCTGCGTCAGCAGGTGCGCATGCGCAAGGACGCGCTGATGGCCGAGTTGAAGGCGAAGCGCGTCCCGTACGAGGAACGGCTGGCGAAGCTGGACGAGGTGACCTGGCCGAAGCCCGAATCCGACTTCCTGCACGCGACCTTCCGCGTCTTCGCCGAGCACCACCCGTGGGTGAGCGAGGAGGTCGTGCGGCCGAAGGCGATCGCGCGAGAGATGGCCGAGCGCTTCGAGAGCTTCGACGACTACGTGAAGCGCTACGGAATCCAGCGCAACGAGGGCACGCTGCTGCGCTACCTGGGCCAGGTCGGGACCACGCTCGACCAGACCGTGCCCGACGTCCAGAAGACCGAGGAAATGCTCGAGATCGCGGCCTATCTGCGCGACCTCGTGCGACGCACCGACACGAGTCTGCTCCAGGAATGGGAGAGCCGCGTCGGAGGCGGCGCGGCGCGGGTGACGGCACCAGAGCCGGACGCGGAGGGGGCCCACGCGCGGCGGCGTCCGGGCCTCGCGGCGGATCCACGGGCGTTCCGGGCCCGGCTCCGGACCGAACTCCACGCGCTGCTGCGCGCGCTCTCGCGCAAGGAATGGGAAGAGGCCGTCCGCTGCGTGCGCCCGGACGCGCAGGACCCGTGGACCGTGGAGCGCTTCGAGGAGGCGCTGGCGCCCTATTTTGCCGCCCACGAGAGGCTGCGCTTCGACCCCGCCGCGCGGCAGGCACACCTGACGTCGATCACCGAGGTGGAGCCCGGCGTCTGGCGCGCCCAGCAGGCGATCCTCGACCCGGAAGAAGACGACACGTGGGCGCTCCATGTGAGCGTGGACTTGCGCACGGATGAGCCGCCGGCCGACACGCCCATGCTCCGCCTCGACGCGATTCGCGACTAGCCGCCCGTCACCGGGACCCCTCGGACGGACACTCCATTCCGGGAGCCCTCTCGCCGATACGAGGATTGTCATGCGTTCCAGCGATCGCGACCCGATCTTCCTGATCGGGCTCGGAGACCACCACGACGACCTGGCCCACCGCCTGATGGCGCTGGGCTACCGGCCGCTGCGTGCCGAAGACGCGATGGGCGCCGCGATGTTGCTGGCCCGGGTCGATCGCCCGATCCACGGCGCCATCCTGCCGGTCGCCGGCACCTTCCTCGACCGTGCCGCCGAACTGGCGATGCTGGCCGAGAAGGCCGTGGGCCTCAGCTACATCGTCACCGGCAAGGAACCGGAAGGCGCCGCGATCGACGATCTGCGCCGCGACGGCGTCCGCTATTGCCTGTGGGAAGCCTTCTCGGATCACGAATTGCGCTTCGTGGTAAACCGCGCCCTCTACGATCGGACGCGGGGCGACGTCCGCGACCGCACGCGGGTGCCGACGGACCTGACGGTGCGGCTCCGCAACGGCGCCGGCGAGCGCAAGGCCGGGCTCTACAACCTCTCGTGCACCGGCGCCTACCTCGACACGAGCCGCTCCTCGCTCCCGGGCGGCCACATGACGGTGCGGCTGCCTCTTCCGAGCGGCGATCTCGAACTCGAGGCGACCGTGGTCTCGGCCAACGTCCCGGGCAACCTGAAGCGCGAGAACCTCCCGATGGGGATGGGGATCACCTTCTCGCCGACCGATGCGGAATCGCAGGCGCGGCTCGAACAGTACGTGGCTCAGCGCGCGCGCGACTACGAGCTCTGACGCTACGCTCGGGGCGTGTGCGCCTCCCGCCGCCCGGAACCCGAAGGCCGCTGGCAGCAGATCTACCGCGTCGTGCGCCGCATTCCGGAAGGGTGCGTCGCCACCTACGGCCAGGTGGCCGCGCTGGCGGGGCTGCCACGGCAGGCGCGGCAGGTCGGCTATGCGCTGCACGCCCTCCCGGCCGGAGGCGACGGCGTGCCGTGGCACCGCGTCGTGAACGCGCGCGGAGAGGTCAGCGCGCGATCGGACTCCGAGGCGGACCTCCTCCAGCGCGCGCTACTGGAATCGGAAGGCGTCGTGTTCGACGCCGGCGGTCGTCTGTCGCTTCCGCGCTACCGCTGGGAAGCCTGACTCGCGCCGGCCCGGGCGCCCGCCTGCACGTTGCGCACGGCCTGGCCCAGCCGGGCGATGCCCTCGCGCACTTCTCCCGGCGGAAGCACCGCGACCGAGAGCATCAGGTAGCGGTCGCCCTCGGGCCCGGGCAGGAACGCATCGGTCGGGCTCCAGGCGAGATCGGCCGCGACGGCCTCCGCCCGCAGCGCCGAGGGTTCGAGGGCCTCGGGGAGCCGCACCCACAGCGCGTGTCCGCCCGCGGGCCGCCGGACGTGCGTGCCCGCCGGCAGCTCGTGCGCGATCGCATCGAGCGCGGCGTCGATCCGCTCGCCGACCTGGCGCCGCGTCGTCCGCACGTGCCGGTCGAGCCCGCCGCTGCCGATCCAGCGCGCCAGCGCGGCCTGCTCGAGGTGGCTGGTGCCCATGTCGGAGCTCAACTTGAGCTCGGTGAGCCGCTGCATCAGCGGGCGCGCACCGACCACGTAACCGAGCCGGAGCGTCGGAAAGACCGCCTTCGAGAACGTTCCGATCGTGATCACGTGGCCGGCCTCGTCGCGCGTCTTCAGCGCGGGAACGATCGGCTCGTCCAGCCGCATGTCGCCGTCGTAGTCGTCTTCGACGACGGGGATGCCGTGGGTTTCGGCGAGCCGCAGCAGCGTGGCGCGCCGCGACGCGCATAACGTCACCCCGGTGGGCGCCTGCACCGCGGGCGTGCAATAGACCAGCTTCGCCGGCCGCAGCGCCGACTGCCGCTCGAGTTCGTCGACGCAGAGCCCCTGCCCATCGACCGGGATCGGGAGCAGGTGCGCGCCGGCGCGACGGAACACCCACTCGGCGCCGAAGTAGCCGGGCCGCTCCACCGCCACCGTGTCGCCGGCCTCTAGCAGCGCGCGTGCCACGAGATCGAGACCCTGCTGCGCACCGGACGTGACGAGGACGTCGGCCGGCTCGCAGAGGATGCCGCGCGCGACGAGCCGGGCCGCGATCGCTTCGCGAAGCGGGCCCCATCCCCGGGCGTCGGACGCGTTGGCGAAGTGCGGGAGGTCCTCTTCCAGGGCCCGGCCGATGCACCGCCGCAGCGCGCGCAGCGGAAGGCCCGACGGGTCGGCCTGGCCCGCGCGGAAGTCGAAGCGCACGGACGCACGCATGTCGAGCACGCGCGGGCGGTCGAGCCGCGCCGCGCGTTGCGCGAAGAGCGCGTCCCAGTTCGGGCCGGGCCCGGCGCCCTGGCCGGACCGCGCGTCGGTCCGGTTCCGGCCGGCCGGAACCCGATGACAGCGGGTCGCGGCGGGCGGACGCGCCGCTACGAAGGTCCCGCGGCCGACGTGCGAGGTGATCCACTCGCCATCGGCCAGCAGCGAGTAGGCGCCGTTGACGGTGTTGCGCGAGACGCCGAGCGAGGCGGCCAGCGCCCGGCTCGGGGGGAGCTGCTGGCCCGGGGCGAGGTGACCGCCCTCGATGAGGGCCTGGAGATGGCCCGCCAGCTGGCGATAGACCGGCTCGCGGGCTCCGGGATCGGGGTGGAAGGCGAGCTCCATGGGGCCAGCCTGGAGCAGATTGGACCCTGGTTCCAGTACCAATCATGCCCCGTCCGATGAGGCCGATCCTGGGGGGGCGGATGGAACCGCAGGGCCGCGGCCGGCGACAGAGTCCCGGGAGCGGTCCCCTGCCGCGTCCCGGTGTGGAGGTTACCCTCCGCGCCTCGCCGAAGGAGGCCCCGATGAAGCGCTGGATTCCCGCTGCCCTCGTGCTCGTGTCGGCGGTGTCGGCCGGTTGGCCGCTGGCGGCCCGGGCCAAGGAGGCCCTGCTCGACGGCATCGCCGCACAGGTCGGCACCGAGATCGTGCTGCTGTCCGAGGTGATGACGGCGGCGGCCCCGGTCGAGGCGCAGGCGCGCGCGGCCGGCGCCACGCCCGAGGACATCAACGCGATCCGGGGCCAGGCGCTCGACCGCGCGATCGAGCGCGCGCTGATCCGCCAGGTCGTGCGCCGCGCCGAACTCGACGCGACCGACGCCGAGGTGGACGACGCGATCGAGGGAATCGCGAAGGAGAACGGCCTGAGCACCAGCCAGCTCCGCGAGAGCGTCGAGAGCCAGGGCATGCCGTACTCGGTCTACCGCGAGCGCATCCGGGGCGAGATCGAGCACTCGAAGGTCATGAACGGCATCGTCGCCTCCCGCGTCCGGATCTCGGAGGACGACATCAAGGCGCGCTACCTGCGCGAGCTCGGCGACCAACCCGAAGGCGGCCAGGAGTTCTTCCTCCGCCACATCCTGGTCGCGGCGAGTCCGGAGCGTCCGGTGGCCGAGACCTGCAAGATCGCCCGCAGCGGGAAGGCGCGGGTCGAGAGCGGCGAGGACTTCCGCGCGGTCGCGGCGGAGCTGTCCCAGGCCAATCCGGAACGTGGCGGTACGCTCGGGTGGATCCACGAGAAGGACCTGGCCGGGTGGATGCGGCCCGTCGTCGTGGGCCTCGAACCGGGACAGATGTCGGGCGTCATCGAGATGCCCTTCGGCTGCAACCTGATCCTGGTCGTCGATCGGCGCGACTACCAGCCCGTTTCCTACGAACAGGCCCAGAACCAGATCCACAACCAGCTCTTCAACGAGCAGATGGAGCTCGAGTACACCAAGTTCATCGAAGAGCTGCGTTCCGACACCTACATCGAGCGCAAGGATCTCTTCTCCCGGCCCGCCCCGCCGGACGAATCTTGAACCCGGGGTCGGCCGGAAGCTTCCGCGCCGCGGCCCCCGAACACATCACCATCCGCGGCGCCCGTGAGCACAACCTCCGCGAAGTCGATGTCGACATCCCGCGCGACCGTCTGGTGGTGATCACGGGGCTCTCGGGCAGCGGGAAGTCCTCGCTCGCGTTCGACACGGTCTATGCCGAAGGGCAGCGACGTTATGTCGAGTCGCTTTCGGCCTACGCGCGGCAGTTCCTGGACCAGATGTCCCGGCCCGACGTCGAGAGCATCGAGGGCCTGTCTCCCGCGATCGCGATCGAGCAGCGCACCAGCGGCCGGAACCCCCGATCGACGGTGGGCACCGTGACCGAGGTGCACGACCACCTCCGCCTGCTGTTCGCCCGTGCCGGAACCCCGCATTGCACGCGCTGCGGCGACCCGATCTCGAGCCAGACCGTGGGCGAGATGACCGAGCGCGTCCTCGCGCACGGCGAGGGCACCCGGGTCGAGATCCTGGCCCCGGTCGTGCGCGGCCGGAAGGGCCTCTACCGCAAGGAACTCGACGCGTTTCGCGAGCAGGGCTTCGTACGCGCCCGGATCGATGGCGAGATGCGCGACCTCTCCGAAGAGATCCGGCTCGCGCGGCAGAAGACGCACGACATCTTCGTGGTCGTGGACCGGGTCGCGGTCAAGGCGAGCGCAGAGCTGCGCATCGCGACCTCGCTCGAAGCGGCGATGGCCCTGGCCGACGGCCTCGTCGTGCTCTCGGTGGACGGCGAGGACGAAGTGCTCTCGCAGACCAGCGCCTGTGGCCGCTGCGGTGTCTCCTTTCCGGAGCTCGCTCCGCGGCTCTTCTCGTTCAACAGCCCCGCCGGGGCGTGCCCGCGCTGCAGCGGCCTCGGGACCTGGGACGAGATCGACCCGGCGAAGGTGGTGCCGGACCCGGACCGCTCGCTGGCCGACGGCGCGATCGCACCGTGGGGAGGCCGGCGGATGGGCCGCTACTACCTCCGGCTCCTGGAGGGCCTGGCCGAAGCACTGGATTTCGACCTCGATACCCCGTGGCACGCGCTGCCGAAGCGGATCCAGCGCCAGGTCCTGCACGGGACGGGAAAGCGCGCGGTGGGCTTCCGCCTGCCGCGCAAGGCCGGGGGCCGCGTGACGCGGCCGTTCGACGGCGTCGTCGGCGAACTCGAGCGCCGGCGGGGCGAAGCCGACGCGCTGCCCGAGGAACTCTCGCGCTACACGCGCCCCGGACCGTGCCCGGAATGCGACGGTGCGCGGGTCGGCGTCTTTGCGCGCAACGTGCGCGTCGGCGGCCTGGCCATCCACGAACTCGGGGCGCTCCCGATCGGCGCGGCCCGCGAGCGGCTCGAGGGTCTCGCACTGGCGGGAACCGCGCGGACGGTGGCCGAACGCGTGCTCGACGAGATCCGCGAGCGGCTGCGCTTCCTGTGCGACGTCGGCCTCGACTACCTCACGCTCGACCGCGCCGCGGGCACCCTCTCCGGGGGCGAAGCGCAGCGGATCCGCCTCGCGACCCAGGTGGGCGCCCACCTGATGGGCGTGCTCTACATCCTCGACGAGCCGTCCATCGGCCTGCACGCGCGCGACAACGACCGGTTGCTCGCGAGCCTGGAGCGGTTGCGCGATACCGGCAACAGCGTGCTCGTCGTCGAACACGACGAGGCCACGATCCGGCGCGCCGACCACGTGATCGACGTCGGGCCGGCCGCCGGCATCCACGGCGGCGAGATCGTGGCCGAGGGCCCGCCGGAAGCCATCATCGCCTGCGACCGCTCGCTGACGGGCGCCTATCTCTCCGGGCGCTTCCGGGTTCCGGTACCCGCACGCCGGCCCTGCGAGCAGGTGCCGCGCCTCTGGCTCCGGGGCTGCACCGAGCACAACCTGAAGGATCTCGACGTCGCGATTCCGCTCGGGCGCTTCACCGTGGTCACCGGCGTTTCGGGCTCGGGCAAGTCCACGCTGATCACCGACACCCTGTACCGCGCGCTCGCGCGCAAGCTCCACGGATCCGAACAGGTGCCGGGCGCCCACCTCCGGCTCGAGGGAGCCCAGCACCTCGACAAGGTGGTCGAGATCGACCAGTCGCCGATCGGCCGGACCCCGCGCAGCAACCCCCTCACCTACACCGGCGCGTTCGACCCGGTGCGGAAGCTCTTCGCGGCGGTGCCGGAAGCGCGGGTGCGCGGGTACGGGCCCGGGCGCTTCTCGTTCAACGTGAAGGGCGGGCGCTGCGAGTCCTGCCAGGGCGACGGCTCGCTGCGCGTGGAGATGCACTTCCTGCCTGATCTCTTCGTCCCGTGCGAGGTCTGCCACGGGCGGCGCTACAACCGGGAGACGCTGGAGATCCGCTACAAGGGCGAAACGATCGCGGACGTGCTGGCGATGACGGTCGAGGAGGGCCGGGCCTTCTTCGAGAACATCCCCCCCGTGCGGCGGCCCCTCGAGACCCTGGACCGCGTCGGGCTCGGCTACCTGCGGCTCGGCCAGCCGGCCCCGACGCTCTCGGGCGGCGAGGCGCAGCGCGTGAAGCTGGCGCGCGAACTCTCGCGCCGCTCGACGGGCAGGACGCTCACGCTGCTCGACGAACCGACGACGGGCCTCCACTTCGCCGACGTCGACCGCTTGCTCCAGGTCCTGCAGCAGCTCGTCGAGAAGGGCAACACCGTGGTCGTGATCGAGCATCACCTCGACGTCGTCCGGTCCGCGGACCACGTGCTCGACCTCGGGCCGGAAGGGGGCGAGGCCGGGGGACGGGTCGTCGTGGCCGGAACGCCGGAGGAGGTCGCCCGTCACCCGCGGAGCCACACCGGCCGCGCTCTGCGCGAGGCAGACGCGTGACGCCCCCGGAGCCCCGCCCGCCGTTTCCGAGCCCGCTGCTGGCCTTCGGCCTCACGAGCCTGGCGCTGATGCTCTGGCTGATGGGAGCGATGCTCTTCTTCGGCCTCGGCGGGCCGGTGGCGGTGGCGATGGGAAGCATCGTCGGGCTCGGCGTGCTGGGATCCGCGGCGGCGCGCCTGGTCCCGCCGCCCTCCGATGTGCGCCTGGGCCTGCGCGGGCCGGAACTCCACTGGCTGCTCCCGGCGCTTCTACTGCTGCCGCTCGTGCTGTGGACGAGCGAACTCGACAACTGGATCGCGGTCTGGACCGCGCGCCCGCCGCGGCCGGACGAGGCCGGCCCGTCGTCCCTTGCGTGGCTGGAGACCGGCATCGTCAGCGTGCTGCTGCTTCCGTTGCTGGAGGAGTTCTTCTTCCGCGGTCTGTTGCTGCAGGGGGTCGCGCAGTCGATGCGCCCCCTCGGCGCCTGCGTCTTCGTCGGGGCGCTCTCGGCGATCTTCGGCGCGGCCGCGTTCGGGACGTCACCCGAGACCGTGTCCGTGTTGGCGATCGGGTGGGTGAACGGCACGCTGCTGGGCGTGCTGCGCCTGGCCTCCGGCTCGCTCTTCGTCCCGATCGCGTGGCACTCCGCCACCGCCGCGCTCGGCTTGCTAGGCGTGATCCTGGCCACGGACGTGCCGGTTCCGGGCTTCAACGCTCCCGGAGACCACACGCCGGCTTCGTGGCTGGTCACGGCCGGTCTTCCGGTCGCGATCGGCCTCGTGCTGCTCCGCCAGCGCTGGAACGCGCGCGACCCGCTGCCCGCGCTGCCGCCGCGCGAGGACGAGGAAGAGGACGAGCGGCCGTTCTTCTAGGGCCGCCGGGCCGGGCGCGCGCCGCGGGCCGTCAGTCGGGCAGGCCGTCCTCGGTGATGGCGCCGGCCGGACCGTTCCCGTCCGGGCCGAGACGCCCGCCCTCGTCGAAGTGCCCCCGGCCCGGGACGTGGTTCACTTCGACCCGGATCCCGTCCGGGTCCTCGAAGAGCACCGAGTAGTAGCCGGGTGCGAAGCCGTCCTCCCGCGGCGCGTGCACGATGCGGGCATCGAGCTCGTCCACCAGGAAGGAGTGCGCCCGGTCCACGTCCTCGCTGCTGCGCGCGCGGAAGCAGAAGTGGTGGAGCCCGGCGCGCCATTGGTCGAACGCGAGCGCGTCCGGCCGGTCCTCCGGGCTCGCGCCGCGCACCAGGATCCCGGTGCGGCTGCCGATGCAATAGACGATCCCCTCGCCCCGGATCAGCGTCTTCATCTCGAAGAAGCCACAGAGCTTCTCCCAGAACGGCACGCAGCGGCCGGGATCGTTCACGGTGAGCTGGATGTGGGCGATGCCATTCAGGGCGATGCTCATCGGCGCGCCTCCTTCGAAGGGGGGGCGGTTCCCCGCACCATCGCGTCGATCGCGTCGCGCCAGACCAGGTAGCCGCGCCCGAGCAGGTGCAGCTGGTCGTTGGTGAATTCGTTCCGAAGCGACCCGTCGGCCGGGTCCTCGAAGAGCGGATACAGATCGACCCAGGTCGCCTCGTGCTGGGCCGCCACCGCGCGGAGCCCGAGGTCGAGCGACTCGACGCGCTCCCGGTAGCTCGCGGCCCGCGGCAGCACGCTCTGGAGGAAGATCCGGGTCCCCGGCGACTCGGCGTGGATGCGCTCCACGATCGCGGCCACGTTCGCGACGATCCGGTCTTCGGGAACCGGCTGGCTGAGATCGTTCGTCCCGATCATCAGGAAGATCCGCGCGGGCTGGCCACGCGTGATCTGGGCCAGCCGCTCCAACACCCCCTCGGTGGTGTCGCCCCCGATGCCGCGGTTGCGCGTGTTCACGCCCGGGAACAGCTCGCTCCAGTTCCCGCCGGCCGTGATCGAATCGCCCAGGAAGACCACATCGCCCGGGGCCACCGCGAGTGCCTCGAACTGCGAGACCGAGCGGGCGTGGGCCGGGTCGAGGAAGGACCGCACCACGCGGAAGGCGCCGCCGCCGACCGCCAGCCAGACGATGCCCGCCGCGATGGCGAGATTGAGCAGCACCGACACCGCGACGAGGAAGCGCTTCAACCGGTCTTCCGTTCCGCCGGACGCCGCGGCTCAGCCCGCGTCGCGCGCGAGCCGCACGCCGCTGAACTGCCACCGCGCATCCGGATAGAAGAAGTTCCGATAGGTCGCGCGCACGTGCCCGCGCGGGGTCGCGCAGGATCCCCCCCGCAACACCAGCTGGTTCGCCATGAACTTGCCGTTGTACTCGCCGAGCGCACCGCTCGCGGCGCGGAAGCCCGGGTAGGGAGAATACGCGCTGCGCGTCCATTCCCAGACGTCGCCGAAGAGCTCGCCGCAGCCGGGCCCGGCACCCGTTGCGACGGCCGGGTGATGGCGGCCCGAGTCCGCGAAGTTCCCGTCGACCGGCGCGGTGGCGGCGACCGTCTCCCACTCGGCCTCGGTCGGGAGCCGTGCGTCGGCCCAGGAAGCGTAGGCGTCGGCCTCGTACGCAGAGACGTGGGTCACGGGCTCTTCCGGGTCCACCGGCAGCAGGCCCGCGAGCGTGTAGTGGTGCCAGGCGCCGTCGATGCGCTGCCAGTAGAGGGGCGCCTCCCAGCCGTCGCGCTGCACCGTGGTCCAGCCGTCGGCGAGCCAGAGTTCTGCGCGGCCGTAGCCGCCGCCGGCGATGAACTCGAACCACTCGCCGTTGGTCACGGTCCGCGTCGCGAGTTCGAACGGGTGAAGGTGGACCGCGTGCCGCGGCGCCTCGTTGTCGAAGTGGAAGCCCGCGCCCGTGTGGCCGACCTCGACCTGCCCGCCTTCGACCCCGTGCCACGCGAGCGGCGGAGCCGTGCGCCCGCCCGAAGCTTCCCGCGGGCACACGGCGGGGTGCAGCGGATTTCGGTGCAGCAGGTGCTTCACGTCGGTGAGCAGCAGTTCCTGGTGTTGCTGCTCGTGTTGCAGGCCGAGTTCGACGACGGCCAACGACTCGTCGGGGAGCCGCCCGCTCGCGAGCAGGTCCGCCATGCGCTCGTCGACGTGTGCGCGGTAGTCGGCCACGAGCGCCACGCCCGGTCGTGTCACGAGCCCGCGCTCCGCGCGCGTGTACTGCTCGCCCACCGCGTTGTAGTAGGAGTTGAACAGCACGCGGTAGGCGGGATCGAACGGCGGATCCCCGGCGAGCGCCTTCTCGAGCACGAAGGTCTCGAAGAACCAGGTCGTGTGGGCGCGGTGCCATTTGACGGGGCTCGCGTCCGGCATCGACTGCGGGGTCTGGTCTTCGGGCGAAAGCGGCGCAGCCAGCGCCTCCGTCCTCGCGCGGATCGTCCGGTATCGTTCCAACAGTTCGCGCGCAGGCCCGGTCATCAGGCCAGGACGATACCAGAACGGGTCCCGAAGGCGCCCCCCGGCGAAGGGCCGGGCGCTGGGACGGCTGCGCCCCGCTGCGCGTCAGCGCGCCCCGAGACGCGCCCGGACCGCCTCGGACACCGCGACGGCGACATCGTCTGCGCTCCGGGACGCGTCGATGCGGACGATGTAGGGACGGTCGATCGCCAGGAAGATCTCGCGGACGCGTGCGAGCAGGTCCGCCCGTTCGAAGACGGGTTCCGCCACCGAGGGGCGCCCGTCGACGCGGGCGAGCGCCTGCACGGGATCGAGATCGAAAAGCAGCACGAGGTCGGGCGCCGGGAACCCGGCCTCCTCGTGGCGCGCGAGCAGTTCCTCCCAGGCGAGCTCGCCGCGGGCGCCCTGATAGGCCACGGTCGAGAGGTAGTAGCGATCGGACAGCACCAGGGCGCCGCGTGCGACCGCGGGCGCGATGACCTCGCGCACGTGGTCCCTGCGCTGCGCCAGGAACCAGTCGAGCTCGGTCTCGGCCGCCACCGGGTCGCCGCCGCGCGCCATCGCGCGGATGCGCGCGGTCGCGGGCGACCCCGCGTACGGCTCCCGCGTCTCGACCACCTCGTGACCGGTGCGCCGCAGCGCCGATGCCAACCGGGCGAGCTGTGTCGACTTCCCGCCGCCGTCGATCCCTTCGAACGCGATGAGCGCCCCGTTCACGCCGCCGCCCCCGACGCTCGTTCACGCGGGCTCGCCGGGCCCGCGGACGATCCGCTGCAAGTGTCCGGATGCACAGGGGTTCCGGGAGGCGTCGCCATCACGCGAGCTTGGCACGCGCGTTGCTCCCTGGAAAGGCAACGCGAATGAGCGTTGCCCGCCCAACGCCCCTCAACGGGACCGGGGGTCGAAGCGGGTCGCGGGCTCTCGGACGGGAGCTTGGTCGTGGCGCGGGATGAACAATATGGGGTGAGGCCCGCTCCACTGCTCCCGTCCGAAAGCCTGCATCGACCGCGGGGGCGTACCGGCTCACTCCGGTTCGCCGAACGCCACGCGCCCGTCGTGCAGATGATAGTAGGCTGCCACCATGGGCGTGCGTGCCAGGAACGGGGATCCCTCGCGAAGCGTCGCGATGGTGGCCGCGACGTGGGCCTGCGTCGCCCGGTCGATCAGCGCGGCGTGATCCGCAGTCGGACCCTCTGCGACCACCTGCGCGACCGAGGGCCGTACCAGGTCGAGCACCGATCCGACGTGAGATGCCGGGGGCGTGCCCTCGCCCAGCAACCCATCGACCGTGGCCGTCACCGCGCCACAGTTCTCGTGGCCTAGCACCACGACGAGGGGCACGTCGAAGACGTCGACCGCGAACTCGAGGCTGCCCATCACCGCGTCGTCCACGACCTGGCCAGCGACGCGCACCACGAAGAGGTCGCCGAGCCCCTGATCGAAGACGCGTTCCGGCGGCACGCGCGAATCGGCGCAACCCAGCACCGCCGCGATCGGGTGGGGCGCGACCGCGGTCGCGACGCGGCGCAGCGCGGAACCGTCGTCGCGCGCCCGGGTCCGCTCGCGCACGAAGCGCAGGTTCCCCTCGCGGAGCAGCTCGAACGATTCTTCGGCCCTGGTCATCGGCGGCTCCTCTCGCGCGGGTCGGATCGACCGCGGCGCAACATACCAACCCCGCCAGTACTCACCCGGCGGCGGGACCTTCCGCGCGGCCCGCGCCATCGCCGCGCGGCCATTCCACCTCTTCGCCCACCGGATCCGAGATGCCGACGTGACCCGGTTGCGACGCGGGCGAGCCAGGCCCGGACTGCAGGATCCGCGCACGGTCCCAGGCATCGCCCGGGAGGAAGGACGTGCCCTCCGCGAGACGGAAGAGGATGGCGTTCGACTCGGCGAGCCGGCGCCCATCGGGCCACTCGAGCAGCGGAACCCGGTGGTCCGGATTGCGCTCGAGGAACGCCTGGCTGCGCGTCTCCCCCTTCAGGATGTCGACGACGACGCGCTCGAACGGCAGGCCCAGCTGGTGGAGCAGCAGGCGCACTTTGTAGGCGTTGCCGGATTCGGGGTAGTCGTAGAGCCGCAGCCTGCCGGGTGCGCTCCCGGGTGTCGTCCGGGAGATCCCGGGGTCCATCAGCCGGCGTCCCGATCCGCGTTGGCGAACCGATCGAGAACGCCCGACCGGAAGGCCTCGAGACAGGCGGCGCTGGCGCCGGCGCGCTCGAGTTCCCGGGCGGTGTCGCGCAGGATCCGGGTGATCCGGCGCGCGCGATGGGCATCGCCCTGCTCGCACTCGTTGGTATCGAAGAAGACCGCGTTGCCGTCCGGATCCTGCGTGAACCACGCCGTCCCCGATGCGTCGGCCCGGTTCCGGTCGTCCGGCACGTAGCGGTCGAGTTCGCCCGGCATGTCGGGGTAGCGCGCGAGGAGATCCGCGCGCACCCGGGCCACGTCCGCCCCGCGAAGGTTCAGCGAGTTGCCCGCGATCCCACGGAAGAGGCCCAACCGGAACCCCCCCGCGCGCAGCACCACGCGCAGCCCCGCCGCGGAATCCTCCGGGACGGTCTCGAAGCCGCACGCTTCGTAGAAGCGGCGCGACACGTCCAGGTCCGCGACGTCGAGGCAAAGGGACGGCCAGGCGTAGTTCTGCATCCAGGTCTCCTTACTCGGCCGAGGGTTTCTCGCCCGTGCGGAATGTGTAGTGGACCACGTTCTCGTCGATCTCCGCACCCGGAATCGACGCGTAGAGCGCCTGCGCCGCGGCGTTGTCGGCCCCGGTCGCCAACCACGCCTGCGTGCATCCGATCTGGCGAGCGTGTTCGAGGAGCGCGGCCATCAACCGCCGCGCGATGCCCTGGCGGCGATGCGCCGGCGCCACGCCGACCTCGTTGATGAAGAGCTGCGGAAGCTTGTCCGGGTGGAGGGTGTCGACCGCGGAGGCCATCCCCACCACCTCCCCGGCTTCGATCGCGACCGCGATGTGATGCCGCGCGTCGGAGAGAAACTCGTCGGCGGCGGCCGGATGCACCGGACCGTCGAACACACCCTCCGCGGCGCGCTCGAGGACGGCCGAATCGCTCGGACCCAGGATCCGGATCTCGATCATGCGGACCGCCTCGGTTGCGGACGGGACGGGTCAGTCGCGGAGCTGCGCGAGGACCTCTTCCGGTTCCGGGAAGCGGCCGGCGTCATGCTTGGAGAAGATGCAGCTGCCGTCGACGATCACGTCGAAGACGCCGCTGCCGCCCTTCACCAGCGTGCTCGCCACCCCGAACTCCTTCTCGATCTCGGCCGCCAGACTGGTGGCCCGCGGAAGGTAGTTTCAACGCACGCAGTAGTGGATCTCGATCTTCATCGTCGGGGCCTCCCGGGGTTTCCGTCACGGTGGGGGATCCGTCTGGGACAGGGTAGCGGGTCCGCCCGCGCTGGCGCGCGCGGCCCCGGCCGATGCGGCGACCAGCTTCTCGCCGAGCCGGCGCGGGACCGCGATCGCGGAGCCGGGACGCTGTTCGGGAACCAAGCGGACGACCTCGAAGGGTCCGATTCGGCCGGACGCGACGGTGAGCTCGCTCCACGGGAGGAAGACCGGGGGATGTTCGAAGCGGAACGGCCACGGCATCGACATCGACAGGCCGGCGGGGCCCGCCCCGAACGTGATGGCGCCGTTGTACGGGCAGCGGCCGACGCGGGCGGAACGCATGCGGTAGCGCTCCCCCAGGGCCGCGCCGGAAGACGAGTAGACCGCGGCCAGGGCGCGCCAGCCGCTGAGCCGCGAGGCGGCCAGGAAGACCGCCAGCCACGCCGCGAGGACCACCCCGAGGCCGACGACCCCGGGACCCGCGAACCCGCCCTCACCCATCGAGACCTCCCTGCGAGGCTCCGGCGCGGCGACGCCGGAGCCCGATGTCCTTCCCGCCCTCAGCGCTCCGGGGGCGTCGCGAGCATCCGTGCGAAGAGGAGGCTCGAGAACGCGATCAACCAGACGATCCCGGCGAAGATCGGTCCGGCCGACGGGGGGCCGCCCAGGCCCGCCGCGTTCGCGAGCTGCCACGCTCCGACCCCGGCGTTGCCCCCGATCGCGAGCACCCACGCGTAGGTCTGGAGCGCTTCGCGGTCGGCGCGCGAAATCCGCCGGGCCGCGAGGAACGGCACCGCGGACAGGAACGCGACCATCGTGCCGAGGCTGGCGCTCGACCAGCGCCAGATGGCGACCTCCGGGGTGCCGAGCGCGGCCGCCATCGGCGGAACGACCGACGCGAAGGCCGCGACCATGGCCCAGCTGAGCAGGCAGAGGTTGCGGAACCAGACCACGGGGCTGGGGTTTCCGGCGCGGCCCGCCACCGCGATCACGATCCCGGAGAAGCCGGCGATGGCGACCGCGAACTCCGTCAACGTGGAGAACGAACCGACCGTCATCGGTTCGCACCGGAGCCGGGCGTGTGCCCGACCGTTTCGATGTCGCTTCCGTCGCGGTCGAAGACGGATTGGTCGTTTCCGAAGGGGTCGGTCATCGCGTGTCCATTCCAGGATCCGGCTTCCCGACCCGGGGGCGGATGCCCGACGGGGTGCGGGCACCGTCTGCACCCATGCGCCGCTCCTCGCCTCGTCGGCCTCCGCCGCTCGTGACGAGATCGGACCGGCACCCCGAACCTACACCCTGCCAGCCACATCGTCCGCATCGCGGACGAAGCGCGGAACCCCGCCGCCTTCGACTGGCTGCTCCGCGAAGCCCAGCCGCTCGATCAGCCGGACCGAGCGAAGGTTTCCCGGCGCGATGAAGGCCTCCACCCGTGCCGCCCCGGCCTCGAAGACCCAGGCGAGCGCCAACCGGGAAGCTTCGGCCGCCAGACCCTGGCCCCAGAAGACCGGGACGAAATGATAGGCGTACTCGGCACACGCTCCGAGTGCGTTGAAGCCGATGGTGCCGGCGAAGCTCGCGCCTTCGCCTTCGAGGACCGCCCAGCGGAAGCCGGTGCCCGCAGTCGCGCGGTCCAACCAGAAGTCGAGCAGGCGGTCGCTGTCGGCCGGCGAGCGGACCGGCATCGGGATCGCCCTCCCGTACCGGTCCAACGCGGGCCCAGAATGCGCGCAGACTTCGGGGCAGCGCCACATCTCGTACATCCCGGCGGAATGCGCGGGCGACAGCGGCACCAGCAGCACGCGCCGGCCTTCGAGCGCGGGAATCTCGACGGGGTCGGGCACTACTGCGGGTCCTTCGTCCAGGAGGGCGGCCTTGCCATCGCGGCTACGGCTCCGGTGCACCGCGGGACGATCCGCGGCCGGTCGTCATCGGCATCCTCGGCCGCAGCCCACGCCCGGCCCAACGACGGAGCGCGATCTCGAGCGCGAAGGAACCCGCCAGGAATCCGGCGAGCACGATGGCCACGACGCGCGACGAGGTCGCGACCAGGTAGACCAACGCGACCGACATCGCGCCGAACGTGGCCAGCATGGCCAGCACCACCATTGGTCTCGATGCGCCGGTGTCGTGCGTGCGGCGCAGATGTCCGAGGTGGACGACCCCGTGGACGAACAGGATCGAGATCGAGCCGATGGCCGCGATCTGCGAGAGGTCGAATGCGAGCGCCAGCACCGAGACGATCGTGCCGCTGATCACGAGCCCTTCTCGGCTGTGGCCGATCGGCCGGCCGAATGCGGCCGGAAGCTCGCCGTCGCGCGCGAGTTGATATGTGACGTTGGTGACCGCATAGAGGTTGGCGTTGATCGCCGAGGCCGTCGAAACCAGCGCTGCCAGCGCAATCACCCGGAAGCCGGTCCTGCCGAAGACCGGCAGCGCGGCCTCCGCGAGCGCGTAGTCCTTGGCCGCGGCCACGCGCTCGGCCGGCAGGTTTCCGAACACCGCGAAGGACACCGCCACGTACAGCACCATCACCAGCAGGATCGCGATCATCATCGCCCGCGGCAGTGTGCGCGCGGGGTCCCGCATGTCCTCGGCCGTGTTCGTGATGACGCGGAAGCCTTCGTAGGCGAAGAACGTGATCGCGAGGCTGAACCAGACCTGCTGCCCCGGCGGATAGGTGCGCGGGGCGAGGAGTTCGGGCTGCAGCGTGTAGAGGCCGACCGCGGCCAGAACGATCAGCACCGCGACCTTGATCGTCACGGTGAGCTGTTCCCAGAACGCGACCTCTCGGGCGCCGCGCAGATTGATCGCGACGAAGAGGAGTACGATCCCGATCGCGAACGCATCGTTGGCGTGGCGCCAGGGCACACCCGGGAGGAGGGCGGCGGCGTAGTTTCCGAACGTGGCCGCGATCAACGCCACCGACACCACGGCCGCGACGTAGAGGACGATGCTCATTGCCCCCGCGAACGGCCCGGTGCCGTAGCACTGGACCAGGTACTCGACGATCCCGCCCGCGGACGGATAGCGGGCGCCGAGCTTGCCGAGCGAGTAGCCGCTCAGCAGCGCGATTCCGCCCGCGAGGAGAAAGGACAGGTAGACGGCGCTTCCTGCGATGGTGCCCGCTTCCCCCAGCAACGCGAAGATCTCGGCGCCGATCATCGCGCCCAGGCCCAGGGACACGGCCGCCCAGGTGGTCATCGGCTTGCGCGGCTCCGGCTGCGACGCGTCCGGGTCGTTCATCGGGAAGCCTGCGCGGGCGGGGTCTGCATCGTCACCCGCGGAGCGTATCGCCAAGCGGGCAAAAGGGGCCATCGCATCGGGCCGGCGCATGGCGGCCGCGGACGCTTCCCCCCTAGACTCGGCCCGTGACCCAGGTGGCGATCCGAGAGATGGAGGCCGGCGACTTCGATGCGGTCGTCGATGTCTGGGTGCGCTCGCGATGGGACGCGCTGCCCTGCCTCGAGGAGCGGATGGGGTACTCCCCCGAAGACAACCTGCGGCACTTCCGGGACGTGATCGCGATGGAGAACGACGTCTGGATCGCGTGCCGGGATGGCCGCGTCGTCGCGTTGATGGCGCAGCACGATCGCTGCATCGACCAGCTCTTCGTCGATCCGGCCCACCAGGGGCGCGGATACGGGAGCGCGTTGCTGGCGAAGGCGAGGGAGCGCTCGCCCGGGGGCCTCTTCCTGTTCACGCATCGGCGCAACGAACGGGCGCGCGCGTTCTACGAGGCGCGGGGATTCCACGCCGTGGCCTTCGGCGTGAGCCCGGCCCCCGAGAGCGAACCGGACGTCCGCTACGAGTGGGCCCCCGAAGCGGCGACAGGACCGCCCGCTTGACCCCGGCGCGGCGGCGCGAACCTAACGAATCCGCCGCTTCGCCGTCGCCATCTGGCGGACGCCGCGACGCAGCCCGACGAACGCGAGCACGGCCAGCGCCAGCAGCGACACGTGGAACGGATCCGTGACGTAGTGCGTCCAGCCGACGCTGCCGCCGGACAGGTGGTCCGGGTGCGCGAGTACCGCGCCCGGAACGAGTGCGACCCAGCCTGCAGTCAGGATGCTCTTCATGGTTCCTCCGGTAGCGCCGATGGATCGGCGGCCGATCGAGGCGACAGGGTACCACGGTGTCCGCCGCCTACGAGCCGCGGAGATCCGCGAAGAACCGCTTGGCGTAGATGAAGGCCACGGTCGCGACGGTCATGCTGACGAACATCGAAGCATACACGCCGAGAACGGACCGGACCGGGCTCTCGACGAGCCACCCGACCAGGGAGGCAACCAGCATCGCGACGAGATTGGGCATCGATCGCTGGATCGGCCGGACGCGGCCGCCACTTGATCGTCGGCCTCTCCGAAGCCGGCGGCGCTACGCGGAAGAGCCGAGCAACGTCAGGATGTTCCCGTCCGGGTCGCGGAAGTGCGCCAACGCCCCGCCCCACGGCTGCGGCTCCGGGGGCGCCAGGAAGTCGACGCCTCGCGCGGCCAGCGCCTGGTAGGTCGCGTCGAGCTCCGCCACCTGGAGGGAGACGCCGACGAAGCGCCCGACCATGGCCCGGGTCTCTGCGTCGGCCGGGTCGGCGCGCTCGAGCGCGAGCTGGCCCTCGCCGGTCGCGAGCTGCGCCCATCCCATCTCGTCGCTGCGAAAGGCCGTCGGGATGCCCAGCGTCTCGGTGTAGAACGCGATCGCGCGCTGCCAGTCGCTCACGAAGACGCGAACGGCGTACAGTTTGTAATCCATGGCGGTAGCTCCGGCGCCACGTCGGGCGCGTTGCAGGCGGTGGTTCCGCGCCCGGACAGCGTACAGCGCCCGGGGAGGGCATCCGAGCCGGTCGCGCTCAGACCGCGACGTCGCACTCCAGATGGATGTCTTCGGGTTCGCGGGCGAGGAGGTCGGCATCGGGTTCGGCGACCACGCGGCACCCTCGGCGGAGGTAGAAGCGCACGGTGTTCTCCGACGGCGTCGCGGAGACGTACAGCCGGCGCGCGCCGAGCTCGCGCGCGCTGGTGACGGCAGCATCGAAGAGCGCACGTCCGATACCCGTGCCCCGGTGCCGCCGACTGACGTGGAGGAACTTCAGCTGGAGCTGGTCGCGTGGCCGCCCGATGAAGCGGCACTCGAGGACCGCGGCGCCGATCAGCTCGCGGCCATCGAACGCGCCGTGGCACGGTCCGCCCCGGTCGAAGCAGTCGAGCAATGTCGGGCCATCGCGCTCGGCCTCCCCCTCCGGCCATCCCTGCACGTCGTGGTGCTCCGAAAGCCGCACGAGCGCACCGCCGCGGTACCGGTAGACGTGGTCGATCCGCTCGGCGCGGTCGATCGACCAGACGCCGCGGACGTCCTCGCGGTCGAGCTTCCGAATCTCCATTTCGGATCCCCCGGGTTCCGCTTCCGACGTCTTCCGGGGTCGGCGCGTTCACGTCCGACCCATGCCTAGTGGTTGATGATCTCGTGGACGCTGGTGCTCGAGACGATGGGGCAACCCCGCGCAATGCGTTCCGCGTCGTCGAGATCCCGGGCC
>Ga0114931_10000326_pt1 | contig 56238 bp, 38 predicted proteins | sample 2SBtaG_FD_89579 | JGI IMG/M metagenome (GOLD analysis project Ga0114931, IMG submission 89579) | Deep subsurface microbial communities from Kolumbo volcano to uncover new lineages of life (NeLLi) - 2SBTROV14_V59a metaG | ecosystem: Environmental > Aquatic > Marine > Volcanic | place: Kolumbo... | reverse complement strand
GATGCAGATTATATTATCAACCGGATTATTTTTATCATTATAATTCAATGTGTTACAAATTACAGTCACTCCCACTCAATCGTGCCAGGCGGCTTGCCGGTAATGTCATACACCACGCGTGAGATACCATTGACTTCATTCACAATACGCCGGCAGACAGTCTCCAGAAACTCATACGGCAGATGGGCCCAACATGCTGTCATGAAATCGATAGTCTCCACTGCACGCAGTGCCACAACATATTGATAGCGCCGACCATCGCCAGTCACGCCAACGGACTTCACCGGCAGGAACACGGTGAAAGCCTGCGACACACCGTGATACAGATCGTGCTTATGCAGTTCCTCGATAAAGATATGATCCGCCAGGCGTAGAATATCGGCGTACTCTTTCTTAACCTCGCCCAGAATACGCACGCCAAGTCCCGGTCCCGGGAAAGGATGGCGATACACCATGTCATAAGGCAGGCCCAGCTCCACACCCAGCTTGCGAACCTCATCCTTGAACAACTCACGCAATGGCTCACACAACTTCAGCTGCATATAGTCCGGCAGGCCACCCACATTGTGGTGTGATTTAATCAGGTGCGCCTTGCCGGTCTTGGCGCCGGCCGATTCAATCACATCGGGATAAATCGTGCCCTGTGCCAGCCATTTTGCGTTACTCAGCTTGCTGGATTCTTCCTCGAAAATATCAACAAACATATTGCCGATAATCTTGCGCTTGTCTTCAGGGTCCGACTTGCCTTCCAGTGCCGTCAGGAATCGATCCTCAGCATCCACTCGAATCACCTTCACGCCCATGTGTTCGGCAAAGGTTGCCATCACCTGGTCGCCTTCCTGGTAACGCAACAGGCCGTTATCCACAAACACACAGGTCAGCTTGTCACCAATCGCTTTATGTAACAGGGCAGCTACGACGGAGGAATCCACGCCACCGGACAGGCCCAGCAGGACTTCTTCGTCACCCACCAGGTCACGTATGGACTGGACCAGGTCATCAATGATATTACCGGGCGTCCACAGGTTACCGCAGCCGCAGATCGTATGAACAAAGCGTTCAATGATCCGTTGTCCCTGGTTGGTATGGGTCACTTCCGGATGAAACTGTACCCCGTAGAAATCATTTTCTTCGTTTGCGATACCGGCAATGGGTGCGGAATCGGTGGAAGCCATCAGCTTGAAACCATCCGGCATTTCAATGACGCGATCACCATGGGACATCCACACATCCAGCAGGCCATAGCCTTCATCGCTGGTGTGGTCTTCGATGTCTTTTAACAGTTTGGTATGGCCACGGGCACGCACCTGCGCATAACCGTATTCGTGATGATCGGCATTTTCGACTTTACCGCCCAGCTGCTTGGTCATGGTCTGCATGCCGTAACAGATTCCCAGCACTGGCACACCGGCTTCGAACACATATTGCGGTGCAACCGGCGATTCATCTGCGGTCACTGTCTCCGGACCACCGGACAGGATGATACCTTTCGGATTGAAGGACTTGATATCTTCCTCGCTGACATCCCAGGCATACAGCTCACAGTAAACTCCTGCCTCACGCACGCGCCGGGCAATCAGTTGGGTGTACTGGGAACCAAAGTCCAGGATCAGGATGCGGTCGGCATGAATATTTTGTGTGGTCATGGAAACTCGTTTGTGAGACGCACCCACCATCATGATAATGGTAGGGATCGCGATTTAAGAACGGTTGTAGTTGGGCGATTCCTTGGTGATGGTCACGTCATGCACGTGGGATTCCTGAATCCCGGCACCGGAAATACGCACGAATTCCGGCTTGGTACGCATGTCGTCCAGGGTGGCACAACCGACGTAACCCATGCTGGCGCGAATACCTCCCAGCATCTGGTGCACGATGGTAGACAGCAGGCCTTTGTATGCCACCCGGCCTTCAATACCTTCTGGTACCAGTTTTTCCGCACCGGCATCCTTGTCCTGGAAATAACGATCACTGGAACCCTGCTTCATAGCACCGATGGAACCCATGCCACGATAGGATTTGTAGGAGCGGCCCTGGTACAGCACCACTTCACCCGGTGCTTCTTCGGTACCGGCAAACAGTCCGCCGATCATAACCGAGTAGGCACCTGCCGCCAGGGCCTTGGCGATATCGCCAGAAAAACGGATTCCGCCGTCGGCTATCAAGGGCACACCGGTACCTTCCAGTTCTTTGGCCACATTGGCCACCGCCGAGATTTGCGGCACACCCACACCGGCAACGATTCGGGTGGTGCAGATAGAACCGGGGCCAATGCCTACTTTGACGCCATCAGCGCCGGCATCCACCAGTGCGCGTGCGGCGGTGGCGGTAGCGATATTGCCACCGATAACCTGCACGTCGTAATTCTGTTTAACCCATTTCACCCGATCCAGCACACCCTGGGAATGACCATGGGCGGTATCCACCACAATCATATCCACACCGGCTTTCACCAGTGCATCCACACGGGCGGCCGTGTCGCCACCGGTACCTACTGCGGCACCCACACGCAGGCGTCCCTGTGAGTCCTTGCAGGCATTGGGAAAATCATCGGACTTCTGGATATCCTTGACGGTAATCATGCCGCGCAACTGGAATGCGTCGTTTACCACCAGGACTTTTTCGATGCGGTACTTGTGCAGCAGGCTCAGCACCTCTTCACGAGATTCCCCTTCTTTCACGGTAACCAGCTTATCCTTGGGGGTCATGATTTCACTCACCGGTTTGTCCATGCCGGTTTCGAAACGCAGGTCACGGGAAGTGACGATGCCCACCAGGGACTCGCCATCCACCACCGGCACCCCGGATATATGATTCTCACGGGTAATATTCAGCACTTCGTTGACCGTGGTGCTGGGTAGCACCGTAATCGGCTCGCTGATGACACCGGCTTCGTATTTTTTCACCCGCAGCACCTTGGCTGCCTGTTGTTCGATGGGCAGGTTTTTGTGGATGACGCCAATACCACCTTCCTGTGCCAGTGCAATGGCCAGGCGGTCTTCGGTAACTGTATCCATTGCCGCGGATACCAGGGGCATATTCAGTTCAATTTCACGGGTCACCCGGGTTTTCAGGCTGACCTCATTAGGCAGAACCGTAGAGTGGGCGGGAATTAACAGCACATCATCAAATGTGAGCGCTTCCTGGGAAATTCGCATGACGGCTCCTGTTCGGTCTGGAAAATCGAGCGATTATACTAAATCAGGCAAGTCAGTGACAAGCTGCTAAGCATCAGATTTTAAAAGAAAAATATTAGAGCATCCTGGCGACCGACCAGACCGGCCAAATTGACTTGCATCTAACGCCCCGACAGTTAAAATCAGGCCTTCCAGAAAACGTATTTTTCTGGTTGCTAATAGCAAATATTAGCTATTCATAATTTAGAAAATCATAAACCCCAAAAATGAGGTCCATCATGAACCACGCTAAAATCGTTGCTGGCCTGATTCTATCAGGCTTTCTGGTAGCAGGCTGTGCCAGTAAAGATACCATGAGCAGTACCGCAAATGACTACCAAAATGCAGTAGCCAGTGCTAAATCAGAACTGTCTAAAGCTAAAAAAGCAGGCTTTGAATGGCGAGATACAGGAAAAATGCTGAAAAAAGCCGACAGCCTCGCCAAGAAAGGCGATATCAGTGGCGCCATCAAACTGGTCAACAAGGCTAAACGCCAGTCCATGAACGCCCTGGTACAGGCGCAGGCACAGTCGAACGCCGGTCCCAGGCCGATGTAACCCAACCAGTGCTCTGTGGTCAAACCTGCCAGTGAAGCTGGCAGTAAAAAGTCGAGCCGGGGAGGTCATAGCCCCCGGCTTTTTTTATGCATCCGAATCCAGCAATAACAGGTTTCGCTCGATCCAGGCCATGATTTCGATATACTTGGGCAGCTATTCATCAACCACAGGCTGTCCTGCATGCCCCCTTCTGAATCCCGCCGCACGATTTACCAGGTCACTGAACTCAACGGCACTATTCGCCGGCTGCTGGAAGCGGAATTCCCCCTGATCTGGGTTGAGGGTGAGATCTCCAATTTCAGCCAGCCCGCATCCGGCCACTATTATTTCAGCCTCAAGGATGAAAAGTCCCAGGTGAGTTGCGCCATGTTCAAAAACCGCAACCAGCTGCTGCGGTTTCAGCCGGAAAATGGCATGAAAGTACTGATTCGCGCCAGGGTTAGCCTGTACGAAGCCCGCGGCAGTTTTCAGCTGATTGCCGAACACATGGAAGATGCCGGTGAAGGTGCACTACAACGGGCCTACGAAGAACTCAGGGCAAAGCTGGCCAAAGAAGGCCTGTTCGACCTGGATAGAAAACGCGCCCTGCCGGAACTACCCACCTGCATTGGCGTGATCACCTCTGCCACCGGTGCCGCCATCCGGGATGTGCTGCAGGTGCTCAAGCGCCGGGCCCCCAGCATACCGGTGCGGGTTTATCCCGCCCAGGTGCAGGGAGAAGGCGCTGTACCCCAGCTTCTCAGAGCCTTACGGCTAGCCAATCAGGAACAGCAGTGCGATGTGCTGTTGCTGGTACGGGGCGGCGGTTCCCTGGAAGACCTGTGGTCCTTCAATGACGAACAGCTGGCACACGCTATCGTTGCCAGCGAAATTCCCATCATCTGTGGCGTGGGCCACGAAGTGGACATCACGATAGCGGATTATGCCGCCGATGTTCGCGCCCCTACCCCGTCCGCCGCCGCTGAGGTGGCGAGCCCGGATACCCAGCAACTGGCCTATGCCATGACTGCCTACAGCCAGCAACTTACCCGGCTGATGCAGGAACGCCTGCGTTACCTGCGGGAGAAACTGGGCTGGCTGGAGCAGCGCCTTAAGCTGCTGCATCCCCAAACCCGGATCCAGCAACAGTACCAGCGCCTGGACGAATTACGCCAACGCCTCAGCTATGCCATGCAGCACCTGCTGACCTACGAACAGCAACAGACCAATCACCTGATCGCACGGCTTGTAGTCCTGTCACCACAGTACACCCTGCGACAACATCATCAAACCTTGCAGCAGCTGGGCCAACGCCTGGGCCAGGCGAGTCAGCGCTATTTGCGCCAACGCCACAACCAGCTGGAAAGCCTGGCCCGTACCCTGCATGCCGTCAGCCCTCTCAATACCCTGGCCCGTGGCTATAGCATTACTACCACCCTGGATGGCGACACCGTCTCTGACTGTGCCCAGATCCAGGTTGGCGACAATATCCGAATTCGCCTGCAACGAGGCCAGCTGACTGCCACGGTGAAGAAATCCGACCAGGGGTAGAAATTGCCCAAACCCCTGCCCAGGCCGGAAATAATCTTGTAAGTCATTGAAAATAATTGGAATCATCTCATTCAAGAGCAGATATGCCATGCCGACCCAGTTGCATTTCCTGTCATAAACTATTGCCTATTACCTCATTTCTTGGTATTAAATCGCGTCGCTTTGGCAGCCATTAATTAATGGAGAATTCAATGCCCGATAATTCGGCACAAAAATTACACAATTTCACACCCTATAAAGAAAAGAAGGGTGAGGAATACATGAATGACAAACAGGTCGCCCATTTCCGCCAGATACTGGAAAACTGGAAAAGCGAACTGATGCACGAAGTGGATCGCACGGTCGATCACATGAAAGATGATGCCGCCAATTTCCCCGATCCGGCAGACCGCGCATCCCAGGAAGAAGAATTCAGTCTCGAACTGCGTACCCGCGATCGTGAACGTAAGCTCATCAAGAAAATCGACGAGTCTATCGGCAAGCTGGACAACGGCGATTACGGTTATTGCGAAACCTGTGGTGTTGAAATCGGCATCCGTCGACTGGAAGCCCGCCCTACGGCAACCCAGTGTATCGACTGCAAGAGCATGGAAGAAATCCGCGAAAAACAGATTCACGGCAAATAGCCATCCGGGTTGTACCCGGCTTGCTTCCCATGTCAGCCTGTGAATAATCCAGGCATGGTGTCACAAAAATCATACCGGGGGCGCTTCGCCCCCTCTCCCACCGGCCCCCTGCATTTCGGTTCCCTGGTGGCGGCACTTGCCAGCTACCTGGAAGCCCGTTGCCAGGGCGGTGAGTGGCTGGTGCGCATGGAAGACGTGGACGAACTGCGTACCATCGAGGGCGCAAACAGCAGCATCCTGACATCGCTGGAACAGCATGGCCTGTACTGGGATGGGGAAGTGCTGTACCAGACTCGCCGCAAGACACTTTACCAGGCTGTGCTGGAACAACTCCAGGTACAGGAACGGGTGTACGCCTGTGACTGCAGTCGCCGCCAGTTACATCAAACCGCCCCACTCGGGCCTTATGGCCACATCTATCCCGGCACCTGCCGCTCCCGCAAACTCATCGACAGACCGGGTGAATCCGCTCTGCGCATGATCGTTACCGATACCAATATCCAGTTCTGCGACCAGGTCATGGGGCGTTACGGCCAGAACATGGCCAGTGACATTGGCGATTTCATTATTCGCCGCCGCGATGGCCTGTTCGCTTACCAGCTGGCCGTGGTAGCGGATGATCAGGACCAGGGCATTACCCACGTAGTACGCGGCTCTGATCTGCTGGATTCCACACCACGGCAAATCTATTTACAACAATGCCTGGATTACACCCAGCCGCATTACGCCCACCTGCCAGTGGCGGTAAATCCGGCCGGTGACAAACTCAGTAAACAGACCGGCGCGCTGGCACTGGATAATAAGCTAGCTTCAACCAACCTGTTAAAAGCCCTGCGCTTTCTCGGCCAGCAACCGGAGGCGGCCCTGCTGGATGCCAGCCCGGAAGAAATTCTCGCCTGGGCAATCGATCACTGGCAATTACACAATGTGCCAGACCGGGAAAAATTGCTGCCGGCCTGATGCGTGTTGCACCAGACACACCCGCCTTGTATCCTTTGCAGGATAGATAAAATAACAATGGTGGAGAAGACTTATGTCGTCCAGTGATATTGATTCCGTACTTATTGAAGACCGTTTATTTGAACCCACCGCAGACTTTGCAGCGAAAGCCCAAATAAAGAAAGCCGATTTCGATGCCCTGCACAAGCAGGCAGAAACCAACTACACCGAATTCTGGGCCGAGCAGGCCCGTGACAAACTGGACTGGCAGGTACCGTTTACCCAGGTACTGGATGACAGCAATGCACCGCATTTCAAGTGGTTTGCCGACGGCACACTGAATGTATCCTACAACTGCCTGGATCGCCACCTGGCCGATAAAGCCGAAAAAACCGCGATTATTTTTGAAGGTGAAAAAGGCGACACCCGACATATCAGCTACCAGCAGCTCAGCGATGAAGTCTGCCAGTTTGCCAATGTCCTGAAACAACAGGGCATTACTGAAGGCGACCGTGTGGTTATCTACATGCCCATGATCCCGGAAGCGGTTATCGCCATGCAGGCCTGTGCCCGCATTGGCGCAATCCACTCGGTGGTATTCGGCGGCTTCTCTGCCGAATCCCTGCGCGACCGCATCAACGATGCCGGCGCCAAAATGGTTATCACCGCCGATGGCGGTCATCGTGGCGGCAAAATCGTCGAGCTCAAAACCGCCACCGACAAGGCACTGAATCACGGCTGTCCCAGCATCGAACACGTTATTGTTTACCAGCGCACCGGCCATGATATTCCCATGGAGGCCGGACGCGATATCTGGTGGCACGACGCGGTTGCCGGGCAAGACAAACAGTGCGACCCGGTGTGGGTAAACGCCGAACATCCGCTGTTCCTGCTGTACACCTCCGGTTCTACCGGCAAACCCAAGGGTATCCAGCATTCCAGCGCCGGTTACCTGCTGGGTGCACTGGTCACCAATCTGTGGGTCTTCGATTTAAACGAATCGGATATTTTCTGGTGTACCGCCGATGTAGGCTGGATTACTGGCCACAGTTATGTTGCCTATGGCCCGCTGGCCGCCGGCAGCACCATGGTCATGTACGAAGGCGCGCCCACCGTACCGGACGGTGGCCGCTTCTGGAAACTGTGCCAGGATCACAAAATCACGATTTTCTACACCGCACCCACCGCGATCCGCGCCCTGATGAAACTGGGTGACGATCTCCCCAACCAGTACGACCTGTCCTCGCTGCGCCTGCTGGGCACCGTGGGCGAGCCCATCAATCCGGAAGCCTGGATGTGGTATTACCATGTTATCGGCAAGGAATCCTGTCCCATCGTGGACACCTGGTGGCAAACCGAAACCGGCTGCCACATGATCGCCCCCTTACCCGGTGTGGTCGCCACCAAACCCGGTTCCTGCACCATTCCCCTGCCCGGGATTGCTGCGGACGTGGTCGACGACGAAGGTCATAGCGTTGATGCCAACAAAGGTGGCTATCTGGTCATCAAGAAACCTTTCCCGTCCATGCTGCGGACCATCTGGGGCGACGACCAGCGTTACAAGGATACCTACTGGCCCAAATTTGGCGGCAAATATTACCTGGCCGGGGATTCTGCCCGCAAAGATAGCGACGGCTATTTCTGGATTATGGGACGAATTGATGACGTGCTGAATGTATCCGGCCATCGTCTCGGCACCATGGAAGTGGAATCCGCCCTGGTGGCACATGAACGGGTTGCTGAAGCCGCGGTAGTGGGACGTCCCGACGACATCAAGGGTGAAGCCATCTTCGCCTATGTGGTACTGAAAGGTGCGCGGCCAGAAGGCGGCGTGGACGAAGCCCTGACCAAAGAGCTACGTAACTGGGTCGGTGAGCAGATCGGCCCCATTGCCAAGCCCGACGATATTCGCTACGCCGACAACCTGCCCAAAACACGTTCCGGCAAAATCATGCGGCGTCTGTTACGCAACATCGCACGCGGCGAAGATATTACTTCTGATACATCAACACTGGAGAATGAAGACATTTTGCTGCAACTCCAGGGCAAGGCCTGATATCTCAACGAGACAGTTCAGCGCCCGGTTGCGAAGCTTCATCGGTGGGACAATCCCCCGGTGGGGCTTCCGGCTCGGGATTATCCACCTTCACCGCCTGCTCGCGTAATTTTCGGTAGGCCTCCATATCATCGGTGCAACCCACATCCAGCTTGTACTGTTTTTTTGTAATCGGACCCTTGACCGTGGTGCTACATGCGCCCAGGGTCAGGAGTATTGCGATCATCATGAGTGTTCTAGCCATAATCACCACTGAGTCTGTATCTAGCGGCTATAATAACCTTCTTCCAGATTTTTAACAGCGGATTATGCTTACCGATAAAACAACAGAAGAAGTCATTCGAAACTCGCGTAAAAAAGTCACCATACTTTTCTCCGACATCCAGCAGTCTACCCGACATTGGGAACGTCGTGGTGATGTCGATGCACGCCTGTTAATCGACCGGCATAATCGCCTGTTGTTTCCTGTCATCCGCAAATTTAACGGCCGCGTCATCAAAACCCTGGGGGATGCCATCATGGCTTCCTTCAGCAAACCGGAAAATGCGGTACGCGCCGCTATTGCCATGCAACAGGTCTTGAATACCGAACGCCACAAAGACAAGTACTTCAGTCTGCGCATTCGCATCGGCATCCACACCGGCACCGGCATTGTTGAATCCGACGATATCTATGGCGACGTGGTCAACATTGCAGCCAAAACCCAGGCAGAAGCCGAAGCCAGCCAGATCCTGATTACCCAGAGCACTCGCGCATGGCTGGATAAAAACGAATTCAAACTGGTGGAATACGAAGACCTCAAACCCATGGGTAAACGAAAGCCCATTCAGCTACTGGAATGCGACTGGGCAGATCACCGCAAACTCATCCACCAGCTGCAACCTGTACCCCTGATGCCGTTGATGGGCAAACAGAAACTGGAAATCCTCAGTTATCTGTTCGTTTCGCTATTAAGCGTGTACACCATGTACGAACACTATTTTCGTTACCTGTTGATGGACCTGGGTCTCAGCCTCGATTTACCCACAACCCTGCAGTCGCTACCAACCGATATTCTCATGCTGGGTGTGTTTCTAACCCTGTTACTTGGACTGGCATTTATTTATCTATTACGCGTGGATTTTATTTCCCGGAGCTTGCTGAAAATCCTCAGTGGCACCTTCGGTTTTGGAATTTTATTCATCAGCTTCCATCTAATTAACGATTCTGTGAGGCCGCCTTTTCATCAGGGCTGGTACGGCTCGATGTTTCGCTCCAGTCATATTTTTGTGCGAACCATCAGTGATAACGTCAATCTGTATACTGAACCGGGCATTAATGCGCATGTGATACGCAGCCTGGCAAAAAACGATGTATTTATTTACGAAACCACCGTAAAGAGAGATTATCGCCAGTGGGACAAGGTCCGCCTGGGATCGGACAAAAGCGGCTTGCTGCCAAAACGCATACCGCCTGCTTTCGGGGTAGCGGAAGAAAAACTGACACTGACACAGAAGTTCAATTTTCGTTATTATGATCTGTACAGTATTATCATCAGCCTGTTCGGCTTCACCTGGGGCTTGATCAACTTTCGAATAAGGCCAAATTAATCCATGAAATATTCATTGCCTGCCGTTTGCCTGAGCGCACTGTTGCTTGCCGCCTGCACACCCACTGCATCGGTCAGATATTTATCCCCAACCATCTCCGGTAAAATCACGCAGGCGGATACACCGGCTGTTGACGTCACGGTCAAGCTTAGCGTCAAGCACAATGATAAAACCTGTTTGTCCACTGCCCTTGAAACACGCACCAATACCTATGGTGAATTCAACCTTGTATCGGTGAAGAAAAAACTGGATTACACGCCACTGATGGAACACTATCTGGATGAATGGAATATCTGCATCGTCAATGGCGGTACCAGCTATCCAGTCTACAGCAACAACCGTTATGGCCAGGGAAGCGTTAACCAGGATTTACAGCTGCAATGTAATATACCAGCCAGCCCCGATGAAGCACCGGTGTGCAAAGTCAGAACCATTGCTGGTGAACGGGATTCAATGCATGCCTACTAATTATTACCTGAATCCGTGACTTCACTACGGCACAGAGCACAAGCTCTTGATTACACAGCGGTTTAAAAAATACCCGCTTAACCTAAGGGTGAAGCTGAGATTTTTTAAAATCCACTGTGAAGCCAATATCTTGCACTCTGTTATCCACTGTGAAGTCACGGATTCAGGTATTAATATTAGGGAAGCTCTGATTAATTCATCCATGAATTATCAGAGCACGAAAAAGATAAAATGCGATTTTGCCTTTTTCTTCATTTTCAATGGCTTACCGGCCAATGAAAATGGCAGCACATCCTTGTGCTAAGGAAACTCTGAATTAATCAGAGTTTCCTTAGCCCTGCTACTATTAGCTTGTAGGTGCGAATTTATTCGCACAAGTAGTGGTTCTGGTCAATGTGCGAATAAATTCGCAGCTACAGATTCAGCCAATAACATCCATCAGTTTATTGCGATAAGTTTTGACCAGCGCAGGCTGATCTCCCACCAGGTTGAGAATAGCCACCATGCCTCTTACCGGCATATCATTCCGATAATGCCGATCCTGTTTAATGATCTGCAACAAGATGTCCATCGCATCCGTGTACTGATCCTGATGCAGGGCATGAGCTGCCTGTGAGAAAGCAGCATCAATATCATTGGCATCCTGAGTCAGCCGCTGCGATGCCGTGGCGGCATCCATTTCACTGGCGCCCTGGAAAAAGCCCGCATGGGTAACGATACTGATGATTTCATCATGCTTGCGTAATTTTTCCGGCAGGCTCGCGAAGACCTGCTCGATTTTCTCATACGCCCCGTCACGGAACAGCAATTTAAGCAGGGTAACGGCGATACGGGGATTATCTTCATCCTGGTGTTGTAAATTCATTAATCGTTCGAATGCCTGGTCACTGTTTCCCGCCTGGTAGGAATGCACGGCATCCAGCAATAATGTGTCGGATTCTCGCGGCAAGTGACGTTCGATCATGCGCCGAAAAGACGCTTCCGATTCAGCACCAAATATTGTATCCACTACCTGTTGCTGAAAATACATACGCACAGTGGGCACACTGGTGATACCCAGTTCACTGCGGGCAAAAGACTGAAACTTGTCCGTATTAAAATTGATCAACAAGAACCGACCGCTGAATTCATTCGCCAGTTTTTCCAGCGAAGGCCACAGCTTGAGGCAGGGACCGGCTTTGGCGCTCCAGAAATTCACCATCACCGGGCCACGCAGGGAATTACCAATTACCAGTTCCGCGAAATTTTCTGGATTAGCATCAAAAATGATATTGGGCGATGTCATAGATTTTACCTGGATAGGGGGAAAAGCATTAAGCCAATTCCGGCATAGTGCTGTCAATACTACTCATGGCTATTTTTTTTGATTCGAGAACAGCAGTCAAATGATTAGCTGCTATTATCTTTCTATGGGGAATGGGGAAAAACAAATAGAATATTTCCATTTATATCTTAAGGTCATTTTTTCAGAGGTCTGACTCATGACTACTATATCAGTATCTGGTGTTTCCCTTGAACTTCTAGCCGATGGACGGCTAGCCAACATTCAGGACTGGACGGAAGATGTCGCAGTCGCACTGGCAGAAAAGAGCGGGATCGAGCTCACGGATAATCACTGGGAAATCATCAACCTGCTGCGGGATTTTTATAAGGAATTCAATATATCACCCATCCGTAAATTACTTATAAAGGCTATCGAAGAAAAATACAGTGACAAAAAAGCTCGCCGGGAGTATCTCGACAGCCTGTTCCCCAACGATGTCCTGCTTCAGGGTACCAAAATTGCGGGTATCCCCATTCCGATGCTGGATGCTGAGCGCAGTATGGACGATCGTTACAGCAAAGCGGCCAGCCCTCGCCCCAAGAAGAAACTGGATCCCAGTGAAGCAACCCACTTCATCGGCAAATTCGACCTGGAAGGCAATGTTTATGAAGTCACCGAAAGCGGCAACCTGGTTGATGCCTCGCAGTGGAACGAAATGATCGCCAACCACATGGCTGCCAAAGAAGGTATCAAACTGAGTGAAGACCACTGGGAAGTACTGAGCTTTCTGCGCAAGTTCTATTTCGAATACGGTGTTACACCCATGGTGCGTTTGTTGATGAAGTTCATGAAAGAGCAATGTGGAGCGGAAAAGAGCTCGGAAAAATACCTGTATGCGCTGTTCCCAGGCGGTCCTTCTCGCCAGGGTTCTCGTATTGCTGGATTACCCGAGCCCCAGGGATGTATCGACTAGGGCCATCAGAAGCTCCCTGCCCAGGTACTTCAGGGGGCTTCTATTTTCATGGACAGAATTCTATCCAGCCTGACCTGGTTGGCATCCTCTCCCGGCGACACCGATGTAATTACCAGAAATTCCTCCCCGTCACGGGTTACAAGATCCACAGGCAACATCCGCTGGCTCTGGTGTTGCCCGGCCTCATCCTCCCAGACCAGTTCTACTGGCTGGCCACGCATGATCGCCAGCTCGAACTGGTCATAACGGGAACACAAAATTGGCTGATATTTATCATGGGACATAAGGTTTTTGTGATATATAAGCTTACTGGAACTATGCTTTTACCATGAAAAAAGACGCAATCAAAATTCTTACCTACAACATCCACAAGGGTTTCAGCACCGGAAACCGGCGTTTTATCCTGCATGAACTGCGGGACGCGCTGCGGCAGGTCAACCCGGATATCGTATTTCTGCAGGAAATCCAGGGGGAGCACAAGGACCGTCAACAGAGTGTCAGCAACTGGCCCAGTGGCAGTCAATTTGAATTCCTGGCGGATGAAGTCTGGCATCACCATGCCTATGGCAAGAACGCCATCTATCCCAGCGGCCACCACGGCAACGCCATCCTGAGCAAGTTCCCCTTCAGTCACTGGGAAAATATTAATGTCTCGCTAATGCGCACCGCCAGCCGCAGCCTCCTCCACGGGGTCATCGACTGCCCTGAACGGGAGACCCCCCTGCATGTCATCTGTGTTCACCTGGGCCTGTTCAAAATCGAACGGGACAAACAGCTGCAGACCCTGGTCACTCGCATCAATGAACACGTACCCATCGATGAATCGGTGATCCTGGCAGGCGACTTCAACGACTGGCGCGGTCATGCCGAAGAATACCTCACCACCCAGCTAGGCCTGCAGGAAGTTTTTAAACACAAAACCGGTAGCCATGCCCGTAGCTATCCGTCCTGGATGCCCACCCTGCCCATGGACCGCATCTACTACCGCGGCCTGGAAGCCCACCAGTTCCATCGCCTGCATGCGGACCACTGGAAAAAACTCTCTGACCATACGCCGTTGATGGCCCATTTTCGTTTTGCTGAACAGAGCTGATTTTTGACACAGAGTCACAGAGAAAAAACATTCTTGACGCAAAGACGCGAAGAACGCAGAGCATATAGAAAATACTGCTAGGAAGGCGTGTATTAATCCAGCATCTGCACTATGCACAAAGAAACACTGTTTCAGGCTGCACTTACCTCAACTGAAACCAATAAATATTCATATTTTCTTTGCGGCCTTCGCGTCTTTGCGTCAAAAACAGCCTCTGCGTCTCTACGACTCCGTGTCAATGTCTTTTAAAAACCTGTTTGACTTGGCCTGCATCCCCAGACAGAATCCGCTGCATGAGTGATTATGAAGAACGATTCGGTGGTATCCAGCGCCTGTACGGTGTGCAGCAAGCACAGCGCATACGCCAGGCCAATGTGTGTGTCATCGGTATCGGTGGCGTGGGTTCCTGGGCCGTCGAGGCGCTGGTGCGTTCCGGGGTGGAGAAACTCACCCTGATAGACAAGGACCGCATCAGCAGCAGCAATATCAACCGCCAGATCCACAGCCTGGACGACACCCTGCAGGCTTCCAAGATTGCCACCATGGCGGCGCGCATTCAGTTGATCAATCCGGCCTGCAAATGCGAACTGATCGAAGATTATATTAACGAGACCAACCTGTTCGATTATGTCGACCGGCGTTTCGATTTCGTCATCGATGCCATCGACAGTATCCAGCACAAGGCGGCGATCATTTATTACTGTAAACGCAATAAGATTCCGGTGGTGACGACCGGTGGCGCTGGTGGCCTCACCGATCCCACCGCGATCACGATTGCCGACCTGACCCGTACCTGGAATGACGCGCTGGCCGCCAAGGTACGCTCCCGTTTGCGTTATCAATACGGCTATACGAAAAACTCCAAACGGACGTTCGGAGTGAAGTGTGTATTCTCAACTGAACAGCAACGCTATCCCAATGCCGATGGCAGTGTGGATTTCTGCAAGCCGGGTATCCAGGGAGAAACCCTGGACTGTTATACCGGCTTTGGCTCTTCCACCGCTGTTACCGCCAGTTTCGGTTTTGCCGCGGCCGCCTATGTGATGAAGCAGGTCTGTAAAGACGTAAAAGAAAACGCGAATACATAACAGATAAAAGTGTCCCTATAACTGATATGTATTAGTTCAGACCAAATCTGACACGCTTACATGGCTATTTTGATATAGCCTGACAGGTCTGAGATTATCCACATGTGGACTAAAAGCTTTGACACGGAGCCACAGAGACACAGAGTTTTTCTATTGTAGGTCCGAATTCATTCGGACAACACTCTGTCTTACAGCGTTGTGCCAATAAATTCGAACCTACACCCAAACAATTTGCGTTTATTTGCGTTCATTTGCGTTTTCTGTTGCCTTTCATCAAGTCACGCAACCACCCTTCGTCCAAGCTCATTTGAAGATGCGTTTAAAAAACTTCTGCATGCGTTTCCAGGAATCCTTGTCCGCCTTTTTGTTGTAGGCCAGCGGTAGATTGAATTCCTTGCCGAATTTATCCGCACCCGGGTTAGTGAAACTGTGTTTGGCGCCGGGATAGTTGATGAACTTGTAATCCACACCGGCCTTGTCCATTTCAGCTTTGAATGCGGCAATCTGTTCCGGCTTGGTGAACGGGTCGGCCTCGCCGTTGAACACCATGATCTTTGCCTTGACCTTACCTTTCTCTGCCGGCGTAGTGGTAGCGAGGCTACCGTGAAAACTGGCAACGCCTTTCAGGTCAACACCCATGCGCGCCATATTCAATACAATACCGCCACCGAAACAGTAACCAATCGCAGCGATGTTGTTAGCGTCCACCGTAGATTGCTTTTTCAGCACGGCTAAGGCTGCTTCAAAACGGGCTTTCGCCACTTCCGGATGACTATTCACCTCGGTGGCAAATTTACCCGCGTCTTTCGGGTGACTGGCGGTTTTACCGTTGCCGTACATATCCAGCGCCATGGCAGTGTAACCCAGTTTGGCCAGCATCTCGGCTCGATGCCGGGCATAGGCATTCTGACCCCACCATTCGTGCACTACCAGGATGCCAGGACGTTTGCCGCTGAATTTATCGTCATAGGCAATCATGCCTTTTAAGGGCGTATCACCCTGTTTGTAATTAACTTCCTCAGTAACCAGTTTAGCCTGAGCAGAAGCAGCCAGGAAAAACAACAACATCATTCCAGTGATACGTTTCATCATTGCTTTACCTCATCATGTATAGTGATCAATAAACCGCTTCGAAATCGATGGTGAGTATACTGCGTTCGGATTTTTCGTTCAGCACCTGGTAGCTGCCACCAGTGGTGGGTTCGTTGCCCGCTTTGATGGCGATATTTTTACTAGACGCGATTTCACCGATCTTGGTTAACAGCCACTTACGTGCCTTGAACTGATCGCCCTTCTTGATTTCTACCGAAATACTGCCACGACGTCGTTTGTCGTCATAGGTATAGCTGTGCACCCTGTAGACACTCTTGCCTTTTTGTCCCTGTCTGCCATTTCGCTGGATATAAATATCCAGGTTCATTTCGCCTTCGTTATTGAACTGGTACTCGAAACTGTCATTCATGGCAGTGAAGAGCATGCCATAGTCACTGGCGTGAAAACTGGTTTCCGTACCCAGCGCAAACGGTTCCGACTGGGATCCCACTTTTGCCATGAGTGCCGCACCGTTAATACCGGGGACTTGAGTCATCCAGTATTGGTTACCTTCAGGTCCGCACCACATCAGGAGTTCGGGCCATGGACTCCATTTACCATAGGCCTTGATGGTGACATCGTCGCCGTTTTCGATGAACACATGGGAGTTCTGCCAGGGCTTATTGGAAGCGGTATTGATTTTAATCGGACTGATATTATCGATATTCAGTGCGTAGTCATCCAGGATACGTACATGCGTTTTATTGGGATCGGGTTTTACATCGGAGGGGATGGCGCAGCCGTTCAACCACAGCAGACTAATGAACGGGAACCAGAGGATATGTTTTATATTCATTTCTACAGGCATGTCCTACATTGTGTTTGTTATGACAGAGCAACAGGCGCGGCAACCAGGCCTCGGCAAACATGATAGCACAGGAACACAAGATGGCGGATGCCTACCCGGATTTTGACTTACAGGGGCAAGTCATCTTCAATGGCAGCCAGTCCCTTCATGGCACACTCCTGATCCTTGTCACCACCGGGTGCACCCGACACACCAAGCGCACCTACCAGTACGCCTCCCACTTCCACCGGAATACCACCAGCGACCATCATGGCGTTGCTGGCGAAACGTACCCCCGATTGCACCTTACCCGCCTGGGTTTCATGCATCATGACATCGGTTGCAGATTTGAAACTGGCGGCGGTCCAGGCTTTGCGGGTAGCGACTTCCGGGGAATGCATACCGGCTAGCTGGTCACGTAGTAACACCTGGATATTACCGAAGCGATCCACTACCGCAACACTGGTTTGATAGCCCGCTTTGCGACAGGCTTTTAAAGTTGCCCAGGCCAGTTTGGATGCCAGTTCCGGTTTCAGGGCCTGGTAAGTGGCCAGCGGAGTTTCATCGCTAGCCTGTGCCTGGAAGCCGGATATCAGCAGGGGAATTAATAGAAGCGCAGAATAAAATGAATTCATGGAAATCTCCAATGGGTGGTTGTCAGTATAATTTTTTATGCGCCGGATTTCGGATTTCTTATGTCGGGTTCTGGTTTCTACCGGCTGGGACAATTTTTACCATAAACCGATTTTCGATACTACCGTCAACAAAAACGGCGCTGATGCTTCAGCGCCGTTTTTAAACGATTGCGGCTGCACTTACGGAAACTCTGATTAATTCAGAGTTTCCCTTACATTTATGGAAAAGCGGGAATGGTGGGCTCAGCACCCTCGCGTTGAACCATAGCGCGATTTTCGATCAGTTGGGTAACCTCAACCATCCGTTGACTGGGAACATCCACCATGAGTAACACCTTGCCGGTTTGCAGTGCGGTTTCAAACCCTTTTAAACGGGAGTTTTTAACATCGCTGCCGATCATGCTGGATACCCAGATTCCGAACAAGGACCCCATTAACACACATGCCAGTATCACCGCTCCCACCATGCTTCCCAACGACAGGGCAACCGCCGCGGCAACACCACCCAGCAGACCAATCAAGCCACCCGCTACCATGCCGGATTCAATTCCGTGTACGATATCGGTTGACTGTAGCAGCGTGGCTTCGGGAAGATCCGATGGCACCTTCTCATTCGCCATAACATGAATGTGGTTATCATCGACACGTGACACCAGCAGTTGATTCACCACGTCACGGGTAGCGGCAAAATCATTTAGCAGGAAATAGAGACGTCTTCTCATAACAACCTCCTTTGTGAGGGTAAAGAGTCGTCAGACAGGACTTTAATGCATCATGTTAGCCATGATGACTCCGATGCAGGAATGCATCAGCGGGATATCAATTTACTGATATATAAAAAACATCTTAAGGATTTAATTAACGAATAATAATAAAATTATTTAATTCGGATGGATGATGGATAAACACCCGATATGCGCGTATTTATCCGATACACAATAGAAAGGTAATTTAAAGTTTGCCCACCAGATTGATGAACCAGCCCTGGCTATCGAAACTCAGGTCGGTGAGGTCATCGGAGAAGTCGGTAAAGTTATATCCCACACCGAATTTCAGGTTCTTACCCACATGCCGATAAATACCGGTTAACAAACCACTGCGCCGGTCCTGGGCATCCGGCAGGTCCAGCAGGCGTCCTTCGAACAGGGCATCCCAACGATTCACGAAATGCCAGTCGGCCCGCAGTACATACAGGCTGGCGCGGCTGTCGAAGAATTCCGGATTGACCCGTTCCTGGCTCACCTGCCCCAGGCGATAGGCATACTTGCCTCCCAGGCTCCAGCGCTGGCTGAGATCGTAAATGGTATCGATGGACGCGATATGGCTTTTCTGGATAAATTCCACCGACGTATTGGTTACGGTCACCTGGTCCACGCTGGGTACATTGTAGAAATACGTGTATTTAAACAGGGTATTCCAGCGATCATTCTCTACCGGGCGGTAACCATAACCCAGTACCGCCTCGGTAAAGTTGCCATCATAAAACTCACCCTGGGAACTCTTGCTGTCTGAGTGATTGAATTTACCGATCAGGCGCCAGTCCGGGGTGAACTGGTATTTGACACTATTCTTCAGTAACCAGGTGGTTCGATCAGTGCTGGTGGCATCGGTGTTCTGGGTTTCATCCTTGCGGTATTCCAGCGCGCCAGCATATTTCACCGCGGAGAAACTGTAACCCACATTCAGTCCCAGGGCGGTACGACGAATATCGGCACCACTGAGATGGTCTTCCAGGGTACCCATTTCCATTGACGCGCCGTAATTCCATTTATCATCCGGCGCCAGGTCGACACCGGCGGCATGAGTCAGGCCGGTAGGCACATCGCCATAGGCATAACGCTCTTCCATGTAAATGCTCACGGTATCGCTATAACGGCTGCGGAAACCGGATGCCATATTGCCCTTGCGTGAACGAATACCGTTGTCGGCGCGCTCGTTTTCCAGCGCATAATTCAAATACAGGTTGGTGCGATCGGTGAGCAGGTAATCCGTACCCAGTTTGGCGCCGGTACCAGTGTTACCACCGGACAGCTCCCCTTCCAGGTTGAGGCGATCCGATACCCGATAAGCGCCACCGGCACCCACGCGGTTATTGTCATCCCTGCTACCGGAAGCATTGGCAGTCACCTGACCGAATCCATAGGCGCTCCAGTTAGCGTGGGTATCGTATTTAGCCTGGAACGCCACATCGGTACGATCCCCCTGGGTCTGGGTAGCCACCACTGTGGGTGACTGGTCCTTGCGACTGTCGAAGCGGGTGCCGGCGCTTAAGGACCAGTTATCGTCCAGTTGATAGGCGGCGTCCACATCGATGGCAGCGGTTTGCAGCGACTGGCTCTGGTCTTTTTTATCCGCTTTCACATTCAGGCTGATTTTTTCATTCACCGGCATGTTCAAACGCCCGCCGAACTGCTGGATATCATTGGCCGTCAGTTGTCCCGGCGCGGAGAAACCGGCATCGCGATGCTGCACATACACGCTGGCTGTTCCGCGACTGCCGTCGACCACATCCTGCAAGCGGGTCTGGGTTTCGATGCGATAGGCACCGGCCCGGGTGGTCACGCCGCCCTGGTCCAGCTGATCGAAATTAAAGCCACCGTCATTGGAATTCAGTACCCCGGTACCAACACCGTCGGTGTTAGCCACTTCCATTTTCAGCCAGGTGCCGGCATTTTTTCGCAGGGTGAAATCCACACCGCCGAGTTTGCTCTGGTTACCGGACTCTTCCTGTTTGCTCAGGGTCAGTCCCAGTTTGGCATGGTCGTTCAACCAGTAATGCACCCGGCCGCCGACGGTGACATTATTGATGTCCTCGAAGCCTGGGGTATATTCATAACGCACCACCAGATATTCCGGGTTGCCGCTGATGTTACCGCTGTCTACCAGCAGGTTGTCACTGGCGATGGACGATAGCGGCTCACTCAGCACAATACGGCCCTGGATGGGATCGATATCGTAATCGATGGCGGGCACCAGGTTTTTCACCCCGATCACCAGGCCGGAATCCTTGTCCCGAACCTCGATACGCACCCGGTCGGAACCGGTGAGAATATCCTGGTGCCGCAGGAAGTACAGCGAACCACCGGTGCCGCGGAATTCATCCCGGCCCGCCAGGGTACCGGGGTCGGCGGCAAAACCGTCCAGCATGAATTTCTGCTCGCCGGAACTGGTCAGCTCGTCACTCTGGTAATGGCCGTTGGCGCCGTACAGGCCGCGGTCGATCTGGGCCAGTTCGGTGTCGGCGTAATCCAGCTTGAAGTTACCCCACAAGCCGTAGTCATCGCCTTTGCTTAACTTCACATAGAACTTGCCCAGGGTGGGCGCCAGTTCTTCCAGGGTGCTGTCGTCACCGAAGGTGGGATAGAAGTAATCCGAATCCATGCGCCGGAACAACGCATCCGGTGATTTATCCATGAAGTTGGTGAAGATCTCGTCCAGCGGGCCTTCACGGGTATCGGCGCTGCTGGTCAGTTCCCAGTCATCGCCCCAGTGACCATTGACGAAGAACGCCAGCCGGCCATCAATGCTGAGATCATTGTCGTAATGGGTCTTGTCACCGGTCACCAGTTCCGCCGGACCGTTGGTGCTGTCCTGTGCCAGGGTGATATCCGCCAGGCCCACATAGAACCAGTCGCTGCGATCGATATCCAGGTCCCGCAGGTACAGGTCGCCGTTCCCCTGCGGGTCCAACACTGCCACTTCCACGGTGTGGGCACCATTGTCGAACAGTTGCTCGGTAACGAAGCGGCCCTGCTCGTCCACCGGTACCGGGCGACCCGCCAGCCACACGCTGTGATCTTTGGGAATGTTTTCCCCGGTGACCGAAATCAATCCACCTTTCAGTGGAATGTGTTCCACCTGCAGATGATTCTCACCATAACCCACCAGCAATTCGGCATTGCTGTCCGGCTTGGGTTTCGGCTCGTCGGTGCGATCCACCAGCCATAATGGCAGGGATTCGGTTTCGTCATAATGACCGGCCTTGTCATACACCCGCAGGCGGTATTTGAGTTTCATTACCGGCGCATTGAATGCGTCCATGGATGCCAGCCACTCGGCCTGCTGGTCGGCATTCAAGGGCACCACCGCTATCGGGGTATCGGTTTCCGCCTGCTTTTCCTTGAAGATGCGCACTTCACCGTGATCGATAAAATTGCGGTAATTGCTGTAGGCACGGAAGCTCACCCGGTTGTCCTGCACCTCAGTGTCCGGATCGTCGGCATAACGAATGGTGCTGGGCCAGGCGCTGATGTTCAAACGCGGCTTGAGTCGGCGCTTGTCGAACTTGAATCGAATGCTGGCCTTGTCCAGTGCCACGTCGGTACAACGTTGCAGGTCTTCGGATGACTTGTACGGGTCGTATAGCGGCTGGCCATCCACGGTAATGCGCATCAGGTTCATGGCGTAGGGATTGTGTCCCGCCGAAACACGTTCGATGCGATTGATGTCCAGGTTATCGTCTTCATCCAGCACCGCCAGTTCATCGTACAGGATCTGCACTTCCACCCGCGAGCTATCGAATTCGGTAAAGCCGGTGCTGACGACATCCTGGGACTGCACATAACCGCGACCTTCGAATTCCGCCTGATTGTCTTTAAGCTGCAGCCGTTGCTTGATGGCTTGCATGACCCGGCGCGCCCGTGCGGTAGACAGTCCGATATCATCGCCATATACCATCGCGGTACGGCGATTCATACGTTTGTTACTGGTGTAGCCGATAAAGCTGAGGCGCACATTGGCCTTGTCGTCCAGATCGTTCATCAGGCGTTTGAGGCGCTCGGCATAACCGGGCGGGATGACAGGCTGGCCGTGCTTGAACCGGATGGCGGCGATAGGACCGGACGGCGGATCGTACACCCGGCTGATGGTTTCCGCGGCGGCGGCTTCGGGACAGGCCTGGGGATCTTCCGAGAACACCTCGAACGGATCGTCATGCCAGAACTCCACTTCCACGCGCCGATTCAGGGCGCGGCCCTTTTCGGTGTCATTGGAGGCCACCGGCTGGCTGGCACCCTTGCCGCTGGTACTGATCATGCTGTTGGGGAGTTTCATGGCATCCTGGACCGCCAGCGCCACGCGCCGGGCACGGGCACGGGACAGGGCTTGGTTATCGCCATAAATGCGTTTTTCCGTGCCTTCCAGCGGCAGGTTGTCGGTGTGGCCGACAAAGCGAATTACCACGTTCTGCTTATTACCCAGGTTCTTCAGGGTTTCACGAATCTGGCGCAGGAATTCTGCCGGGATGTCGGTCTGGCCTTCTTTCAGGCGCAGCGGACTCACCAGGTTGCGCAGTTTCACCCGCTTGGCGAAACCTTCCTTGTAATGCAGCTGGCACACCACTTCCTTGCGGCACACCTGGATGCGGTTCAGTTTCTGCGCCGGTACCACGACTTTTTTCTCTACCGCTTTTTCGGTGATCTGGTCGTACCACACCTGCACTTCCACGCGCCGGTTCAAGGCCTTGCCCTGGGCGGTGGCGTTGCTGGCGATGGGTTTACTGTCACCGGCGCCGTCATAACTTACCGCATCCGGTGGCAGGTCCAGTTCACGCTGGAAGAACTCGGCGGCGATTTCCGCGCGCGCCTTGGACAGGCCGTAGTTGTCACCGTATTTCGCCTTGGTGGCACCGCTCAGGGGATCGCTGTCGCTGTGGCCGATGAAGCGCAGGCGCACATTGTCGCGGTTCTTCATGCTGTCGAGAATGTTCTTTAGCTTGGTGACATATTCCTGGGGAATGTCCGCCTGGCCGGAACCGAAGCGGATGGGTTTGACCACGTTTTTCAACTTGAACGTCTTGGCGCTTTTCTCCAGTACCTGCTTCACTTCCACCCGGTCTTCCTGTTTGGGTTTGAAGAAGGTTTCGTCCTGGATCCACAGGGTGAAGACTTCGTCCGGCGGAATGTTTTTCTCGGTATTCTCGCCAACCTTATGGCTTTCGATGCTCATGGGGGGCTGCTCGGTTTTACCGCGCGGGTCCTGGCCCAGGCTCATATCCGGCAATTCCAGCGCGCTGGCTGAAGTGACGGTGAGAAGTGCGCACAACAGCCATGGCCGCCTCAGCTTCGTCGGCCTGATGTCACCCAGATGCCGGGTCATAACGGAGAGCCACATCATGGCAGCGCTCCTTTATCCGGTGGTCCGCCGGTACGCCAGAAGACTTCGGATTCGATCATCAGCTTGTAGCAGCAGTTGAGATCTTTCCAGCGCTGACGGATTTCGTCTTTCACCGCTTCGATGCGTTCATCCACCAGCCCAGGATCATCCACGTCCGCCAGGTAGGACAGCCGCAGTACCGACGGGTCTTTGGCCAGCTCGGTGATCAGCTGGTCCAGCTTGGGTTTCCACTGCGGCCGCATGTTGGTGGTGCCGGGTTCGAACACCGCATCCGCCAGATCCAGGCGCACCACCCGATGGATGGAAGCACCGAAATTAAACTTCAGCATTTTACCGCGGGTGGCGCGTTCCACCCGGGGGTTCTCGGTGGTAACTCGATAACCGCTGGGCAGGCTGCGCTCATCCAGCTTGAGAATGTAATTGGAACCCCGATCCGGGTTAGGCACGATGGGACAGGTAATATGGAAACGACCGTACTTGTCGGCGCTCACTTCCAGGCCCTGGGCACTGACTACCCGTGCGCCGGCAATACCTTTTTCACCCTCGTCCTGGTAACCGTTGAGGTTGGCGTCGTCGAATACCTTGCCGATCACATCAGAGCAGTCGAAGGTGGGATCTGGTACCACACGCACCGTGGCGCTGGCTTCACCGGAGGCATTACCGGTGGTGCGATTGTTCACCGCCTGGGCGCGGTTGACGTATTCACCCTCGCCCACACCGGAACCCACCAGCAATAACATCTTGAAGGTGATGGTATCGCCGGTGTTGACGATCAGGTTGGGCCAGGTGAGCTGCCGACCCAGCATCTGCGGTTCGATGGTTTCGAAATTCAGGTTGCGGCTGGCATCACTGAGCGGTGCGGTGATGCGGGTATCGTTAACATAAATCCGCGCCGAACCGGCCACGTATTTGAAGCCGGCGGGATAATTGTCCACCAGGTCCACGTCATACACCGGTGTCGCCAGGGTGTTGTTAATGGTGATGGTATAGGGCACCAGCTGGCTGCGGGTAACGTTCACCAGGGCCGCGGTCTTGGACACCGACAGGGCCGCATCCAGTTCCGGGTCCAGCGGAATGTGGTTGTTGTAGAACTGGTTGTCGATATCCGGGACCACCGCGTTACCGGTGAACTTCAGGTAGTAATCGGTGCTGGCGGTACGTGGCGCTGCGGTGGGCGCCAGCTCGGAGGCCTGGATTTCACAGTAGTCCGGGGTGGTATCCAGCGCATCCACGGTATTGTCGGCGGGACAGGCAGGCACATCGAAAGCCGCATCGTTGGCGCTGTTGCGCGGCGGAATAATCTGCGAGATAGCGCCCAGGTAACCGCTCGGCAAACTGTTGACGGCAATGAAGTAATCGCCGTTGGGTGGGCAGCTGGGCTGACTGAAGTTCAAGTCAAACTTGTAATAACCATCCGCCAGGGTGATCTGGTCCTGCTGCGCCGGATCATCGAAACACAGGGAAGAGACGGTTTCGTACACCGCATTACCGCCGGCATCCAGGCCGGTCTGGTGTCGCAGCTCCAGCTGGGCCTCGGCCACACCGGTGCGGGTGACCGCATTGTAAATCACGCCATTGGGTTCGATGGGCAGGTTCTGGTCCAGGATATTGGCGCCAGCGCTGACGCTGATACTGGAGATGCGCTGCAGCCCCGGCGAGAAGGAGGAACTGGCCATGCCCAGGGAAGCGGTATTGGCGCCGGCTCCCGGTGCCAGGAAGCGCAGTTCATACTCGTTGCCGGTGGCACTGGCACTGGGTGCCAGGCCGTTGGCACTGAACAGGCCATTGGCATCGGTGAGTACCGAATCCAGGTATTGGCCATTGAGATAAATCTCCACCGACCAACCCTGCAGCGGCCGTTCGCTGGTATCGAAATCGTCGCCGTGATCGGCGTCATGCCACACCCGGCCGTTCAGGTTGGCCACCCCGGGGGCACCACCCACATCCAGGGAAATGCTGGCGCTGGCCGGGTTGGGGTTCTCGGTCCAGCTGACACTGGCGGTGTTGGTGATGGTGGTGCCCGCCGCCAGGCTGTTATCGATGCTGACACGGTAAGTCACGCTGAAACTGTCGCCCGGTTCCAGCGGCCCCAGGGCGGACTGCACGTCCACGTCCAGGCTGGCGCCGGGCTCGGTGATGTAAAGATTAAACGCGCTGGAACCGTTCAGCCGCGCCGAACCGGGTACATAAGTCACACCTGCCGGCATGGCATCGGTAAAGGCAATATTGGTGGCATCCACGCTACCGGTATTGGTAGCGCGAATCACATACTCCAGCTCACCACCGGCAGTGGCAACACCGCCGCCTACCACGAACACATCCTTGCTCACCGCCATCTGGCTGTTGAGGCCGATATTGATGGTAGTGGGCTGGTCACCGTTCTCGTCGTTACCATCGGCATCGGTGGGTTCTGCCGGCAGTTCATTGGACTGCACTTCACCCTGGTTAGCGATGATGCTGTTAGCCGCGTCCGCATCGGTGGCGGTCACCCGGAAGGTGACGATGGCAGAACCACCCGGGCTGAGCTGGCCATTGCTCAAGCTCTGGTCCGGGGCGCCCAGGTCGGAGGAATTGATGTCGATATTCAGGATCTGGCCGAAACCGGGACGCACATCGTTGGAGTCCGGTATGGCGACACCGTTGAGGCTGATGCTGTTGGGCACATAATCGCTGTTGGTGTCGATACCGTGGAGATTATCCAGCAATACCACGCCGGTGGCGGGAATGGTGCCGGCGTTGCTAATCACGATACGGTATTCCAGCACGTCACCTACATCCACCACGTCCGGGGTGCCGTTATCCACCACAATAGAAACCGTCTTCTGCGCATCCACGATGGGCAGGTTGCCGACGATATCCACGGTGGGATCATTGGGGATATCGGTGGTAGCCGGGTTGTCAGACGGCTGTTCCGCATACGGGCCGCTACCGGCGCCAGCGCCGGAGACGAATGCCTGGTTGGAAAGCACCGTGCCATTGATGACATTGTTGTTGACCATGACATCGAAGCTCACCGTCGCCACATTGCCAGTGGTCGCCACGGTGGAATCGGCGCGCATGAAGCCGGCGGTGGTGTCCTCCGGCGCATTGATGAGCATGCCATTCTGTAACGGCGAAATACCCTGGGAGGAATCCGGCACGGCCACGCCGTTGAGGGTGGTACTGTTGGTGACATAGGTGGTGTTGGCCGGGACCTGGTCACGCAACAGGGTGTTGACGGAGTTTTCCGCACCGATGTTCTTGGCGGTGATGGTGTAACGCAGGATATCACCGCGGGCCAGCACATTGGGGTCACCGGTAATGTCGGTGTAGGTTTTTTCCACCTGGAATATGGGCATGGAACCGATAATGGTCTGGGTTGGATTATCGGTACCCGGTATGGACGGATCATCACTCAACAGCCCGGAGAATCCGGTCAGGGCCACCTGGGCCTGGTTGGTGACGATAGTGCCGCTGGTGATAACCGACCCCAGGGTAATATCGAAACTGATGCTGAGATTAGCGGACGGCGCCAGGGTCAGTCCGCTCACGCTCAGCAGGCCGGTGCCTTTGGCGCCGCCGGTGGGATCCAGCACAATCGTGGCTGGCACCGAAACGACCGGGTTGACCATGGTGTTGGCAACGAAATAACCGGGTGCCGGATTCAATCGATCCGGTTCGTCGGTGAGGCTGAAGTTATTCGCCGCCGCCGGGCCGATATTGCTGATGTTGATGGTGTAAGTGAGCGTATCCCCCGGTTCCGCAGTCACTGCCGGCTGGCCGGTGGCTCTATTCACCACGGTTTTCTCGATCACCAGTTCCGGCGAAGCCACGGTGGTGGTGTAGGTATCCTGATGGTCCAGGGTGACGGGCGTACCCGGCAACACCGGATCAAAGATTTCGTTGTAGGTGCGGATTTCACCCACCGCCACACCCACCGGGGTGTCGGCACTGAACCACTGGGTGGCGGCGGCATAGTTGGTGAGAGTGGAAGCATTCACATTGTCCAGGTCCAGGCTGGCGTCATAACCCAGCACCAGGTGCCAGTCCGGCTCGATGCGGGCCGCCGCCGATTCCATGGTCATGGTCAGGGTACAGGTGGGGTCCGCCACCCCGGCCAGGGTGGTAGACGGTGTAAATGTGGTACTGAAATCCGTACCCGCCGTCAAGGTGCGCTGGGTATTGCCCAGGTTGTCCTGGATCACCGCGGTGAAATTCGTCGGCGCCACGTCGCACATACCACCGGGGCTGGGGTCCGGCAGGTGGTCGGTAACAGTCAGGTCATAACCGGTGGCTGTACCGGTGTTATGCACATCGATATTGAAGGCACCTGGGGTGCCGAAATTGATGGTGGCCGGACCGGTTTTCTGCAGTGTCATACTCAGGGGCTCGACCACTGTCATCAGTGGGGTGGTATCCCCACCACCGATTCCCTGGGTGGCGTTGTTACCGTCCAGGGTGTTGTAGGTGTAGCTGGCGGTGTTCGCAAAGGTATCGCCAGCCACATTGTTGGAAGTATTGCGCAACACTACGGTGAGCTGGATTACCGCCTGCTCACCCGCCGGGATGTCGATGCCGTTAGTAGTATCTTCGATCACCAGGTTGGTGGGTGTGCCAGTGTTCACCGGTACCCAGCTGCCGGGTACCGATGCTTTTTGCACATCCACGAAAATCAGGTCCACGCCTGGCGCCAGGCTGGCCAGGTTATCCAGGATGCGTACATCGTACAGCGCCGTCGCCTGGGGCGTACTGGGCACGGTAATGGTGTAGGTAAACGGCACGCCGATGGTGGCAGTGGCCGGTGTCGGGTTCTGCTTGCTCAACGGGCTGGGAGCTGGTGTGCTTAATGGCGTGGACGATGCGGTGTTGCTGGGACCGTAAATTTCCCGCACACCCACGACACCGCCATCGGTAGGCACATCCTGGTTATCGAATGAATGATAGGCCGGTACCTGGGCGGTATTGATGACATTGGTGAGGCCGGCACCGATGCCCGCATCCGCCTGTGCCTGGTAGACGATACGCAGGGTATCGCCGGGCTGGATGGTGTAGGCATCCGCCACACCGGTATCGAAATTCCAGCTGGCCACACCGGTACTGGCATCATAGACCGGTGCCACATTGGCCACCGTGTTACCCACGGGTAACTGGGTGCTGACCATGGTGATGGTGTCGGTACCGTTGCGCAGTCCTACCGGAATCACATCCCGCAGTTGCACGTCATAAGCCGGCGACTGACCATTATTGGTGATGTTCACGGTGTAGGTGACATGTTCATTGGCAGCCAGGATGGCATCACCGAACTCGGTTACCGAGGACTTGGCCACCGACAGGTTGGGCTGCTGGATGACCACGGTTTCATTATCGGTTTCGGTCGGCGCGGCACCGGTGGCAGTGATGTAATCCAGGTTGACGGTGTTGGTCAGATTGATATTGCTGGCAGGATTATCCAGCGGTGACTGCACCAGGTTCAGCACCCGCGCACGGTACACGATGGTGAAATTATTGTTGCCGTTGTTGGCGCCGGCATTGGTGATATTACCCAGGGTCCAGGTCACCGTGGTGGGCGCGGTGACGGGATTGCCGGTAACCACTACGCTGGCAGCGGGAATATCGGTGTAGCTGAACGGTGCCGCGGCGGCATAAGGCGCCGTGGTATCAGCGTTGATGCTGACGATGCCTTCGAACTGTAATCCCTGCGGCAAGGTATCACTCAACACCACGTTATTGCTGCTGCCTTCCTGCAGGCTGACATCGATCCGGTATTCCACGATGTCACCGATGCGCACATCGTTGGAATTGTTCAGCGCCGGCGAAGTATCGGTCAGGCGGGTCTTGGTCACGCTATTGTTATCCGGCGTGGTCACGGTGGTAGTCAAGGGACCACTGCTGTAATCGTTCACACCACCGGAACCGTCACGTTCGTTCACGTCAGCGCCGTTGAGGCTGGTCCATTGCACCGTGGCGGAGTTGCTCAGGGCCTGGTTGGCCAGCACCGAATCCAGCACCTGCACTTCGTAGGTGATGGTAATGGTATCCCCTTCCTGGATATCGATATTGCTGCCGGGTAATTCCCAGGTCATGGTCTGGGCTGTGGTGACGCCGTCACCGCTGGTGACCGGGGCACCGATGGTGTTGACGTAAGCCCCCGAGTTGGTGACGGTGGGATTGCCGCTGTACACCAGCCCCAGGCCCAGGTTATCAATGACACTTACATCGAAGGCATCGCTGAACGCGGCACCATTGGCGGCACTCATGGTAAGGGTGTATTGCAGAATGTCACCGGCATCCGGCGGCAAACCCGGCTGGGTCAGGTTGGCGACAGTCTTGCTCGCCAGGGTCACGCTCGGCTCGATAATGGACAGGTTGTTGAACGGGTCGGTAGCACCACCGCCACCGATGATGGCGGAGCCGCCGGGTGAATTGGCGAAGGTGTAGTTCACTGTGTTGCCGAAGGCCGCCAGGGTATTCTGGGCGGTGGCGTTATTGTCCACCCGCGCCACCACGTTGATGGTGGCCTGCTGTGTCGCCGGCAGGCTGGCGATGCCGATCTGCAACTGGCTGGCGGGACTGGCGCTGGCGGTAATGGCGCCGTTGTAAGCATTGCCGGCCGAGGTGTCCAGGGTGGCGCTGACAAAAGCCATACTGGCGGACATGTTGTCCGTCAGGGTGACGTCATACAGGGTACCGTTCATGGGTGCGTTGGGCACCACAATCTGGTAGGTCACCAGTTGTCCGATGGTGGCTTCTGCCGGTGCCAGTGGGCTCACCAGGGATTTGTCCGGTGGGTTGATGGGGGCGATGTTATTCATGTTGAATATCACCGGCCCAACGGTGGGATAAGTTTCGCGGAAAGCTGCATTGGCATCGGCGGCGGGCAGCGAATAATAATTCGTGACCTGGTAACTGTTGTCCCAGGAATTATTGATGGCCAGGGCCGGGTCTACCTGCACGTCGTATTCGATAACGATACAGTTGTTGGGAGCAGAGCTCGCCGGATTTACCGCTGCACCACCAAAGCTAAAGTGCATGTTACCGCCGGTGAGGGTGTAATTGTATTGCACCCCGTTAGTAACCAGGGCGCCATTGACATAAACGTCGGGCGCGCCGGCACCATTGGTTGGCCCGCTTATGGTGGCGGGCAATAATTGCGGATCCATGTTGTCGTCGATGACCACATCGTAAGCGGGTGCATCACCGGAGTTACAGGCGGTCAAACGGAAATCCATGGTATCACCGGAGTTCACCGGCGAACCGCTGAGTATGCCGCTGCGGCGCACCTTGCTGATATCCGCCAGGTCGATTACCGGTTGCTGCGCGGTGATGGTTTCGCTGTCCACCTGGGTGACTGGGTTGTTGGCCACATCCACATAACTGAAGTTCACTGTATTGATTAATGCCGTGGAAGCATTCTGCGGTATGGGCAGTTCACCGTTGATGACCCGCGCGGTGTAAACGATCATGAATGTATCGTTGGCGGCATTGTTATCCGCCGCGTTCACCACACTGCCGATGTTCCAGGTGATGGTGTTGTTACCACCGCCGGTAGTCACCGTGGGTGCCGCGATATCGGTATAACTGAATACACCGGCGGAACTGTAAGGTGCTGTGGTATCACCGTTCACTGACACCACACCGACGAACTCCATGCCGTTGGGCAGGGTATCCACCAGGTTGATGCCATCGGTAGTGCCTTCCTGCAGGTTCAGGGTGATGGTGTACTGCACCTGGTCACCGACACGCAGGTTGCTGTCGTTCAGCGGCGCGTAGGTGTCACTGTTATAGATCTTGGTGACATTGTTGAGGTTGGGTACGGTCACCGTTTCGGTAGTGGAAGCACAGTAATCATTCGGTTGAACGATGGCGGAACAATCGGCACCGCCGGTACGTTCCAGGGCACTGACACCCTCCAGTGAGGTCCAGTCAACCACCATGGTATTGGTGAGTACCTGGTTGGGTTCTACACTATCCTGAACCACGGTACGGTAGGTTAGCACCAGGGTGCCACCGACCGGGATGTCCAGGGCTTCGTCGCCATTACCACGGCCCCAGTTGAGGGGACCGGCAGCGCCACCGGCGGGTGCCGCAACAAATCCGGCGACCGGTGTAGCATTGATGGTGGCGGTAGCGGTAAACGTGCCATCGTAATTCATGCCCGCCGGCAGGGTGTCTACCAGGTTGGCGTCGTAGGCCACCGAATCACCGGCGTTGTTGACCATGACCACATACTCGATCACGTCGCCGGCATCCGGGGCGTTGCCGGGATTGGTGATATTGCTGGCCACCTTGGTAACATTCAGCAGCGGTTCGATGATGGTAATGGCCGGGGTGTTGGCGATGCGTGTTTCGGTACTGCCGTTTTCACCGTTGGTATAACTCAGGGTGGCACCATTCTGCAGGTTATCACCGGCATTGGTGTTCACATCGTTATTGATGCGGGCGTAATAAGTGATGACGATGCGCGGGCTGATGGCCGAGGTAGCGGAGTCGTTTTCGCTGTCCGTATCCACTGTGCCGATATTCCAACTAACCGTACCGGAAGCTTCATCCGCTGGCACCGCGGCAGCGAACAGGGCTTCGTAGGCTTCCGGCGTGGGTGAGCCACCCAGGGAACTCAGTAAAGTGCCATTGATGCTGGTAATACCCTGGAAGCTGTAACTCACGTTATAGGTGGCATCGTTTTCCAGCACATAACTCAGGCCGCTGCTGGCCAGGTTGTCCGCAACCGTCAGGCCATTGGTAATGCCTTCCGGCAGGTCGATGACGATTTCGAACTGTTTGTGCTCGCCGATGGCAGGTGCCACGCCACCGTCCAGTACATTCTTGGCGATAGTCAGCTGTGGCACTGTGACCGATGCGCTGGCGGTGGCATTGTAATCATTGGGTGGATTGGCAGAAACAGGCGCCACACCGGTGAGCTGGCCATTGCGCATACCCAGTACATCACCATCGGCTGCCAGGGTACGGGCGGCGCCGTTATCGATGCGCGGCAGGGCGGTGTTGATATCCGGCAACGAAGTCCAGCGGGCCTGAATGGTGTCATCCAGTACTTCATGGGGCTGCACCACATCATCCACCCGCACCAGGAAGGTGAAGCTGACGGTTTCACCCGGGTCCAGCACATAGCCGGCACTACCAGTCACATCCCAGTTGAAGATGGGCTGGTTGGCACCCAGGGTGGCGAGGTCGACATTGTCCGGTGGGTCAGTGCCGGCTTCCGAGCCCGCCTGGTAAGTGGTGTGGGTACCGGTAAGGTCATCCAGGATCTGTAAATTGTAGGCCGCCGCAGTACCATTGTTGGTGGCAGTGACGGTGACCAGCAACAGGTCCGCCGCATCCGCCGCGGTGACCGGGGCGAAAGACTTGGTTACCGCTACCACCGGTTCACGTACGGTAACGTCGATAGCGGCGAAATTCAGGGTAACGGTGGATAAATTCTGGTCCTGGTAGGTCAGCCGCGCCAGGGTGGGATTGGTGCTACAGGGTGCCGGCGCGGCGACCGGACCGGCGCCGGTGCTGCCACCATTGCGCAGGTTACAGCCTTCCTGGGTCAGGCCATCGGTGTTTTCCACCCGCGCGGTGAAATAAGCATAAAAATCAAACAGGTTGTTACTGGTGGCGGCGGTAAGTTCCTGGTTGCCGAAATTCCATTCCACCACGTCGTTGGTGCCGGTGGAGGTACAGGTGGGAGCAAAAGTACCGCCGGGGTTAAAACCGACATTGCTGTAGGGAGCGGCATTGAGATTGATGGTCTGGGCATCGACGCAACGCAGGCCAGGCGGCAGTTCATCCCGGATCACGAAGTTACGCAAATTGGCCACCGGGATCTGGGCGTGCAACTGGTACTCCACCTCTTCACCCACCACCACATCCTGAGGTGTGCCCAGGGCCGTGTTGGACACGGCGATAATCTGTTTCGGCTGTGTCTGTAGCGGCAACATCTGGATGCTGGTGCTGGCATCGATGGCGGTATAGATACGAGCGCGGCCAGTATTGTTAGGCGATGTGGTTTCCGCATTGGTCAACTGGGGCGGATTCTGGTTACCGGAATCACCTTCCAGGCTGTCATAGGTAGTAGTGACAGTATTATTGAGGGTCTGCAACGGGGCCACCGCATCGTCTGGATCAACGCGGTAAAAGAAGGTCACGCTGGCACCGGGGTTGATGCGCAGCAGCGGTGTGCTGTTGGTGTGAGAAATCACGAAGGTGGCCGGGGTGCCGCCGTTGGCAACGTTTTCCGTCAGGCTGGTGTATTCGCCATCCGGGTCGGCACCATCGATAAGACCATCGCCATCGTTGTCCAGGCCATCGGTTTCGAACAGGTCCAGGCGCATCAGGTCGCTGGGGTCCAGTACATCGGTGACATTCACGTCATAGGCAGGGGAGCGGGTCACGCCGCCGCTACTGGCTTCGTTGGTGATGGTGACCTTGTAGATGTAATTATCCTGGGTATCACCGGCATCCGCGTCGGTAGCACTAATGGAAGGCGAGAAAGCGCCGCTGTTACAGTTGACCCCTGCCCCGTTGAGATTTTCGTTACATACCTCCTTGGTCACGATCAGGTTGGGTTCCACCTCGGTCTGATCCACCCGCCGTACCGCTTCCACCGGGTAACCGGGCACCCCGGCGGTATCGTTGACCGTGATGGTGACATTGCCGGTAACCGACTGGAACACGGCATCGAAGGCGGTGCGGGTAATATCCGTGCTCAGCTGGGCGTGCAGGTTGGGGGCATAACCGCCCGGCACCGGGTAAGCCAGATCCACCGGATCATTCAGCAAGCGGGTCTTGAGGTTGACGCGGAAAAACTCGTCCTTCACCTGGATTCCATCACCGGCCACGTTAAACAGCCAGTCGATATCGGTGGTGTTCAGCGGCGTTTCCGGTGTCACGCTACTGAGATGAATGCCAGCGGTACTCTGGTAATTGAAATTATTACTTGCATCGAAGACGATAAACCCCTGTCCCGGTGGCAGATCATCCGTAACCTGGACATTGGCCACCTCGATCAGGGTGAAGCCGGGTGTAAGGAAACCGAACCAGCCTCCCGATTCGATGAAATAGTTACAGTCCTCGCCGATCTGGGTATTGAGATCGGCCCAGCTTGACGGCACCAGTGTAGGTATCGGCGGCTCGGGCAAGCCACTTTCGGTACAGAACCAGGCCGTCTTACTCAGGTTGAAACCCAGCACCCGGGAACGCACCGCATCCAGGCTGTAATTATTCGCCAGCTGCTGTGCCGGTGAGGTCTGGGCGATACTGGGCGGCGGCGGGAAAGTCAGCGGTGTACCATCACTGAGAGTGACTTCACCAATGACATCGGCGCGGAAGGTTAAATCATCCGCCGGCGTGCCGCTTAACTGTTTAATCACATCGAAAGTGAAACGCTGTGTCTGGCCTGGCGCAATAGTCCCTCGGTTACATACATACACCGCCGCCGGTGGATCACCACTCAGTGGCCCGGGAATAGGTGCCGGGAAATTCCAGGTGGGATGGGGTGGCGGATTGGTGGTGGCGGCACAGCCGGCCGGTACGGTTTGAACCACCATCGCCTGGCCGATGGAAACATACAGGTAATAATCGTTGGCATCGTGGCCACCGTTGTTGGTCAGGTCCACATGCAACGGTAGCGGCGTGCCGGGATCATTAGTAAGTATGAACAGGGCATCTGAAATACCCACATCCAGATCTTCCGGATCAGCGGCAATGTTGTTATCGGTATTGGTTACCTGGGCGCTGCCAATGGGCGAACAGATATTCTCGAAATCCAGGAACACCTGGTTGCTGAGGTTATTGTTGTTAACCGGGTCAGTGCCATCCACGGTGTTTTCCGGGGTGACATCCAGGTCTGCCACATGATCGAAATACGTCGGTTCGATCATGACGATGGCGAACTGCACCGTGAGTACATCGCCATGACGTAGCATATTGTCATAATTGACGTTGCCGGTAGTGGTACTACTGGTGAGATCGAACTCCGGCTGGGTATTGCCCAACGGAGCAGCAGCCGGATTGGTATGGGTAATCGTGTCGATCATGCCCGCATAAGCATTGCCGTAGGCCGGGGCCACCACCGCTGTCGGTGTGAAGGTGGTATCCATGACGTACTGGGTGGGCAGGATATCCCGCAGATGCAGGTTACGTACTGTGCCGCCGGTCAGGTTGGTGATGGTGAGAGTCACCAGGCCTTTACTGCCCACCGGCTGGTTTACATTGGTACCCGTCACAGCCTGGGCAATGGCTAAACCGCCATTGACGACCTGGGTGCTTAAATCCGCCGCCGAGGTGTTACTGAAACCGGGTGTGGCGCCGCCGGTGGTGGCTGGCGCGATGATGCCACCTTCTGGTGGGGAGTCTGCTTCGCAGCCCCATTCGATATTGGCGGTATTGGTATGGTTGCTACAGAAACCGCGAATCCGGCCCACGTAATAGAGATAGGCATCAGCACCGGCAGCGGCATCGATGAAGGTGGTATTTTCATCATTGCCGGGATTACCGAAAGGATCGTCTACCGCAAAGTTGGGCACACTGGTAGTAACCCCACCACCGGCGGAGACACAACCGGCCGGTGCCGGCCCGCCCAGGACCCCGGCCGCATTGGAGGCACTGGCTTCCGAATTACACACCCAGTTGATGTCGAAATTGCCGCCGATGGTATCGTCCATCAGCAGGTCTTCCATATTGGCCAGGCCGGTATTCTGTACGTCCACGCGCCAGATCACATCGTCATCGATATTGCCGTACACGATCGGGGTGTAGTTACCGGCATCCTGGCCGGCATCGGTGTTGCGGCCCAGTTTCAGGGTCTGGGGTACGGGCTGGTGTATGGGTAACTCGGTCAATGGTCCCGTGGCAGTCTGGGTAATGCCGTTACAGGTAATACTGTAGGTGGCACTGGACTGGATATTTCGCACGGCAGTAACCAGCCCTTCCTGGTTAAATCCGGGGGCACGACGTACCTGGAAAATGAATTCGATACTGATGGGATGGGTTGGCGTGGCATCATAAGGGCTGTCCAGTTGCGCCAGCTCGGGTATCTGACTGGAGGTCCATGTCAGGATCTCGTTATTGGTGCCACTCACCAGCGGGTTACCGGCCGCTACCGCCGCGGCACCATCGATGGAAATCTGGGTCGTACCCGCAACATAGGTGAGGCCGGAGGCCATCAGGTTTTCCTGCAGATTAATATTCTCAATCGAAAGTCCGCCGGTATTCTGCACGGTTAAGCGAATTTCACCGGTACCACACAGCTCACAGAAACTGTTAGCCAGGTCATGGGTAAGCTGCAGGGAATTGGCCAGGTTGAAGTCCACGGTGGCGAAGTCACTACTGGTCAGCCCGGTGCGATCCACGACCGTGGCGTCATTGGTCATATTCGGGCAGGTGGTATCGGTGGGGTTTACCGTGGCGGTAGCGCGCACACCGATTTCGATACGCACATTGGCCGGTATGTACTCGAAGGTATACTGGTTGGCGCCGGGCCCGGCGGCTCCCGGCGGCAGCGCTACGGGATTATTGGTAGTGTTATCGAAGGCATTGAACGAAATAAAATTCAGGCCGGTTAAATTCGCACTCAGTGTATCGGTCAGCACCACATCAAACAGGCCACCGCTGCCGGCATTGGCGATAGCTACGGTAAAGTCGACATTCTGTCCATTGGCAGCAGCCGTAGTAATTGCGGTCTTGGTAAGCGCCGGGTTACCCGGGTTGACCTGCACTGCCTGGCTGGTGGTGGCAGTCTGACGGCTACCGAAATTATTATTAATCTGGTTGTAATCAACATTCAGGGAAACGGTATTTGCCCCGGTCGCCACCGTAGCCGCGGTAGTAAGACCAATACTGAAACTGTACTCACAATTCGCCGGGATATTGGTGTTGTTGGCGATGGCAAAGTTAACCGGACTACCGGTGCCGGCCTGGCTGACATCGATATTATTGATACTGGGACACTGGCCAGGTGTCAGGGAGGTGAGGTTAATGGCATTGGGATTGGACAGGATGGCTGCCGGCACCCGAAACCCGGCCGGCACATTGAGATTGATATCGAAATCAAAAGCCGTATCCGGGCCGGTATTACGAAAACTGAAACTGAAACTATCCCCGCTGGTATCGGTAACCTCGGTGGCGCCATTCCAGCTGCCCGCCACATCCATACCGGTGCGTGAGGCATCCGCCGGGGTGAAACTGGAATTAAAGGTAAAATTGGAAACCGCCTGGGCATTTTCTATCGGCAATAAAAAAACTGACCCGGCAATTACCATCATTGCCAGCCAGTTTTTGATTAATTTCCTGCATTCCGAAGCGAACATACCTATCTTTCTTGATTTGCCAAACCTGTTTCCTCTTCTTTATCAATTAGTTAACTTGTTCATTATAGTATTCCTTCGCTCGGTAAACTGTGACCAGACACCCATGGTCAGATTGTTTTCCTTTTTCGAGAAAGTGATGATAACCACATGTTTTTTAAGAAGTTTAGCATGGCATCGAATAACTGCATAAGAAAAATGACCATGTCGTACATCGGGCCGATTAATGGCAAACTTGAAACAGCATTAGCGACTGGCACGCTGCCTTTCGAGGGAACCGGCTGACTGATAAAAAATCCTCAGGAAGCCGGCAGGAAGTCGATCGGGTACAGAATGGTAAGCGGCGGTACCCCGTCTTTCTTACCGAAGTTAAACAACTTAACTCGATTGACAATTTTCTTCTCCAGTTCCGGCGCTTGCATATCGCTGGACTCCAGCTTACACGCCGACACACTGCCATCCGGCTGGATAGTAATACGCAACACCACTTTGCCCTGCAGCGCCGGATTCTTGCGCAGCTCGCGATTATAAATTCGGTACAGCGCAGCCTTATACCGATCAAATACAATCTGGATTTCTTCATCCGTACGTGATGGTCCCGGGCCTTCGCTCAAAGGTCTTTCTTCGCCAGAGAATTCAGTGCCAATGGCACTTTCAATGCGGGAGAAGTCAACCCCCTTCATGCCTTTACCACCACCACCCACATTCCGGCTGAGGGTCGAAGTATTGATACCCTTGGATGAGCCGGTCGCCATGGCGGTTACCAGTGAGCGTGTCGCTTTGCGTTGTTTCTGTCCTGCATTGCGGATGCGCGCCTTGGTACCCAGTTTGGCCTCATCGGTGACATCCATCAAATCGGCGAAATCATCCTTGAATGCCAGAAGGCCAGTCGTTTCGGCTTTTTTACGTGCTGCTTTTGCCACTTCGGTTTTCGGTTTGGGTGCTTCTTTGCGCGGGCGTTTTTCGTCCGGTTTTTTCTCTTCAGGTTTTTTCCGTTCCACCGGTTTAGGTGGTGGCGGTGGCGGCTCTTTCTCTACAATCAGTTTCGCCAGACGTTCAGGCACCTGGATAACATCCGGTTTTTGTGGAATCGGTAAATCCCACATGGGAATCAGTAAACCCAGCACCAGGGTTACCAGCAGGGTAAGTAACAGTACCTTGCGGAAACGACGCTCATCTTCGCCTCGTTTGCTCCAGGGCATTTCCATTGCCTGGTAAGGCTGTACCGTCATTTCCCTTTCTATAACGAACTGGTGGTCCCGTTCCTCGGCACGTTCGTTAAGGATAATGATTTCTTCTTCCAGGTAATCAATCTGCGCCAGTACCGTCTGGATATCGTCCTTCAGGTTTTCACGCTTAGTCTGGATAGCATTGAGCTGTTCCTGGTAATTGATAACCAGGTTGTTGATGCGTTCATAATGACGGCTGGATTCCGCTTCATCAAAATCCTTACCCCAGAATAAATCAGCACCGCCAACCTTGTTCAGCTTGTCGAGGCGATCCGCCATTTCACTGATGAGAAAATATTTCTGCTGCTCCTTGAGCAGCTCGTTATATTCCTGTTCAGCCAGGCGCAGATCATCTTCAAGATCGGCAATACGTCCACGCGCAATATCGATCTTGCTGTTGATTTGCTGTTTTTCTTCCTGGATATCCTGACTCACGGATCAACTCTGAGTTTGTGAAGCTTTCTGGATAACGGCTAAAGAAATTTTCCCATAACCTGCGCTAGTACAACTGGACATGACTTTTTTCAGCACTTTAAACGGCACAGTCTTATGCGCCAGAATCGTCACTTCGCCCCTTTCCGCAACGGTCTTGGTTGTGATACCGATGACGTTCCTGCGTTGTTTCAGTAGCATTTCCTTGACCGGTTCAATGACGCTGAGCTTGCTTTCCAGCACTTCATTGGTATTGGCTACAGCCTGACCCTACCAGGATCTGCTCCGGTGTCACCATGATGACCACGGTTTCCCTGGGTTTGGTCTCCACCACTGAATCCGGCAGGGTGATTTGCTTGGGCGGCTCCATCACATCGCTGGAAGATGAATTAACCAGCAAGAAGAAAACCAGAATCGTGAACACATCCATGAGCGAAACCAGGTTCAGGCTCGCGGGACGATTTCTTGATGAGCGATTCATTCGCTTGAGGCGACGCGAATTTCTCATCAGGGTGCATCTCCAATGGAAATATCCGGGAACAAAGCGACCCGATGCATTTCTGTCTGGCCCTCCTGGGCAATATCAGCACTGCGTACGGCATCAATGACTTTCACCAGGTAATCGTATTCGATATCAGGCTCCATCAGCACCGTGGCGTCGGTTTTACTCGGGTACTTGGCTTTTAACTTCAATAGATACTGTTGTAATGATTTCAGGTCGTAGGTGTCTTCTACTTTCGGGAAACGCGCCACTACACGCGCACCGTTGCCGATCTCCAGACCCTTGGCGCGTACAATGACTTCAATAGACAGTTTGATTTTTGTCGGCGCAGCACTGCCAGCCGCGGTCGGCAGGTTCAGCTCGAGAATGGTTATCCGCGAGAAAACCGCTGTGATCAGCAAAAACGGAACCAACACCACCATGAGGTTTAAAAACGTTGTGATGTTAAGTTCTGGCGTCTCTTTGGGAGGCCGCCGGTAATGTTTTCTTCTAGCCATTCTTGGCAGCCATGGCAGCCTGACGTTTAGCGTATTCGGAAATAATATTCAGGGTTCTTACCGAAGCCATTTCCAGGCTATCAATAATCTCCCCGGTTTTGGAGGTTAACAGGACATGTACAATCAACAACGGAATACCGGCCATCAAACCGAACGCGGTCGTATTCATGGCCACCGAGATACTGGCGGAGAGCAGGTCGGCTTTTTCTGCCGGGTTAGCGTTGGCTACTGCGGTAAACGCTTCGATCAAACCCATGATAGTACCCAGCAGCCCCAACAGGGTTGAGATATTGGAGAACAGTGTAACATATGGCGTTCTTTTTTCCAGCTGCGGTATGATCTCCATCATGCTTTCTTCCATCGCGATTTCGATATCATCACGGCGGCGTACCGATCCCTGTCGTGCCAGACCCATACGCAATAATTTACTGATGGTGGACTCGTCGTTGGCAATCATTTCTCTCGCCTTGTCGAAATCCCCCTCTTCCAGTACCGGGTGGATATCATCCCAGACTTTCTGGTTACTGCCCTTGACGCGGGATAGTTTCAACCATCGCTCGATAGCAATTGCCAGACCCAGAGCAAAAACAATCAGTATGGGATACATAAATGCACCACCGGTCTGGAAAAATCTTACTAATGTATGGATAAACTCCATCCTGAACTCCTCGTAAAGAATTGGCCATGATCAACGGGCAACACAAACATTGCCCGGTTAATGATTACTGGCTATGGCTGATATCATAAAATTCAAGTTCACGCGTAAATACATCTTTGTCGACCGGACGCATGGATGCATCCAGCAAACCGGAAGTTAAACTGGTTTCAACACCTACTTCTGAATTTTTCCACGGGACGATATATAGTGCCTTGGGCGCTTCTTTATTACCGATAATAGAAATACCGGACAGTTCCTTGGCATCGTCATTTTTCTTTTTGTCTTCAGCCAATACATTAGTCGAGAAGTTTTGCATTAGCAAGATCATGATCAGCATAATATATTTCATAACACCGCCTTAACGACCCATACGCAGCTTGAGGTCCGTAATCCAGATTTTAACCTGCTTGTCATCGGGCATGAGTTCCAGATAGGCTTCATAGTTCTCCAAAGCACAGTCGTAATCTCTGAGATACAGGTCGCAAAGAATTCCGAGGTTTTTCCTGGCCGGCAGAAAATCCGGGTGGTCTGCCAGGGCATTGCTATAAGCTTTACGCGCTTCAGCAAAACGACCTTCTTTTCGATACAATAACCCCAGGGCATTATTGGCCGTAGCATGCCCCAGATCGATTACCAGTGCCTTATGAAAATAAATCTCGGCATTTTTCTTATCGCCCAGTTTTTCATACGCCATGGCGAGATTCACAAATGGTGCCGGCAAACGCGGTTCCTTCGCTACAAACTGCAACAACAAATCTATTGCCCGCTGGTATTTTTCATCCTTGAGCGCCTGTAAAGACTCATCGAACAGGTCCTGCAGATCCGAATCAACACTGATGGCAGCGGTGGTTTTTTCTGCCGGAACCGGCTGTTGTTTTACCGGCTGGACACAGCCGGACAGCAACCAGGCCATCAGCAACATCACAACATAGCTGCAGGCAGGTCGAAATAGCTGTCTGGTCGCCTGAGGTATCACTGGCTGACCTGCTGGTTTAGCGCCTGTTGTTTCCGGGCCGGCTCGTCAGTTTTTTCTGGTAGCTTTTGCATGACTTTTTCGGGCAACAAACTTTCAACAAAACTACTATCTTCTTCCGGTTTTGCGTAACGCGCCGGCATCAGAACCGCCAGTTTCGCCAGGCTTTTATCGATCCAGTCGTTATAGACACCGGAGGCCAGCAGCTCCATATTTTTTTCATGCACCTTGATTGCCTTTTCTTCGAACGGATACGCCTGTTCTTCTAGAACCAGGTTGTACTGTTCCAGCTCCAGAGCACTAAGCTTTTTCGGCCGTTCGGACTGCATTAATGAACGACTGAAATTATAGTACACCTCGGCAATATAAAAAGTTGCGGCAGCCGTCACTTCGCCAACTTCGTAATCGACCAGGCTTGTGAAACGCTTAATAACCTGTTTCATCATGGTTTGCTTTTTACGCAGGTTTTTCTTGAACGGCATTTTTAGCTGCAACGCGATAAAGCGTTTATATTCAGGCTCTACCAGAACCAGGCCCGCTTTTGCTGCCAGAAAACGGGTTCGGTCGGTACGTTGCTTACCGGCGTGGCGGTCAGCTTTCACTATTGCCATCAACTGGGCGAAGTATTTCTTGTCGTCCTGCCTGGCTTTGTAGATCTCGGCAATCTTGTTATGAACCTCAACCGCCTCTTCCACCGGTTTGGGGAAATAACTCACAAACCGCAGATACACAGCCAGGGCCCTGTCTTTATCCTTGGCTTTCACGTACAAATCAGCTGCCTGATTCAATGCCTCACGCCGTAGCGCTTCATCGTCAGTTTCTTTCTCGATGCGTTCAAATTCTGCTGCCGCTTTCAGGAAATCGCCATTTTCCTTATATACCACCGCCAGTTTACGCGTGACATCTGCCTGGTATTCATGCCTGGGATAATTTTTCCTGAATGCCTCGAGCACCTGCGCAGCACGATCCCAGTCCTTGAGCGTAATCAGGGCGGCAGCAGCATCGTATTCTGCGGTTGGACGAATTTTAGACCCTGGCGCCACTTTGCCGACACGCAGGAAATGCTCTGCCGCGGTTTTATAATCCTTCAACAGGCGCGCCTGTTCCCCCTGTTTATAGATTGAGGCTGCCAGATTCTCGGTGAGATCCGCATAAGACCTGTCTTTCTTGCTGGTAAGTTGCAATACCCGGGTATAGGCCTGTTCCGCATCGACATAATTGGTAATTGCGAAGGATGAATGAGCAACCACCAGCCAGGCGGAACGCAGTAGTTTTGGTTTTGCATTAGGATAATTCCGGATTACTTTACGTCCTGTCTTGATCGCAAGCTCATAATCCTTCAGCTCGAATATATCGTCAGTCGCAGCCACCAGCACAACCACCGCATTCTTATCCTTCGGATAGGCATCGGCAAAACGCAAGGAACTGCGAATAATCTCGCGTTTAACAATAATGCGTTGAGACTGATCAACAGTTTTCAGGTATTCACGATAGGAGTACACGGCAGCATAGCCGGCTTCAGCGGATTTCTTGTGCGGTGGATAATTATAAGCTGTGCGTTCGTATTCCAGTGCCGCATCACGGAAAGATTTGTTTTCCAGGAACAGTTCCGCCAGCTGAAAATTCAACACCGGCGCCATTTCATCTTCAGGGAAGGATTCCAGGAATTTCCGGTACCAGTGTACTGCTTCCTTGAAATTTTCCTGTTTGTTTTTAACCAGGCGTTTATCCTGGTATCGCGCATGGTAATTGGTCGCCAGATCGTTGAGATTGGTTTTAAGGAATTCCAGTACCTTGGGATTGTCATTGATATCGAAGAATGACCAGTAAGTCGCCCGTAGATCATAGGTATTGGCAAATTTTTTCTTGGCGTCTATGACGAGTTTGGGAAAGCCACCCTTGAGATAGATTTCAATTATCCGCATATGGAAATAGGGTGACACCTTGTTAATTGGATTACGCTCGACATAGGCATTATAGGAAGCCGCGGCATCGGCATAACGACGTTTATCCAGGTAATACTCACCCAGATGGGAGTAAATACTGGGCTCGTAACTGCGTGAACCGTTTTTCTCGAAGTAAGCGACAACCGAATTGGGACCACCGAGATAGGAGAACGCCAGACTGATAACGCGGAAGGTATCATCAATGCGTTTTTTATCTATCTTGTTCGGGATATTATCGAAGTCAAAACCGATGGAAACCTTGTAATCCAGCAATGCGATAAAGTCGTTTAACGACTCTTCATACAGCTCCTGCTTGAAGAAAGTCCATCCCTGCTTATACACCGCCAGTTCGTAAAACGCTGACGATATACCGATATTGATAATCGCCTGGTAAGCATCTTCCGCATCCAGGTATTTCTTTCGGGTGAAGAAATATTCGGCGCGGCGGAACTGGGCTTCATCGAAATGGCGCGAATGGGGATAGTCTTTCACCAGGCGGTTAAGTATTTTTATCGCCTTCTCGATTTGTCCGGTTTCTTCGTAAGCCCTGGATAACTGGTACAGCACCTGGTCGTTTCGTTCATACAGCGGGTACTTCACCAGCAGACTCTTGTACAGCTCGATGGCTTCCATGGCACCGGCCGTTTCCAGTTCTGCAGCGGCTTTCGGGCTGGCCGTCACGTCGGGCTGCTTTCCTGCCGCCTGAACTCCTGCTTTTCGGTGGCGCGTTTTTCGAACTCTTTCTGCGATTCACTCAGATCGGCAATGGGGTTAACTTTGGCCTCGGGTGCCACTTTGCTATCTGCCGATTTGTTTTTTGCTGCTGTCGGGCTGGTTGCCGTAACGCCGGTCTCTGCCGTTTTTACCGGGGCAGGCATTGGTTTATTTTCCTGTGGCGTTACGTTTTTGACCACATCACTGTCTTCCAGTACACCGTATTCCTTTTCCACTTTCAGGTCCGCCAGACGACGAATGGCTTCTGGTGTCATGGCAGATTCCGGGGTTTGCTCCAGGAACTTGCGGTAACTTTCCATAGCCTTATCCAGGCTACCTTTAATTTTCTCTTCCTTGATTTCCAGCTTGACGTTCTTGAGGCTGGCCAGGGTATCTTTTTCGCTCACACTGGCGCAACCACCCAGCAGTAATGGCAGGATAATCAGATAGCGCATCAGGAAGCTCATTGTTGCTCAATCCTCTGCTGTGACGAGTCTGGCTGTGATTGATCCTGTTGTGGCTGTTCCTGCTGCGACTTATTCTCGGTCGATTCGGGCGTCTTTTGTTGGGATTCGATTTCCTGCTTCAGTTCGTCCTGTTGTTTTTTGGTGGCGCGGTCATAGCTTTCTGCCAGGGCAAATCGGGCTTTGACCTGGTATTCTTCCAGCCTCGCGCGACGTTTATCCAGCTCGTTTACCGCCATGGTTTCCAGCATACGTCCCTGGCGCGCCATAATGCCGGTGAGCTTTAACTGCACCTGTTGTAACTGAGTACGTTTCTGTCGAATGGCAATATTGTAACCTTCATAGCTCTGAGTGGCGGCCTGACGGGTTCTCACAAACGACTGGTAACTTTTCTGTAACCGCTGGATGTATTCATCCAGTTGGTGCAGGTGTTCATAGGCGTCGGTCAGGCGTTTGTCATATTCGGTTTTGATACGCCAGTCCAGGATGCCACGCAGGCGATCAATGCGTGCCTGGGTATCGGCATTCAGCCTGAGTTTTCCGGATTCGATCTGTAACTTGATACGGTTCAGCCGATCTATTGCATCGCGCTCATCCACGGTAGCGAGGTACTCGGGGCGGCGTGATACCAGCATTGCTTTAAGACGCTGGTCCAGGCGATCCCTTTGAGCCAGGCGAAGACGCATGCGTGAATCGAGTTTTTTAAAGGCTTTTTCGATTTTCGGTAGTAACGGCTCGTAATACGCGCGGCGTATAGCGATCATCTGTTCGAACACATCCAGGCTTTTCAGCCAGTTTTTAACATTGATGCGCAGTTCCGCCAGTTCGCGGTAATTTTTTAACTGTTGCTGGAAATCGTGGGATGCCATGAGTTGCAACAGATAACGGGTTTCCGGTGTGTCCGGCAGGTCGCGTAAATGAATCAGCCAGTATTTATCCTTGCGGGATTGATCATCCAGTATTGCGGTCAGGAATTTGCCCTGACGGATGCTGGTAATGGACTGGGTAAGGCGATCGATTTCATAACCGAAATTATCCATTGCCTTGCCGTACAGGATGGCAGCCTTGCCGTAATAATCCAGGCGCCCATAGGCATACGGCACGGCCAGCATGACTTCCTGTACCGAGGTATCGGTAATGTCGCGATCATGCAATAAAGACCAGGGCACCAGGGATTTTTCGTAGTGCCCTAAAGAAGCCTGCACCCAGCCTGCTCCCAGCAGCGCACGATTGGAAAACGGGCCTTTCAGGCGCACCCGGGATAAATACTGGTTAGCCAGTTCCGGCGAGCCTTTTTCCAGCATGCGGTAGCCAAGGGTCAGGTTAGCTTTGTCTCTTAATGCCTTCAGGGTATCATCCGAATCCTGTAGCAAACCTACCTGCTCCAGTTGTGCAATGCCTTCTTTTTCCTGACCGTTCTGAATCAGGGCGATAGCCAGGTTGTAACTGGCAAAACCTTTGAACGGCGGATCGTCTTTGAGTTTCTGCAACAGGGTAACGGCTTCAGAAAAACGACCGGTAGCTATGTCTACCTGGGCGCGCAAATAGGTTTCTTTCTGTTGTACATCAGGCGGCAACTTGCCCTTGATTCGTTCCAGAATATGCAAGGCATTGACCGGATCGTTCTTGTTGAAATAAACCTTCGCCATGCGATAGGCGGCTTCGTTGCGAATCGCCTCATCAACACCTGAATCAAATATATCGTTCAACATTTCCGCCGCATGCCGGTGCATACGGTAAGAGATTTCCAGGTCACCTACAGCAAACTCGGCCTGGTCGATGTTGTAATGCAGGGGATCGAGCAATGGCTCATCTTCGGCCTGGTATTGCTTCAGTTCGGTATCCAGCCGGGTAATGGCGTTGAAATAATTTTTCTGGAATGCGAAGTACAGCACCTCGCCAAAGAACAGGTCCTTGAGCTGAAAATCTTCTGGTAGACGCGTCGCAGATGCCACACCCGTGGCAATAACCAGGACCAGTCCTGTCAACCAGCGAATCATGAATTACCAGTCCTTAAACCGGATGTCCTGATCGCCATCTGGTCCGAATATCTGTACTTCCACAAATTTGGGGCCGACATCTTTTTTGACGGTGTAGCTTTGACTGCGCTGGTACTCTCCTCCGGTAGGTGCCTTACCAATAAAGCTCACGACCATGTCGTGTTCGCCGGTTTTGATATTACCGGTATAGATGCGCTGTTCACCGCCGGCCTGCAGAGCTTCCAGCTCCCTGAAGTTGTACAGGTGATGAGCGACAACCTTGTTATCCAGCTTAACCTGAACCGAATCCAGGCGGAATTTGCCTTTGGCCTTTAAGGATACAAAAATAGCAACCTGAGTATTGGAAGGAAATAATAACTTTTCTTCCAGGAGATTTAACTCGGCATTCAAATCAATGACATCTTTTTTGATGTCCTGCACCTGTTCATCCAGCCCCTTGATCTGCTCACGGCTGACATCTTCAGCCTGTAGCGTGGTGGTGGAAAATAACAGGACAACAGCGCATATACGGATTAACCATTGCATAACTTGTTCCTGGCGTCTGATAAACGAGTGGCGTTTTCAGCCTGACTTATGTACTTGTTATTCGAACAAGTATAATCCAGGAACAACCCTTTGTTAATCAATGTGTTAAGTAATGTGAACTGATATACAGGGATTGCGGCTGCAGCCCATCGCCAATGGGTGCCCAGAACATTTTTGACAGCTTCAGGCCTGTAGGGAGTTTAGACGATTTTGAAGCGATTTCTGGTCTGGCGGGTCCAGTTAGAGGATTGTGCCCAGGCCAGGATGTCTTTCGCCTGCATGGCTTTTTCGATATAGAAGCCCTGGGCACAATCGCAACCCAGCACTTCCAGCACATCATAGATGTCCTGACTTTCTACACCCTCGGCGATAACGCTCAGCCCCAGGTTATGGGACAGATCGATAATAGAACGCACGATCACTGCATCATTATCGTCAATCAGCATATCCATGACAAAGGATTTATCAATTTTCAGTTCGTGCACCGGAAGCTGTTTGAGATAATGGAAAGAAGAGAAACCAACCCCGAAATCATCAATAGACAGCTTGATGCCCAGGCGTTTAAGTTTATTGAGTGTATCCAGGGCGGCATTGGGATCGGACATCAGGGCGCTTTCGGTGATTTCGAGAATCAGCCGGTTCGCATTGATGTTGTAACGCAGCAATAACTGCTTCACAAAATCATAAAAATTTTCGTCCTGAATATTCCATACCGAAACATTTGCCGCAACATCGAAATCCACCCCCAGCGCGTTCCACTCCGCCAGTTGACGCACAACATTGGTCAGTACCCATTCGGTCAGCGGTTTAATCAGGCCGGTTTTTTCCGCCAGCAAATGCACTTCATCCGCAGGCACCAGTCCATTGCGCGGATGGAACCAGCGCAACAGGGCCTCCACACCTCGCAGGCGATGACTGCCCAGGTCGATTTTAGGCTGGTAGTACATCTGTAATTCATTCTTTTCTATGGCACGATAAAGCTCACCTTCGAAAGACAATTGCCAGATGCTATGGACATCCTGGTTTTCATCATAAACGGCATAAGGCAGGTTTTTATGCTTGGCCAGGTACATGGCAATATCTGCACGCTGCAACAACAACTGTCGGGTCTGGCCATGTTGTGGGTATAGCGCTATGCCAATACTGCCACCTACGCGTATGCGCTGACCCTGTATATAGATTTCTGACACCAGGGCATCTGACAGGTCTTTGGCTATTGTCTTGACTCGCTCAACCGACGCCGACTCCAGCATTACCGCAAACTCATCGCCACCCAGGCGTGCCAGCAGTGCCTGGTCATCCAGCACCGACCGGAATCGCGTACCGATTTCTCTTAGCACCCGGTCTCCCATGTGATGCCCCAGGGTATCGTTGATTTCCTTGAAACGATCCAGGTCCAGCATCAGTAGTCCCAGTCCTTGCCCGGCAGTCCGCGCAGTCTCAATTGCACTCGTCAATCGCGTACTCAACATCATGCGATTCGGCAAACCGGTCAGGGCATCATGGCTGGCCTGGTGTTCCAGTTCCATCTGGCGTAGATGGACCTGCGAACGCATTTCAGTGAATGCATCGATTAATTCCCGCGCTTCGCGGATACCGGATGCCGGTAAGCTAATGACATCCTTGCCTTCTGCTTCCTGCTTGAGCGCATGCACCACAGAAGACATCGGGTTTAGTACCCATTGTTCAAACGCCAGGAAAGCAGTAACAATAAACACCATGGCGAGTAATAACCGAATCCATAATAGCTGGTTGATTTCACTGGCAGCAGATAATAGTTGCCGGATATCACCCTGGAAGGTATTCGCCAGCTCATGTTCCATAACCGTAAGATTCAGCATTAACCCGGACAATAGCCGCTTTTGTGACTTGGCACTGATATGCCCAGTATCAGGATTGAAACCGCTATTCTGGATGAGCTGTTTAAACGAGGCATACCAGAGATTCAGTGATTCTTCATAGTCGCTGGCATTTTGTGCGACCGAGCTGTTGCTGGACGCGATCCAGTGTAATTCATGCTGTGTATACTGAAACAGCTTACCCATGTCGGCATAAGTGCTATGCTGCAAATCATGGTCAGAATCCAGGCTGATCATGGCAAGCAGTAAAGCCTTATATTTATGAGACAACAAACGCCAGCCCTCGATAAACGGCATGTAGGCCTGCTGAGCCACACCCGAAGTCTGGACACGATGCAGGAAGACAAACAGATTACGCCAACCGGTATTCGCACTCTCATCCGCCGGCTTTGAATGCGTGTTTAGATCAGCGCCTGTTTCAGTGAGAGAAATAAATTCAGCTATCATCCGCATCTGTTGCTGAAATGCCAACAGGGATGACTGGGTTGTCTCGATAAGCTGGTTATCAAGCAGGTGAATACCCGACTGGTTATTACGCAGTTGTAACAGTGCACCCGATGCATTATCCAGATGCTGTCGAATCGTCAGCCAGATCTGATCATCAGGCTGTAACAGGTACAGGTGTATTAACCGCTCGGACTGGTTCAGGTTATCTCTCACCTGATGTAACAGCGGAAGGATTGATTTCGTTGCTGGGATTTTACCGCAGTCTTACCTATCACACCGGAAACGGATTCATGGGTAAACCAGACGCTACTAATGAATACCAGGGACAGCAGGAACGCACCGAGTATATAACGGCTACGTAAACTATCTAAACCGGCCAATCGGCCTGACACACGCTGAATCATTTTTTTCCATTTTAAATTTATGTAGCGAATGCATGCCTAATCTGAAACAGATGTCATTTTCTGATCTATTCTGTAACAGACATAGAGATGAGTTTACTCATCCCGGTCCATGCCCCGGTTAAAAACCAGGGCATGGATCACATGCATAAAAGCACCTTGCAAAGTAAACCAGACGTCGGGAAACATCTGTTACCCATACATATAGTTGTTTTATTTGACAGTCACAACCGAATTACGCGTACTAAAACACCGGTGGACTTTTCCCGTTTCGAAGATATCCATGACGACTAGACTGGGTTTTGTCATTTGCGTTCCAGGCATCATATAAACCGGCGGTTCTTAAACCGGTGATTTTGTAGTTACTTTACAGAATCCGTATCAAATGATAATCACCCAAAAAGATGAGTATTACATTTTCACCAATCAATGCATTTCATGCGGGCATTAAAAAAGGCCTCGTTAGAGGCCTCTTTTAATGCAGCTTCGTCAGGCGTTTTATTCGCCGTCTTCCACTGCTTTCATACTCAGACGGATACGGCCTTGACGATCGATTTCAAGCACTTTCACCTTGACCACATCTCCTTCACTTAGCTTATCGGTGACATTCTCTACTCGTTCATCACAGATCTGGGAAATATGCACCAGACCCTCCTTGTTGGGCAGGATGCGTACGAAAGCACCGAAGTCCATGATCTTGATAACCGTACCGTTGTAGACCTTGCCAACTTCCGCTTCGGCAGTAATTTCTTCGATACGGGTCTTGGCTTTTTCCGCGGCATCAAAATCACTGGAGGCGATTTTAACATTACCGTCATCATCGATATCGATAGAAACACCGGTTTCTTCGGTAATGGATTTGATAACCGAACCACCCTTACCGATAACGTCACGGATTTTATCCGGGTTGATTTTCATCTTCAGGTAACGCGGTGCATACAGGGACATTTCCTGTTTCGGCGCATCCAGTACCTTGTTCATTTCACCCAGGATGAACATACGTCCACCTTTGGCCTGTTCCAGGGCTTTTTCCATGATCTCGTGGGTGATCCCTTCGATCTTGATGTCCATCTGCAGCGCATTCACGCCATTGGCGGTACCGGCTACTTTAAAGTCCATGTCGCCCAGATGATCTTCATCACCAAGGATGTCGGACAGTACTGCATACTCGTCGCCTTCTTTTACCAGACCCATGGCAATACCGGCTACCGGCGCTTTGATAGGCACACCGGCGTCCATTAATGACAGGCTGGTGCCACACACGGAAGCCATGGAGCTGGAACCGTTGGATTCGGTAATTTCAGATACCACACGCATGGTGTAAGGGAAATCGGCTTCACTCGGCATCACTGCCAGAACGCCGCGTTTCGCTAAACGACCATGGCCGATTTCACGTCGACCGGGAGAACCTACACGGCCCGTCTCGCCAACACTGAAGGGCGGGAAGTTGTAATGCAGCATGAAGTTATCACGACGCTCACCTTCCAGGGCATCGATTACCTGGGCGTCACGGGCAGTACCCAGTGTGGTCACTACCAGGGCCTGGGTTTCGCCACGGGTAAACAGGGCAGAACCATGGGTGCGTGGCAGTACGCCGGTGCGAACCGTAATCGGACGCACCTGGTCCAGGTCACGACCGTCGATGCGTTTCTCGCCGGAGATGATGCGGCCACGTACGAGTTTTTTCTCGATCTTGTAGAACGCGCCCTTGATGTCGTCGGCACTGGGACCGGCTTCGGTGTCGGAAGCCAGTTCGGCTACTGCCTTGTCGCGAACCTTGTCCACAGCCGCATAGCGATCCAGTTTTTCGGAAATCTGGTAGGCAGCCGTCAGCTCAGCCTTGACCAGGTCAGATACCGTTTTTTCCAGGGCTTCGTTACTTTCCGGCTCGTTCCACTCAAGTGTCGGTGCATTGACTTCGGCAGCCAGTTCGCGAATTGCGTTAACGACCACCTGGAAAGCATCATGACCGAACATGACCGCGCCCAGCATCACCTCTTCGGACAGTTCGTTGGCTTCGGACTCCACCATCAGTACCGCTTTGTCAGTACCGGCAACCACCAGGTTCAGGTCCGAGTCTTTCAGTTGTGAGTTGGTGGGATTGAGCAGGTATTCACCGTCTTTGTAACCCACTCGCGCAGCACCGACAGGGCCACGGAACGGCGCCCCGGAAATCGCCAGCGAGGCAGAGGCACCTATCATGGCTGGAATGTCCGGGTCGATATCGTTATTGAGTGAGATAACCGTGGCAATTACCTGAACTTCATTGGTAAAGCCTTTCGGGAACAACGGGCGGATAGGACGGTCGATCAGTCGGCTAGTCAGAGTTTCTTTTTCAGTAGGTCGACCTTCGCGTTTGAAGAATCCGCCGGGAATCTTACCGGCCGCATAAGTTCTTTCCTGGTAGTTAACGGTTAGCGGAAAGAAGTCTCTCGGTTCGCCACCTTTGTCTACCACTGCGGTAACCATTACCACGGTGTCTGCCATGTTAACCATAACAGCGCCAGATGACTGACGGGCGATTTCACCCGTTTCCAGGGTGACGTCGTGATCACCGAACTTGAAAGATTTTTTTATTGCGGTCACAGGGAAGGATTCCTATAGATTAAGTATTTATTCGGTGATTTAGCGGCGTAGACCCAGACTGGCAATCAGATCTTTGTAACGATCAGCGTTACGGGATTTCAGGTAATCCAGCAACTTACGACGCTGGTTAACCATGCGTAACAGACCGCGACGTGAATGATGGTCGTGTTTGTGATCTTTAAAATGATCGGTTAACTGTGTAATGAGCGCGGTCAACAGGGCAACCTGTACTTCCGGTGAACCTGTATCACCTTCGGCGCGAGCGAATTTTTCAACAATTTCTGCTTTGTCTGCAGTTTGCAGTGCCATAAAAAACTCCTGGTTTAACTTAGCCTCTGAAAAAGAGCGGGGGATTTTATCACGTTTATGTCACTTCCCATAGCCTTATGACACAAAAATGAAGCGCCCCCGATCCTGAATTTTGCCCATCTGCCGGCCTATCTGGGCAGATTCATCATCCGTTTGGGACCGACCTTGCCGTCGTCCTGGATCTCGCCGATGCCCATGAAGCGATCCTGACTGTATAGCCGCACCAACCCCTCGGTGGGGGAATTAGGTACCTGTACCGCCTGGCCCAGCCCCATGTAATAGGCGCTGTCCCGGTCCAGCTGGATATCGGGATATTGCATCAGTCCGGTATCCAGCCCCAGCAGGCTGCCATCCAGTACCTCGAAACCCTGTTCTGCCAGGACTTCCAGCTGTTCCAGGGTGATCATATGATCTTCATAAGGCCCGACCTTGAGCCGCCGCAGGCGTGATACATGCCCACCGCATCCCAGTGCTTCGCCCATGTCTTCTGCCAGGGTGCGCACATAGGTGCCCTTGGAACAGTGCACCCGGAAGTCGGCGATACCATCCTCAAGCCCGGTGCATTCCAGGGAATAAATCTGTACCTGGCGTGGCTTGCGTTCCACTTCCTCACCCTTGCGCGCCAGTTCGTAGAGCCGCTGACCACCCACCTTGAGGGCGGAATGCATCGGCGGGACCTGGGAAATTTCACCGCGAAACTGCGGCAGGATGCGCTGGATGTCGGTCAGGCTGATATGTTCGAAGGGCTGCTGTTGCAACACTTCCCCTTCGGCATCGCCGGTGCTGGTGCGAACACCCAGCTTAACACTGAAGTCGTAAACCTTATCCGCATCCAGTAAATAGGCGGAGATCTTGGTGGCTTCACCAAAACACAGCGGCAATAAGCCGGTTGCCAGTGGATCAAGGCTGCCAGTATGACCCGCCTTGGCCGCCTTGAACAGCCATTTCACCTTCTGCAAAGCCTGGTTGGACGACAAACCCAGGGGTTTGTCCAGTAATAGCACCCCGTTGATCGGGCGACCTTTGTTTCGTTTTGCCACGTTGAACCTGTTGATTGTGCTATCAGGAATCCTGATCCGGGTCCGATGCACGGGCCCGAGCAATGAGCGAGTCCATACTGGAACCTCGTTCGATGCTGTCATCATAGAAAAAGCGCAATGCGGGAACCACACGCGCACGTATACGTTTAGCCAGCTGGTTGCGCAGGAAACCGGCGGCACTGGTGAGTGCCTGCAGGGAGTGCTCCCGGTCGTCAGTGTCCATGACGGTGAAATACACGCTGGCGTGGCTCAGGTCACGGCTGACCTTGACCTCGGTAAAGGATACCCAGCCGAGGCGCGGGTCCTTGACTTCATCCCGCACCAGCTCCGCCAGTTCACGGCGCACCTGTTCCGCCATTCGTTCAGATCGGGAAAATTCTTTTGGCATAATTCACCTGCAAAGCAGGCCGGCGCGTTACAGCGTGCGCTCGACCTGTACCCGCTCAAACACTTCGATCTGGTCACCCGGTTTCACATCGTTGTAGTTCTTCACCGCAATACCGCACTCGGTACCGCTGCGAACTTCTTCAACGTCATCCTTGAAACGGCGCAGGGATTCCAGTTCACCTTCGTAGATAACGACGTTATCCCGCAGCACGCGGATCGGCTGGCTTTTCTTCACCGCCCCTTCCACCACAAGGCTACCGGCAACGGCACCAAACTTGGGTGAGCGGAACACGTCTTTCACTTCGGCAATACCAATGATCTGTTCCTTGAACTCCGGCGCCAGCATACCGGTGAGGGCCTGCTTCACCTGGTCGATCAGGTCGTAGATGACGCTGTAGTAATGCATGTCCACGCCACGCTCGGACACCGCTTTTCTGGCAGTAGCATCGGCGCGTACATTGAAGCCGAGGATAATGGCATTGGAAGCGGCTGCCAGGCTGACGTCGGTTTCGTTGATACCACCCACGCCGCTGCCGACGATATTTACTTCCACTTCATCACTGTCGGCGGCGATTTTCATCAGCGCATCCCGGATGGCTTCCAGGCTACCCTGCACGTCGGCTTTCACCAGTACGTTGAGGGTTTTCACTTCGCCCTTGCCCATGTTCTCGAACAGGGATTCCAGTTTCGCCTGTTGCTGGGCCGCCAGGCGCGCATTGCGTTCTTTCTCGGTACGGGCTTCCGCCAGTTCACGAGCACTGCGCTCGTCCGACATCACCTGTACCGGGTCACCGGCAGCGGGTGTACCTGACAGACCCAGGATCAGTACCGGAATCGAGGGACCGGCAACGGAAATCTGGTTACCGTTTTCATCGAACATGGCGCGTACACGACCGAATTCCTGTCCGGCCAGCAGCATGTCACCTTTTTTGACTTCCCCTTCCTGTACCAGGATGGTGGTGGTCACACCGCGGCCTTTATCCAGCGCGGCTTCGAT